>Ga0114940_10000647_pt1 | contig 15056 bp, 13 predicted proteins | sample ColdCreekSource_FD_87195 | JGI IMG/M metagenome (GOLD analysis project Ga0114940, IMG submission 87195) | Groundwater microbial communities from Cold Creek, Nevada to study Microbial Dark Matter (Phase II) - Cold Creek Source | ecosystem: Environmental > Aquatic > Deep subsurface > Groundwater ... | reverse complement strand
TACCAACCACCGTTGAGTTCTCTGCAAGGAAACAGTTGTTGCCAAACTTTGGTGAGATACCTTTTACAGGTTTTATTAATGCCATAAATTAACGTAAATAAAACTTCACGAGAGCACAAAAATTGATCCCTCTTATTCATGCCCTCCCTTCTTGCAGCATTTTGGCAGTTTGTTGTATGTTTTTTCGTTGGCGGGCATTTCATCTGCATCGTAGCCGGTTTTGTTTATTACAGATTTTATTTCTTCGGATTTTATTTTAGACGGATCAAATATCACCGTTACTATCTTTGTTGATAAATCCAGTTTTGCATTTTTAATGCCTTTAGTGAAATTAAGTTTATTTTCAATTCGTTCTTTGCAGTCACCACATTGTGCTGAAGTTTTAATTTTCAGTGTATCAGCAGCAGCCATTACTGAAGTAAATGCTGCTACCAGTGCAATGGCGAGAATTGTTTTTAACGTTTTCATAATTATTGGTTTTATTTTTCGTTTATATTATTTTATATCTGAATCCTCCATAAATTACTCTTCCATTTACAGGTCCCCAGATCATAGTAGCGTCAAAGTTGGTGCCGTATGGATTTTGCGGGTCAATGATAGGATTTTCTATTCTATAATCAAGCAGGTTTTCACCCCCTATATAAAACTCAAAGAACCTGAACCGCTTTGTGATTTGCCCCATAAATGTATAATAGGATGGCGATCTTTCGTTCAGACGGAATTCAGGCGCATTGGCAGAAGTATTCGGCAAACGGCTTGAACCAAACCACTTTGCCGTGAAATTGAATTTCCATTTTTCATGTTCGGTGGCATAATCAATATTCATAAGCGCTCTGTCTTTTGGCACCAAGGGTTTATCCAGAAGCTGTCCGGAACCCGCCTGTCCGGCAAGCAGGTAAGTTGTTTTCACATTATAATATTTATAAGCGAGTTTCATCTCCATCCTTTCTATTGGTGAAAAAATAAAATCCATCTGCATACTATTTGAGTAGGAATCTCCTTTGAGGTTGTAGAACTGAACTTTGTTTACCTCTTCAAGATCAGTTACTATCTGGTTTTCAAAATCAGTAACGAAATAATCAATATTGAATGAGACCTCCTTTCCAAGCACCGGAACTTCTTTCCAGCAATAGGTAAAAGTTGCTCCGTAATTCCACGCCACTTCGGGTTTCAGTTTTTCTTTGATAATAATTTCGCGCGAGCTGGCGAACAGTTGAGCGTTCTCCACAAAAATATGCGGTGTGCGGAAACCTCTTCCTCCAGAAAGGCGCAGAATGGTTTCTTGGGTCGGATTGTATTTGATATGCAGCCTCGGATTCACCAGTAGGCCGAAGTCATCGAGAAAATCTCCCCGAAGACCCGCAACCAAAGAAATGTTCGTGTCGTTGTTGAAAGTGTATTCTGTATATCCGCCCGGAATAATTTCTCCGGAATTAAAAACGGTATCCGGTTTTAGTGGAGTGCCCTCGTAAAAGCTTTCTTTGAAATCGTCTGCAATCATGCTTGCTCCGAATTTGATAGTGTGAAAGGTGTTGTTAATGATTCCTTGGGAAATAGTATTAACATATAAACTTTTCTGTTCGCCTTCATAACGCTTGTGCCCGAAATATGAATTCAGCTGATGAAATCTTTCAGTGGTTACGATGGCCATGCTTTTCCAGGGTCGGCCGGGAAACAGAAGTCCGTTCTTTGTGAAGGATTCAAATTGTTTTGTGTTTATTCCGATTCCATAATGGCTTTTTGAAGTGTCTGCATTTTCATTATGCAATTGCCCTCCCGTTCTGTCTTCCATCAAAAACCGGAAACCGAATTGACCTTCTGCTCTGTCTTTAATTCTGAAATGCCATCGGTTGAAGAAATTATACTGCTCAGCGATGGGTATATCCATGAATCCGTCCTTGTTGCGGTCAAGTCCTTCTTCAGAGATCAGATTATTCCTGCTTGCGTGTGCAAAAAGAAGGGTACTGAAATTATCGGTGAACCGTTTTGCCAGATGCGCATTCAGTTCAAATCGGTTTTCATGGTTGGCGTACCCGTTTATAAATAATCTGTCGGCCTTATCGGGCTCCAGTATTTCAATTTGAATTTGCCCCGTAATGGATTCGTATCCATTCGTTACTGAACCGGTTCCTTTGGTAACCCAAATGGATTCAACCCAGGGTCCGGGAATGTAAGTAAGCCCGTGTGAGGCGGAAAGCCCGCGGACAAAAGGTAGATTTTCATACAGTATCTGTGTGTAAATTCCATCCAGCCCCAGCATTTGAATTTGTTTTGTTCCGGAAACTGCATCTGTGAAGTTTACATCCACCGATGCGTTGCGTTCGAAACTTTCTGACAGGTTGCAGCAGGCTGCGCTGGTGAGTTCTTTTTGAGAAAGAAGTTCTGTGTTCAGCGTGGGGGTGGTGAGGTTGCTCGTTGCATTCTGCTTGCCGATGATCTTCACTTCGTTCAGAGTTTGCGTGTTTGTTTTCAAAATCACTTTTACAGAAGTTTTTGGTTGTTCTTTGAATATAATAGTATCGGTTTTGTAGCTGACCATGCTTACAATAAGTTTTGCAGGTAAAGAATCGGGAAAGGAAATATGAAAAATTCCTTTATCATCCGATACGGTTGTAATGGTAGTGCTCATCCATTTTACTCCCGCCATGCCGAGCGGAGATTCTTTTCCTGCCGCATCTTTCTCAACAATCTTCCCCATCAAATGCTCTTGTGAAAAGGAAGTTATGGAAGTTGCGAGAAAAATGTTTATTAATATTTTCATTACAATTTTTTTTTAGTGTGAACCAAAATCAAATATTCGATAAGAAAATGTCTTTCGGAAAAAATCGGGAAGAAAACAATTAAAGGAGGAGAGATCCTATGAAATGAAGATATTCCCGCGATTCAGGCGGAGAAGGATTGGAGAAAAATGATGAAGGAGAAATTGCGAATGGCGAATTAAAAACATACCTACATGGCGTTAAGAATATCTTAACAGGGTCAGCAGAGACATTTACTTTTTCGGAAACGCTGAAATCATCCAGGGAATAAGAAACATGTATCAATTCGCAACAGCAGGATTCTATAAATTCCTTCGATTCATTTTCCGAGGGGCAACAATCTTTTGCAACGCCTAAAGAGTAGGCAGAGGAACATTCATTTCCTCCGCAGATCATTTTGCCGATGGTACATCCACCGCTTCCGAGTAAAACAAGGAACGCAAGAAGGAAAATCGAAATAGTGATGCCAAGGCGTTTCATGAAACAAAGATAAGAATTAGAAACGAAAACGCAAATGATTGTTGTTAAATTTTCTAACGTTCAATAATGTGAAAATCCGCTTCCCGTTTCATGGAGTAAAGAGGTAAATCAAGGACAAATCTTTAAAAAAACTTTATGGCCGCTATGCCCATATACCTCTATACCTTTTGTATCTTTGAAACATGAATCCAACTCTTAAAGTAGTTCCTGTTATTGTTTACGCAGAAAGCACGCCCAATCCTTCTGCCATGAAGTTTGTGGCGAATAAAATCCTGCTGGAAAATTCTTTGCCGATAGAATTCCTGAACCCTGCGGAAGCAAAATCATCTCCGCTTGCAACCGAACTTTTCAAATTTCCATTTGTGAAAAGCGTTTTCATTTCCGGCAATTATATTACAGTTTTCAAAGACGATAAATTAGATTGGGATGATATACTACTTGAACTACGAGAATTTTTCAGAATATATTTAAGCGAAGGGAAAGCAGTTGTGAATGACCACGCCTCCTCCTCTAATCCCTCTCCTTCAGGAGAGGGAAGTATGCCCGAAGTGGTAGACCATACTCTTCCACAAGGAGAATTGGAAATAAAAATTGTGAATGTGCTTGAACAATATGTGCGCCCTGCGGTAGAGCAGGACGGAGGAATGATAGTGTTCCGTTCTTTTAAAGAGGGAATAGTTTCTCTCACCATGCGCGGTGCATGCAGCGGCTGTCCTTCTTCAACAGTTACGCTCAAAGCGGGCATTGAAGCGATTCTGAAAAAGTTTGTTCCTGAGGTGCAGGAAGTGGTGAGTGAAGGTTAAAATTATTTATCCTTCAAAATTTATGGAGAAGATCCACGTTTTAGTGAAAAGTTTATCAATCGGAGAGGACCAAGCCGTAGATTCCGGCACAATCCTATTGGTTCTTCCCAGAGAAAATTTCATTTCAGTTGACAACTTAAAATATTCAAGATAAAAATCCAATCCAAATCCAACATCGTAACTCCATTCCTTTCCGTTTAGCTTTACGATATCGGGGTTTTTTGTTTTTGCCTGAGAGGCGAGGTCCATACTGAATTTTCCGCCTGCCAGCAAATACGCAGAAATATTATTTAATCTTTCCGAACGAAGTTTCAAGTTCAAAGGAAAATCAAGCAAGGTGGATTCAATTCGCTTTTTTGCAACATAAAACGAATCTGCGTTGGAAGTATTTGTCGGATGAATGTTGTATTCCAGAATCCTATCCTGGAAAGTAAGGGAAGGAAGAAATCGCAACGTAACATAATTGTGCAGCATGAAATCAGAAATAATTCCAAGATTAAATCCAAGTTCAGGCAACGCTTCTGTTGTTAAAACAGAGTCAGGTTTTATTCCCTCTTCAGAAGGATATACAAGAAAATCTGCACGGTTAAATCCTAAAGAAAAACCAAAGTGCAGCCGCTCGTGATCATAGCTTGGAAGATTTTGAGGCAAAGATTTCTGCGCAGAGGCACTCCCAACCATACAGGAAGTAAAAACAAGACAGATAAATATTTTCCATGATGCTTTTTTCATATGGGATTAACGAGAACGCAATAGTACCACAATTATTTCTTTGCGATATAAATGGTTACAATGCCAAATGTCTGGGGAAAAATTTCTGCCTGAGAGAATCCGCATTTGAGCAGAATGGCTTTGAATTTTTTTCCATACGGAAATCCACTCACAGATTTAAAAAGATAATCATACGCTACCGGATTTTTTGAAATGACTCTTCCCAGCAGAGGGCAAAGGGCTGAAAGGTAGAAATGATACAACTGTTTCATAGGAAATTTTTGCGGAATGGAAAACTCAAGTATCGCAAATGTTCCGCCTCGCTTCAGCGTTCGGCATACTTCCGACAATCCTTTTTCCAAGTTTTCAAAATTACGAACGCCAAACCCGACAGTGGCAGCATCAAAATAATTTTCATTGAACGGAAGATTTTCAGAGTCCGCGCGAAGAAGTTCAATGATACCGGAAAGATTTTTTTCAGCCACTTTCTTTCTGCCAATGGCAAGCATCTCCTCCGAAATATCTATGCCGATAATTTTTTTTGGATTTAATTTAATAGCATCAATGGCAAATGCGGCAGTTCCTGTAGCAGCATCCAGAAAAATAAGTTCTGAGTTCTGAGTTCCGAGTTCCGAGCGGAACAGCCGAATTGCTTTTCTTCTCCAGCGCTTGTGAATCCCGAAAGAAAGAAGTTGATTTAGTAAATCATACCTGAAAGCAATCTCATTGAACATTTTCTCTACCTGTTCCTTTTTTCCTTCGGAAACATTTTGGTAGGGAGTGACCACAAGCAGGATACTTAGAAATTTATTTGGTGAGAAGCGAGATGCTTTCCTGCAGGAATAATTCTTTATCAATGGGCACAACTCCTACTTTTTCGCAGACGAGTCCACCGGAAATATTTGCGAGTTCCGTCATGAGAATCGGGTCGAGCTTGAGAGCGAGACAGAGTGCGGCAACACTCACCACCGTATCTCCGGCACCTGAAACATCTGCAATGCTTCGCGTGTGAGCGGGAATAATGTGTTTGCTTTTTTTGCTTGCAATGAACATTCCTTTTTCTGAAAGCGTAATGAGGATGTTGCCAATTCCCTGTCGGGTTTTCAGTTCATCGGCAACTTTTGAAAGAATTTCTTTGTTGGCTATATCGAAATCAAATTTTAACCCTTCTTTCAGTTCTTTGAGATTGGGTTTAAAGAGCGTTACATTTTTGTAGTTCTGAAAATTTTTATTTTTAGGATCCACCGCTATTGGAATTTTTTTTTTGCTGGCTTCGATCACCACTTTGTGAATCAGTTCGTGATTGATGACCCCTTTATCATAATCTTCAAATACAATAACATCTATGGCAGAAGTTTTTATCAGAAAAGAAATTTTTCCAAGCATTTCTTCGGTTTCAGATTTTGCAACATCCGTTTCAATTTCTTCATCCACTCTAAGCAAATGGTGATTGTTGCCAATCACCCGTGTTTTAACGGTGGTAACTCTTTTTTTGCTTTTGAAAATTGCCTGAGTGGAAAGTTTTTGCTTTTCCATCAGCTCCACAAATTCTCTTCCGTACATATCATCGCCAATAACGGAACATAAAATAGGTGTTGCTCCCATGGCTTGAACATTGAGTGCAACGTTGGCTGCTCCTCCGAGGCGTGTTTCTTTTTTATCTACTGCAACAATTGGAACGGGCGCTTCGGGAGAAAGGCGGTTTGCTTTTCCCCATATGTAAGAATCAACCATTGCATCGCCTATAATGAGTACGCGAACTTTTGAGAACGAGTCAAATATTTTTTGGATATCTTTTTGGGTCATTTTATTTTAATTCAGCAAGTGCCCTTTTAATTCCAAATATCCTGAAACAGGAGTGTCATAAAAAAAGTATGAGCAAAACTAATAAAATAAGAAGAGGAGTGTTAGTCGTTTGAGAGTTGCGGGTGCATAACAAAATGCACTTTTATCGCCTCATCCCGACCTTATCCAAAGGAGAAGGAGGTGTGCAATTTGTTATGCACCCGAGAGTTGCCGCACAGCAAATGCACAGTAAAAAATTGCTTACATTTAACCACTAAAATCATTCCCATGGATATTTTAATTCAGGTTCTTGTACTTACACTTCCTTCGCTGGTTGTGCTCGGCATTGTTTATTTTATGATGCGGGCGTTTTTGGAGGCGATGGAAAAAATGTTTCATGAAGAACACAGGCGGAGAAAAGAGGAAACCAAAATTGCTAATCACAGCATCCTTGCTCCGCTTCGCATTCAGGCACATGAGCGCATGATACTTTTTCTGGAGAGAATTTCTCCTTCTAACCTTGTCATGCGCACGCATCACAGCGGAATTACTGGGCATGAACTTCACGGTGAGCTCATAAAAGCAATCCGGACGGAATACGAGCACAATCTTTCTCAGCAAATTTATCTGAGCATGGGAGCGTGGGAGATGATAAAAACCGCAAAAGAGGAAACCGCCAAAATCATTAACATTTCCGCGGAAAAAACTGCCGCATCGGCAAGCGGTTTAGATTTCGGACAAAACGTTATCAGCATTTCTTCGCAGTTGAAAAAACTCCCTACCGAAGTGGCCATTGAGTATTTGAAAAAAGAGTTTGCGGAAAGCTTCTGAAATATTTTTTATCGTATTGCACATTAAACTTTTTCAGGAAATTAACATATTCCTCTCGGAAAGTAGTTTTTTTGTGAGGCGCTTTTTGATTCATTATATAGCCGATAACATCCTCTAATTGCGAATGGCTATAGGAGAATGCGCCAAATCCTTCCTGCCGGTTGAATTTAAATTTTGCAAAATCGTTCTCTTTAATAAAGTACGGAACACCTGTCGAAAACATTTAAGGCGCAGCAACCTGATTGACAGGATTGCTTCCCATAGTGCTGTCTTTCACAATCACAAAAATTTCTTCATTATCTTTTTTCATCAGGTATTTTTCGCGCGCGAATTTTTCGAGGTTGGCGGGATTTGTTTTTAATTCATTTATTTCATGGCTGCTTTTTTCAATTTCATTGCTGTAGTAGTTTTTTTCTTCCTTCAATTGATGTAATTTTTTTCTCAACTGGTACTGCGAGAGCACATCATCTTTATCGAAAAAAACCACCCAAACGGTTACAGCAATCAGGGAAATGAAATATTTATTGATGAAAAAATTCCGGACCCACTTCCACATTTTTTTTTTGTTCTTTCCCATGAAACAAAAATAACCAGCATTACCATCTTATCCAACCTGCTTCGTTGTACTTTTGAACAAAATAGTTAACAGGATGAAACAATTACTTTTGCTTTCAAATAGTATTGTTGATAGTGATGTTTTAGGACCCTTAAGAGGATATTACGATAGTTCGTTTGGTTTATACAGCATCATGGCTCCAATCGCACAGAGAAAAACAGAAATCATTTTGGGAGATTGCTTCTGGCGCGAAGCGCGCCCATCGCAATGACGTGCTACTTTTCCTTTGCCGCTTCCCCCTGCATCTTACTCAACTCATTCAGCGCTTGCATATAAATAGTGTCGAGCAGTTCGGGGTGTTCGATATAAAAGGAGAGACTGGTATCGTACTGGGCTTCGGTGATTTCATTCTTTTCAAAAATTTTCTGAAAACTTAATTTATCAGTTGAAGTGGAGTTGGGTAGGGCGCCCATGCTTGCTTCCGCTTCGGCAATGTGAATGTCAGAAATTACCTGCGCCATTTTTTTTTTGGGTAATACATCGCTTGGAATAACAACGAGCTTCATCTCTTCTTGTCCGCAAGCGAAGAGAAAAAAAAATGAAATTACAATCGCCATCGTTTTGTGATACCCCATTTTGTTCGGGTGCATAACAAAATGCACTTTTATCGCCTCATCCCGACCTTCTCCAAAGGAGAAGGAGGTGTGCAATTTGTTATGCACGTTTTTGTTCATGACACAAAAATAGGATAAAAAAATAGTTTACTTTTGTTTCATTATAATAAAGAATTTTGAAATGAAAAAAAATATTGTTTATATCTGGCTTCTGCCCTCTTACCTCTATTCTCAATCCGACCTCGGCCTCCGTGTGGCAACCGGCAAGGGCGGTGTTGCCAACGGATTGGCAAGCAATTTTAAATTCAGTTTTGGATTCACAAGAAATTATTGCAAATAAATTAACTTTAGTTTCCGATGAAAAGGTTTCACCATTACTAAACGAGATAGATGAAATTCAAAAGATGAATTACCGTTTTCAGGAAACTTTACGTTCAAATTGAATCTCATGTCTCACCTCTCATATCTCACGTCTTGAGTTTGTATTTTCAGCATAAGGTAGTTTGGATCACCGGTGCTTCTTCCGGACTGGGTGAAGCAATGGCAAAGGAATTTGCTACAGGAAAATCAAAACTCATTTTATCTGCCAGAAGAGAACCCGAACTTCAGCGTGTAAAAAATGAATGTGCAAAATTTATTCCGGCTGAAAACATTCTCCTTCTTCCGTTGGATGTTACAGAACTTTCCTGCATGGACACAGAAGTGCAGAAAATAATTCAGAAGTTCGGAAGGATTGACATCCTTGTAAATAACGCAGGCGTAAGTCAGCGCTCCCGTATTGCCGATACGCCCGTTTGGGTGGAAAGAAAAATAATGGAGATAAATTTTTTTGGAACGACCATTATTTCTAAAGCAGTACTTCAGGTGATGAGAAAACAAAAAGGCGGAAACATTGTTGTGATCAGTAGCATTATGGGAAAGTTCGGCTATTACAGGCGCTCATCGTATTGCGCTTCCAAACACGCGCTGCACGGATATTTTGAAGTGCTGAGGATGGAAGAGAAAGATCATAACATCCGCGTTCACATGATATGCCCGGGGATTGTGCGTACCCATGTTTCTGCAAATGCAATTACTGAAACGGGCGGCCGCTTCAATAAAGCAGATGAAAGTCATGAGAAAGGAATGATTCCTGAAATTTGCGCGAAAAAAATTCTGAAAGCAATCCGCCTCGGGCGCAGGGAAGTTTTCATAGGAGGATTTGAGATAAATTCCATTTTATTAAAGCGCTTTTTGCCCGATTTTTTTTCAAGATGGATAATGAAAGTTGGTCCCAAATAATAAATCAGCATGCAAAAAAATATAACTGGAATCCAGCAGATTGGAATCGGAGTTGCTGATATGCAAGAAGCGTTTCGCTGGTATCGGAAAAATTTTGGATTCGACATAAAAATTTTTGAAGAGGAAGCAGAAGTAACGCTGATGCTTCCTTACACGGGTGGAAAAACATGGAGACGTCACGCCCTACTTGCTCTCAATCTTAATGGAGGAGGAGGACTTGAAATCTGGCAATACAAAAGCCGTACTCCTCAGCCGTCTTCTTTTCAACCCAAGCTTGGCGATCTTGGGATTTTTTGCGCCTGTGTGAAAACCACCGATGTGAAAAAAACTTTTCAGCAGTTTAAAGAGAAGAAGCTGAATCTTGTGGGCGAAATCGAAAAAGACCCATCGGGCAACGAACATTTTTTTGTGAAGGATCCGTTCGGAAATCTTTTTCAGTTTGCAACCGAGCGCGAATGGTTCGGCAAGAAAAGTTTTATGATGGGTGGAGCATCAGGCGCCATCATGGGCGTATCCGATATCGAAAAAGCAAAAAAACTTTACTGCGGAATTCTGGGCTACAGCGAAATCGTGTACGACAAAGAAGGGGTGTTCGAAGATCTGAAAAACATCTCTGGCGGAAATTATAAGTTCAGGAGAATGCTTCTTCGTCATCCTGCTCCTCGCAGCGGTGGATTTGCGCGCCTGCTCGGATCCACGCACATTGAATTTGTTCAGGCGATGAATTATTCTCCCAGAAAAATTTTCGAGAACCGTTTCTGGGGGGATCCCGGTTTCATTCATCTTTGCTTTGACATCCTGGGAATGAACTATCTGCGCAAGGAATGTGAGGAGGCGGGGTTTCCTTTCCGCGTGGACAGCGCTAACAGCTTCGACATGGGCGAAGCAGCAGGGCATTTCAGCTATATAGAAGACCCGGACGGCACCCTCATTGAATTTGTGGAAACCCATAAAGTACCCATCCTGAAAAAACTCGGCATCTTCTTGAATCTGAAAAATCGACATCCGAAAAAAGACCTGCCTAACTGGATGGTGAAATCGCTTTCAATGAGAAGGGTGAAGGATTAGAAAACAACACTCACCCCCGCCAGGAAATTAAAACTCTGCGAGGGATAGTTGTTCCACAGATCATACCGCTTGAAGGCAAGATGATTCAGATTCAGGAAAGCAGAGAGTTTTTTACTGTAACGGTATTCGATTCCGAGATTTGCATCCACCACCGGTTTCAGTTCTTTTATGCTGGATGAAATAATCGTGATTCCTGTCCCCTGTCCCTGCGAGGGCGTGTAGGAAAATCTTTTTCCGACTACAAACACATCCGTATTCAACACGATTTTATTTTTCAGATTGTAGTTAGTTCCGAGCGATAATTCCAGTTCCGGGCGATGCCATGCGTACTGCTCTCTCTCCATGGTATATTTATTGTAATCCCCCTTGGCAATCACTTTTATTTTTTCGGTGTGCTGGTACTGAAGTTCTCCGTGCAAGTTCAGTAAATCACCATCATCATACACCACATCAAATCCTTTTTTTACTACATCGCGGTTGTCGTTCGCGAATAAAAACAAATCCTGTATTTTTCCGAACGAAGCGCGCGTGTTGTATGTAAGCGACTTGCTGATGCTTCCGCGAAGCCCCGCGTACAGATCCCATTTTGTATGGGTGTTTTTAAGAAGCGGGTCGGGAACTAAAAAAGGATTTACCTCTGTTAAAGTTTTCAGCGAGTTCTTTTTTAATCCTCCCGTTACACCTGCGTACGGAATGATAATATGGTGCGAAATGTTGTAATTGAAATCAATGCTCGGATAAAACAAAAACCGGCTTTTGTCATTCTGGTTTCCTTCAATGGCAACTCCCATTCCTATGCGGGTGTTCCATTTATCGCCCGAAGAAAGCAGGTGCGGGTTCAGATGAAACAAAACTGAATTGGCAGTATCACTATCCGATTTGTTGTTATAAAAATCCATTATCACCGGAACGTTCACCAATTGATGGTCGTAATACCCGCTGAAATTTCCTTCTGCATTGACATTGTTTTCCGATGCCTTGTAATTATCGCTGAGATTGTAATAGGTAAGCTTCGCGAGATAATTGACGCGCACTGAATCTGTGAAGTGACTTTGAAGCGCAGCGTTTCCGCCAATGGTTGAATAAGTTTGTTGGATGTAATCAGAGTTATCAATATATATCGTGCTGGTATCGTATCCATAATAATGAATGGCATCTCGGTTGTAATCCAGATTTGCCGAAACGGTATGTTTGTACAGGATTTTTTTTCCGTATACATTCATCAGGTTGTTGCTGAAGCCGCTGGGACGCTCATCGATCTTTCCGTTCCATGAAAGATGTTTTACATGGGCTCCGTATGAAATTTCTTTCGAACGCAGGTTATTGAAGAACCCTTCCCCGTATAAATAAGTTCCGGCTCCTGCTTTTACCAGCGTGTTGTAAAGTTTCGGCAGCGGCTCGCCTACCATTTTTGCCGGCTTGATAGGATCGACTGTAAACGGAGTAAAAATATTTTTCGACTGGATGGAATAACTGAGCTGCGGTGGGGGCGGAACAGAATCTTTTACCAGGGGTGCATCATTTATTTTGTACGCATCGGCAATCGTTGGCTGAAATGATTTGACCACATGAAGCAGGGTGTCCTTTAATATTTTTTGTCCCCATAAATCTTTATTGGGAATCAAAAAGAATAAGGAATAATAAATAATGAATAATGAATATCGAATTACGGTTTTCATTTTTTCTTTTTTTTATACAATCCTTCACTATCCACTATCCACTATCAATTACTTTCCTTCTTTATACAAAGTCGAATCTTTCGGACTGAATTGTATTTCTACCTCGCTTTTTATCTCTTTTCTCTTTTCTTCTTTTGCTTTCTCTTCCGCTTCCTTTATTCTCTTGAGTTTTTCTTTTGCAACCCCCACCAGTTCCGAGTTGGTGGATTTATCTATCAGTGCCTGCAAAGCGTATTTCGCATTGAAGTTGTCTTTCAACTCCACATAATTATCTGAAAGCAGGATGAATCCTTTTCCTGTCCAGTAATCATAGCCGGGCTCCTGGTTGATGAGCTCGAAAATCGTTTTCTGCGATTCTTGGTATTGTCCTTTCAGAAACTGAACGTACGCGATAAAATATCTTGCCTCTGCATTTTTTTCGCTTGCAGTGGAAGAGGCAACAATTGAAAATTCGCTTGCTGCTAAATCAAAATTTTGTTTTTCCAGCGCGGATTTTCCGATGATGAGATGCGCTTCGGCAGAAATTTCTTTCTGCACTTTTTCAATGGAAAGCACTTTCTGAGCGGCTTCCGGTGCCAGCTCGTAATTTCCGAGTAGCCACTGGCAGCGCATCTGCCCGATATTTCCTTCGTTCACATGGGCAGGATATTCTGCCACTTGAGCGAGGCGGATGTATTGGTGAAGCGCGTTCTGAAAATTGTTGCTGTTAAAATTAATTGCGGATGCCTTCACAAGCGAAGATTCTGTAAACTGATTGTACGGTTTGTCTATCATGTACTGATATCCTCCAAGCGCAAGTGGGTAATTTTTTGTTTTGTAATAACATTCCGACATATAATACATGGCAGGCATCGTGAAAATTCCTTCTGGGTATTTTGTTATGTACTTATTAAAATTCTTTACTGCGTTGTCGCAATCGCCTTTGTCGAAATAATCAAACGCCACATCGTAATGGCTTGAGTCGAGCGTGGCAAGCGATAGGGCAGCGTACGGAATATTTTTCAGTTTGGCTTCAAACGAATCCATGTCGCCTTTAGCGCGGTAAATATTCTTCATGGCGCTGATGGCTTCAAACGCTTCATTGGTTTTTGGATACGCGGCAAGCACTTTATCGAGTGTGGCAATGGCACCGTCAAAATCTTTTTTCTTTGATTGTATCAATCCGATTTGCAAAAGCGATTTCCCGGTGTAAGAACATTCCGGATGTTCCGCCACCACTTTTTTGTAATACACAAGCGCGTTGTCCTCATCGCCCATTTGAAGATACGTGGCAGCGAGCTCAAACTTTGCAGCCGCTTCGTACCTGCCTGTGGCAGGCAGGATTTGTTTTCCTGAATAAATTTTCAGAAGTCCTGTAAGCGTATTTGCTTTTCCTTGCCGATTGCTGGTCAAACCCAGCCCGAGCGCTTTCTGATACATGGCGTAATCAGCATCGCGGTTTCCTGTTTTGAGTGCTTCATCATAATAATCCACCGCGCTCGAATAATCTTTTGTCATGAAAAAATTATCGCCAATGCGCAGGTAGGCATCGTTTATTTTTTCTTTCGGCTCATTTGATTTTAGCCCCACATATTTTCTGAACCAGGTATTGGCTTCAGTGTAATTTTCTTTTTTGAAATTCGCGTAGCCGATAGTGTAGTTGGCGGCAAAAAATTCGTTGTTGTTGATGGCTTCGGGCGAGGCAAGGAATTTTTTATAATTCGCCATGGAAGAATCCAGCCCTGTGGGGTTGGCGTTTTTTTCAGAGAGACGGTAAAACGCATCTCCCTTCCAGTAATACGCGAGCGAAGTATATTTTCTATTCAAAGGATACATCAGCGATTTGTTCAGATACACGATGGATTCTGAAAAATCATGGTCGTTGAAAAGCTGCAGCCCGTGCAGGAAGGCAATTTTTTGATAAGCGCCTTTCATTTCATCGTTCAGGTCTTTTATGCTGATGATGGATTTCATCGCCTCTTTGTAATTCTTCGAAGTGAGATAAACATTCGTCAGGTATTTGTAGCACTCGTCCGTTCTGGGCGAAGACGGATACTGCTTGATGTATTCTGTCAAAGAAGAAATTGCTTCGCTGAACGGATTGTACGAAAGTTCATAGCAGAGCTTGGCATAATTGAAGAGCGCATCTTCATTTATTTTTTTGTCGAAACCCAGCGTGTAAGCCATCTCGAAAGCATTTTTTGCGAGCATCTTGGTGGAACTTCCTGCTGCGTGCGCGAGGCGTATGTAGCAATCGCCCAGGTGATAGTACGCGTTTTGTGAAATGGTGTCGTTCTCTCCCGTTGCATTCGGAAAACTGCTGAAGGCGCCTTTGAACTCCCCGATTTTGTAATACGCATAGCCGAGCTGATACCATTCGCTGCGGTTCAGCGTACCGGAAAGCTCTTTGTATTTTTCGAGAAATGGAACCGCTTCTTTGTAGCGGGCAGTTCGGTAATAGGATTCACCGATTATTTTGGTGAGTTCGGAAACGCGCTTTGCCTTTGCTG
>Ga0114940_10000646_pt1 | contig 15081 bp, 16 predicted proteins | sample ColdCreekSource_FD_87195 | JGI IMG/M metagenome (GOLD analysis project Ga0114940, IMG submission 87195) | Groundwater microbial communities from Cold Creek, Nevada to study Microbial Dark Matter (Phase II) - Cold Creek Source | ecosystem: Environmental > Aquatic > Deep subsurface > Groundwater ... | reverse complement strand
ATCTCTTCAGACAAGGACTCATCAATGAACAGGACATGCTTCTGCGCGCTCGTGACCCGGAGCTCATCGCTAATCTTTTGCAATCATGAATTTCAACCATCTCTTCATCAATTTGACCGACCCCGTGCTCTTCCAAAGTTTTGGAGGCGACGAGGCGTGGGCTAAAGTGGATGCGGCGCCCGGGACCAAGGTTTTTGTGGAAGGTGATCACAGCCAGGATTTTTATTATGTTTTTTCCGGCATACTCTCCGTGGATAAGGCGCTGAAGGACGGCGTGAACAAGAAAAAACATTTGGCCACGCTGACGGCGGGTGATTTTTTTGGCGAAGGCGCTTTGCTTTCTGATAAAAGTCGCGCGGCCACTGTGACGGCCACCACGGACTCCGTGCTGCTCAAACTCTCTCAAGCGAATTTTGAAAGCTTGGTGATGAAGGATCCTCAGGCGGCGGTGGGCATACTTTTGGGAATTGTGAAGGTGCTGAATGCGCGCCTCCAAGACACCAATGAACGTTTGGTGGTTTTGCACCACGTGGCAGAACTGGTTCGTGCCCATGGCGGCGACCACAATGCGATGCTCGCGACTGTTTTTAAGGAACTCGAGGCGGTGACGCACCACGGCATGCTCGCGCTCTTTTCAAACGACGACGAGGCCGTGCTTAAAACGGATGCCACGGACTATCCTTTTTTGGAGACATTGGCGCAAAACTTGCCACGCATTGCTCTTTTCTTTGATCAACCCGGTGCGCCCGAATCTTATGTGGATGGGAATCGTCTCTATCTGGTGCTGCGCAATTCGGAAGGGGTTCGAAGCGGTATTTTGGGCGCTCAGGCCTGCATGGCGTGCCAGGAAGAAGACACTCGACTTTTGCTGACCATCGCGGAACAAATCGGACATTTGATTTAGGCCCGCGCACGAGGTAGAATGCTGGCCATGGACGACATCTATTTGCCAGACGAAGCCGACGACGAGGAACAGGAGCCTCTTTTTGAGAAGAAAGAAATCGAACCTGGGCGTGCCGGAACGATCTCGGAGGCGTCTGACATGATTCAAATCACGTTTGATCGTTTTGTGACTTTGGTGGCCAACCATAGTTTTTTGGAAGTGATTCAGGCGAACAAGGATCAGAAAGTGATCATCAGTGCGAATTTGCTCACGGACCTGGCGAACGCGCGCCGTTACGCGCCTCATCCTCGAGGCACTTTGGTGGCGGTGGCGGGTGTGGTGCTGGGCGTTTTACTCGGTTATTTCCTCTTTCAATAAATGAAAATCCGTCGCATTTTGCTCAAATTGTCGGGAGAAGTTTTGGCGGGGCCGGGAGGCGTGGGAGCCGATGGGGAAGCCCTTTTGCAGGTGGTGAAAGAAATTCAAAGTGTTTTAAAAAAAGGAGTTCAAGTGGCAATTGTGGTGGGCGGTGGAAACTTTTGGCGCTATCGCGATAATAAAAATCTCACCCTTTCTCGCACCGTTTCTGATTCGATGGGAATGATGGCTACGATCATGAATGCGCGACTTTTGCAGGAAGCACTCAACTCTAAAGCCATCGCGGCTCATACGCTGGCGGCGCACGGCGAGTTTTATTTTGCTGAACCTTATGTGCCGGAACGTGGACAGAAACTTTTGGACCGCGGCGACGTGGTGATTTGCGCCGGAGGCACTGGAAATCCTTATTTCACCACGGACACAGCGGCAGCCCTGCGCGCGCTGGAACTGAATTGCGACGTGCTGCTCAAGGGCACTAAAGTGGAAGGCGTTTACGATTCCGACCCCACCAAAAACAAGAAGGCCAAACTCTTCGCCACCATTTCCTACGACGAAGTCTTGAAGCGCGAATTGCAGGTGATGGATCTCACGTCCATTGTGCTCTGCAAAGAAAATAAACTTCCGGTTCACGTTTTCAACGGCCGCACGTCCGGCAACCTGCTGAAGGTGGTGACGGGCAAAGGCTTGGGTACTTTAATTTCATAATTTCTTATGGCTCATTCTCTCGTTCAAAAAGTTCAACAAGATCTCCAAAAAGTCCTCGAGCACCTCAGTGATGAGTACTCCAAATTGCAAATCGGTCGCGCGTCTTCTGCCCTGGTGGAAAATCTTTTGGTGGAAGCCTACGGTAGCATTCAACCTGTTAAATCCGTGGCGAGTGTGATGGTTCCGGATGGCCGCACGGTGCAGATTCAACCCTGGGACCGCGGAATGCTCAGCGCCATTGAAAAGGCAGTGCGCGATTCTGATCTCAATTTGAATCCCACCAACAATGGGCTTGCCATCATTTTGAACATTCCACCCCTGACCGAAGAGCGCCGTCGCGATTTGGTGAAGGTGGTGGGCCGCATTGCGGAGGAATCCAAAATTGCGGTGCGCAACATGCGCCACGACTTGATGACTCAACTCAAGCGCATGGAGCACGAGGGCGAACTCAGCGAAGACGAGCAGAAAAAAGCCGAAAAAGATCTGCAAGACGCTGTGGATAAACTCAACAGCCAGATTGAAGAGATGTCCAGAAAGAAAGAAGCCTCCATAATGACTGTTTAATCCATGCATCTTCTCCTCACGATTGTCGCGTTTATCTTTATTTTTTCGCTGCTCATTCTCATTCATGAGCTCGGGCACTTCACTGCGGCCAAACGTGCTGGAGTGAAAGTGGAGGAATTTGGTTTTGGTTTGCCGCCACGCCTTTTTGGGGTGAAGCGTGGGGAGACGATTTATTCTGTGAACTGGATTCCGTTTGGTGGTTTTGTGCGTATGCTCGGTGAAGACGATGAAACGGAGGAAAGCCGCAGCAGCAAGCGCAGTTACTCGAATCAGCCGTTTCGCGTGCAGGCCTGGATTGTGTGTGCCGGAGTGGTGATGAATTTTTTGCTGTCTTTTGTGCTCCTCACTTTTGGTTTCTTGATTGGAATTGAACCGCTCATCGCTACACAGGATGATTTTTTGGAGGCGGTTCGTAACAACGTGGTGCATCTTGAACCGACTGCTGTGGAAGGAGACCAAACTTTGTATGTGCCTCGGCTTGTGTATTCAGATCAGGCTGATTCCGTCTTCCATGGACTTTTAGAAAGTGGGGATGTTTTGCTTCGTGTGGGGACGGTGGAGATTTTGACTGCGGACGATTTGAATGCGGCGCTGGGGGCTTTGCCCAGTGGGCCGGCTTCTGTGGAAATTTTCAGTGCGACTGAGGGATTGAAAACCATTCAAATTTCTTTCCCCACTCAGCATCCGCTGGTCACTTCTATAGAAGCAGGTTCGCCTTCTGAACAGATGGGTCTGCATGTGGGAGACACGGTGCTGAATGTGGGCTCCGAGGAAGTGCACAACGCCAGTGAAGTGGTGGCGGTGACTCAAACAGCGACGGCAAGCGTGACTTATACGATTTTGCGCGAAGGTGAGACTCAGCCGGTGACTTTGGAGATTCCTCTGCGAGAAGAAGATGGGCGCATCGGGGTCGGGCTTTCGGATCCGCTCCCTTATTATGGAAATCTTTCCTTGTATTCCAGCTATGCGCTGAACACCTTGGTGAGCACGGATAAAATTCAATACGGTTGGAAGGCGCCCTTTGTGGCCGTGACGGAAATGTGGCGGCTCGGTAAACTCACGGCGTCCAGTTTTGTGAATGTGCTTTCTCAGTTTGTCACGGCGCAGGGTGTGCCGGAGGGTGTTTCCGGTCCGGTGGGCATTGCGCAAATGACGGGCATCACCATCACGCAAGGCTTGGGCGCGATTCTGCGTTTTGTGGCCATGCTCTCTCTGAGCCTGGGCGTAATCAATATTTTGCCTTTCCCCGCGTTGGACGGCGGCCACTTCGCGCTGATTGTCCTCAAGGCCGTTTCTGGCAAAAAAACGAATCCAAAATGGGAACGTGTGATCAACACGGGCGGTTTCTTTTTTCTTCTCATGTTCATCTTGTACGTCACTTTCAATGATGTGCTGAATTTGTTTTAGAGGTTCGCTCAACTACCTGTAGTTGGTCTGTCTTGGTGGAGCCACTATGCTTTTGCAATTCGCGGCTTTTCTGTCAAAGAGTTTTGCACAATTGGGTCTTGCGAGTTTTGCACAATTGAATCTACTATGAGCGTCCAAATTCCCCTCTGTGTTTTATGGACGCTGTACTCCCCGGGCATGATCTTTGGCTTCGTATCCTAGAAAAAGTGGAGAACGAAGTGAAGCGGCCTCATTTTCTGACTTGGTTCCAAAACACCGCCATTCTCTCGTACCACGATGGACTGCTGGTGGTGGGTGTGCCGAATATTTTTGCGAAAGATTGGCTGGAACACAAGCTCGGCGCTCAGCTCATGCAAGCCATACAAATGGTGCATCCGGAAGTGCGCGAAGTGATGTTTGAGGTGGATCCGCGCCTCGCTTTGCCGGAAGACGGCCGTGCGCTGGATGTGAATAAGCTTTTTGCAAAAGAGAAGAAATCCCGAAAATTGCCGGGACGCCAGGAGGTGCGTTTGCTGGAGGGTATTTCCAGCAAGTGTCTCAATCCAAAATATTCCCTGCAGAATTTTGTAGTCGGAACCAATAGCCGTTTGGCGCATGCCGCGTGTATGGCTGTGGCCGCCACGCCCGGAGCCATGTACAACCCGCTTTTTATTTATGGAGATGTGGGACTTGGTAAAACGCATTTACTCCAAGCCACGGGCAACGAAATCCTTCGTCACGACCCCGATAAAGTGGTGGTTTACATGACCAGCGAACGTTTCACCAATGAGATTGTGGAGGCCATCGGCAAGCGCAATTCCAAAGAATTCAAAGACCGTTACCGCAGGGTGGATGTGCTCATCATCGACGACATCCAATTCCTGGCGAACAAAGACCGCACGCAGGAAGAATTTTTCCACACCTTCAACGAGCTTTACGACAACAACAAACAAATCATCATCAGTTCCGACCGCACACCCAAGGAACTCGACCAACTTGAAGATCGTTTGGTGAGCCGTTTTGAGATGGGCATGATTGTGGATGTGCAATTTCCAGACTACGAAACGCGGCTTGCGATTTTGCACTCCAAGTGCCGGGAGCACCAGGTGCTGATTCATCCGGAGGTGCTTGAATTCATCGCTATGAACGTGCGGGACTCCGTGCGCGAGTTGGAAGGAGTGCTCATCCAAGCCATTGCGCAGGGGCAGCTGGAACATTCCACCCCCACCGTGCGCAGCGTGGCCAAGATCATCAAAAAGCTCGGTCGTACGCATTTGGAAGGTTTTGATGAACCCTCCGATGCCGCACCCAAACGCAGTTTGCATTTGGAAGATGTGGTGGAAACCGTGTCCGCGCACTTCCGCCTTTCTCAGGACGAACTGCTCGGCGATTCCCGCAAGGGCCATGTGCTTTTGCCTCGCCAAGTTTCCATGTATTTGATCCGCAGCGAGCTCAGTGCCTCCTTCGAACAGATTGGGGAGTTCTTTGGTGGCAAAAATCACACCACTGTTATTCACGCGTGCAGCAAAGTGGAACGTCAGCTCAAGAAAGACAAAAACTTGCTTCGCGACGTGAACTCCATTAAAAAAGAGATGGGACTTTAGAGCCCTCATCATGAACTACACTTATTATCGCCGCTATCGCCCTTCGCCTCGACGCTCCAGCTTCAAGTCTTTTTTCTGGCTGGTGCTGATTTTGGTGGCGATGTTGCTGGTTTTGAAGGGCTGTGTTTCTGTGGTGGGCGCTTTGCTGAAAGAAAAGCAGGATCAAGCCACGCTCACCCTCAACGAAGGCAGCGCGCAGGTTTTGGAATGGGGGCAGACTGAGCTCAAAGACGCTTCGTCCGCACAACTTTTGCTGGTGGGGGACACGGTGCAAACCGGCGCCAAGAGCATTGTGACGCTGGCTTTTTACAATGGCACCACCGTGGTTCTGGATGAAAACACCAAGATTTCTTTTGCGGAAGCCACGTTGGAGGACAGCACTGAGAACATTCGCCTAGACCTCTTGGAAGGTCGCGCCTGGGTGAAGCAAATTCCTGAAGATGAAACCAAACTTTCTTTGGGGCTCCATACCGATGTGATGAACATCAGCTCGGTTTCTGCCAATTACTTGGTCGCGAATCAGGCCAATAAGGAATACATTTATGGATTCGATGGCAACGCCAGTGTTGATTTTGTTGATCGCTCTCAAGAGGACAGTGTCATCGACACCGCGGAAATCTCCAAAGGTAAAAAGAGTGTTTTGACCGACGACCTTGAGAAAAACCTCCTTGCTCGCCAAAGTGTCACCCTCATGGGTGATGCCGGCGACGACCTGATTGGCGATGCTTTTGTCTCTTGGAATCGAGATGGGCCTTCTGCTGTGATGCTGGATCCCGGAACTGATCCGGCTGCTCCTGCTGTGGATGCGACTGCGACGACGGAAACTTCCGCCACTGATGACGTCGAAACTCCCGCCCTGGAAACGCCCACGCCTGCTCCTGTCTCTTCTCTGCAAATCGCGGTGAGTTCACCGGCGCTCACTTCCACCATTCAAAAAAGCGCCATCGCCATTGAAGGTGGCATTGTTTCCGGCACCGCCGATCACGTGACCGTGACCTGGGATGGCAACGGGAAACCTTACACTCTCGCCGGTTTCAAAGCCGGTGGCTCCAGCTTCCGTTATGTGGCCGACGCCTCTTACGGCAACCTCAAATCTGGTCCCAACACCTTCACCGTCGTGGCCTACGCCGCCGATGGCACCGTCAGTAACACCGTAACTGTGGTGGTCACGGGGGATTTTTAAGTGGGCTTTGTGCGCACAAACTAGGGGTGTTGTCAGAGCTCTGACACGCCGTAATTAACCTGGAAAATCAAAAGCGTGTTTCCCAAAAACTGGGGTCGCGGAATATAATGTTTCGGCCTGGTGTTGTGGGGGCTGTAGCTCAATTGGTTAGAGCATCCAGCTGTCATCTGGAAGGTTGCGGGTTCAACGCCCGTCAGCTCCACCACCCACCAGGCATTTTTGATTTGAGCAGAAAACAAAAACTCCTTCCAATTGAGGAGGAGTTCCTGCTGTCATCCAGAAGATTCTGTAATTCAGTACAGCATCCAGCTGAGTAAATAATATCAAAAATGCCAAAATTTGGCAAGTTCTTGTTCTGTCGACTGCTTTTTTGCGGGTATGACTCAATCTTTGCGCGCGCAAGACTTGACGAAACTGCCTTTAGTGCTAAGATAAGCTTTGTTCTGGCTTGTTTTAAACCACTCTATGCCTTTGAATCACTCGAACCTTGAAGACAATTCTGCGGATAAAAAGAAGACTTTTGCAAGGAGAGCTTTTGGAGCTGGACTCCTTTGTGGACTTTTGTTTGAAATGAATGAAAATAGAGATGCAGTGCGTCAGGCTTCGGATGCGGTTTTGAATTCAATCCCACCTGTTCCAAGCAATCGTCACAAGGAAGTTCAACGAAGTGAATGGCCTCGGCCAAACACTTCTGGAATTGTTTGGAAATATGATGTTGGGTCAGTTAAGGGTAATTTCATTGAGAAGGAAACTGTTCGGAAAATGGTAAAATGTGTGCTTGATAAAGCTGAGGAGGATGACGAGGACGTTGTTTGTGGTTTAGGTAGTGGTGATCTTGGCACTACTTGTAGGGTTGTAGAAAATGGATTGCCTACTTCTTTAGGAGTAAGGATGCTTGTGAATAAAACGGATTCTAGCGCTTTGGAGCTTAGTCTTATGACCGACATTGGTGCACAGATTTATTATGAGGACCAACTGAGACTCAATCCAAATGGTGAAAGTGGGGATCTTTTTAAGGTGTTTGAATATCCCATTTCTGAGGAAGATCATCTCCCTGTTGTGGATCCAGACGATGAAGAAGAAATGTGTGAATCTTATTATGAGGCTGTCGTCTCTTCCATGAATACGGGTGAATTCTATCCTCAGGCTAAAACTGTTGAGGAATTCAGGGCTTTCGCTTTAAATCAAGCAGAGGATCCTGAGGATATTGCTTGGATCAATGGACTCAGCAATGAACGTTTGGAAAAAGTTCTCAATGATTGGCATGATGGTGAAGACTTTTTTCTTAAGAGTGTAGATGAAGAGATTGATCATGCTGAGGCTCTGAACCAACTCGACGATGACCTCTATTCTAGTGGCCTTAGTATGGATCTCAGTGGCAGTGAAAACGAAGGACGTGTCGGAGAAGAGGCGCCTGTTTATATTACGCCAATCACTACCCGCGATGGGGAATGGATTTACGAAGGAAGTGATCCTAGTGGAAATACGATGTGTTGGGGTGATGCGGATCAAATGGCCTCGTGTCTGAAACTGTTTGATTTTTAAATTGTATCCATGGGACTTTCTTCTCTCAATAATGGACTTTGCACTTTAGCCGTTGTTTCTGCTTGTTCAGGCGATCTTGCACCGGTTCAGCATTCTAGTCGAAATTCAATGCTAGAAACCCCTCAAAAGACTGCTGCCCCCGTCTTGCCGAATAAACCTGAGCCGCTAGTTTCTCCGTTGGTTGTGGAACCCATGGAACCCACGAAAAAGATGGCCAGTTGTGCAAAGGAGCTAAAGATTGTCTTGGCTTCTCCCGACTCTCGTTCGCCTAATCTTAGTAGAGCAAAGTGTAATAAAAAAGAGACGGTGACAGTAGGATTTGTAATTCCGGAAACGACCGGCCCGAGGCTTCTAGTTTCCAGCAATCATCCTTTTAAGTTGGGTAGTCGGGACATCACGGCCGCCGATCTTTGTGATATTGGTGATGTTGGACGTATTCTCTGCGGTTCAGTAAACCTAGACAATATAAGAGCTAATCCAAAAATAGAACTTGCTCCTTCTCAAGCACATCAAGATTTTTGGTTCTCTTCTCTTAGAACGGCTGGATATTAATTCAGGTACTCCGCTTTGTTCGCCTCGTGCTCCGCGTTGGTTTTGGCGTAGTGCATCAGGCCGTCGGTGCCGGTGAGGTAGTACCAGTAGTCGGTGGTGGCGGGTTCGAAGGCTGCTGTGAGGGCGGCGAGGCCCGGGTTGCAGATGGCGGTGGGAGGGAGGCCTTTGACGGTGCGTGTGTTGTAGGGGTTGATCGCGGCGAGGTCGTCTCCGGAAAGGGCGCCGTCTTTGTCGAGGTAAAGCAGCGTGGCGTCGATGCCCAGGAACCAGTCGGCTTCGAAGCGGTTCCAGATGATGGCGGAGATGGTGGTGAGGTCGGCGGCGTCACGCACTTCTTTTTCGAGCATGGAGGCGACAATCACTTGGTTTTGGATGGATTTGCTGGAGTCGTATTCCTTGATCGTGCTGACTTTTGTCTGGAAATTGTCGAGCATTTGTCCGATGAGGGCTTCCGAGCTGAAGGTGGCGCTGTCGATGAAGTAGGTGTCCGGGAAGAGGTAGCCTTCTAGGCCCGTGTTTTCTTTGCCGGTCAAGAAGGTGTGGGTAAAGGTGCAATTGTAGGTGCAGGTTTTAAAATCGCCTTCCGTGGTGAGCTTGAGCTCGGTGAGTCGAGCGTCGATTTGGTCTACGGTGAAGCCTTCTGGAACGGTGAGGGCCAGTTCGCCGGTGCCTTCCGTGGTGAGCACGGTCACGATTTCCGTGAGGGTCATGCTGGGGCTGAGCACAAAACTGCCGTAGCGGAGGCGGCCGTCGAGTGCTTGATCTTTCACGTCCTCCACAAAGCTGCTGTCGCTCACAATCAGGTCCTCATCATAGAGGTTCTCGGCAATGGTGTCCGCGCTGCTGCCTTTCTCTATAGTGAAGACGATTTTTTCCGTGCTGGTGATGTCCACGGCTTTCTCCAGGTCGGAGCGCCAAAAAGGATGCCAATAGTGGAAGACTCCCGCAAGCAGGAGCAGCACAAAGAGCAGTTGGAGGAGACGTTTTTCCATGATTATTGAGCGGGTGGAAGTTCTCCTTCGCCAGGCATCGCCATTCCTAGGTCGCTCATCATGTCGCGCATGCGCTCGGAAGCAATTTCCTGAGACTTCTTGATGGCTTTGTTGAAAACGGTCTTGAGTGCGTTTTGCAGTTTGATCAGATTTGCTGGGGTGCACATTTCTTCTGGGATGCTGACTTCTTGCACTTCCTGTTCGGCATTCACTACGATTTTGATGCCTTCGGTCTCGGCTTCAATGTGGAGGTTCTTGAGTTCTTCTTTGATCTGTTTGGCTTTCTTCTGCAGTTTGTACATGTCCTTGGCTTGTCCGAAGAGTCCCATAAGAGTGATTTAAAATGGTAAGCTCGTGGATTATAGCGGCTTCGCCCCGTTCTTCCAAGGGCTTGAGTGGGGATCACGTCGTGATTTGGCCTTGCCTTATGGGTTCTGAGCGGCTAAAATCCCTCCGCATCTCACCTTTTATGGAAAAAACACTTCTCACCGTTCAGCTCCGCGACAAATCTGTTAAAGCCAAGGAAATCCGCAGGAATAAAATGATTCCAGCTGAGTTTTATGGCCATGGCGTTGAAAACGTGAGCATTCAAATGAATTACCAAGCTTTCCGCAAAATGTACCGCGTGGCTGGTAAAAACACCGTGATTGATCTGAAAATTGAAGGAAAAGGCGACAAGAGCGTGCTCATTCATCGCATCGACTTCGATACCGTGACTGACGACATCTCCTACGTAGAATTCATCAACGTTCGTATGGATGAGGTGGTTACCGCCAAAATCCCTCTCGTCCTCGAAGGAACGGCTCCTGCTGTTCGCGAGGTGGGCGCTGTTTTGATTCAAAACTTGGATGCACTCGAAATTTCTTGTCTTCCAGGTGATCTTCCTCACGAAATCTTGGTGAATGTGGACGGCCTCACGGACGCATCCATGAGCATCCACGTTTCCGACCTCAAACTTTCCAGCAAAATCACGATCCTCGCTGATCCTGAAGAATCCATCGTTTCTCTCTTCATGCCTAAGGAAGAAGAAGCGGCTCCTGCTGAAGCCGTAGACGTTTCCAAGGTTGAAGTGACCACGGAAAAGAAGGACGACGCTGAAGGAAGCAAGGCGTAGTTGTTTGCTTCGGCCAGGCTCGGGTGATTTTTTGTTGCTGCTCGATTTTCTTGCGCGCGCCCCCTTGCGCACATTTTAAAATATGTTATGATTGATTCGCATTAATCATTTGACATGTCGAGTCTCAATCATCCAGGTTCTCCGAGTATTCCCAGCCAAGAACAAAGAGTGACTGAAGCTACTCAAGCTTCAGCAGCACTTGATGCTCTAAACCCGAAGGATCCAGTCGTCCGGGCACTCCTTTCTCGTATCCAAGAACAACTCCTTTTTGTCGCCAATCCTGATGCCGAAATTGTCCCGGAACTCTCTCCCGAACAAGTTCAAACACTTTCAGCGCTCAAGTCTTGCCACAAAAGAAAAGAAAATGGACTGCAAACAGGGCTCAACTGGGCTGAAGTAGAAGCAAAACTCCAAAAATCTCCTGAAAAACTTGCCATATTGGCTCGCCTCATTGCTCGTGGAGGAGAGCCGACCGTGACTGCTAAACTTTCAAATGGGAACTTCCGTTTCGATGAACTTTCAGAGGAATCTCCACGCGGGCATCGCGGTGATTCTTTATTCGAATATCAACTCAAATCCATTGGAGCTGAGCTCATGGAACCTGATGTCTACGACTCTTTCCGTGGAAAAGTTCGTCTAGATTATAGTACTTGGAGCAGGCTTCGGGGTAGTGGTTTCTATGGGCACCGGAATAAATCTGGATACAGGTATAGTTTTAATGTTATTCTCTCCGAAATGGAGAAGGAAGTAGGTGTTAAGATTGCCTTTATGCAAGAAGACTTAGGGAGTGGCTCACATTATCTCGACCACTTGGAGAAAGTTGGTTTTCGGTGTTCGGTAGAGGTCTAGAGGGTATGAATCCTTCACCGTATCAATTCGTCTAGGAGCTTTTTGAGGGCGTCGGCTTCGTTGTTGCGGGCGGCTTCTTTGGATTGGAGGTTCAGCACAAAGTGGTCGCCGGGTTTCACTTCTAGGGGGAGCAGGGAGCGGGGAAGGCGGACTTGTTCCTCGACCGTGCCTTTGCGCAGGCTCAGGAGGGCGAAGAGCTCGTCGTCGCTGAGGTATTCGGCTTCGTACTGGTATTTGAACGGGTTGAAAATCATAGAGGTCATCGTAACAAATTCACGCGTAAAAAAAAGTGCCAGCGGGGGAAATCCGTTGACACTTTTTCAATTGAGATTGATCTACTCTATAGGATCGAATGCAGCACGATCACTGGGGCCAAGATCAGGGCCATGGTGTTGATCACTTTGATCAAGGCGTTGAGAGCGGGTCCGGCGGTGTCCTTGTAAGGATCTCCCACGGTGTCTCCAACGACTGCGGCTTTGTGGGCGTCTGAACCCTTGCCTCCAAAGTTGCCGTCTTCCACGTACTTTTTAGCGTTGTCCCAGGCTCCTCCGGCGTTGCTCATGTTGATGGCTTGCAAGAGTCCGGTGATGATGACTCCACCGAGCATTCCTCCGAGTCCGAGTGGTCCAAAGATGAAACCGACGATGATAGGAGAGAACACGGCGAGTGCGCCAGGAAGGATCATTTCCTTGAGGGCGGCTTTGGTCACGATGTCCACACAAGTGTTGTACTCAGGTTTTCCAGTGCCTTCCATGATTCCGGGGATTTCACGGAATTGGCGGCGTACTTCTTCCACCACGCTGAAGGCGGCTTTGCCCACCGCTTGCATGAGGAAGCCTCCAAAGAGGAAAGGCAGCATGCCTCCGATGAAGAGACCGATGGTCACACGGTAGTCTGAAAGATCGAAGATGAAACGGGTTCCGCTGTTGCTGAAGAGCGCTTCTCCGTACGCTTGGAAGAGCACGAGAGCGGCGAGAGCGGCGGATGCGATGGCGTATCCTTTGGTCACGGCTTTGGTGGTGTTTCCAACGGCGTCCAGTGCGTCTGTGTTTTCACGCACTTTCTCGGGAAGTTTGGCCATTTCGGCGATTCCTCCGGCGTTGTCTGTGATGGGTCCGTATGAATCCATGGCGATCACCATTCCGGTGGTGGAAAGCATGGCGACTGCGGCTACGGCGATTCCGTAGACTCCGTTGGCCAAGGTGGAGTGTTCTCCGAACCAGTAGGCGGAGAAGATGGCGGCTACGATGAGAATCACCATAGGAGCGGTGGAGAACATTCCTTGCGCGAGACCTGCGATGAGGTTGGTTCCGGCTCCGGTTTTGGACGCTTCGGCGATGCTCTTAACGGGTTTGAAATCTTTAGAAGTGTAGTATTCCGTGGCCACGTTGATGAGCAGGGTGAGTACGAGTCCCACGAGGGTAGCGAAGTAGATCTTGATGTCGTTGAGCATGTTCATCGTCACAAAGTAGAACGCGATGGCGCTCACGATTCCGGTGGCGAAAGTTCCACGGTAGAGGGCTCCCATGATGTTCTTTTTTCCTGGAGCGAGTTTGACAAAGAAAGTTCCAATGATGGTGGCTACCACGGCTACGGCTCCGAGAGCGAGAGGGTATTCCACTCCGGTGCTGCCGATTTTGTCCACGAGCGTGGTGGAAGCCAAGATCATGGCTGCGATGAGAGTGACGGCGTAGGTTTCAAAGAGATCTGCACCCATTCCGGCGCAATCTCCCACGTTGTCTCCCACGTTGTCTGCGATGGTGGCTGGATTGCGAGGATCGTCTTCAGGAATTCCTTTTTCAATTTTTCCCACCATGTCTCCTCCCACGTCTGCGGCTTTGGTGAAAATTCCACCTCCTACACGAGCGAAGAGAGAAATGAGCGAGGCTCCGAATCCGAATCCAATCAAGAGGGAAGGGGCTTCGTCCACGCGGAGGCCAAAGCTGTTGATGAAGATCCAATAGAAGCCGGACACTCCGAGGAGTGCGAGGCCCACTACCGCGAGTCCGGTGACGGCACCTCCTTTGAAGGCGACGTCCAGAGCGGCGGGGAGGCCTTCTTTTGCGGCTTCAGCGGTGCGCACGTTGGCACGGACGGAAACGCCCATTCCAATGTAACCTGCGAGCGCGGAGAAGATGGCTCCCACCAAGAATCCCATGGCCACGAGCATTCCGTGCGTGGGGATGGCAAAGGCGAGCACCAAGAAAATAATAATAGTGAAGAGAGCGAGGGTTTTGTACTGACGGTTCAGATAAGCCATAGCGCCTTCTTGGATGGCAGCGGCGATTTTGGTCATGGCTTCATTTCCTTCCTTTTTACTGAGTACGCGAACGATGAGATAGCCGGCCCAGCCCAGTGAAAGGACGCTGGCGAGGACTGCTAGAACAGGTATGGTCATAGAGAAAGGATTTATGGGTTCCTGGAGATTCTAGGAGAAAACGGCTTTGGGTTCAACCGTTTATTGCTTAGAGCGCTTTTTTGGCGGCGTCGAAGACCTTTTTGTTCTCATCACGATAGATGAGGTACTGGTAAGAACCGAAGGTCCCGGTGAGGGCGGTTACGGCCGTTATTCCTATGCTGATGATGACGGTGAAGGGGAAGACCATGTTTTGCGCCAGGACTTCGAGTTGTTCAGGAGAAGTTATGAGTGTCAATAGGATGGTGGTGAGGGCTCCCATCAATATAAGAGGAATGAATAAGAGGTAGTTGAGGATCAACAATGCGCTGTAATTTCCTAAGGTGCGTAGGAAGCCGGATTCCTCCACCAAAAGTTGGCTGAGGCGGTTGGTGCTTCCACCGGAGAGCCCTTCTAGTTGAGTGATTTTGAAGGATTGGGAGTAGGTGATGACGTGGTAGTACCCCGGTAAAACGAAAAGCATGCCCCAGAGGCATAATTTGAAGAAACTCACAATCCAAGTCCAGATGAGAGGAAAAAAACGAGAGAGGCCGAAGCGAAGCCCACTGGCGATGTCGATCTCTTTTTTCCCGGAGTAGAGTTCTGAGCACCATTTGGCCATTGCCGTGCCAAAAGCTCCAAAAAAGACCACTTCTGCTATTATCATGAGGATACTGATGAGGATTGTTTTTTGTTGACCCAGAAGGTCCAGACTGAAGTAGTTGAGGGCGTTCACTCCAACCATGACCAAGAGTGGCAAAAGGAAGAACGCTTCCCATTGAGTTTTGAGCGTGTCCCAGGCCATTTTGGCAATGAGATCGGTGGAATTCTGTTGGCTGGAGGTGGCCATGGAGGGAGGGGTGAAAAATGAAAAATCTTTTTCAGTATACGCAAAAACTTGCTATCCTGTCAGCAGATTATTCTTGTCTTT
>Ga0114940_10000645_pt1 | contig 15107 bp, 22 predicted proteins | sample ColdCreekSource_FD_87195 | JGI IMG/M metagenome (GOLD analysis project Ga0114940, IMG submission 87195) | Groundwater microbial communities from Cold Creek, Nevada to study Microbial Dark Matter (Phase II) - Cold Creek Source | ecosystem: Environmental > Aquatic > Deep subsurface > Groundwater ... | reverse complement strand
GCCTGACTGCTCGAAAAGCGCTTTTGCGGTGGTTATGATGCGGTCACGCACATCAGTAGGGATACCCCGTAAATTCTGCTGCATATTTAAACCCTCAATAATCGCTAAAACATAATAAGAATAATAATATACTTATTCTTATTATTCAACAATTATTTGCAAATCCATGCAATAAACCCGATTCCAGCACATAGCGCTAAGACGAACACCGCACAGGCAATGATGATTCCGGCCTGATCCGCGCCCTCTTCTGGACATTTTCCCGGTAATTTGTAATGCCGCTTTTAAAACGCGCATTAGCTCCATAGCTACCCCCCCAAGTATCTTGATGGCCAAACCACCGCTTGACCGTTCGCAAGCAGCTTAACGGCTGCTGTGAGGGGTAATTTTCCGCACTTTCCCATTCCTGTCCTCTTGTGGGTTTTCTTTCGCCACCAGGGATTCAAGTCGCCTTACTGGACAATTTCTTTGCCTGGCATGGGGGCAGGTATTTGATTGGCTGCATTGGTAATCAGCTTGGGAATGTTGTTGGCTACTGCCAATGCCGGATAAGAAGAAAGTTTTCTTAGCAATGATTACAACGCTTTTTGCGAGGTTGCAGGTGAAGCGGGATTTACTGATATGCATGTTGTCAGCTCCTGGTTTGAAGCTGTCACTGTAAAATCACGACACGAATTCGATCCATATCGTTGGTCTGAAAAACAGAAAACTTGATTTTTTACTCAAGTAAAATTTATAAATTTACAAAGCGTAAGCGCTTGTTGATACCACCACTCTTGCAGTGCCTAAGAGTGGTGGCCGCTGTGGTCAACTGGGGCGAAGTGGGTTAAAGCGGTGAGCGTAGCGTGTAAACGCCTCCGGCGTTTTCCACGGCTTTTGCCCACGGTGCGCAGCATCGTCCCGGTTGTCCATCAGCTTGAGTTATACATATTTTTGTGTGATCAAATACAAGGTAGTTATTTATTAGTTGAACATATTAGGTATAGCTACCAGAGTAACTACTAGGTGACTTATCCACAAAGCTTACAGCCCAGTGTTTATAAGGCTTTCACTACTTTTTTTCGTTTTTTTGCGGGAGCGATGTGACGTACAGGCGGGAGTGATGTGACGTACAGGCGGGAGTGATGTGACGTACAGGCGGGAGTGATGTGACGTGGATAAGTTTATTCAATGGATACAAAGCATTGTGGTTCAATGCTTGTAAGTGACTTTGCAAAGCGGGAGCGATGTGACGTGGATAACCTGATGAATTCACAGGCTTATCAACGGCGTTGTTTGGGTATATGTAATCGTGCTGGAGTTAATATTAAATGCTCGCTCGTTTCTTCTATATGCGCTGCTGCTTCAGGATAAAACAGTAAAACTTCTTTTAGTCTTGCTCTGAATGCTTTTTTAAAGTCGCGTAACCCTTGCGGACTATCGGCGTAGTTTGCGCCCAGTTGCAGCATTAATCCGCTCCAGGGAATTTCAGTTTTCCCTCTTCCACCGTGTACGCTCGAAACATTCAAGGTGAACATGCGGTATACCAACCAGGTATAAATATCCATCGCCAGTGGAGACTTTTTAAGTGCCTGTAGTGCTTCCATGCGGATGGGCACAGGTGCCCGCGTTAATGCTTCAAAAAAATCTGTACTCAGTGTTAATGAGCTGTCCCATAATCCTGGTTGATCTGTATTTTTTTGGTTCCAGAAGATAAATGCTCGCTTGGCGATCAAGATATTCTCAATCCCAAGCCCTGCCCCACTTTCCCCACTAACACTGATAAGTGAGCGCACTAACCGCAGGCTTTGATCTTTGACGCGATTAATGTAATTGCCGCCGTTGTGTAGATCTAGCTTCTCTAGGAACTCGCGTTGTGAGCGCCCCATGGAAAGCTCCGGGCTACCTGTTTTAACAGCTTCTGTACACATCCACGCCAGCAGCAATCTTGGGAGTCCCCCGTAGGGAACGCCGTATTTGGGATTGGCGGTAATAGATAGCGTTAATTTCTCTGTGCCGCGCTCAAAGTATGAAGTTTTGGGATCGGTATGCGGTAGTGTTGCTTGTGCTAAGAAGTGTGCAATATAACCAGTAGCGCCAGCACTTTTAGCTTGCTCAATTTCAAGCTCCATTGCATCGGCAATAAGTTTCCTTTCTCGTTGTCCAAGCCAAAGCGATCCGCGTTCAATATCCCATAGCGACCCGCGCTCAATTTCTGAAAAATTGAGATCTGCGTTGGCAATAAGATCTGGATTAAATTTATCTTTATTCATAATTATTTGTTTAAATAAACAAATGTTTATTTAATGTTTTGATTAATTAAATCACGTAAAACGTCTGCCGTGGATTTGAAACCATTTTCCAGTGCATACAGTTTGAGCTTTTTGAACGTATCAACTTCCAGATCGAGGCTAACTCGTTTCATCTGTTGCTTGGGTTCTTCATCGCTCATCAGGTCAACCAGGGATTGTTTTTTGTCGCTCGGGCGGCCTGCGGCCAGTACGCCTTTTTTTGTGTTCATGTTATTAAACCCTTATTTGGTCAAATGATTAAAAAAACATTTAAACAAATGATTATTTGTTTATCAAGCGTTTGACAGATTCAAGTAGTGCGCGAACTTCCTTAGCTGCCTCGCCATCATTCTCTGTGTCTAACACAGTAGTTCCCGATGCTGCTGTAGTCGGATACCCTACCCTCTGGGTTATTCTCGCATCGAGGATTGGTAGCTCATAACCAACAAGAGCTTCTTCAACTTCGCTGCCAAGCTTGGTGTTTTTGATGGCGCGAGAGATAACGAAGGCGGCTTTTAGCTTGCCGTCCGTTACTTCGATCCTGGCGCGCACCAGGTCTACCAGATCGCTAGCTGCCCAAATGTCGTAAGGGGATGGTTGTACGGGGATCAGTACAACATCTGCCGCTTTAATTGCTGAAACTGCAAGCTCATTCGCCCGAGGTGCGCCATCAATGATAACTATCTCTTTGTTGCCTAGCGCCTTTAAATCTCGCTCTATAGTAGGGCGATCAATGCCAATGACCGTTAGAGGCTGATCCTCCCGAACTGCTGCCCAGTCTCTTGCGCTTCCTTGCGGATCGCTATCAACGAGTAGAACATCTGCGCCATCGAGCTGAAACGCGCGCGCTAAGTGCGTGGCGATAGTGGTTTTACCTGCCCCGCCCTTCTGATTCAAAACAGCTATGACTGTCATATAGTTACCCTTGTTTAAGTGAGTGCATCATTATTAGTGCATTTAAACTAATAAGTAAATGTTTAAATGTTTATTTGGTGGTTCTTAACTGCATCGATAACCGACAGGTGATTTGCGCACTTGTTTAGAAAGCCGGATAAAGGCCATTGCTCGGCATACCAGGGACCATTTTGTGTGTTCAGACCCATGTCAACAAAAATGGCTACTCCATCTCGAATAGGTTCTGCGCATAGTTTTGCGAAGCCAAAGGTGCGTTTCCCTTTCCAAAGTAGTTTTCCTTGCGGCCAAGCGCTGCGCTGTTCTACCTCATCGCCGATGACGTTACCAATGACCTTATGATTAAGATCGACTTGAAAAGGGAAATGGAGGCCGGGAAGGTTAGTCAAAAGGTACTCTTCTACATCAACCCCGGTCCCAGTCATTTTTTGCATGACAAGCTTAACAAGCTCCAACTCTGTACCCGTTACCACCTGAAGCGGGTCTTTTGGATATCGTGAACGCTGCTCGCACTTTGTTTTAAGTACCTCCTTCTCCAGCTCACGATATTCGCCTTTGCGATCACCCTTTACGATTACCTTGCTCATAAGTAATTCCTCAAATGTTTAAATAAACAAATAACCACAATTTTAAAAATATCAGCTTTTTAAAAATGGTCAATTAATTTATATATTTTTGTGAGCAAATACACAAATGTTTATTTGAACATATAGATGTTAAATACTTGTCGTATAACGATTTATTCATTTTTGTTAAAAAGCCAAAACGACAAAAATTTAAGTTTCAGATTTCTAAAAATAGTTGTTGCAATAGGTTTTAGTGACGACTAGCATGATTTAAAGATTAATTTGCGAGCAAAGCGAACATGACCGCATCAATGCCATTTACCCCTTGTGACCCGACCGCATCCACTTGCGATGATGTGAGTGTTCAAATGCTTACAACCATATTTGGGCCTGTAGTCACGCAGCTAACCCAAGGGGCAGATCCGAACGCGGTATTAGCTTCCGCTAATACGTTGGCCAGTATGTTTAGTGTCTTCAATAGTGGGATTCTTGTGATTGCCGCAATTATCTTGAGCTACACCGCCATAGTCGGAACGATCAACACGGCGAATGACGGTGAAATGATGGGTAAAGCCTGGTCGTCTGTGTTTACGCCATTGCGCGTAGTGGCTGGGGCAGGGGTGCTATTACCTACAGCCAGCGGCTATTCGTTTATCCAAGTACTTGTAATGACAATTGCGCTATGGAGTGTTGGGCTGGCGAATGGTGTTTATAAGATTGCCGTCGAAAATGGGCTAATTAATGGCTCGCTAACAAGCGTATCGGCACAGATGGGAATGGGTAAAGCGGCAAAGCCTAATCCTAACTTTCCCTTATATGATTTGCGTCAATTTGGCAGCAACTACTTGGCGGCCGCTTGGTGCGCGAAGACAGTTAATGAAATTTATAAAAACACAGCGGGTGGATTATCGGCGGCGGTAATGTCGAGTGGAGCCCCCGATTCAGTAATCAGCGAATCAAAAGTTAAATCGGCATCAATATTTTTTATAAAGGATCGAAACCCTAAAACTAATTTGGGCGGTGGATTGCCCATTTGCGGCAGTATCAAAATTTACACCTACCTTCCGGCCTCTGCTTCGGAGTGGGATAACACGTTAGATACAGTGAATGGTGCCGCTGGTGTTTTTGATGTCGCCACTTTGAAAGCAAATCGCACAGCAATTCAAGTCGTCCGCGTTGCGGCCTTACAAGCAAAACAAAAAGCACTCATGGATATGATTACTGAGCTGGATGCATGGGTCGGGGAGTGGCCAACGTCGATCAATGAAACTGGATGGGAAAATGTAGACAGCAATCGCTTCAATTTGATCGTGAATAAAGCCCAGTCTGCAATGGTTGCTGAGCTGGTAAACATGATGCACGCCGATACTTCACTCAAAGGAATTATGGAGAAATATTTAGCTGATGTTACCAATGACGGTTGGATGATGGCTGGCGGTTTTTATCAAAAAATGTCGGGAATTCGGGAAGAATTTAGCAAAATTTATGCAGAGTCCGCCGGGGATGTCTCACCACCGTTACTGACAAGTTTACCGCATGATGCAGCGGGACAACTGGCCCGCAATTCGCTGGATACAATTCATAGAACAGTCGTGGCCAAAGCCTTGGATGGTGCTGATTTTACCGTAGCTGCTGGTGCGCCTCGGGCTGTTGATGTGGCAGGTTTAATGCCCGTTAGCCTCGATGATTTAAGCATTGATGCGCTTGGCTCCAGGGGTGATAGTTATTTTTCTTCCATGATTTCCTGGTCGATGGAATCGATCACTGAAACGATGATTGGAAGTGACGGTGATGTTGATGCGCTTGCACGGATTAAAACCACCGGCGACACGCTGCGCTTGATTGAAAGCAGTACGTTTGCAATTGATAGAGTGCTTGATACCTCGATCAACGTATTACGCGGATCTGCTGCGGTTGTGGGTAGTGTAAAAGTCCTTGGAAACGGTCTGGATCTCAAGCCTGTGGGCGATGTGGTGCGCGATTGGATTCACCACAACATATTGCCGCAGCTCGCCCAAGTCGGAAGCTGGTGCGGAATACTCGCTTTTTATTTCGGAATATTTTTACCTTCGCTGCCTTACACCATTTTTATGGTTGCGGCGGTAGGTTGGTTATTGCAAGTACTTCAATCAATCGTGGCTGCTCCGCTTTGGGCAGTTATGCACATGACTCCCGACCGCACTTTCATAGGATCGCAAACCCAAGGCTATCTGCTCTTGTTTACTCTGTTTGTTCGCCCGGCGCTGGTCATCCTGGGATTGTTTGCGGCTTTTGTAATTGCTAACCCGGTAATTAGTTACTTGGCAAAAGCGTTTTTTGCAATGCGCACGTCCAACGTTAGCAGCTCGGAATCGTTGGGCTGGTTTGTCGAATTTCTTACCTTCCGGGACTGGCTCGTAATGTTCGGTCTGCTGTTGCTCCCAGTGATTTACATGATTTTCGGGTTGTCTCAAGTTCTGGCTGATACGGTTCTCTCGTGGATCAGTGCCGGCATTCGCCCAATGGGTGAAACCAGCGCCAGCGATGAAATGCGCCGGTCATTCGAGCGCAGTAGCGTAGGTGGTGGCGGTATAAGTACTTCCCGGCGATCAGCAAACATTCAGCACAATTCGAGTAATAATACCGGCGGAGACAGCGGGGGAAGTGGATCACCTGGTGGCTCAATATCGCCCAGTAGCGGCGGTGGAGGTGGAAGCATTAGCGGTAGCGGTCGGGGGTCAAGTAAACAACGATTGCTCAGCGGCAATTCGCAAGGTGTAACGCCAAAAGATCCGCAATAAAAACGGAGTTGATATGAACAGAGACGCCTACATAGCAGAATCAATCGGTCATTCAGTTGGTCGCAAGCAAGGCCAATCCGAGGGCTATGAAGCTGGCCACATTGACGGATGGAATGAAGCATTAGCTGATGCTCGCCCTAAATTCCGGCAGCTTGAAAACGAACTGCGTGAAGTACGTGAAAACCTTTCTGTTTTACAGCAGGTCAACAGCGATAACGTATATGCGCTGAATGCTGCGCAATCACTTGTACTTGCTGCAATCCAAACCTTGGAAAACGCACCACAAGAGCTTAGAGACAATTTTTGTAATCACATGATTGAATGCTCAAATCGCCACATAAAAAGCGGCCATTTGCGCAAGATATCGCTGGTTGAACTGAGTGAACAAAATTGTTCACAAAATCTTGTAAACACAATAAAAGGGTGGTGTGAAAATGCAGCAACAAGAGATAATGATCGAGAATATTAATCCCGGTTTGCTTTTGATGAAGGTTGTAAACCAAATTAATAAATCGAAAAAAAGACCGACAATTACGGCAAATTTACCGGTAGTAGCTCATGACACTGAGCCTGTAAATGTAACCAATTTGGTGGAGCTGGAAATTGCAAAAGGCCGCACTTTTAAAACGATGGAAGAGAAGTGGGCATTTGAGGAACGACTAGCGCGAGGCTGCAACAAATGACTTGTTTTTGCCCAGAGTGCGAACGTGGTCAGTTATATTTCAGCTCGGGAAAGTGGCACTGCAAAAAGTGTCCTTTCCGCTTGAAAGCTCCCGATGATATAAACATTATTCGCGAGAAAACCAACGAACTCCGATATGAAAATGGTCAGAAACGACTTGATGACATGCCGCACCAGGAGCGCGAAGAATTGCTAAAAGGCCACAGAAACAGAAGCCGTAGTTATTATGCGGTGGGATTCATCTGCTTGTGTGTCGCAGCTTTTGGTTGGGCGCAAGGGGAGGGCGGTCAAGTCACGCTATCCTGGCTAGCAGTTGGTGGTATGTTCTGCGTCTTCGGGTTTCGCTGGGCATACCGCAGTTGGCAAATTGAAACTGGCTTGGTATTTGTCCCTGGTGCCTTCTATCGATTTTTCCGAAATGAAAATTGGCTACGCTAATGCACTTTAAAATTACACGATATAAAAACAAAACCCTGGGCGGCGTCACCTGTGAAGGTAACGCCGTTCAGTGCTATAGGGAGAAGGAAAACGGACAAGGCCTGGTAATGCTTGCTTCATTCAATCGCTTTGCCCATGAGCTACCCCCGGAAGTTGCGGAACTATTTACCCCGGATGAAATACAGCAGTGGTCAAAATGGAAACGTAAGCATGATATGAAGCTGCGCCGCCAGCAGTTGCAAACCGCTCTTGATAGCGCCAGCAGCACGATGGAGTTAGCGATCAAGGCCATTGGTGAGGGATTAGAGCCAATTGAGCCAGAAGCGATTTGGAAGGCGTTGGACGGCCTATCCAGGGCTTTGGATAGGGCAGGGCATAAGCGCCCGGAGAAGCCACGCGGAAGGCCGCCTATTGAAGCTGAGGATCAATACCAGGAGGAAGATTCGCCTTTCGGTTCAGTGTTGCTGTTACCAAACTTCATGCCGCCGGGGACAGAGCTCTATGCACAATACCAGGCTTTACTTGATGCGCGAAAAGTAGGTAGCAAAAATTGAATGGATTAAATCGGGATTACGTTGGTTCCTCTACTCGTTTGTTCAAGATTAAACGGCCTTGGACTCCAAAAATAATCGATGTAGCCAATTCCAAGATCATCTTTAATTTCGTAGCCAAGCGTTTTAAATCCGTTCTCACCATACAATTTTCCTAGGCTACGTTGTCGGGCGTCTACGGCAACTTGAATCACTCCATTTACTTGATACTGTATAGATTGAATTAAATAGGTGCCAAGACCTTGGCGCCTGTAGGAAGGGTAAACATACAGAACAGCCAAAACCGTATGAGGAAGGTGGTGATACCCAACTATGAACGCTGGGTTTTCTGTAAATTCTCTATTGACGATATGATTATTTACTAAAAATCTCGGGTCGAGAGTCAGTGGACTCAAACAAGAAGAGATGCATTCGTTATAAGCCTGAGTAATATGCGTTATTACTCGCGGATCATCTTGCAGCCAATCCTGAATTTCCGCTTGCGGAATCATCATAACATCGAGAGCCAAAGCAAAAACCTCAAACAAGACACTGTGGGAAATTAATTTTTTTGACGAGTTGTGCCATTTTAATTATGTTTTTTTTGGCGTACCGCGCTGGGCTTTTACTTTTGTGGCCATGATTTTGGCATTATGTTTTGATTTTGCTTTTATCGCATCCAGCTTCTTTTTTATTTCAGCGTCAGCGCTATTGTTATTTGTCATCATCGTCACCTGATTCACGAATTTCCTTAATTAATTTTCTGTATTCAATATCATTGCGTGGTCCAAAATATGGACCCTCATGACCTTCATTCTCAAGTGCTTCACCAAGGCCATCATAATTACGGCCATGCTCTGCCATCTTTTTCTTGGCTAGCTCGATTTTTTTCTGGATTTCTTTATCCAGATCGTCGTCTGTCGTCATTTTAATCTCATCATCAAATGGGTTACATCGTCCCGCCAGTTAGTCACAGGCGTGTAACCCTTGCTTTGATAAAGTCGCGTGTGGGCAGGGGATACAGGATCACATAACCAGATTTCTTGAGCGTCATTGATTGTGGCATAAAGGTCTGCCGCGTAGAGCGTAATATCGAGTACCTTGCCTGCTAATTCGTTATAGACAGGAGAACGCTCAAGGGCATGTAGTTTAAGTACTAGCCTGTTATGTTCCATCATGCCGTAACATAACCCATGCAACGCTCCAGCCCGTCTGATAGCCATATCAAAGCGCCTTGCTCCGCCACGGCTACGATATTCATTGTAAAGTCGCACCCAATCCCATGCAGCTGCTCTATCGGGCTTAGGCCACAATTGTTTCCAGGAATTGGCTTCATTGGCATCCCTGAAAGAGATTTCAGAAAGTGCGATCCCCAGGCTACCAAAATCGTTTTCTACCGTGCGGAATACATGCTCCCGCAATTTCTCATGATAACTACTGGTTTGCTTATAAGTGAGTGAGCCATATTGCTCTGCGTCCATGTGTTTCCTCTCCCAAAGGATTGTTAAAAGTCTAGTTATACGCAATCGGTTCGGGGATGGAAACGAGCTAGGCCGTAGCCCTCATCCCCGAAGCATATTACTTCCCGGCAACTGCGGCGATAGTGGTACAAAATTGTTTTACAACCGCATCGGTCGGAGAACTTAATCCCCCGGAAGTTCTATAAGTCATGGAAACTTTAACACCACCAGCTACGTCGTCCACAAGGACGTTTAGCGGGACTGTTTTACCTGTGCCGCCGGTGACGCCTTGAGAGGCACTAATGACACCCATATTTTCATTGGTGCTGTTAATCTGCCAACCATCAGTTGCCAAATTACGACCCGCAGCGGCGATAGCATCCGCTTTAGTAATACCTGGAACAACCGCAAAGGTTTTATATGTACGACCGCTCATTAAACTCCCTTCTACGGTAAAGTTATCTGCACATTCGTCTGCGATAGCGACGGAGGGTATACCAACACATAAAACTGAAGCAGCTAAAACCAAAATAGATTTTTTCATAGAATTCCTTACTAATTAAGCGGTTCTGTATTTGATTAGGAAATTGCATTCATGATTATTATTCCAGCAAATCATCTAAGGATTTGGAGTTCTTATCGTATGCTTCATGCAGGGCAGAATCTGATTCATCCTCATTTTCTTCAATTTTTTGAAGAAAAAAACGATATGCACTTGGTTGAATAATTACCCCTACCAATGATCCGTTGTCATCCTCAATTAAAATATCTTCACCCTCAAGGGCGTCGGGATTTTTGATCTTTTTCAACAAATCAGCAGGTATAGCGCTGGATTTAATGTTCATCAATAGTCGTCCATTAAAGCAACTTCGTACTATGCATATACGAGTGGTTTAATTGATCAATTTTGCCTGAAGTGTCACTTTATCCACGATGATTCGATCACAGTTAGCAGATTATGTGGCACGCAAATACTTGTAGATGGTCGCCCTAGATACGCCATACCGCTTGGCCACTTCGGTTACCTCAATATCGGGATCTTTCAATAGCTGCTTAATCTCCTTAACGGCCTTCTCGGTTAAGGCTGGTTTTCTGCCGCCTTTACGACCGCGCGCCCTGGCTGCGTCCAAGCCTGCCTTGGTACGCTCCCGGATAAGGTTACGTTCAAACTCTGCCAAGGCTGCGAATACATGGAACACCAGCTTACCCGCAGCACTGCCGGTTTCGATTTTTTCCGTGATGCTCTGGAACAAAACCCCCTCCGCTTCCAGCTCGCCTATGATGCTCACCAAGTCGGGTAGTGATCTCCCAAGCCTATCCAGTCGCCAAACAACCAACGTATCACCTGATCGCAACGCTTTTCGGCACTGAGCTAGTTCTACTCTGGTAGCGTTTTTACCACTGGCCGTTTCTTCATAAATAACCTGGCAACCGGCCTTCTGTAGTGCGTCCCGCTGCAAGTCCAGATTCTGGTCATCCGTGGAGACACGCGCATACCCTATTAACTTTGACATACGTTTTTAATGCATAGATTGATAGACGGGTATTTATACACCAAGCGAATGGATTTGTGTCGATTTAATCAGGAGAAAAAGCGTGTCTTACAAACCACCGTTTTATATACACAATAGTAGTGGCTACACATTTAGGAAGTAGCCTTTGTCGTTCTTCCGGTTACGCCCCTCAAGTGTCTATATATGTAGAGATTCTTACTCGTAACCAGTGGAACGATAGGCCGCCGATGTAGTGGCCACAACTTTAAATAGTCGTTCTCCTGGTTACGCCCCTCAAATGTCAACAAAGCCCGCCGTATTTCAAGGTCGCAAGAAAAATCAGCAGCTTAGTCCTGATATGTGGAGGAATTCTTACCTGTAACCGGTAGAACGATAGCGCGCCGGTGTAGTGGCTATAACTTTAGGTCGGTGTAACCAGGAGAACGGAAAAAGGTAGGGGTTTGACTTACAGTAAGAATTCCTCCACATATCAGAAAACATAACATACTGATTTGTATAGATTTTTATTTGCAGCAAGGAATTACTCCACATATCCGTCGTTCTAACGGTTACGGGATAAGTAGTGGTTATGGCTTTAAATCGCGGTTAAAACGCGCAGATGGTGACACTTGAGGGGCAGGCGTATTTTCGCGTCCGCGAAACTGGCAAGGTGTTGCAACGGATATGTGGAGAGATTTCTTGTTGTAACCGGAAGAACGATAAGAGGCGCGGCAGTGTGACATTTCCGCTCTAATTGCGTGGTGTGAGGGACTGCCGCAAGGCTATTTTAACGATTTTACAGGTAGTGGCTATAACTTTACGTTGGGCATATGTGGAGGAATTTCTTGTTTATCGTTCCTCCGGTTACAGCCCCTCAAGTGTCATCATCGAGGGTTAGTTTCGCTTGCGAAACTGACAAAAGCAGGAAGCTCTAAAGGCTCATTTGAGTCTATAAAAATAGGGTTTTTTGTGATTCTTGCCAACGCTATTTGCGTGGCTTGTCCGGCAGTTACTTTCCCTTGGACGTAAGCTTCGGTCAGGTCATGGAACCACTGGGGCGCGCCATCTGGATCAAACCCTTCCAACCGGTGAATGGCGTCCACCTGCTCCACGATTTCGCGCCGGGCAAGCTCAGTTTCGCTTGCGAAACTCTCATTTCCAGTCCCCATTAAATTATCATCCTGTTGATCATTTTTGAGTAATGAACTATATTATAGTTCGTAACGTTAGATTGTTTTAAACCGGATGCGACAGACTTGTTGGTAACAACGAGACATCCCACCACCCGAAAGGGTCGAGGCTTTGCCGGTAAGGGTGATTCTGGAACAAGGTAATATCTTGTCGAAGGGCTCCTTAAGGAGCCCTTTGTTATTTCTGGGGTCCGGGTAATGGTTTACCCGCCTTTAGCGCCTTAGCTATATTAAAAAATCCCACCTTCTTCATCTTCGGTCTATGATCCAGCGGGTAGGCACTCTGGACGTGAAGCCTGAACTTCTTGTTACTTCTAAATACAGTAAACACCACAAAATAACATGTCACAACTCCATTCATCTTTGCCTCGGCTATAGCGTAGCTATCATAACCGGCGTGAACGGTGTGGGAAGTCGGCAGACTTTCAATTATGCCTGGTAACAATTTAGACAGTTCATAGCGAACCGGATGAAAATGCCTTGGATCTTTTTTGTATGGATAAATCCATACATCATCTAACACCAAGACCTCATCAGTTTTGCAAAAGCAGTGATGGCTATAAGTTACGTAAAAACAGTACGTGTCATTGTTTTCAGGATTAGTATAGTTGACAACATGCGCATCCAAGTGCGAACAGTCATATATAGCCCCGCCAACTTCGAACGCTCGCCACTGCTGAACATGTTTTTCACCGCCACCGAAGTTAAATGGAGGGGTATCTTCTTTTGTCATTTATTATCCTGAAATAGCTACTTTTCCCGGCAATATTACTAGCAAACGTGAAGTATTACCCGTGGCTCGATGGCCAATAATGAGCCTCCCAAGAAAACTTTCAAAAAGTACACTTTTTAATTGCTGCACCACTCTATTTATGGCGCAATCGCTAAGCAATTTCGCAACCAGTAGAGGGTAACTAAATATGCAATGGGCTTTTGTTTTAGAGGGTCAACCATCAAGCGAGGCGTTTTTTGTGGATGTTCCAGACGGAACTACACCACCCAATGTCGGGGAGAAAATATGCGCTAATGGCAAAAATATGCCTGGCGTTTACTTTGTAAAGGCGCGGGAGCTTAACGTTGTATTTCCTGAGCACATCGGAAAATTAGACTTTGGTTGGTCATTTACATTGAGCAAGGCAATGTAATGAAAAAGGCCAACCTCGCGGTTGGCCTTTGTTTGGACGTTGCTTCCTGCAAAAACTAGAGCCTTTTCGCCAGCGCAACGGGCGGGATTTGGCTAAACCGCAGCCATTCTAACAAAACCAGCTATTTACTCAACAAGGACTGACTCACGCACCAGGGGCAGATCCAGGTACAGATTTAGAAGTTCCCAAAGCTGTTTCCAGCTACAAGGCTTACCCTCCAGTAGCATCCCCTGAATACGGCCAATGCGGTCGTTAAGCCACTCGGATTTAAGTATCCCCATCACCCGGCGGCGGTCACCATCATGTATCCCGAATTCCAGCAACAATACCGGCGCGGCTTCCCCAGCGGTAATGTCGATATAGAGAAAATTTCGCTCATCGGCAAACTGGAGGCTCGACTCCGGGAGTGCTGGATTTAATCGACGGGTGATAAAATTTTCCAAGGCTTCCGGGTAATTCATGCTGTCACCTGGTCAACGGCTGGAAGCTCCAGATAGTTATTCATCCCCTGCATAAACACAGACCAACCACAGGGCGTGTTCATGTGGCTAATGCAATGGATACCACCCAAGCGGTTATTGCGCCAATCAGCACACAGCACGCCCACACAATGGCGGTCTGTCTCATCCTGTACGCCATACTCAACGATCAGGTGCGGCACGATGCTTTTCACCGAGTCCACGACCGATATACACAGATAAGCGCGCTCATCCGCGTATTCGATATAGTTGTGTAGTTCGGCGGGAACCAGTCGATTAAGCACCAATTCCAACAGGTCTTTTTTGTAGCTCTCTACTGAATAAAATAAGTCATCTTTTTCTGCCAACATGATTACGCTCCTAATAATATTATTAAAAACAATCACACACTTTTGCACATTTTCTATCGATCATAGTCCAAGTCTTTACCCTTGTTTTCCCGTTGTTTTTCGCTATTTTCAGCCTGACGCTCTGCCAGACGACGGGCTTCCAATTCACGTTTTTCTCGCTGCGCCTTTTCAGCTTCAGCGCTGGGTTTAAATGCTTCTTGTTGAGCCACTGCCGCGCTCCGGTTTTGTTGCCAAGTAGTCATTTTTTCACTGTACGAATTGACGGCTGTGTCCCAGGCTTTAGTCCTGAACGCCACCGCCTTGGGATCGTCGCTATTAAGCAGCTCCACCCGGCGCTTCACCTGGTCATCGAGGGCGCTAAATCCTTTGTCCCATTGCTCGGCTTTTTGCTTGGCCGTGAACCGGGCAATAAAACCGCCTTGGTCTGGATCTGGTCGCTGGCCATGCTCTGCCAGGTACTTGTCCTGCACTTGTTGTTTGTAGGTTTTTGCGTGGGCATTGATCGCATTGATCTCGACCAGCTCCTGGTTAGGCTCGGTTGGTCGGGGTTCACTAAGGGCAAGTTTAATCTCCTGGTCTGTCATCAAACGCTGGGGCTTCTCCGGGGCGACAGGCTGCACCTTCGGCTTCATCGCCTCCTGACGGCGCGCCTCCAGCTCTGGATCGCTAAATCTAATGTCCAGCTTGTTCTCCACGGCCAACGACAACATAAGATCTTTAAACTGTTGGTTGCCTTTTACATCGAGTGTTTGGCCAAACTTCTCACGCGCCAGGAGCAAACCGGCCAGTGCTGCCTCTCGATCACCTTTGCG
>Ga0114940_10000644_pt1 | contig 15117 bp, 13 predicted proteins | sample ColdCreekSource_FD_87195 | JGI IMG/M metagenome (GOLD analysis project Ga0114940, IMG submission 87195) | Groundwater microbial communities from Cold Creek, Nevada to study Microbial Dark Matter (Phase II) - Cold Creek Source | ecosystem: Environmental > Aquatic > Deep subsurface > Groundwater ... | reverse complement strand
GTAAGGCCAATTAAAAAGCAAGGTTGGTATTTTTTTATTTCCTAAAAATATTTTTGGGGTGTAGCGTAGCCTGCTGTATTCTTTCCTTGATTTGTTTAAGCGAGGCTGGCTTTACTAATTGCGGAGAGTCAATGTTTTCATCCACATCGCCAAAAAAATTAACCGCTTTCATAGCAATCACAGGATTGCTGTACGAATATTTCGCGACAAAAAACCCCATCATTTCATCCATACTGAAATGCTCGAGCAAAAAATAGACATCTATAAAGTCTTTCAGTCGCTTTCCGCTCTGGATAATGGCATGAAATTTCATGGCCGCAATATCTTCTTTGCTTAACAAGCGGATGCCATCTTCTTCGATTGGCGGCCTGATGAGAGGAAAGTCGTGTTTTATAAAATCAGTTTTGATATTGTTCAATAGGCATATAATCGTATGCTTTCTCCGGAAAATCTCTTTAAAAGTATGCTTGCTGCTTACCAAATTTGCTATTTCAGTATCATCAAAATCTTTCCGGGTAAATAAATCAATATCTATTGAATTCCGGTGGCCCAATTGCAGGGCTAAAGACGTACCACCAACAAGATGAAATTCTTTAAATTCTTGCATCCTTTGCAAGTCTATAATAAGGTTGAAGGTAGCCGGAGCAACAATTGACGCGTCTTTATGCAGCATGCAAATATTCTGATTGTAAGAAGAAGCGGCTGAATTCTTTATCTCTCTCATCCAACTGAGCGGACCACTCAATTGTTTCTTTAATCTGGTCAAGCGTGTAAAAGCGGTACATCTCTTTCCATTCTTCAAGGTTACCGAATTGCAAAACTCTTTCAATTACAATTTTGTAACTTTTTTTCCAGTTGAATGTCTCCAAATTGTACTCCCATAAAATGGCGCTATTAATATTGGGCTTATTTTGGATCATAATTTATCTGTTTAAAGATACAAAATCTTTGACTTTGCGAGAAGACCGAAGACTGCTTGGCACTATAAAAACAGAGTAGCAGAACCTGAGTCAGGGCAACTGAAAATTCCCCAACATAATCCCCCGCACGGTTATGTATTTCATCAAGTTCTTCCCATGATGGTGATGCTGGATTCGGGATTCTGGTAAGTACCAAGAATCCGAACCAAACTATTTTTTCGCCCTTGCCACTAACTTCACTACAGTCCTTCTGTTTTCAATCTCATCTTCCGGACGGGAATTTACAAAGAGTGAGAGATTTTTTCGGTCAACGCCCAGGGCTGCCAATTGATCAAGTATAGCATTCGCTTGCTTCTCGGTGCGGTCGTTATGATACCTTGTTTTTATCAACAGGCTGTCTCGCGTACTAAGCTGGCCAAGGGTATCGATAGCTTCGAGCGTTATGTAGGTGGAGTCAATTACCGTCTCCGTTAAATCGGGAACGGACTGTACAGAATCTTCAACGTATCCTGCTAACAATACCTGCACTTCAAAGTTTAGCTGAGGCGAACTTTTTAGTAGTCTCGACAGGCGCCTCAACTCAGAAGCCGCATGATCAAGTTCAATACTATTGGGCTTAAACTGAAGTGCCTCAAGCGTTAGCTCATCGCCTGCCGAAAGTTGTTTTAGCACAACATTCACTTTATCATTTCTGAGAACAGTATTTTCCATAAGGTCATACTGTTTTGAATAGTATGTAAAAGTACTTTCCTCATGATCAACCGATAGTTCATAGGCCCCTCCTTCAATCAAATAGAAAAAGAAAGAACCATCAATGCCTGGTTTGTCGCTAAAAATCCGTTTGTTGTTATACAAATCCGTTACTGAAACATAGGCAGAAGTTGGTGTGCCCGCTATATCCTTTACAGTGCCATCTACTTTCATTACACCACGGGGGCGCAATTCATCCGGGATAAGGTATTCTACAACTTCACTTTTAAATTTTCCCGGGGCCTCTTTTAACAGGTATCTCCCGTTGGCCTGAACACTAACATACTGATCATTTTTTTCGGTGTTCACAAAATCGAAAGGCAGCGGGGCAGACCATGTTCCGTTGCGCAACTTAGTAACGTATAAATCCATGCCTCCTTTATTAGGCGAAAATTTATCGGAGGAAAAAATCAACGTTTCCGCATCGGCCATAATCCGTGGAGTTTGCGAATTTCCGGTATTAATGGTTGCCGGAAGTTCCGTTGGTTCATCCCACTGGCCGGTTGGCTTTTTACGCGACACAAAAATTTTGCACTTGTCCGCCTTTTGCATGTCCATTTTTTCGCACCGCATAAAGTACAGGGTGTTGCCATCGGGGGTAAAAGTCGGGCACCCATCGTTTGACTTTGAGTTAACGGGCAGAAATAGATTTCTAAGCTCACTCCACGATGATCCCTTCAAATCACTTGCCCACATATCATAACCCCCTACGCCACCCGATTTTATAGAGGTTACATAAATTGTTTTTCCATCCGGACTCAGGGAGTAGCCTTTCAAAAAATTTATGCGGGTGTTTAAGTGTTTTGGCAACTCAGCAGGAGTTTTCCAATCACCGCTTTCACGCTGGCTAAAATACAATAGGGTACCATCATCGGCATAATCGGAAGTGAAGAGAAGCGCTGAACCGTCAATACTGATAAATGGAGCAAAAACGTTTATTGAAGGATTGTTAATGGAAGCAGGAAGTTTGCGGATTTTAGCCTGGGAGAAGCCCATCAGAAAAATTTGTGACAAACAAACGATTGCAAGAAGGCGCTTCATGGTTTGAAATTAAAGTTCAAAATTCAATATTCAAAATTCAGGATTAAGACCCAATTTTGAATATTAAATTTTGAACTTTGAATCTGTCAACCACAAATGGTATTTTAGCTAATCAAACAAAGTAGATGATACAGGTTATACCCTCTATAGCGATCCGGCACGGCAAAGTGGTGAAAATGCGCAAAGGCGATCCTACCAGCGAAAAAGAGTATGACGAAAACCCGCTTGATTTAGCCAGGCGTTTTGAAGACCATGGCATAGAGATAGTTCACCTGGTGGATTTGGATGGTGCTGAACGGGGTAGTCCTGTCAACTATCATGTGGCAGAAGCAATTTCAGGATATACCGGTTTAAAAATTGATTTTACCGGAGGTATTTCTACCGATGGAGATATTAGTAAGGCATACGAAGCTGGGGCAGATTATATCACGGCTTCCAGTATTGCCGTAACCAACCCTGAATTATTTGCTTCATGGATAGTTTCGTATGGCCGTGAGAAGATTACATTAGGTGCTGATGTGACCGATGTGAAAACAAAAAACCTGTTGTTTCGCGGATGGCAAAGTAAATCTGAACTTACACTGTTTGAACACCTCGAGTATTTCTATTCCCGTGGGTTGAAATATGTAAAGAGCACCGATGTATCGCGCGATGGTGTGCTCGAAGGCCCCGCATTCGATTTTTACACCGGGATTCGTGAACGTTTTCCTGAAGTATGCGTGCTGGCCAGTGGCGGAGTTCGTGGTGTAGACGACATTAAAAAATTGAATGACCTGGGCGTGTTTGCCGTAATATTCGGCAAAGCCTACTATGAAGGGATTTTGAAACTGAAAGACCTCGAACAGTTTTTAGTTAAAAAAGAAATTTAGAACAGACCCTAAAGGTCTTCAAGACCTTTAGGGTCTGTGTTACTTTAACCAGGGCCTACTTTCCTAAACGTAACGGGCACCACAATCTTAACACTGAAATTTCTCCCCATATTAAATACGCCCGCTCGTCCGGTTACCGGATTTTCTGCTGCATACTTTAGCCTGCTCAAATGATGTTGATACGCCTTATCCAACACGTTGGTCACGGTGAAGTAGAAAGAAAATAATTCCAACCTTTTTTTATTTCGGACACCCGTGCCTATTCCCATACCCCAAAGGGAGTAGGATGATGTTGGTGTTTCAGTACCATTTTCAAGAAGCACACGATCTTGTTCCCAAAAATGATTGAATTCGATCTTTATGAATGCATTGAAAAGGGTACCCCCTAATTTTTTAATGTTAGCGCGGAGCTCGCTTTGTAAACGGGGACCAGGTATAAAGGGTAAATACTTTGTGCTGTCATTTTTTGATTGCGATTTATTTACCCCGCTAACAAAGGAGAAAGAGTTTTCGAAGTGGAGCCAATCCAATGGGTGTGGATGAATATCCATTGTTAACTCAATGCCCCGAAGTTGTGCCTCGCCCTGTACATACTGATAAGCTGGAGCAGGATCACCTGGATCGGGAATGCTGTCCAACCCATTGGAAGCCAATAGCTTTTAGTGAAGATGTAGTTATCGATGGTGTTTTGAAAAAGAGAAACTTCCATGGAAATATGCTCCGAATTCAGCAGTACACTCTGTCACTTTTCCGCTTAAAACATTTTGCGCCTGAGCAAAAAAACTGCACAACGCGAAAAGAGTAATCGCAAAAACCCTGGCATTCAATAAATGCAACATAGTTGCAAATATACTAATGGAAACAAAAAAACAAACTGATTATTCGATAATGTCAGACAGTTTGAACTTCTCGATGATGTAATAGAGGAAATTAAAAGAAAGCGGATCTTCTTCTTTTTGAACTTGTTCGGATGATTTAAGGGGCTTTATGGTTTTCAGGTGTACCGAATCCCGTTGAGCCTCCTTGGTTGAGGCAGGAACAGGCGATGGTTTATTGACCGTACGCGATTCCGGCTCAGTGGATAAAATGTGATCGGGTTCATTTCGCAGAGATTCTTTAGCCGCGGCTTCTATTTCAGCCTGCGATTTTTCTTCCTGGGCATTTACCGGAATGGAGGATAACAGTGCCCAACACACTGCCAATAAAAATGCACTATTGGCTGGCTTAAGTCTCATGCGGTAATGTTGCCAAAACGCAAAATTTCTTTTGATTGTTACAAGAAAGGTAAAAATTTCATTTGGGTATTATTGTAGAAATTAGATTCCGTTGGACAAATAGCAAGATTAACCCCTATTTTTAGCCTGATATATGACAATTTCCTGGGATGATTTTACCAAAATAGACCTGCGGGCAGGTACTATTATTAAAGCAGAGATATTAGCCGGGGCAAAAAGACCCGCCTATAAATTGTGGATAGATTTAGGTGAATTGGGAGTAAAGAAATCAAGTGCGCAACTCACTCACGTTTATGAATTAACTTCATTAATCGGCCGTCAGGTTATTTGTGTGGTGAATTTTGAACCGAAACAAATCGCAAACTTCATTTCGGAGGTGCTCGTAACGGGTTTCCCCAATGAGCAACATCACGTAGTGCTAAGTTCTATCGACAAACCAGTGCCAAACGGTGCCCGGCTCTTTTAACATGTTGCAATTTTCACAACTTAAAGGCATTACGGAAGGAAGCGTTTTATCGCTTTCAGCAGACAGGCCCGTAACGCACATGGTCACCGATAGCCGAAAAGCTATTCCACAGGATGGATCTGTTTTTTTTGCCGTCAGCGGAGAGCACCATGACGGTCATCAGTATATTCAGACATTATACGAAGCCGGTATACGGCAATTTGTAGTGGAGAAAGACTGCCCGGTACAAAAATTTACTGCCGGTAATTTTTTAAAAGTAGATTCATCCATTCAGGCTTTGCAGAAGATTGCTGCGCATCATCGTGCAAAATTTACGTTACCGGTAGTGGGTATTACCGGAAGCAATGGAAAAACAATTATTAAAGAATGGCTATACCAGTTGCTCACGAAAGAATACACGATTGTGAAAAACCCCGGTAGTTACAACTCGCAATTAGGCGTGCCTTTGTCGGTGTGGCAAATGCAGTCGTATCATACCCTGGGGATATTTGAAGCAGGCATTTCAAAACCTGGTGAAATGGAAAGGCTTGAGAAAATAATAAAACCTACTTTAGGCGTTTTCACGAACATCGGCACAGCACATGACGAGAACTTCAAGGATGCAGCGAATAAGATCAACGAAAAATTAAAACTTTTTCAACATGTCGATACCTTGGTTTGTTGTGCAGATCACACGTTACTAAACCAAATACTTCTACACTCCACTATTCCATTATTAACCTGGGGATTTTCAGAAAAGGCTCATATAAAAATTTCGAAAGAAAAAAATTCGTATTCGGTTTTATGGAAAGACAGGACTTTCAATATAGGATTACCCTTTTCCGATCTGGCATCGATTGAAAATGCATTTCATTGTATTGCGTTGATGCTGTATGTAGGAGTGGAAATATCTTCTATACAGGAAAGAGTCCTTTCCCTGCGGTCTATACCCATGCGGCTGGAACTTAAAGAAGGTATTAACCAGTGCCAGGTAATTGATGATACATACAATAACGATTTGGCAGGATTGCAAATCAGCCTGGATTTTCTTAACCATCAAAATCAAAAAACAAATAAGACACTGATCTTGTCGGATGTGTTGCAATCAGGATTGCGGGAGGACGAGTTAACAGACCGGATATCTCAATTGGTAAATCAAAGTGGTCTGAAAAAATTTGTGGGCGTTGGGCCTGTATTATTGCAGCACTTAAAAAAATTTCAGTTGCCGTCAATATTTTATAGTTCTACCGATGACTTTCTCAAATCGCCTGACTCCAATTCCTTTCAACACGAAATTATCCTGGTAAAAGGTGCGCGTGTTTTTCAGTTTGAAAAGATTGTCTCGCGCCTGCAGCGAAAAGTGCACGGCACAGTGATGGAGGTAGATTTAGGCGCGCTGGTGTATAATTTGAATTATTTTAAATCAAAACTTCAGGCCGATACGAAGTTGATGGTAATGGTAAAGGCATTTGCGTATGGGAGTGGAAGTGTAGAGGTAGCCAATGTACTGCAGTACCATCGTATAGATTATCTCGGGGTAGCCTATGCAGATGAAGGTGTTGAATTAAGAAAGAATAATATCACGTTGCCGGTTATGGTCATGAATCCATCGGAAGAAGGTTTTCATGCGATGCTGAATCATAACTTAGAGCCCGAGATCTACGGATTTAAAATTCTCCATGAATTCATTGCGTTTTTGAGTGGAAGGCGATGGAAAATTCACATCAAAGTAGATACAGGAATGCACCGGCTGGGTTTTGAAGAAGCTGATATGGAGAAGTTGTTAAGCACCTTGCTGGAAAATAAAAACCTTGACGTAGCCTCAATTTTTACGCACCTCGCAGGTTCAGATGAGGCAGAGCATGATAATTTTTCTCAGCATCAGGCCGAAGCCTTTATGAAATGTGCAACTGCAATAGCCAATGCCATTGGGTACAAACCAATATTTCATGCGTTGAATACGCCCGGTATTTTACGTTTTCCGGAATGGCAACTGGATATGGTGCGACTTGGCATTGGACTATACGGTGTAGATCCAACGGGCAATAATCCTAGCTTAAAACCCGTTACAACCCTTAAAACCGTGATCTCACAGATACGGGAAATAAAAGAGGGAGATAGCATTGGTTACGGGCGAAAAGGGAAAGCGATAAAAGACATGACACTGGCTACGATTGCTGTTGGATATGCCGATGGTTACAGCCGCGCGTTCAGTAAGGGTGTAGGCGAAGTTTCAGTGAAAGCCCGCCTGCCGGACGGGCAGGGAAAACGAGCACCCGTTATTGGTAATGTGTGTATGGACATGACGATGATTGACGTCACAGGCATGGATGCAAAAGAAGGAGATGAAGTGATTTTGTTTGGAGCAGAGTTGCCCATACAGGAACTGGCGGAAAAGATCAATACGATACCTTACGAAATCCTGACAAACACCAGTGAACGGGTAAAAAGAATTTTTGTAGCGGAGAGTATTTGAGACCTCATCCCAACCCTTCTCCAGAGGAGAAGGGCTTGAAGTCCCTCTCCTTTGGAGGCCATAATAAATGCAATTTAAAAAAGCGTTACATGAACAATTATAGGTGATAAGTCGTGAAAGGCTTCACCCTCTCCTGTGGAGAGGGGGCGGGGGTGAGGTCTAAGCGAGCTAAAATCGTACTTTATTGACGAGTTCATTGGTAGAGGGATTTAGGGTGAGGTGAAAGGCTGAGAATAGAAAACTCAATATGACAAAGCAGGATTAATGGTTATTCGTTAATAGTAGATGAATGACGCAATTAAACTGAATACCTATTAACGGATAACGATTAACTATTTTAAAATTTTACAAAGAATGAATCGTGCAGAGAAATTGAAGGGTTTGCGTAATAGCCTGTCAGGTTGGATGCTGATTGTTGTTTTTCTATTCTCCGCATGCAACAGCGATGAACCGCTAAGTAAGAATGAATATGTAAACAAATGGATATTGGAGAACATGGAGTTCTATTATTTATGGAATACAGATATTCCTAACGCACCAAACCAATCGCAGGAGCCAGATGCCTTTTTTGAATCGTTACTTTCTAATGAAGACCGGTTTTCATGGATACAGGATAATTATGAAGAGTTATTAAATTCTTTGCAGGGTATAAACAAGGAAGCCGGCTACGAATTCAAACTATACCGTGAAAGCACCAGCAATGAAAATGTGATTGCCCAGGTAATGTACATCAAAGCAGGATCACCGGCCTCTTCAAAAGATTTGTTGCGCGGAGATGTGATTACACACATCAGCGGTGAACTGATGACCTTATCAAATTATCAAAGTCTTTTAGGACAGATCAGTGAAAATCACAACATCAGGTATAACCGGCACAATTCTTCTACTCTTACCTTTGAAGATAAAGGTACGCTCTCGCTCACTACGGTTGAGTTTGCAGAAAACCCCAACTATTTCCACACGGTGCTGGAGTATCCAAATAAAAAAATCGGGTATTACATCTATAACTTTTTTGCAACAGGGTCAACGCAAAGCAGCGAACAATACCTGACCGAGATGGACCAGGTATTCAGTGAGTTTCAGTCTGCCGGAATAACCGATCTTATCCTGGATCTCAGGTATAATAGTGGCGGAGCCGAAAGCGCAACGATAAGACTGGCAAGCCTTGTAGGTAGCGGAGTAGATAATACAAAGGTATTTACGCGAAGGGAGTACAACAGTGTTCTTGAAGATGCCATTGTAAACGATCCGGAGCTTGGTTCTGAATCTCTGGTAAAGAAATTTGAAAACAAAACACAAAACATAGGCGGCCTGATTTCAGGAAAGGTGTATGTTTTAACGAGCACCATAACAGCATCGGCAAGTGAGTTATTAATTAACGGACTGCAACCGTTTATGGAAGTTTTTATTATTGGCGACACCACGGTTGGGAAAAACGTTGGCTCTATTTCCTTATATGCAGAGAACGATCCTAAAAATACATGGGGTATGCAGCCCATTGTGGTGAAGTCATACAATAGCCTTAATGAATCGGATTACAGTAGTGGTTTTGTACCGGATATTGCTGACAGCGATAATGATCTGGTCATTTTTCCACTCGGTGACCCGGAGGAAAAATTACTAAGTTTGGCAATAGCTGAAATTACAGGAGCAGGTGGCAGGAAAGGTTTAGCGGGTCGCAACGTTCACGCAGAAGCGATTGGCTCATCGGCCGATCTCAAACGTGGCAATTTCAATTTACTGATTGACGATGACCAGATTAAAACGCTCATTCGGAAGAAGGCAGTTGAGTAAGTGTGGAAACAAGAACTAAATTCCGGGTGAAGTGTAACTGGTTCAAGCGTCCGCTTGGACCAAATGTAGAACGGTAGGGTATGTCGTAAGATGCGTGACGAATAGAGGAAAGGATGAATTGGAATTAGGGAGGAGAAGTGTGGGCAATGAAAGGCACAAGCGGACGCTTGCGCTATAGGGGGGGTGCTGGAAACACGATCGGATGATTGGTGCGCCAGAGCTCGACCCTACGTGTGAGAGGCTTGGGGTGAAATTCCCCTTGCCTACTCGACCCCCCAAGCTGACATACTTTGTTGTGCGTTCGGCTTACTTTCAAGCTAGTTTGACGAAGTTATCTTCAATTGTCACGTTAAAGTTTATCTCTGCTTTAAGTGCTTTGAAAACTTTGATTATAGTGTCAATTGTCGCACTGTTCGCACTGCTCTCAAGTTTGGAGATTTGTGCTTTCTGTACTCCAACAAGTTGTCCTAACTGTTCTTGTGTCAAATTACGTTCTTGTCGAGCTGTCTTTATCATTTTACCTAAAACGTCCATTCGAAGTTCGTAATCGTAGTCCTCTCTTTCTTTTGTCCCAACTTTGCCGATGTATTTGTTTTTCATCTCGGCAAGCGAATAAGTTTTCATTTCTTTAGTTGCCATATGATTATCTTTTTTGTTTGCTGTCAAAATATTTTTCTCTAATTCTCATTGCTCGATCAATTTCATTTGAGGAAACCTTGTCCACCTTTTTGAGGAAACCGTGAGTTGCTATAACCAACGTTTCTTTACTTTATCGTTTTAGCGTTGAGTCCCGCAATAAACTCGTCTGCTTCTTCTAAACATAGTCATTATTAATGCGCGCCAATAATTCGCTAACCGCAACCCAGGTTCTTTTTCAAATTACGATTTGGTAATCCACCGTAATCAAAAGAGCTTTCTTCTTTGATTTGTTGTGAGGGCACTATTTTTTCAGGCTTTTTCTTTACTTTTTTACCCGACTTCTTCTTCCCCATCCTTAAAGGTAACTGACAAGAATCATTGTTTTCAAGTGATCAGCCTATATCTTTGTTTGAAATTAATCTAAATAAGAATGAGTGAGGGCAATAAAAACGTAGCACAAATGAAGCCAGGAGAAGTGGGGATTATTGCCGGTTTTACGGATGAACATTTATCGGTAAAACTGTTGGAAATGGGCTGCCTGCCGGGTGCCGCCATCCGGTTTAATTTTTCAGCGCCTTTGGGCGATCCGGTTTGCATCAGTGTATTGGGTTATGAGCTTTCGCTTCGGTTAGACGAGGCCGCCACGATTTCAATCCTTACTTAATGCCTGTTTCCCAACGGTTGAAAATTGCTTTCGTAGGAAACCCGAATTCCGGGAAGTCATCTTTATTCAATCACCTTACGGGGCTTAATCAAAAGGTCGGAAACTTTCCGGGAGTTACAGTAGAAAAACGTTCCGGTCATTCAACCTTACAAAATGGTTCTGTTGCCGAGATCATTGATCTTCCCGGTATCTATAGTTTGTACCCGCGCAGCATCGATGAACGGATCGTCTCAGAAATTTTACTGGATCATAAAGCTGACTCCTGCCCCGATAAAATTGTAGTAGTAGCTGACGCCACGAACCTCAAAAGAGGATTGTTACTGCTCACGCAGGTAATTGACGTTGGCTTGCCTACGGTATTAGCGTTGAATATGATCGACCTGGTGGCGAAAGCGGGCATCAGCTATGACATCAATGCATTGTCAAATCATCTGGGTGTTCCTGTAGTGCCCATCAACGCCAGAAACGGAGCAGGATTAGAGGAACTCAGGAACGTGTTGAGCAACCCGCTTGAAAATCCGGCAAAGAAAATTTTTAATGTATACAATGAGGCAAAAGATGCAGTAAAAACATTGCGTGATCAACTTCATCTGGACAATGACTATGAAGCATATCAGTTTCTTCAGCAACCAAGGTCGCTGGGGTTTATAACGAAAGAAAACCAGAATTTTATTGAAGAAGTCAGTAAGCGATACAATTTTTTCCCGGGCAAATTTCAGGGCGCAGAAACCATTCAACGTTATACTTTCATTCAGGATCTACTGGATACAGTTACCCTCAAAACATCAGACGATTCATGGAAACGATACAGCAGTAAGCTTGATAAAATCCTGGTTCACAAAGTGTGGGGATACGTGATCTTCTTTACCGTACTTTTTGTGATTTTTCAATCCATTTTTGCATGGGCCACCGTGCCGATGGATTTTATAGATGGACTGTTTGCAAGCGTCAGCAACTACCTAAGCGGAATTTTGCCTGATGGGCTGCTTACAAGGCTACTAACAGAAGGTGTGATTCCGGGTATTGGAGGTATCATCATCTTTGTTCCGCAAATTGCCATTCTCTTCGCCTGCATAGCCGTACTGGAAGAATCGGGATACATGGCCCGCGTGGTTTTTCTGATGGATAAAATCATGCGCAAGTTCGGATTGAACGGAAAAAGTGTTGTGCCTCTTATATCAGGTGTAGCGTGTGCCATACCTGCTATTATGGCTACCCGCACAATTGATAACTGGAAAGAGCGAACCATTACAATCTTTGTTACTCCGCTGATGAGTTGCTCGGCACGACTCCCGGTGTTCACCATTCTTATTGCGCTAATCGTGCCCGATCAATTAGCCTTCGGATTTTTTAATCTACAAGGCCTTACATTGATGGGCCTTTATCTTTTAGGGTTTGCAGCCGCCATGCTTTCGGCACTGGTTATGAAATACATCATCCAGGTAAAAGAAAGAAGTTACTTATTGATGGAGTTGCCGGCATACCGTTGGCCGAAGTGGTCGAATGTTGGGTTTACCATTGTTGAAAAAACAAAAGCATTTGTGTTCGAGGCCGGTAAAGTGATCATAGCAATCTCTGTTGTACTTTGGGTGCTGGCCAGTTATGGTCCGGGCGATAGAATTAAAAACGCAAGAGAAAATGTATTGGAAGAATCAGCAAATCTGAGGCTTACAGAACAAGGCCTTGACGACAGGATTGCTGCTTATAAACTGGAGAATTCCTTTGCCGGAATTATTGGTAAAGGCATTGAGCCGATCATCCGGCCATTGGGGTTCGACTGGAAAATCGGAATAGCGTTGATCACATCCTTTGCCGCGCGTGAAGTATTTGTAGGAACGATGGCAACGATTTACAGCATTGGAAGCATGGAAGATCAAACCACCATCAAAATCAGGATGAAGGAAGAAATCAATCCTGAAACCGGAGGCCCCAGGTTTACTCCTGCTGTGGGATTTTCGCTGCTGGTATTTTATACATTTGCCATGCAGTGCATGAGCACCATTGCCATAGTATACCGCGAAACAAAAGGATGGAAATGGCCCCTGATGCAACTCGCCTACATGTCGGTGTTGGCATACGTCTCGTCCTTTGTCGTATTTCAAATCCTATCTTAGTGTCAAGTTATCTATTTGGCCTATTATGCTTAAAAGTTGGCAGTAGGCAGAATGCCCGCCCGGATGAACCGGTCGGACGGGCAGTAAGCAGTCTGGAATAGTTGCCTACTGTTTACTGCTTACTGCCTACTATTTATTTAACATTCCTTTCTATATTTAAGGATAAAACTGCCGTATGAGCAAGAACTATCAGTTAGGTTTATTGTACCTGGTTCATTTATTGATGAGTGCTGATGGTGTGGTGGATGAAAATGAGTTGGCTGCGCTGGATAAAATCAAAAGCGGAGAAAAAATTCCAGATGATGTATTCAGTCAATTCAAAAACGACATCGTTATCAAGAAGGAACGTGATATTTATCAGGTGGGGTTAGAGCATATCAGTCAGTGTTCAGACCAGGAGAAGCTTCGGGCATTTGTCATTTTGTATAAAATGTCGGAAGTGGATGGCAGAGTGCATGCGAAGGAAGTGCGCTTGCTGCTGTACTCCATCAGGATGGTAGGTATTGAATTTGATGATGTAATAAAGAGTGCCACGCAAATTCCTTCGTTTTACTGATATGATCCGATTTTTTATAATCCTTTTTTTCTTTGCGTTAGTATCCTGCAAAAGCAGAGAGAAGCGTATTAATAAATTCTCCGATGAGACATTCGTAAAAATTGCCGACTTCCAGGACCGCAGGCTTTCCGATAGTTTATACCGGTACTTTAATCACGAAAATCCAGCTTACCGGAAAGAAGCGGTGCTTGCATTTGCATCTGTTCAGGATACAGGTGCTGTAGCGGGAATTGGAAAAATCCTGGTGAATGATAATGACGGTGAAGTAAGAAAAGCTGCTGCCTTTGCATTAGGTCAAATTGGCGGAGAAAGAGTTTTTAATTTTCTAATCAACGCCACGGAAGATACACTGTCAATAAGTGAAGTTCTGGAATCCATCGGAAAGACTGCAAAAGATGCAACATCAATTCCTGTTGGTATAAATTCCTGGGGCTTGTACAGAGCAGGCTTGCGAGGTTTGGTAGATTCAACCTCCGCAATAAAAGCGATAGACTTTTTAAAGCCTCATTATCCCGAAAACACGCGGCTTGGTGCTGCACACTTTTTTTCCAGAGGCCCCAACGATATTTCAGATGCAGAGGTTACACTTCAAAAAGCAGCATCAGAGGATCAATCACCTTATGTGCGGATGGCTGCAACATCCGCATTGAGGAAAATCAATACTCTGACATCATTAGATATTATCAAAAGGATTATTAACAAGGATACTGATTATCGGGTGCGTATCAGTGCAGTGCGGGCCTTACAGACTTTTCCAATAAAAGATACAAAGCAAAATTTGTTTGCAGCGCTCAACGACTCTAATCAGCATGTTGGTATTGCAACGTCTGAAGTAATTAAATCCGTGGCAACAAAAGATGAATTTCAAGAACTCGTTCCATTGGCACGCGCTGCTACGAATTGGAGAATTCAGGGAAATTTGTTTGAGGCAATATTAGCTGCTTCAAACAATAAAGAGAGTGCTGAGGAGGTATTCAGATTGTATGGGGCAGTTGAAAACCCTTACGCTAAGGCAGCCCTTATTTCAGCACTCGGACAATCAACATTGGCCTATAGTTTCATTAGCGAGCAATTACATAAATCGCAGGTTCCAGTGATTAAATCATCTGCCGCTGCTGCGCTTGTCTCCATTAACAACCATAAAGAATTTAATGCTGAATTGCGCAAAAAATTTGTTGACGTGTACAAAAAGGCATTTGAAACCGGAGATGCAGCAGTCATCGGTACTATTGCCTCTGCTTTGGCAGATTCAACCTTAGGCTATAAAAAAATTATTATTGATTATGATTTTCTTGTCGATGCAAAAAATAAACTTTCGCTTCCAAAAGATAACGAAGCACTTCAACCACTGGAAGCAGCCATAGCTCACTTTGAGGGAAAGAAGGTATCCAATGAAGTAAGGAACGAATTTAATCACCCAATTGATTGGAACCTGGTGAAAACAATACCGGCAGATCAAAAAGTACGTATTAAAACAGGAAAAGGAGATATTATCATTCGCCTGTTGGTAGAAGAAGCTCCCGGCTCGGTGGCTAATTTTGTTCAACTTGTCAATAGTCATTATTTCGACTCCAAAAATTTTCACCGGGTAGTTCCCAATTTTGTAATACAAGG
>Ga0114940_10000643_pt1 | contig 15118 bp, 14 predicted proteins | sample ColdCreekSource_FD_87195 | JGI IMG/M metagenome (GOLD analysis project Ga0114940, IMG submission 87195) | Groundwater microbial communities from Cold Creek, Nevada to study Microbial Dark Matter (Phase II) - Cold Creek Source | ecosystem: Environmental > Aquatic > Deep subsurface > Groundwater ... | reverse complement strand
GGTTTATTCAGCCTGATGCAAATGGCGAAGATTTCAGGAGCGTTACACCGTCATCAAACAGCCAAGCTCCTCTATATCCCAGTCTTAACTCATCCCACAATGGGGGGCGTGACGGCAAGTTTCGCCATGTTGGGAGATATAATTATTGCTGAACCCAAAGCAACGATCGGTTTTGCTGGCAGACGAGTCATTGAGCAAACTCTGCGAGAAAAACTCCCCGATGGCTTCCAAACTTCTGAATATCTTTTGGAACATGGTTTTGTCGATTCAATTGTGCCACGAACTAATTTGAAAAAGATTTTGGCTCAGTTGATTAGTCTCCATCAGCCTTTTTATACCTTAATGTCTCCCCTAGAAGCAAACAATGGTCATTATTCACCAGTCAATTCCCCCATCAGTGAGATTGTAACCTCAGAATAATATCAATATTTTAAATATCAATAATATCAATGCAATTTTTTTCTCCCCAGCAATTGAACAGGCTCATGCCGATGTTCTTTGCTACCACTCTAGGTTTTTCCCTGCTCACCACAACTGCTTATGCTATGCCCTTAACCCAAACTGAAATCGATCAAAAAATTAAAGCTGTACCTGAATGGCGACAGTTAAAACAAACAATTACTCGTACTTTTGAATTTAAAAACTTTGTTGAGGCGATCGCTTTTGTCGATCAATTGGTTGAACCCGCCGAAGCAGCAGGACATCATCCAGATTTGACTATTTCTTATAACAAAGTCACGGTTTCTCTCTCGACTCACGATGCAGGAGGCTTAACCGATAAAGATTTTGCCTTGGCACAAACGATCTCGAACATTCCTCATTAAATAAATTGAGCTTTAATCTACCCTAAATCACCGAAAAGCTGTAAGCTATAAGCTACAAATCGTAAGCTATGATTTAGCTAAAAGCTAAAGCGAAGCTCTTTTACTCTGTTTTACACCGCCTGCTTCCGTATCTATGCAGCAGTTTTTCTCTAACCATTATCATCATTTTAAGTTCCTCAAAAAGCTCCTTGTGGGCTTGTTCATCACTATTTTCTTAAGCCATTCAGCGTTGGCTAGTAGCGCCATCCAAGAAGGATCGATTTACAAAGTACGCAACCAAGTGGATATCAACTACGGCGAAAAGCCAGATTGGAATCCAGCTAAACTCGGTGATGTAATTGTGCCTCAAGATTCTGTACGGACTGGTGCCAACTCTCGCGCTGATCTCTTGTTTAATGAAGGTACTCTGGTAAGGACAGGTGCAGGGAGTACTTTTCGCTTTCCCCCAGGTAAGCGTAGTTTTGAATTAACTAGCGGTGCAGCCTTGATTATGATTCGTCCTGGACAAGGACAAAGCACCATTAACACTCCTGAAGCAAAAGTAGTATCTCAGGGAACGGCTTTATTTGTGCAGCATAATCCCCAAAATAGTGCTTCTTTAATCGGAGTCCTCACGGAAAGTCCTGCGGGGTTAGTGAAGGTACAAAGTGCCGATGGAGAAGTGACCATTAGTCTCCAAGCAGGTCAGTTTGTTTCCATTGTCCAGGGAGTTGTGGGACTGGTGGAACAGTTTGTCTTGCCAATGTTTTATGAAACCGTAGAACTGGCTGCTGGTTTGGGTCTAGAACCAGATGCGATGGAAAAACTGATTGTGGAAGAATCCCCCGCCGTCCAGCAAACTATTAGAGCCGTCCAGACAGAAGCGATCGCACCTCTGCAAAACCAATTGAAATGGTTAAGTGGCTTGTGCAGGGTTCAAGTGGAAACAGAAAACCTCGCTCCTCTATTACAGATTCTGGGTCTGAATGGCTCAGGGGTTAACGTCAATGTATCAATCTCTGAAGAGGATTTGGTCGTATTGCCACTGCGTTCTCTGGGGGGTGTAACCTGGCTCGGAAAATATTGTGCCGCTAATTCTAACCCTACTGCACCTAATCCTAATTTAAAACCAGCTAATAATTAACCAGGCTACCAAAAAATTTCCCAACCATTGGTAACATCATTATTATTAAATCTCAAATAAAAATGATGAATCAAAAAGCTGTTGTTATCGAAATCAATGAAATTCCTCTAAGGATTCTAAATTATTACCAAGAATTAAAACCCAATTCAACTATTGCCAAATTATTAACTGAGTCCCTTGTAATACAAACTGAAGCAAGGGATGTAGAGGAAAGTTTTTTATATCCTTCTCAGACTTGGGGGTCATTAAATACTGGAGCTGCATACGACCAGCATAAAATTCATTGGTATAACGATCCAAAACCCGATTCCTATCCACTGTATTGGAAAATGGTTGCGGAAAGTGGCTTAAATGTAGGCATAATGAATACTCTGCATTCTTCACCAGCCGATAATTACATCGACCAGAGCAATTATAAATTTGTCATTCCTGATTGTTTTGCTAGCACAAATGTCACTAAACCAGAGCTTTTTCAGGATTTCCAGGCGTTAAGTACTAGTGCCACATCCGAAAATAGTCGGGCAACAACCTTAAAATTTCCCCGTCAAAAGGCTGTCGCTACTTTATTAAAATCTCCTGCCTTGGGAATAAAATCAAAAACTTTGCTCGATGCGGCTAACTTAGTTGCACGAATTAAAATGGGTAAAGTCAATAAGGAAAGACTGAGAAACCTTCAGTTTACGCTCATGGCAGATATTTTCTTGAAGCAATTAAAATCTAAAGATGTTGATTTAGCGATTTTTTTCACTAACCATGTTGCTGCTAATATGCATCGCTATTGGTATGGTTTATTCCCTGAAGATTATAGTCTCAAGCTATATGACCAACAGTGGATGGACAAGTATTCTAGGGAAATTTTGGTGTCTTTGGATTTACTGAATCAATTCTTGCACCGATTAGTAAAATATTGTCAAACAGAATCAAGAGCGCTCATTTTGGTCAGTAGTATGGGACAGGCTGCCAACGAAGAATTGCAAGAAACTCCCATGTTTTTCTATAAACTAGAGAACATCCAAAAACTATTGAGTTTATTCTGTGATGGTAAGCAATATAGCTATCAGGTTGATGCAGCGATGATTCCCCAATATAGTTTGAATTTTAATTCTCAACAAGAGGCGCAAGAATGTTTTCAAGCAATTAATGAATCTAAAAAATACCTGAAAAATATTTGGCTAGAAATAGACTTAAACGAAACAGTTATCACTCTTTCAACCAGTTTAAGTACTGATACCGATCAATTTTGGATTAAAGGGAAGTGCTTTAGCCATGATGATTTAGGTTTTAAACAGATCAAAGTTGAAGATCATCATTCAGGTAGACATTGTCCCAATGGCAGTTTAATTGTCTATAACAGCCAGACTAGCAGCAAAACAGAGGACTCCGTTAATTATTTAGAATATGCCTCTGCCATGCTCAAATTTTTTGGCGTGGATCAACCTGACTATATGCTCGAACCACATTTCACCATCTAGTCACCATCCAGATTTTAGGGTGAGTCTTCTTGATCAATGGTTCGTTGCTGCCCAAAAATGTCCGAACCACTGATTACGAAAGTTTAAGTAGATTAGAATTAGTTTGATTTTTGTAGCAGATTTTGATGATTTTGACCTTGGATTGTTCTCCAAGCGATCCGTAGGCTTCGCGTCGCGCGAAGCTATTCTTTTAGGGGAGCGTAATCGCTGATACTCCAGGAGCAATAATTAAACTGTAACAAGATTTACTTAAACATTACGGATTATTACTTTGTTTTTAATAATGGAGACTATGGTAGGGTCGATCTTTTATCTTCAGTATTGACGGATGAATAAAGCCATCGGTCGAAAATAAAAAATTAAATTTGTTGTCAAAATTAAGGAGAGCTCAATGCTTGACGCTTTTTCCAGAGCTGTAGTAAGTGCAGATAGTAAAACTGCTTGTATCGGCGGAAACGAACTACAATCTCTAAAAAACTTTATTGCAGACGGAAACAAACGCCTCGACTCAGTAAACGTAATTGCTAGTAATGCTAGCTGCATCGTGTCTGACGCTGTTGCTGGGATGATTTGTGAAAACCAAGGCTTGATTCAAGCTGGTAGTAATTGCTACCCTAACCGTCGTATGGCGGCTTGCTTGCGTGATGGTGAAATCGTTCTACGTTACATCACTTATGCTCTACTATCTGGTGACGCTTCTGTCCTAGAAGACCGTTGCTTGAATGGTTTGAAAGAAACTTACACTGCTCTTGGTGTACCTCTTCAGTCCACTGGTCGTGCAGTTGGTATCATGAAGGCTTCTTCTCTAGCTCACATCAACGGCACTAACAGCGAAGCTGCTGGTGGTGGTAGATACAAGAAAAATGAGATGATCCAAGGTGACTGTTCTGCAATCACTTCGGAAGCTGCTAGCTACTTTGATCGAGTAATTTCTGCTCTTAGCTAGAAACCCCTTTTGATTTAGCCAAGAATCTAAAACAATTGGCAAAAAGTGTACCTATTGTCACTTTTTAGAACAAGCAATCTAGGAGATATCCAAAAATTATGAAATCTGTTGTAACTACAGTTGTTACTGCTGCTGACGCCGCAGGACGCTTTCCTTCTACTTCTGATCTAGAGTCAGTCCAAGGTAGTCTTCAACGTGCTGCTGCTCGTATGGAAGCTGCTGAAAAACTAGCTGGCAACATCGATAACGTTGCCCAAGAAGCTTATGATGCATGCATCAAAAAGTATTCTTACTTGAACAATGCTGGTGAAGCTAACTCTAACGACACTTTTAAAGGCAAATGTCTTCGTGACATCAAGCACTACATGCGTTTGGTCAACTACTGCCTAGTTGTGGGTGGTACTGGTCCTCTAGACGAGTGGGGTATTGCTGGTCAACGTGAAGTATATCGCGCCTTGAACTTGCCTACTGCTCCTTACGTTGAAGCTCTAAGCTTTGCTCGTAACCGTGGTTGCGCTCCTCGTGATATGTCTGCTCAAGCATTAGTTGAATACAATGCTCTATTGGACTATGTAATCAACTCTCTTTCTTAAGAGTTTGGGTTAAGGGTCTAATTATAGACAGTGTTTCTGTTTAGATGATAGAGGCTTTAGGTCTGTTGCTGTGACTTTAGTAGGTTTTGGTATCAGTCTTAAAGCTTCTGTTGTATGTGTAGCTGTTTTTGATTAGCTAGAAAATTTCATGACTATCGACGCTTTATTTGAAAAACTGAAGCATCCCAATCCTAATCTACGCTCCAAAGCAATGTGGGAAATAGCTGAGGCGAAAGATGAAAACACGATTCCTCGTCTCATGAGCATTCTCGACCAAGAAGACGTAGAATATCGCCGAGCAGCAGTCAAAACCCTTGGTGTAATTGGGGTAGAAGTAGTTTCTCCTGTGGTAGAGGCGCTACTTCATAGTGAAAACCCGACAGTGCGTTCTAGCTGTGCCAAAGTGCTAGCACAAATTACTGTCAATCATCCAGATGTACCAATGCCCGAATCGGGTATTGAAGGACTAAAACAAGCATTAGATGATCCTAATCCCGTAGTCTATATCCCTGTGGTGATGACCTTGGGTGAAATTGGTTCTCCTGTATTCGATTTATTGGCCCAAACTCTTCAGACTACCGATAATCTAGCGTTAGGAGTAACTATCTTAAATGCTTTTGGTTCGATGGGAGATCCCAGAGCCGTGGAAGTATTAACCAACTTAAGTAACGATAAGTCTGCTGATCCCTATATTCAAGAATCTGCGACTAGTGCCTTATCTCGTTTAGAAATGGTGATGAAATATAACAGTTAGTACAGTTAGTATTGAGAAACCCTATTTCTGTTCTTTGCAGCGAAATCTGCCAGCAACAAAATCTCTTTTTGCCAGATGCTTAGTTTTGCGTCCTGTAACTCGCTTGCGCCACATTTTAAAGCTAGAAGATTTCATTTCTAGGCGCATTAAAGAAATCACCTCTTGCTCCTTCAAACCGAACTGAGTTTCGATCGCAGCGAAAGGAGTACGATCTTCCCAAGCCATTTCCACAATGCGGTCTATAGTTTCAACATCTAATTCTGATAATTTCATTAATCTTAAAAATTTATCCTTAGCCTACTGTCTTAATTATTGCCTAATTTTGGGCAAGCTAAGGGTATGTTCAAACAACTACTCTCGGTTTTTCTAGAATCTCGCTGTGAGTTCTGTCAACGCACCACTGCGGGTAGTCCGTGGGACTGCTTGTGTAAATATTGTTTTCAGCAACTATCTAGTCATCAATTTGCTCAAAGCGATCGCTTTAAACTAGATCAAACTCAAGCTATATTTGCCTGGGGAAGGTATGACGGACAGTTAAAAAGAGCGATCGCTCTGATGAAATATCACCAGCAGCCAGAAATTTGTAATCTTCTAGGGACTCTTTTAGGAACAGCTTGGTTAGATAGTAAACCAACTAAACTGCCGAACAAAATAACCGTTGTGCCAATTCCCCTACACCATAAAAAGCAGGAGGAAAGAGGTTTTAATCAGGCAGAAGTTATGGCAAGAAGTTTTTGTCAGATTACAGGATATGAATTAAACACCCTGGCTTTAATTCGCATCAGAGAAACGGAAGCAATGTTCAATCTAGAAAGTTCAGCAGCCAGAGCCAAAAATATCCAGGGTGCATTACAAGTAGGAAAGAAGCTGCCCAAATATCCTGTATTGCTTTTAGATGATGTTCACACCACAGGGACTACGGTACAAGAATCCGTTAGAGTGTTGCAACAGAAAAAGATTGAGGTGATTGGTGTGGCAGTAGCGGCGAAAGCAGGTCGATAATTGATAATTACCGTTTAATAAATAGTTTAGGTAGAGTTGCAAAAAGGTATTACTTTAAGATTTCGATCATTCCTGTTTGACCATCTAGTCTCACTAATTGACCATCGCGAAATATTTGTGTGGCATTATCTACATCCATTACCGCTGGAATATTGTACTCCCTAGCGATGATTGCACCATGAGACAAACGACCCCCCACTTCAGAAATCAAACCTCCCGCACGAGCCAATAGAGGCGACCAACCCGCATCGGTATAGGGAACCACCAGAATGGTTTGACGGTTAATGCGATCGCGAAGCGCACCGCAGGTATCCCTTTGATAATCATTTTGTTGGTGAAGGTGATCCCTAAATTGAAGACTAGAAATCACTTTGATTACTCCTTCAATTTGACCAGAACTACTACCAATACCCTGAATCTGTCTGGCTTCGTTGATGATCGGTGCTTGCCAGGCAATGGTTTGAGGTTTACCGTAAACTAATTTAGGAACAGGATTTAGTTCGACTGCGGCTTGCCACTGTTGTTTTCTAGTTTGAATTAATTCCTTCGGCTTTTGAGGGAAGATGCCCTCTTGATGATCTACCAGAGATGTAATTTCCTCTAGTCTGAGGAGAAAAATATCCCCCTGCTCGGCAATTAAACCGCGATCGATCCACTGTTGTTCTAGACCCAAAAAAGCCCAGCGCAGTTGTGCTAGCAGTTGATTATATACTTCCCCCACCTGAGCTTTGAGGTTTAAGCTTTTTTGGACTAACTTTGCCTGCCAAGATTGCTGAGAAATTTGGCGGGAGGCTTGAGCAATTTTCGCACCGTGAGCATCAAAGTAAAAGCGGGTAAACATTTGACGGGGGATACTCGGTTTATCTTGCCAACGAGGAATGGCGATATCCGTCGCTACCTCACTTAAATAGCCATATTTCTGCAACCAGAGGTCAAAACGTTCCATCACCCCTGTACCTTCAGAATTCTCAGCAATATGGGCAAATAAGGAGGCGCTAGAGTCAAAGGTAATTTGTTCCGTCGCCAGGAGTTTACGAGCTTCCGTGGCTATTTCTGCCAAGGAACTAACCGCTACTATTTCTGGAACTTGACTCTGATCTAGTTCCGTTTCGGCAACTTTCAACAACTTCTGACGGACAGCAAAACCAAGGGGAGCAAGAATATGATAATAGGTGGCTTTGTCTAGTAACTCTAGGATGGTGTTGATTCTGTCAATAATTTCAGTCGGGGATAATTCTGCTATGGGTTGAGCTTCCATTGCCTCAATGATGGGGTCAAAAAACTTGAGGCGATCGCCTTCAAAATTTTCATTTAAGTGCCATTCTCGCTTGAGGAGTCGCCAGAGTCCAGGCAGGTTTTTCAGGGTTGAGCTTAAGGGTGGTTTACTAAATTTGGCATCTCTAGTCAAAAATTCCAGGCTTTCTGGGGGTAAACCCATGCGCCGAAAAATTGTGCCTAGCAAGGAGACATTAAAGTAGGCGCTGGCAAAGTGGAGAGTAGCAGTTTGCTCAAAGTTTAAATCTTTAGCGCGATTGCCTAAGACAATGGTGAAAATCTTGCCCCAAACACCACAGGTTAACGGTTGATTAATCGACCAGGTAAGGGGACGAATTTTGCCAGGAATCACCTCGGCGGCAATGCGTCTAGTCCAAATCGGCTGCATGGTGGTTATGGGACGCACCTGCAATAACCAGAGTTTAGTCCCGTCATAAGTCCATTCAATATCCTGGGGAATGCCCTCAAATAAATCCTCCATTTCCCTTGCCAAGATAGCGACGGATTCAATAATATCCTGGGGAATATCCCCTGAATTCACCCCTTGTTTCGGTGATTTTTCGGTGATCACTGCGATCGCCTGCTCCGTGTGAGGGTTTGCCAAAGAGGCTTCGGGAATCGATACCTGATATCGTTGAGGAGTAGACTTCCCTGACACAATTTTGGTAGCATTTCCAGGCAAGGCTTCGACGGAGACAGTATCCCGCCACTGATTTACAGGGTCACGACTAAATGCCACCCCACTATACTGTCCCTCGATCTGTCGTTGAATCAAGATTGCCATAGATGCATCTTGTTGTTGGTTTTGGCGACGATATTCGATCGCACTGCTTTGGAGATAGGAAGCCTGACAATCAATGATGGCTGATTCTAATTGTTCCTTATTAGTAACGTTGAGAATACTAATATACTGTCCCGCAGCAGAAGCTGAGGTAGAGTCTTCGCCAATCGCTGAAGAACGAACAATTAGAGGAGCTTGAGCAGACGGTTCCAACTTTTTGATTAGAGCTTTAATGTCGTCTCCAGGACGTAATACCCAACCCTCTGCTACATCATATCCTTGACCTTTGAGGCGAGCTAAATTTGCTGCTTTTGCCCCTACTTCGGAGGCATTCAATCGACTATTCAGACTAATAATATTTTTGTCTCCCTGAAAAAAACGAAACATTTTACTTTGACTAGATTGATCTGTAGTGGCGACCAAATCTAAGTCATCGGGGATACTTTGATAGATCCAACCCAATAAACTTGCTAACCCTAAAGTGGCAAAAGTGTACTCTAGTTGATAAGGATGCCGTAAGCCAATGATCACTACTAATAATACTAAAGCACTATATTTACCGATTAGGCGATCGCGAATAATTGTAAAGCCCACTAGACTAATTAACCAAACTAATCCAGCAGCGATCGCATCATGAGCCACAATCCCCCACACTGCATTGGTAGTCCCAGCTCCTTTTCCCATCCAGTAACGCCCCATCACCAGAGCAATAATCGCCAGAATTTCCCAAGCTGAACCTGAGGGGAAAAATAATCTAGTCAATAAAACCGCGGCAATTCCTTTAGCTGCTTCAGAAAGGACAGCACACACCCCAGCCACTTTTCCGCCATGATAAAAAGCAGCGGACACAGAAACATTTCCTGTTCCTAACTTGCTTAATTGACGACCAGTTAGAGCGTAGGTGATCCAGTCAATAAGAGGTAGACCACCCAATAAAGGACAAGCGATAAATACCGTTAAAGAACCCCAGATTGGTGTCAGGTTCATGAGCCTCTATCTATAATCATTTAAGTCGAAGATACTTCGTGAAATTTATTAAAAGCTCTTTAAACTTAGAGCTTATAGCTTATGGCTTGTAGCTTATAGCTGGAGCAAAGCTCTTTTACTAGACTGAATTGGGCAAATGATTTTATTGATTTATTGTACCCACTTTTAATCTCTCTCGTGACATGACATTTAGTGAAAAACCACTAAAATGCTTAAAGACGAATTCTAAAATGAGAACATGAATCCCGATCAAGTAAACTGCACCATCGATTGCGCTAGGGGCTGTGTCTTAGGCGATCGCTGTCCTAATCAAGAATATCAACATCAGGCATCTAACTTTATTAAAGATACCTCCCTCGACAAGATGTTAGAAATGGCGGAAATCGCCAGAATGAAAAAAATATCCGCACCACCCCAATGGGTGATTCCCGACGAGATTTAATCTGTTGTAGGGGCGAACGCCCTAAAGGATTAGCTCCGCGTCGCCGTTCGCCCCTACGGTTCTATAATTCAGGTTGTTTTTTATGCCATTCCGTCGCCTGTTCATAGGCATGGGCAGTATGAAACAAGACATCTTCCCTCAGCACGTTACTAATAAGCTGTAAACCAATGGGTAAACCCTGGACATCAAAACCGCAGGGAATACTAATGCCAGGCAAACCCGCTAGATTAACAGGAATAGTCATTAAGTCAGAGAGATACATTGATAGAGGATCGTCAGTTTTTTCCCCAGCTTTAAATGCCGTCGAAGGGGCTGTGGGACAGACTAAGACATCCACCTGAGCAAAAGCCTGATCAAAATCTTGCTTGATCAAAGTCCGTACTTTTTGCGCCTTGAGATAATAGGCATCGTAATACCCCGCCGAAAGAGCATAAGTCCCCAACATAATGCGCCGTTTGACTTCTGCCCCAAAACCCGCAGCCCGAGTATTGGTATACATTTCTAGCAAGTTCTCTGATTCTGACCGTATTCCATATTTCACCGCATCATAACGAGCCAGGTTAGCCGAAGCCTCAGAAGAAGCAATCATATAGTAGACGGGTAAACCATAGCGGAAACGCGGACAGGAAATTTCTTGGACTTCTGCCCCTAACTCTTTTAATTGGGCGATCGCTTTTTGCACCGTTTCTGCCACCACAGGATCTAATCCCTCCCCAAAGGTTTCGGTGATGATGCCTACTTTTAAGCCTGGTTTGAGTTCGGGCTGGAGATATTGAGTATAGTCGGGTATATCTACCTTGAGACTAGTAGAATCTTGAGGATCATAGCCTGCGATCGCCTGTAATAAAATCGCTGAATCTTCGACAGTGCGAGAGAAAGGGCCAATCTGATCTAGGGAAGAAGCATAGGCTACCAAGCCAAAACGAGACACCAAGCCATAGGTGGGCTTTAACCCCACCACTCCGCAAAGAGATGCGGGTTGACGAATTGAACCCCCAGTATCAGAACCAAGGGAAACTACGCATTCCCCCGCAGCAACGGCGGCAGCAGAACCACCAGAAGATCCCCCTGGTACTCGCTCTAAGTCCCAAGGATTTGCCGTAGTTTGATAGCTAGAGTTTTCCGTCGAACTCCCCATCGCAAACTCGTCGAGGTTAGTTTTGCCCACCACTACCATACCTGCATCCTTGAGCTTTTGAGTAACAGTGGATTCATAGGGAGGTACAAAATTCGCCAAAATTTGGGAGGCGCAGGTGGTTTTAATCCCCTTGGTACACATATTGTCCTTGATGCCGATGGGAATGCCTTCCAAGATGCCGATCGCTTCCCCCGCTGCAATCTTGTCGTCTACTGCTTGCGCCGTGGCTAAAGCCGATTCAGTAGTTACCGCTAAAAACGCTTTCACTTTTGGCTCGACGGCGGCGATCTGGTTTAAAGTAGCTTGGGCAATTTCTACTGCCGAACGTTCCTTACTGATCAACTGCTGATGTAACTCTTTTATACTTCCTTGGTACATCAAATTACCCTTCTTTTATACCTTCTGTTTAGATCTATTACTCTTGGCGACTTAGATGACTTAAAGCCAATTGCAACACATTTACTCTACTATTTTCTGGTCAGCTAGGGTTAAATAGCCTGAATTGAGAATTAATTCCTCGTTTTGCTACACATTTTTTGATGAATATTTGTAAACTGATTTAGGAGGCTAACTTTTATACCGTAAATCTAGATAGTACTTTTATTTATGCAGCGGACATCCAGTACAGAAAATTATTTATTAATTGGTCACGTTGGGGCGATGGCCTTTGGCTTGGCAGGGATTGCCCTAGTGTTGCCCAATGTGGAGTTTCAGGCGAAGTTAACGGAATTTGCTTGGGGTTCTAAGATCTTTGGCTGGTCAATGGCTGGGGGAGGAGTAGTTTATATGCTGTTGGCGACGGCAGCGGTGGCACTGTATGCCTATCGTACTTTAGGACTATGGCATTGGTTGAGCTTCATGATTCCAGCGATCGCTTTATCTCTGGGGAGTGAATTATTGGGTACTAGTACAGGATTTCCCTTTGGTCAATATCGTTATCTGAGTGGACTAGGTTACAAAATTGCGGGGTTAGTGCCTTTCACCATTCCTCTATCTTGGTTTTATCTCGGCTTTAGTGCCTATATCATTGCCTTGGCAGGGTTAAAACGACTAGAGATCAGCCCCTGGTTACGGGAACTGGGAGCCGTTATTTGTGGTTCCCTCTGTCTCACTTCCTGGGATTTTGTCTTAGATCCTGCCATGAGTCAAGCACCCGTTCCTTTTTGGGTATGGGATCAACCTGGAGCATTTTTCGGCATGCCCTATCAAAATTTTGCTGGGTGGATGGGAACAGGAATAATCTTTATGACGGTGGCTACTTTGCTCTGGAAAGTGAAGCCATTGGTTTCCGTTGGTGACGATCTTAAGCTGCCTCTGGTAATCTATCTAGCTAATTTTGTCTTTGCCGCTGTGCTGAGTTTGGCAGCGGGATTCTATATTCCTGTATTGTTAGGTATTGTCCTCGGTGTTCTCCCCTTGTTAGTTCTCTACTGGATAGCCACCAATCAATTAACCTTATCTAATAATCTTTACAGTGAACTCTGAGCTTTTCTCAGGCTTTGTTTTCGGCATCTTAATCTCCCAGAGCGTCGCCACCGCCATTTTGTTATCTCGTTTACTCAAGGGAGCAACCAGGCGATCGCCTTTACTCCCCCAGACAGCAGAACCCGATCTGCTGGGGAAAGTCAGTGTGGTGGTGCCTACTCTCAACGAAGCAGCGAGAATTATGCCTTGTCTGAAAGGGTTGAGTCAGCAAAGCTATGAATTGAGAGAAGCAATTATCGTTGATAGCAATTCCCAGGATGGCACTCAGGAGATTGTTAAAACTGCGGGACAAAATGATCCGCGATTTCGTCTGATTATCGATGATCCTTTGCCGACTGGTTGGGTTGGTCGTCCTTGGGCGCTACACACGGGATATCTCCATACTTCTCCCCATAGTGAGTGGTTTTTAGGGATTGACGCGGACACAGAACCCCAACCTGGTTTAATTGCCAGCTTACTTAAAGTGGCAGAATCAGAAGGCTATGACATGGTATCCCTCGCACCCCAGTTTATTCTCCAATACCCAGGAGAATGGTGTTTGCAACCAGCCTTACTGATGACCCTCTTGTTTCGTTTTGACTCGGCGGGAGTGGACGCAGTTAGCTCCAGTCGCGTAATGGCAAATGGACAATGTTTTTTATGTCGTCGTGCCGTATTAGAACATCTGGATGGTTACACTTCTGCTGCGAGTTCGTTTTGCGATGATGTTACTCTAGCTCGAAATATTGCTGCTGCGGGTTATAAAGTAGGATTTTTTGATGGTTCCAAAGTAATTAAAGTCAGAATGTACCAGGGAGCAAAAGAAACCTGGAATGAATGGGGGCGATCGCTCGACCTCAAAGATGCAGCAAATCCTGCTCAAGTCTGGGGAGATGTCTTATTTTTGCTCTGTGTCCAGGCTCTACCGCTACCGTTACTTTTATTAACCAGCTATGGGCTATATTCAGGCAGTAATTCCTCTAGTATATTCATACTATTCAGCTTAAACGCTTTTCTGTTTCTCTTACGTTGCGGAATGTTGCTGGCGATCGCTCCTTCCTATGCTGGTTCGTCTTTCTGGTTCTGGTTATCCCCTTTAGCAGATCAACTAGCCGTGTTGAGGATCTTGTTATCTTCCTGGAAAAAACCCACCAAATGGCGTGGTCGGATTTACGAGCCGAAATAGCTCAACAAAATAGCTCAAAGACAAAGGTGCTAGTAGACGTGGGTGCAAATGAAGTCACCATATGCAGGTCTTCAAAGCCATACAATTAAATACTACATGCGGCTAAAGCCTTTGTGACTACATGCGGCTAAAGCCTTTGTGACTACATGCGGCTAAAGCCTTTGTGACTACATGCGGCTAAAGCCTTTGTGACTACATGCGGCTAAAGCCTTTGTGACTTCTGACTTCCCCACAGCGGTACTAGCCAAAACGATAGCCAAAACCTCTAACGGTAATGAGATATTCAGGTTGACTGGGTTCTAACTCTAGTTTCTCTCGCAACCAGCGGATATGAACATCAACGGTTTTGGTATCCCCTAAAAAGTCTCCGCCCCAAATTTGTTCAATTAGCTGTTCCCTTGACCAAACACGACGGGGGTAGCTCATAAATAATTCCAACAACCGAAATTCTTTGGGAGATAAATTGACTTCAATGTCCCGCACTGTGACCCGACATTCTTCGGTGAACAAGCTGATATCACGGTATTTCCGAACGGAACTGGGAGATGAGATGGCGTAACTTTGGCGACGTAACAAAGCGCGACAGCGAGCAATTAGCTCTCTCATGCTGAAAGGCTTCGTTAAATAATCATCTGCCCCTACTTCTAAGCCCAATACGCGGTCTGTTTCGCTACTTTTTGCACTAACTACTAAAATTGGGGTGATGTCTCCTTGGAGGCGCAGCAAACGACAAATATCTAGTCCGTTTACCTCTGGCAACATCAAGTCCAGAATAATTAAGTCTGGAGTAAATTTACCGCGGCTAAAATCTGAACTTTGAAGGATGTTTAAAGCAGCTCTGCCATTACTAGCGGTGTGGACTTCGTAACCTTCTTCTTCTAAAGCGACGGTAACCATATCACTAATCAAATTTTCGTCTTCGACGAGCAAAATACGACTTGTCTGAGCTAGGGACGATGGATCGGAAGTTTGAGGGTTTTGCAGGGATAGCATAAATAGATACTTTATTTTGTCCGTACTATTAGATATACACTAATACCGTCTTGGATGAAATTAATGTTCAGGTCGTTTTGGGGACTGGGGGACTGGATTAGGGGACTGGGGGGACTGGATTAGGGGACTGGATTAGGG
>Ga0114940_10000642_pt1 | contig 15167 bp, 9 predicted proteins | sample ColdCreekSource_FD_87195 | JGI IMG/M metagenome (GOLD analysis project Ga0114940, IMG submission 87195) | Groundwater microbial communities from Cold Creek, Nevada to study Microbial Dark Matter (Phase II) - Cold Creek Source | ecosystem: Environmental > Aquatic > Deep subsurface > Groundwater ... | reverse complement strand
GCTCACTGCACGGCGGGCAGTGCCCGCCCTACACGACTGAACGGTTACCTTGCCGGATCTCTCCCTTGGGATAGTCCAGCACCACGGCTCAGCCATCATTTTATCGCGTTGGTCCTCAGTACATGGATTAGCCAGTCGTACATCTATTTTGCACTCGTAAATAGGTCTCAGAACGTTAATGAAAGATTTAAGCTATGCTACTGACCATTACGAATACTGGATCTACCGCCACCGATCTTGGCTATTTGTTGCATAAGAACCCCGCACGCAGCCATTCTTTTGATCTGGCGTTCGGTCGAGCACATGTTTTCTACCCTGAAGCGTCCGAGGAACGTTGCACTGCCGCTTTGTTGCTCGATATCGATCCCATTGGCTTGGTCCGAAACCGACGCGGCTCAGTCGGACAAGCACACGCTCTGGAACAGTACGTCAACGACCGCCCGTACGTTGCGTCTTCGTTCATGAGCGTAGCTATCGCGCAGGTCTTTGGGACCGCGCTGACAGGCCACTGCAAGCAACGGCCTGAACTAGTGGACAAACCGTTACCTCTTTCGGTGCGTATGTCCGTACTTCCGTGTCGCGGAGGTGAGTCAACCCTGCGCCGCTTGTTCGAGCCGCTCGAATACCAGGTTGAAGCCCAACGCCACGCACTCGATGAGAAGTTTCCTGAGTGGGGCGATAGCGACTACTACACCGTTACGCTCGCTTGCAAAAGGCCTTTACGCGCCCTACTGACGCATCTGTATGTGCTCATTCCGGTTCTCGATGATGACAAGCACTACTGGGTCGGAGATGCCGAGGTAGACAAATTACTAAAGCATGGCACGGGTTGGCTGGCAGACCATCCTGAACGTGAGTTCATCGCCCATCGCTACCTCAAACATCGGCGCAATCTGACGGAAGATGCACTCCATCGGCTGATCGGCGACGAAGTACCTGAAGCCGAGGAAACCCTGGAAGCTCCTGCCGTCAAAGTATCCGTCGTGGATCATCCCAAAAGTCTGAACGAGCAACGGCTAGGCGCGGTCGTCTCAATCTTGAAGAGTTGCGGTGCTCAAAGAGTTCTGGACCTCGGCTGTGGCGAAGGCAAGCTGCTGCGCGCGTTACTAAATGAAAAGCAATTCGCACAACTCGTCGGCATGGATGTCTCCTGGCGCGCTCTGGAAATAGCACACGACCGGCTGCAATTGGATCGCCTGCCTCCGATGCAGCGCGAGCGGATCCACCTTTTCCATGGATCGCTGACCTACCGCGACAAACGCTTGAACGGATACGATGCCGTTGCCGTGGTGGAAGTGATCGAGCACCTGGACCTACCGCGCTTGGCCACGTTTGAGCGCGTCCTTTTTGAGTTCGCGAAGCCGAAAACGATTGTACTGACCACTCCCAACGCCGAATACAACGTCAAGTTTGAGACGCTTTCGGCTGGGACGTTCCGCCACAAGGACCACCGATTTGAGTGGACGAGAGAACAATTCCAAGGCTGGGCCGAACGCCAAGCCGAGAGGTTTGGGTACACGGTACGTTTCTTGCCGATCGGACAAGAGGACGCGAGCCTGGGATCGCCTACGCAAATGGGAGTGTTTGAACGGGTAAACGGGAGTCGCAAGCATGATCGACCATAAGGAAATTGTGCATCTACGAAATACGGCCTTCCTGGGGAAATTCACTGGGGCATTTAGTCTGAAAGGGTCGTAGTTCATGAGGCTAACCATCCCCGAGCTCTCCCTAATCGTTCTCATCGGACCTTCCGGCGCCGGTAAGTCGAGCTTTGCGCGCAAGCACTTCAAACCCACGGAAGTCCTGTCATCCGACTACTGCCGGGGTCTAGTCAGCGACGACGAGAATAGCCAAGAAGCGACCAACGACGCCTTTGAAGTCTTGCATTTCATTGCCGCGAAACGACTGGCCTCCCGAAAACTGGTGGTCGTCGATGCCACCAACGTCCAGCCCGAGGCGCGTAAACCGCTTGTGGCGCTGGCGCGGCAGTACCACTGTCTGCCGGTGGCCATCGTCTTCGACCTGCCGGAAAAAATCTGCCAAGAGCGCAACAAAGGACGAACCGACCGCAATTTCGGCCCGCGCGTCATTCGGCAGCAGAACCAACAACTACGGCGTTTCTCACGCGGACTTGAGCGGGAAGGTTTCCGACACACCTTTACGTTGTCCTCCGTCGAGGACATCGATGGAGCAACCGTCGAGCGCCAACCGCTCTGGAACAACAAGCAGGACCAGCACGGACCATTCGACATCATGGGCGACCTACACGGCTGCCTGGATGAACTGATCGAATTGCTCGGAAAGCTCGGGTACATCGCTCAGGACAGCGGCGCTTATAGCCACCCCAACGGACGTAAGATGGTCTTCGTTGGCGACCTTGTTGATCGCGGACCCAAAATCCCCGAGGTCGTACGGCTCGTACTGGAGAGCGTTAAGGCAGGACATGCGTATTGCGTTCCAGGAAATCATGACATCAAGTTCATGCGCTCGATATGGGGCAAGCAAGCCCAGATTACGCACGGACTGGCGGATTCGATCGAGCAGTTCAAAGCCTATGAAGAGTCGTACCGTGGCTTTAGCCGCATCGCCGCCGAGTTCATCGACGCATTGGTCAGCCACTACGTCTTTGATGGAGGCAAGCTGGTGGTAGCCCACGCGGGCATGAAACAGGAGCTGCAAGGACGCGGATCGGGCAAGGTCCGCGAGTTCGCGCTGTATGGCGAGACGACCGGCGAAACGAACGAGTTTGGGCTGCCCGTGCGTAACAACTGGGCGGCTGAATACCGCGGCAAGGCAATGGTCGTGTACGGACACACCCCCGTCCCCGATCCCGAGTGGCTAAACAACACGATCAACCTCGACACCGGCTGCGTCTTTGGTGGCAAGCTGACCGCCCTGCGATACCCGGAACGTGAGCTACTGTCCGTACCGGCCAAGGCGACGTACTGCCAGCCTGCCCAACCCTTCCTGCCAGAAGTAGGTGCCCACACGCTTTCGGCGCAGCACTATGCCGACGACATGCTCGACATCGACGACGTACTTGGTAAACGCATCGTCTCGACCCGCCTACACCACCATGTCACCATCCGGGAGGAGAACGGGATCGCCGCTCTGGAGGTGATGAGCCGCTTCGCCATAAACCCAAAATGGCTGGTTTATCTTCCGCCCACGATGTCGCCATGCGGGACGAGCCAGGAACCTGGCCTTCTTGAACATCCGGCGCAAGCGTTCGAATACTATCGCCACGAGGGCGTGTCGAAGGTCATCTGCGAACAGAAGCACATGGGTTCGCGGGCTGTGGTACTCGTCTGCAGGAACGAGGGCGTCGCCGAAAAGCGCTTTGGCATCGTGAGCGAAGGTTTCGGAACCTGCTACACGCGCACGGGCCGACGATTTTTCGAAAATCGGCGACTTGAGGCGCAACTCTTGGATATAGTCCGAGAAGGACTGGACGCGGCGAAGTTTTGGGACGAGTTGAAGACGGACTGGGCCTGTCTCGATTGCGAACTGATGCCCTGGTCGTCGAAGGCTCAGGAATTGCTGCGCCGCCAGTATGCAGCAGTTGGCGCGGCGGCGCGTGCGGCGCTACCTCATGTTGTCGAAGTACTGGCTGACGCGAAGGCTAGAGGTTCCGCCGTCGAGGAGCTGCATTCCTGTTTCAGCGGTCGTCTTCGGATGGCCAACGATTTTGTCGCCGCGTACCGCAACTACTGCTGGCCGGTCAACTCCGTGCAAGATTTGAAGCTAGCACCCTTTCACGTCCTGGCGACGGAGGGTGCCGTGCATGCCGCCACGAATCACGTTTGGCATATGGAGACTCTGGGACATGTGTGCAGCGGATCTGGCCATTCGACGCTCCTGGCGACGCCTTATAAAGTCATCGATATTGCGAATACAACCGAGATTGAATGGGGCATCCGATGGTGGGAAGAACTAACCGGTCAGGGCAGTGAAGGCATGGTGGTCAAGCCACTGTGCTTTACCGCTCAAGGGCGCAAGGGGATTGTTCAGCCTGCGGTGAAGTGCCGTGGCCGCGAATACCTGCGGATCATCTATGGACCAGAGTACACTGCACCAGAGAACCTGGAGCGACTGCGTGCTCGAAGCTTATCGGCCAAAAGGTCGCTGGCCTTGCGGGAGTTCGCGCTGGGCATCGAGGCTCTGGAACGTTTTGTACGCAAAGAACCGTTGCGCCGGGTTCACGAGTGCGTTTTTGGCGTTCTGGCGCTGGAATGCGAGCCGGTAGATCCAAGACTGTAAGGATCCACCTGCATGAGGATCTCGTTAAATTCTGGAATCAGCTTTGTAATTTGAGTCTCTCGTAAAGAGACCCCCTCGTTAAAACGAAACGTTGTCAGTACTGGAAACACACGTCGAGAACCCGCTATAAAATAGAACTTACTGAGAAGGAATGCGTACGGGATGAATTATTACAAGAGCCACCAACACACTCACCAGCCCGAAAACGCCTACAACCCCTTGACGATGCCGCGCAACTGCTCCTTCAGCGCAGTGCGGATAAGCCTGTCCAAGACGCGTTTCTGTTCTCCCGTAAAAATAGGCTTCCTGCCACGTTTTCCTTTCGAATGCGGCAACGTCTTCGGCGTGTCCTTGCGGCGAGCACTTCGTTTGGGCGCCATGAAATTATCTCCTTTTCCAGTAAGCTAATTATCGCGTACTTCTACTCATTGAATGAAGCGTGTAAAGCGACAATTCACTTTTTGCGCACAGTACGATTTAACACGCCGTGCTGAAAACAAAATCAGTCGAAGCTTGCAACGAAACGTTATCCTGCTTTAATTCCGCTTCTGGCGATGTGTTTTAGTCTGCATGTAAATCGCTCTATTAAAAGGAACTCGAAGATGTCCGACTGCATATTTTGCAAAATTGGCGCGCATGAACTAGAGGCCATAGTCGTGTATGAAGACTCGGAATTCATCGCCTTCCGCGACAGAAATCCGCAGGCGCCCGTGCACCTTCTCGTCATCCCGAAACAACACAGCGCGTCCTTAGACGAATACACTACCGAACACGCTGGGCTGCTGGGGCGCCTACTGCTGGCCGCGACCCACGTTGCGCGGCAGGAGCGTATTGCAGCGCGCGGCTACAGGCTGATCCTAAACACTGGAGAAGAAGGTGGGCAGACCGTCGGCCATGTCCATCTGCATTTGCTTGGGGGTCGGGCTTTGCAGTGGCCGCCGGGGTAAATAATCGCTCCGACCATTGAGCTACGCGTAACGCGGGCAACCAAGAGATCTGAAAGTACGACCATAACGCGGCACCGCCTCGCGTTAGGAGCTGTCATTCGGGACTATAAAGGTTTAGAGAACGGAAAGGCCCTGGTCAGTGCGTACGGTCTAGGGCAGTCCCAACTCCTTCATTTTCTCCCACAAGTTCTTGCGCGAAATACACAGCATGTCGGCGGCTTTGGTTTTATTGCCACGCGTATAATCCAGTACGCGTCGGATGTAGGCGCGTTCAGCTTCGTGCACGATTTCCTTCAACGGACGGACCGTGAACGGGTCGCGACCGGTGACGTCCTGGCTGCCGTCAAGCGGCATTCCAGACGCAGGCTGTGCGGGTACTACAGGCAACCCCGTTCCCATTGACCGGTAAGCTCCCGGCGCAGTGCCACTCGCGGGTGTCGCAGGTTGAGCCGGTGACGTGTTGATACTGGGGGCCAAGAGCGTCCCGCCAGTCAGCGGCAAGGCTTGCGACGAATACATGCCCGCAGGCGGCTGCAGCAGAAAGCGTTTCCCCAATTGGTTGGATTTTCCGGACATGGCGATGGCGCGCATCACCGCATTTTCCACTTCGCGCACGTTGCCCGGCCACGAATACTGGCACATCTCGCGCCGTGCCTCGTCGTCCACCTCGTAGTGTCGTCCGCCACCGTGGAGGCGAATGAAGTGCTCAAGCAGCAGCGGAAGGTCTTCAAGGCGTTCGCGCAGCGGCGGCAGGCGCAGTTCAACAACATGCAGGCGGAAATACAGATCGTCGCGGAAACGTGCGAGTCGGACCAGTAAGGACAGATCGACCTTGCTGGCTACAATCACGCGCACGTCGATCTTGATCGTCTTTGTCCCACCCAGTCGTTCGAACTCACGTTCTTGCAAGACGCGCAGCAGCTTGACCTGCGTGCTGAGACTCATGTCGTCGATGTCATCGAGGAAAATAGAACTTTCGTGGGCCTGCTCGAAGCGCCCGGGTTTGCGCTCTTTTGCGTCGGTATAAGCACCCTTCTCGTGGCCGAAGAGTTCGTCTTCGAGGAGCGACTCGGGCAACGCTGCGCAGGAGAGCTTGATCATCTTCTTATCGCAACGTGTCGAGTTTCGGTGGATGGCCTGTGCGGCCAACTCCTTGCCGGTGCCCGATTCGCCCGCAATGAGCACGGTCGCGTCGCTGGGGCCAACGGTCTCGATCACTTCGTATAGCTCGCGCATCTGCCGCGATTGGCCCACGATGCGATCCATTTCAAAGCGGCCGGTGACCTGAGTCTTGAGTCGCTTGACTTCTTCTTTCAACCGGCGCACTTCCTCTATCTTGTACAGGCGCGCCAGCACTTCCTCGTTGAGGAACGGCTTGATCAGGTAATCGGCACCTTCCTTGGTGGCCTCAATGGCCGTTTCCACCGTCTGGTGCGCGGTGATAACCAAAAGCGATACGTCGGGGTTGCGCTGCCGCGCGACGGGCAGCAGTTCGAGACCGCTGCCGTCATGTAGCTGCAAGTCGGTGATCACGCAATCGAAATGCCGTTGGTCGAGGGCCTCCTGGCCGCGCTTGAGGTCTTCGGCGCGGACCACGGCGTGGCCAGCCTCTTCCAGATCGTCCCCCAGTGTGGCGAGGATCGTCCGTTCGTCGTCTACCAGTAGAATTTTGAGGGGCATGGACGGTTACCTCAAAGGGCCTGCGGCGTATCGTGCGAAGCCAACGGCTCCGCGCTCTCGTCGCTTGGCCTCTGCAGCGCGGGAGGCGTGCTTTCCAATGGCAACTTCACGGTCATGGTGGTGCCTCGACCCGACTCGCAGTCGATGTCGAGCACTCCGGCGTGCTCCGAAAGAATGTGCTTTACGATCGCAAGGCCCAATCCGGTGCCTCGGCCTTCGCCCTTGGTGCTGAAAAATAGCTGCCCTGCCTGCGCACGCGTCTCGGCGCTCATGCCGTGTCCGGTATCGTGCACGCTAGCCTGGGCCTGTCCGTTTTCTTCCCGCACGGACAGTGTGATCCGGCGCGGGCCGTGCGTGGCTTCCAGCGCATCAATAGCGTTAACCACTAAATTCAGCAACACTTGGCCAAGCTCCGCACGGTTGCCGAGCACGTACACTTGAGCTTGGCCCTGCTGCGGGAATTCCCTAACCAGCTCCACGCCAACTTTCTTAAGGCGGTGCTGACAGAAGAGTAGGGCACCGTCGAATAACTCGGCCAAGTTGACGCTCACGCGTTGCGTAGCGGGGCGCGCGAACTGGAGCATGGTGGCGACGATACCTTGCACGCGCCCTAGACCCTCTTCAATCATTTCCAGATACTCGCTTTCACGTGATTCAACCGCAGCCTTCTTGCGCAGGCTACGGGCGGCATTGAGCATGCCGCCCAATGGATTGTTGATTTCATGGGCCACGCCGGCGGCCAGCTTCCCGGCGGTGGACAACCGCTCGCTCAAGATGAGCTTTTTCTGAGCCTGCTCCAGATCCGCGACCGCTGCCTGTACGCGATGCTCCAAGTTCGTACGCAGATCGTTGACCTCATCGATCATGGCATTATACGCACGCACCAGCGCCCCGATCTCGTCAGCGCGATCCGTGGCGGGGACCTTGGACAACATACCTCGACCATCTACCGCAGCCCGGCTGGCCGCAGCAAGTCGCTCCACTGGCTGGATCACCAGCCGCAAGGTCATGCCGTACACCGCGACACCCAGCATCATGGTCCCCAACAGCATGGTGATGAACAGAGTCCACAGCTCCCGGTCCAGGGCTAAATTTGCTGCGGGGTAGGCGACGTGCAATGTCCACGGTCCGGAATCAGGGCGGTCAGGGAGCAGCGGTACCGTGATGTCCAAGTGCAGTGTCGCACGCAGCTCTTCGTCCAACCTTAAAGGCGGCGGATGCGTAAAGCTCCAGGCTCGCACGCGTTCATGATCGTCCGTTACCACCCAAGTCGAAAGTCCGGGTACCTTGCGCAGCCCCGACACGTCATTCAACAACCGCACTCGCTCCGGTGGCAGAAGCAGGTCGAGCACGGCGGCCATGGAGTCTGCAGCGGCTCGGCCTGCCTCCTGTCGCGCACGCAAGCGCGTGCCGGTCAGTTCGGGCAACAGTGCGGCAACCACCAACATGTAGAGGATGCCCATGAGGCCGAAAATGACGATCACTATCTTCGCGCGCAGCTTCATACCGATTGTCCAGCGTCACCAGCGTTTGATCAGGCTACTTCCACCACGCGAGGACCTACATGTGTTGCGTCCAATACTCTAACCTTAATCACAGCAAGGGGATTCATAAAAGTTAGATGTGTACCATTTAATGGTTACCGTTTCGTGACGCACCCTGATTCTGGCCCATCGTTGTCGTAAACACAATGTCGAAGTGCTTTTAATGCTTACTTTTTACTAAACCCTGCTGGCCAAAGATATAAATTAGGACTATGTTATATGTCTTGTAGCAAAAAATTTACCTGATTCATTTTGTCGCTGTTGCTTTGAGCACGTAGCTTGGTTTAGTTGCACATCATACGAGGGAGTGGAGTGGATGAATTACACGCCTAAGCAGTTGCATATTTTGCGCCTGATTTACGACTACCAACACGCACACGGCTTCTCGCCAACCTATGCGGAACTGGCCAAACAGCTAAGCGTTTCCACGATCACCGTTTTTGAACATCTGGAAGCGCTGGAACGCAAAGGTGCCATTCGCCGCCGCAGGCACCAGGCCCGCTCCGTGGAAATCATCGAACCACATTTCTTACGTGAATACGGCGGTAAACGCACGCTGCCTTTGCGCGGCTGCATCACGGCGGGCAAGCCCATCGAAGCCGTTGAGACGCACGAAGAAATTCCCATCGCCGATGTGTTCGGATCGGCCAGCAACACGTACGTGTTGAAAGTCAAAGGCGACAGCATGGTAGACGACCACATTGTCGATGGCGATCTGATCGTGGTCGAAGGCCGTGACCACGCGGCGGATGGCGAAATCGTTGTAGCACTGCCGCCCAATGGCCAAGCCACGCTGAAACGCTATTTCAAGGAAAACGACAAGATCCGCCTGCAACCCATGAATCCCACCCTTCCGCCACTTTTCTTCGACAGTGTCCAGATCCGTGGCATTTTCAAGGGCTTGGTGCGGAAGTGTAAGTAGTTCCTGTTTCTGTTCCACTTTCCCACAACACCGCGAGGTAAACCAACGTCATGAAAATTCGTCACCGTGTTGCACTCAAACCCGTCCGCATCGGAGTAGTCGGCACGGGCCATCGCGGAACGTTCCTGCTGAAGACCCTGCTTTCCATTCCCGGCGTACGTATCAACGCCATATCCGACCCGGACAAGGACAACGCACAGCGCGCCGGGAAGCTCGTACGACAAAAACAGGGCGCGCTGCCAGCCTTGCTGGTGGGCGGCTCCAAGGCTTTCGAAGCCTTGTGCGCGCGCGAGGACCTCGACGCGGTCGTCTGCGGTGGTCCGTGGGACATTCACGTACCGGTGATGGTCGCGGCGATGAAGCACGGCAAGTACGCCGCGACCGAAGTGCCCGCCGCCACCACGGTGGAGGATTGCTGGGACTTGGTCCGTACCAGCGAACGCACCGGCATGCCCTGCATGATGCTGGAAAATGTGTGCTACTTTCAGAACGTGCTGACCGTGCTTCGCATGGTCCGCCAGCGATGTTTCGGCGAACTGATCCACTTCGAGGGCGGCTACCAGCACGATGTTCGTTTCACTAAAATTTCCAAGCATGGATATCTCAAGTGGCGCGGAGAACACTCCGTGCGCCACGACGGCAACCTGTACCCCACCCACCCCATCGGGCCGATTGCATGGTTCGCTGACATCAACCACGGCAACTGCTTCACGCATTTGGTCAGCATGAGCAGCAAGGCACGTGGCATTCAGGATTTCTCGCGCAAGCTCCTAGGCCCGCGCCATCCGCTGACGCGCAAAAAATACAAGCTCGGCGACATCAACTGCTCGCTCATCAAGTGCCACAACGGCGAGACCGTGACGCTTTACCACGACACGAATCTACCCCGGCCCTACGATCTTATTTTTCGCGTACAGGGCACCGCAGGCATTTACATGGATACCGTCCAGGGCGTGTATCTCGAGGGCAAATCGCCGAAACTCCACAAGTACGAACCGTTCAAGCCCTATATGAAAAAATACGCACACCCCTTATGGGAAGACCTCAAACGCGAAGCCAAGAAGAACGGTGGCCACGGCGGCTGCGATTACATTACGCTGTACGAATTCGTCCGCGCCGTGCGCGAGAAAACCCAGACGCCCATCGACGTGTACGACGCGGCCACTTGGTGCGTTATCACACCGCTCTCCGTGGCGTCGGTCAATAAAGGCAGCGCGCCGGTGCCCTTCCCCGACTTTACTCGCGGCAAGTGGCGGACTCGCAAACCGATGCCCATCCGCGGTACCTAAACGCGAAGCCGCGTCCTTCGTGGAAAACTTACAGCGGGGCGCTATAGTCTGGCCCCGCCCATTCAAAAGTGTTAGGGCACGTACACGTTACTCACTAAATGGAGCGCAAATTTCAGCCGATGGCCACACTGCTTAAGCTCGACGACGCGTACAAAGGGTACGGCCACCGCAACTTATTGGACGGCACGGCGGTCGATTTTCAGGATAACCACAAGGTCGGCTTCATCGGGCGCAATGGCGCGGGCAAGTCCACGCTGATTCGTCTTCTCCTCGGTGAAGAAGAACTCGACAAGGGGCAGATTTCCCGCCATCCCAAGTTACGCCTGGGCTATCTGCGCCAGCACGACCCTTTTCTGGATAGCGAAACCGTCCTCGATTTCCTGATGCGCGACACGGGCCAAGCAGACTGGCGTTGTGGCGAAGTGGCCGGACAATTCGAGATCAAAGGGCCTTACCTAGAAGGTCCGGTACGCAAGCTGTCCGGCGGCTGGCAAACTCGCGTGAAACTCGCCGCGCTGCTCTTGCACGACCCCAATTTTCTCATGCTTGACGAACCAACCAATTTTCTCGACTTGCGCACGCAGCTCCTGCTCGAAGAGTTCCTTAAAAACTTCATCGGCGGCTGCTTGATCGTATCCCACGACCGGGCGTTCCTGAATGCCACCTGCAACCACACCCTGAGCCTCGCACGCGGAAAACTCACGCTGTACCCTGGCAAGGTGGATGCTTTTCTGCAATTTGAAATACAACAGCGCGAACACGACGAACGCTCCAACGAAATCATCATGGCCAAACGCAGGCAATTGGAAACCTTCATCGCCAAGAACCGCGGCCATCCCAACACGGCTTCTCAGGCGCGCTCGAAAGGCAAGCAACTCGAGACCCTCAACGTCAAAATCTTCGACAAGGCGGAGAAAAACGTCCGCATGAAGGTGCCGGATGTCGAGGGCCGTTCCGGACCCGCCCTGACCTGCTCGGACATAAGCATAGGCTACGGGGATCGCGTGGTAGCCTCTAAGGTTGGTGTTGAAATCAACCATGGCACGCGCGTCGCCGTGGTCGGAGACAACGGACAGGGCAAGACCACCTTTCTCCGCACGGTCTCTGGATCGCTGGAGCCGCAGAGCGGTTCGCTGCGTTGGAGCTTCGGCTGCGATGTCGGTTGTTACGCTCAGCACGTGTACACCGGCCTGCCGGAGCATTACACCGTCCGTGAGCATCTCTGCACCGCCGCCGCACCCGATACTTCGACGCAGACCGTGCTGGACATGGCCGGCAGTTTCCTCTTCCGCGGCGACGATGTGGACAAGCAGATTTCTGTCTTGAGCGGTGGCGAGCGCGCTCGCCTGTGCATGGCCGGACTACTTCTAGGCAAGCACTCCGTGCTGATCTTGGACGAACCCGGCAATGACTTGGACGTGGAGACCGTCGAGGCCCTCGCGGAAGCGCTGAATCGGTACAAGGGCACCGTCATTTTCACCAGCCACGACCGGAGTTTTCTGGAGCGCATGGCCACTGCGGTGATCGAGGTGCGCGACGGCAGCGTTACGCACTATCCCAGCGACTATCCGTCCTACCTCTACCGCATCAAAAAAGAGGTCGAGGAAGGTGCGCGCGGCAACGCCCAACCCCGCGCCGCAGTTGCCGTCGAAACGGAGCAGGGCAAAGCGGAACGCAAGGCCCGTAACCGGTTCCTCCACGACTTACGCATGCAGATGGTTTCCCTGGAGCGGCAATTGACCAAGTACGGCGAGAAAAAAAGCACGCTCGAAAACCAACTGCACGCGCCCACGGATGCGCAAACCACCGCACGCTTGAAGGAAGAGCACATCGGCGTGGTGTCTAAGCTCGAAACCATCGAGGAGCGCTGGCTTGCGTTGCAACAGCAAATGGAAAAGGAGCAAGCGTAACAGCCTCGTGTACCTTCAAGTTCGATTTTGTGGACCGTTCGTAGCGCACCATCGACCTGCCTTTTTCTATTTTTCAGAACCACCAGCGCCATGCGCCAGTTCATGGAGCGGGCTTTCGGTCCTTGGTTCTTGTACAACTCGCTACTACAGGACAAAACGTAGCGTCGGCATCCTGTCGGCAGTACCACAGGCGTCCCGAACCTGCCTTTTGTTTGGAGTCAATAGTACGTTGCCGTAAGGATGGCGGCGGCCCAGCCTGCGAGACGCCGCTACGGCGCGGCAGGGGCTGTGAGTTCTGGCGCGGGTGTTTCGAGAGGCTTCAGTACCACATCGCCCCGCCAGTCTTTCAGGAGCATGCGCCAGCGGCCATAGACTTCGCGCAGCGCGAGTTGCTTATCAAGAGGGCCACGGCGCTCGGCATGGAGATCGCCCAGTGCCTTCTGGATCTCAGGGTTTTCAAAGGGCTTGCGCGCGGCTGGTTCGCATCCTAGCGCGGAAAAAATGACCGCGCCCGCAGCAGAGAATGTCACGCTGAAGTGCCCTTCCGCGCCGACTTCCACCTCACGCGGCTCCTGACCTGGATCCAGGATGGTCAACGTGCCTGCGGTGGGCGTGCCCCCAGGACGCCTCAGCACACCGCTCATGCCGGCTACTGCTGGCTTTGGGAACTCCCTGCTTTGTGTATCAAAGTAGATGGGGTTAGTTAGGGCGACGCGGCGTTTCACGGGCTGGCCTGGAATCTCCTCTTTTTCGGTCAGGCGCACCACATACCAGGCGTCCTGGTTTTCGGAAAACTGTATCTTGTGCTCGTGCAACAGCGTCAAGCCCTGCTCGAAGCGTTCGGTCTTCAGCACCTTGCCGTTCCGGATGATTTCGACCATCTCCAACGTGGTCCCCGGCTGAAGGGAAGCATAGGCCTTGAGGCGCAGGTTCCAGGCCATGCCGTCGGCCGCCACGCGGTCTCCAGGTCCGCGTGCGCGTTCCAGGATGTCGGCAAAGAGGGCCGGCCCGAAAGAGACGAAGCTGCGCCCGATCCGGCAGGCGTCCAACACCGCTTCGCGGGTAAGCGCGCGGTCCACTTTCACGAAAGTATGCCCGTATGGCGCGCAACCGCCCTCCAGGCTGCCGCCGCCTGAACCCACAATGGGCAGGGCGTAGCCTTCGTTAAGCAGCGTGAACCAGATGTCCAAGACTTCCTTGGAGCCATCGTAAACCAGCGCATCGTAGGCTTGAGTCAACGTCGCAAAGGGCAGCTCCGCCGGACCATACATGCGTGAGTTGGTGTCCTTGTCCGTGAGGAACCCGTCTTGAACCAGACGTGGGAAAAACGGCAAGACGGCCTTGTGAGGATCGACGTTGCGGCGACCGGTGAGTTCCGTAAAGGCGGCCAGTCCGCCCGATGTGCGGATTGCATCAAAGCCGTCGCGCAACGAACTACACGGGTCGATGAGGTGCATGGGGTTGCCGGTCCATTGCGTAACACCGATGCCCAGCGCGCTACCGCAGAAGGGATGCTGCGGGCCGGGGAACGTGGGGAAGACGAGCAACCCGGCGCGCAAACCGGCCGCGAACGTCTTATGTATTTCCGCTTCAGGTGCGCGTTCGGCTGCTGCGTCCCAAGGCATGCTTAAACCCAGCACCTGCACACCTTCCGCGACGGCTGCCAGCATGGCGTCGCCAAAGCCCGGCGGTTCGCCGATCCAGACCGGCATTTCACCGCGCCGTGCGCGCAGCGGACGGTTGAGGTCGCACAAATACCAACCTCGGCGCGCAAAAGCGCTGTACTCGGGCTGCTCTAGGACGGCTTCGATGACCACGGGTACTTCTGGCGAGACGGCCACGTCTTTAAGGAACATATGGCGAAAGCGCCCAGCGCGAATTTCCACGCGGACCCTACCTGCGACCACCGGAACGTCAAAGGCTCCGTCGCACCAAAAACCCAAATTGGAAATATCGGGTGCCGCGACGGTTTCACCGGCATCCGTAATTTTCACGCGCGCAGGAATCGGCTTCTTGGTGGCTTTGTCCAGAATGGTGCCGACCACGCGGCCCAGAGGCCTGTTCTCGAAGGCCCGCAAGACCTGTTCCGACTTGGTCAGGACAGCAGGTTTTTCCCCTGTACCCGTGGCCCCCGGCGCGTCCAGGCCCAGTTTTGCGCGTTGCTTCGCAACCTCCGCAAGCTGATCGTTTATTTGCTGAAGCTTGATTTCGTGTACAAGCGCGGGATCAATGGGTGCTTCGCCAGGCTTGCCTGTTTTACGGAACTTTTCCAGTGCTGCGCGCGCAGCGGCCAGTGCCTTCCGTTTTTCGGCGGCTTGCGGATCGGCCGGCGGCTTGGCCGTAGTATTTTTTGAGTTTTTCTTTGGCGGCTTGATGGATTCCACCACCGCTTGAATCAAAGGTTCGCGAGCCGCGAGGTCGGCTGCGGGATCATCAAGTCCCTGACCCCACTCAAAACGCGGCGAGTCGATCAAGGGTTGCGGTCGCGCAGCCGTCCAGTCGGCATCCGGCGTATGCTCCATATTTACCAAGGCTCCCGCCACTCCGTCAGCAGGCCAGGATCGGGCGAATTCAGGATCACCCCATTGCGAGACACTCACGTGGTTTCGTGCAAG
>Ga0114940_10000641_pt1 | contig 15184 bp, 14 predicted proteins | sample ColdCreekSource_FD_87195 | JGI IMG/M metagenome (GOLD analysis project Ga0114940, IMG submission 87195) | Groundwater microbial communities from Cold Creek, Nevada to study Microbial Dark Matter (Phase II) - Cold Creek Source | ecosystem: Environmental > Aquatic > Deep subsurface > Groundwater ... | reverse complement strand
CCGCCGGGCTCGACGCCGAGACACTGGGTGCTGCCGCGCAGGGCCCGGACAATAAGGCGCGCCTCGTCGCCAACACCGAAGCCGCAGTTGCGCGCGGAGTGTTCGGTATTCCCAGCTTCTACCTTGGCGATCAGCTCTACTTCGGCAAGGATCGGCTGCGCGACGTGGTTGAAGCGGCAGGCGGCTAAGCGCGAGACGCTTGACTCGCTCCCCCCTGCCAAGGCAACTAGCGATTTAATCGCGCGATTAAATTGCGCTTTGGGAGAGCGGATATGAGCGACTACCCCCTGCCATACGACAGCGACGACCTGACCGGCCGCGTCGCGCTGGTCACCGGTGCCTCATCGGGCCTCGGCGCGCGGTTTGCCAGGGCGCTCGCCGCCAAAGGCGCGGCAGTGGTGCTCGCGGCACGGCGGCTCGACAGGCTCGAAGCGCTCGCGGCGGAGATCGAGGCAGCGGGCGGTCAGGCGCTGGCGGTGCAGATGGACGCCACCGACGCCGACAGCCTGGTTGCGGCGGTCGCTGCGGCCGAGGCAAGATTCGGCACGGTCGACATCCTCGTCAACAACGCCGGCATGCCCGACGCCCAGCGTGCCCACAAGATGAGCACCGAACTGATCGACCAGGTCCTTGGCGTCAACCTGCGCGGCCCGTGGATCCTTGCCTGCGAGGTTGCACGGCGGCTGATCGCGGCGGGCAAGCCCGGGCGGATCGTCAATATCAGCTCGGTCGCGCACTTCCGCTACGATGGCGGCGGCGCGGCGCTTTACGCGGTGACCAAGACCGCGATCGCGCGGATGACCGAAGCACTGGCGGTCGAGTGGGCGCACTACAACATCAACGTCAACGCGATCGCGCCGGGGATGTTCGTCTCCGAAATGACCGACGGGATGTTCGCGCGGATGGGCGGCAATCCCGCCGATCACTTGCCGCGCAAGCGCGTGCCGGTGCCCGAACAGATGGATTCGACCCTGCTCTATCTCGTCGCCCCGGCGAGCGAATGCGTTACCGGCGCAACGATCCGGATCGACGACGGCCAAAGCGCGCGGGTGCGGATGTGAGCGCCGCCGGCGGTTCGGGGGGCATGCTCGTCACGGTCGAACGCGACGGCCCGGTTGCAGTTGTCACGCTCAACCGGCCAGAGGCGATGAATGCCCTCTCGCGCGGACTGCGCGCGCAGCTGGCGCAAGTGATGCGCGAACTCGATGCTGAGGATGCGATCCGCGCGGTGGTGCTGACCGGTGCCGGAACCCGCGCCTTCACCGCCGGGCTCGACCTCAAGGAGCTCGGCACCGACGGACTCGGTGCGGCCAATGCCTCCGAAGCCGATGCCAACCCGGTCAAGGCGGTCGAGCAGTGCCGCAAGCCGGTAGTCGGCGCGATCAACGGCGTCGCGATCACCGGCGGGTTCGAACTTGCGCTGGCCTGCGACGTGCTGATCGCCAGCGAGAACGCGTGCTTCGCTGATACCCACGCACGGGTCGGGATCATGCCCGGCTGGGGTTTGTCGCAAAAACTCAGCCGCATGATCGGGATCAGCCGCGCCAAGGAGCTGTCGCTCACCGGCAACTTCTTCGATGCCAGGACGGCCGCGGACTGGGGCCTGGTCAACCGGGTGGTTGCGGCAGACGAACTGCTCCCCGCTGCCAAAGCACTCGCCGCCGATATGGCCAGCGCCGATCCGGCGATGATCCAGGCCTACAAGGCGCTGATTGACCAGGGCTATGCACAAGGCTTTGGTGAAGCTCTCGCGCTCGAGCACGCCACCTCCTCCGCACGCAACCGTGTGGTCAGCGGCGAAGAGGTCGAAGCCCGCCGCCGCGCGGTTATGGAGCGCGGCCGCACCCAACAAGGCTGACTTCGTCCCGAACAAGTATTGTTTCTGTCAATGCATCGACAATCGCTTGAAGATGCGGACTCCTTTATATTACGAGCATCATATAAAGGAGTCCGCCGCGATGCGCTATGCTGACCACCACAAGACAGAAACCCGCGCCAGGATCGTTGCGGTGGCGGCCAATGCGATCCGTCGGCGCGGGCCAGAGCGGGTCGCGGTGGCTGAAGTGATGGCCGAGGCGGGGCTGACTCACGGCGGGTTCTACGCGCATTTCCCCTCGAAGGACGCGCTCGTGGCCGAAGCGATCGATGCGATGTTCGCCGATACCCAGCGCCGCAATCCCGTGCTGGAAGATGCTCTGGCCGATCAGCAGGCAGACATGGCGGCGGCGCTGCGCAGTTACCTTTCGGGCTACCTCTCAACCGCGCATCGCGACCGGGCCGACCGGGGCTGCCCGCTCGCTGCGCTTTCGGGCGATATAGCGCGTGGACCGGATGCTGCCCGCGCGCGCTTTGCTCAAGGGATCGACCGCCTCACCGTGCGGATCTCCAGTGCGCTGGAGCGGCTCGATTTACCGAATCCGCGCAGAGAAGCTGGAACGCTCTTGGCGCAACTCGTCGGAACCATGAGCCTCGCGCGCGCACTCGGTCGGGGAGAGCGCTCCGATGCCATGCTTGCCGACGCACTGGCAGGCCTGATCGCAAGGTTTGGTTTGTGAGCGGGACCGATCAAGCGGCCGATGCGGTTCCCGAGGGCCTGAGGCGTGTCCGGGCATTGCTCGCAAGCGGCGGGCAGCCGCCGATTGGCGAAACGCTGGATTTCGCGCTGGTTGAAGTGGAGCTCGGGCGCGCGGTGTTCGAAAGCGTACCCGGTCGTCACGCTTACAATCCGATGGGTACCGTGCACGGCGGCTACGCAGCGACCTTGCTCGATTCGGCCTGCGGCATCGCAGTCGCCAGCCGACTCGGTTCGGGTGAGGGTTTCACCACGATCGAGTTGAAGGTGGTTTATCACAAGGCGATGACCGCTGAGACTGGTCCGGTCCGCGCCGAGGGCGTGGTGGTCAGCATGGGCCGCCGGATTGCCTATACCGAAGCAAAACTGCTGGATCGCGACGGGCGGCTGCTCGCCTCGGCCACCTCGACCTTGCTGGTGCTCGCGGCATGAGCGCGGCACTGGCTGCCGAAGCGCGCGCGACGCTGCTGCGCGACGGACCGATCTTGCCGACTTTGCTGCGGCTCAGTCTGCCCAACCTTATCGCACTCTGCTCGGCCACGGTCGTCTCGATTGCCGAGACTGCCTATGTCGGCCGCCTCGGCACAGCGGCGCTGGGCGGCATCGCCTTGGTCTTTCCGATCTTCATGCTGATGCAGATGCTTTCAGCCGGGGCGATGGGCGGAACCATTTCAGGCGCGATCAGCCGCGCGCTGGGAGCCGGTGACACCGCACGCGCGCAAGCTCTCGCGCTGACCGCGCTGGCGATTGGCCTGACGCTCGGCCTCGTCCTCAGCCTGCTCGTCTTCATCCTCGGCCCTTCGGTCTATGCCCTGCTCGGCGGCGCGGGACCTGTGCTCGATCAGGCCGTGCTCTATTCAGCCATCGCCGCGCCAGGGATCGTCGCGATCTGGGCGACCAACACGCTGGCCTCGATCGCACGCGGATCGGGCAATATGCTGGTGCCATCGCTCACCCAGCTGGCCGCAGGGCTGATCCAGGTCTTGGTCGGCGGGGCGCTGGGGCTCGGGATCGGGCCAGTTCCGCGGCTCGGCATGGCCGGGGTGGCGATGGGGCAACTGGCGGCTTTCGGCGGTGCAGCGCTGGTGCTGTTCGTCTATCTGCGCTCGCCGCAGTCACGGCTGCCGCTGCGGTTTGGGTCAGACATGGTGACCCGCGCGCGGATTGCCGACATCCTGCGGGTCGGCGCAGTGGCGATGCTCTCGCCGCTGCTCTCGGTCTCGACCGTGCTGGTGCTGACGGCGCTGGTCTCACGCTATGGAGCCGATGCGCTCGCTGGTTACGGCATCGCGGTGCGGTTTGAATTTCTGCTGATCCCGATCGCATTTTCGGTCGGGGTGGCTTGCGTGCCGATGGTCGGAACCGCGATCGGAGCGGGAGACATTGTCCGCGCCCGGCGGATCGCCTGGACTGCCGGGGCTCTCGCCGCGGCGGCGCTTGGCATATTGGGCCTTGCGGTTGTCGTCGCTCCCTGGCTGTGGACGGACCTGTTTACCGGCAGCTTGCCGGTGCGCGCTGCAGCGAGCGACTGCTTGCAGATCGTCGGCTTCGGCTTTCCGTTCTTCGGTCTTGGTCTGTGTCTCTACTTCGCGTCGCAAGGCGCCGGCCGGGTCGGTGGAGCGATCCTTGCTCAGGCCTTGCGGCTTGGCACGGTTGTGCTCGGCGGTTGGCTGCTGACGGGCAACGGCGCGCCGCTCTGGGCCGTATTTGCGCTCTCTGCCGCTGCGATGATGCCGATGGGGCTTGGCACGGCATTGTTCGTCAAAATGGCACGCTGGTGAGCCGCCCGCCGAATTGACCCCGCCGCAGCCCTGTGCCAAAGCGCCCGCGCTGCAGGCTTGGCTTGCATCGGCGGGTGTAGCTCAATGGTAGAGCAGCAGCTTCCCAAGCTGAATACGAGGGTTCGATTCCCTTCACCCGCTCCATTTTCCTGTCCGCCAATGTTCGTAGGCGTCTAGACAAACCCACAAAATCCAAGGTATCTAGCGGTTATCAGGCCGCAAGCGTCCACCCGCGTTCGCATTCAGCCACCAGCCGCTGGGGGTATGATTGGGGGGTATATGCAAAACGGCCAGCTCGATACTCCCACACTTGGGGGTATATTGGGGGTACGGACCCCCGGAGAGGCTAGGAAAACCGTGGCTTTGACCGATGTAGCAATCCGCAATGCCAAGCCCGGCGCGAAGGCGATCAAACTGGCGGACGGGGGCGGCATGTTCCTTCTAGTCACCCCGGCAGGCGGCAAGCTCTGGCGACTCAAGTTTCGCGTCGATGGGCGCGAAAAGCTGCTGGCCATTGGAGCCTATCCTGAAATCGGGCTGGGCGAGGCCCGTCGCCGCCGGGAGGAAGCCCGCGAGCTGATCGCCCTTGGCAAAGATCCTTCGCGCGAAAAGCAGCGCGACAAGGTGCGCGCCCGCATACAGGCGGCTGACACCTTCACGGCAATCTGCAACGAGTATTGCGAAAAGCGCAGGCGCGACGGTACCAAAGGCTGGGCACCTGCTACGGCAATTCGCAGCGAATATCTGCTTTCGCTGGTTTGCGGTTCCATCGGCAAATTGCCCATTGGCGAGATTGAACCGGCGGACGTGCTGACTGCCATTCGCCGGATCGAAGGCAAGGGAAAGCTGGAAAGCGCCCGGCGCAGCCTGCAACTGGCTGGCGCGGTGTTCCGCTATGCCGTGGCGACGGCGCGGCTGGCGTCCGACCCTACCCGCGATTTGCGCGGCGCGCTGACTGCGCCCACCGTGACACATTACGGCGCGATCACCGATGCACGAAATGTTGGGCAACTTCTGCGCGCCATCGATGATTATGAGGGCAGCGGTATCACCAAGCTGGCGATGCAGATTGCGCCCCATGTCTTTGTCCGTCCCGGCGAGCTGCGCCATGCAGAATGGAGCGAGATTGATCTGGACGGGGCGCTGTGGACCATCCCGGCAGGCAAGATGAAAATGCGCAAAGCCCACCATGTGCCGCTGTCGCGCCAAGCCGTTGCGCTGTTTCAGGAGGTGCGGTCAGCTACCGGGCCAGCCGGATATGTCTTTCCGTCGATCCGCACCCGCGCCCGCCCAATGAGCGAGAACACGATTAATGCCGGGCTGCGGCGGCTGGGGTATGCCAGCGATGAAATGACTGCGCACGGTTTTCGGGCGATGGCGTCAACGCTGCTGAATGAAAGCGGCAAATGGCACCCCGACGCGATTGAGCGCGCCTTGGCCCATGGTGACAGCGACAAGGTGCGCGCAGCCTACCATCGCGGCGCGCATTGGCAGGAGCGAGTGGAAATGGCGCAATGGTGGAGCGACTATCTCGACCAACTCCGCACGGGTGCGGAGATTGTGCCGATCAGGCCAGCGAGAGGACGATGAGTCAGCCTCGACTCAACTACCGATTTCGGCAACTGTGCAGGGATGAGCAACTGCGAACGAGAGCAGACAGACGCGCACCAGCAACTGAAGCTGGTTTTTGATCTTGAGAAGGAGAAGCTGGAACAGCAGTTCCACCGGGATTCTAATCTATTGCGTTACGATCACCTGAAAAGCATTTCCCACGATCCGGGCATGATCGAAATAGACACTCTGTGGACGCACAGAGGTATCATCGATCTAATAGAAGAAATGCTATACAACTATTCCGATTTCTGTCTCCAAAAGGCACATAACATTTGTCCTAATGCTGTGTCGCTAGATGAAGCCAGACAGGCGGTGTGGAGTCTTTTTGACAAGTTGAAGGAAGAGACAGTGCTGGATTTCCAGAGTGACGATCACTTGGCATCCAGCGCTTCGAGATTTTTTGATCTGCGCATACGGCCCGGAATATCTAAAAGGTTCGCAATCGCCGAATTTGATTGGCCAACCGCTGACGCGCGAAGGGCCAATCTGAACGCTCCACCACGGGCACCAGCCGTGAAAGCAGGCCGCCCGCCCAGCGATGCTGAAATTCTCGAGAAGGCGGAAGAAATGAAGGCGCGGGGCATGACCGGATATGAGCTCGCATCGATGATGCGGCACGAGACGGGTTTTGCCAACGTCACGACGACCGCCGTCCGGGGGTTAATTCTCAAGCGGTGGAAGGGCGGGCGTCCAAAGAAAAAGGTCGCACAATAACCCGCGCCCTTTCTCGCACATGCGCCATTTGCTGCGGAATTTTTGACGCGCTTTGATTGCCTCGGTTCCAACAAGACCGAGGAAAGCCAATGCAGTCCGTCAAACATGATCCCCCAAAGCTCGCCTATAGCATCAAGGAGGCTGTCGTGGCCTCCAGCTTGGGTAGGACCACACTATACGCTCACATCTCTTCAAAACGCCTAAGGGCAGTGCGCATAGGTGGCCGCGTAGTTATACCGGCAGAAAGCCTTCGCGCCCTAATCGCGGGTGAGGTGTGAGTTGACCTTTTATGATGCAGCCGCGCGACCTGCCCCTCATATCGACTGGCACGGGCTTTGCGAACAGGGTTTCAACCTCATGCCCGTCCAGGCTCGCAGCAAGCTGCCAGTTGGCAAATGGGCGCGATTTCAGCATGAGCGCGCCACGTCTGATGAAATCACGCACTGGCAGCGGGCTGGTTTCAATGCTGGCATTGTCACGGGCGCAATATCCAACATTGTTGCGCTGGACTGCGATAGCCTTGAGGCTGTGGAGGAGGCGCATCGCCTTGGCGTCGCTCCCGACACAGTGACGGTAAGAACGGCCAAGGGCGCGCATTTCTACTTTCGCCATCCCGGTGTTCCCGTTCCCAACAAGACCAGATTTCTCCCCGGCATGGATCTGCGCGGCGATGGCGGATTCGTTGTAGCTCCCGGCTCAATCCATCCCGATGGCGCAGCCTATGAATGGATCAATCACCCGGCATGGCATGAAATTGCGCCCATGCCGGGATGGCTCGCGTTCCATCTTGAACAGAAGTCTCAGCCAGCGGCAGTAATCCCAACCTCCGCAGCCGTCGCTGAATCGGCCTATGGCCTGTCGGCGCGCGACCGCGAGCTGACTGCACTCCGCAGCACCACCCAGGGGCAGCGAAACGACCGGTTGAACCAATCGACATTCGCCCTCGCGCAACTCAGTGCGGCCGGGGAACTGGACAGTGGAAAGACGCGGGCGATGCTGCGAGCAGCTGCATTGGGAATTGGGCTGGAAGCAAACGAAATCGAGCGCACACTTGCCAGCGGCTGGGCGGCGGGTCTGCGCGAACCAAGGATACCGGCAAAGGGGAGCACGAGTCCGGCACCGCGTATCATCAGCGCCCCGGCGCTTGCAGCGATGGATTTCCCGCCCTTGAAGTGGGCAATCCCCGGCCTCTTGCCGGAAGGATTAGCTATCCTCGCTGGGAAACCTAAATTCGGCAAGAGTTTTCTGGCTCTCCAGATGGGCGCGGCTATCGCGGGGGGAGAAGGTGGAACTCTCGGTATCGAGATCGAAACAGGTGACGTGCTCTATTGCGCACTGGAGGACAGCCAGCGCCGCCTGCACGCTCGGCTCAGGCAGATTTACCCATTTGGTGGCCAGCCCGAGCGCTTGCATCTCGCGACCGAATGGCCCCGACTCGGACAGGGGGCAGTCGAGGCGTTGGACAATTGGTGCGACGAACATCCGGAAACCCGCCTCATCATTCTGGACACATGGCGGGCGATCAAATCGACTGCCAGCGGACGCGGTTCCGCTTATGACGAGGATGCAACCGCCGCCGCGCCGCTGCTGGAATTCACCAAGCGGCGCTCAGGCCTTGCGGTCATTGTCGTGCATCATGTTCGCAAGATGGACGCGGATGACATCTTCGACACAATCAGCGGCACTCATGGCCTGACTGGCATTTTCGACACGCAGATGGTCATTGCCCGTCACGGGGGAAGCGTGAAGTTGGCAGCGCAGGGGCGCGACCTTGAGGGCTACGAGAAGCTATTGGAGCGCGATCGGCGCACTGGCGGCTGGAAAGTGATGGGCGATGCGGTCGCACTTGCCAAGACCGGTGAGCGGCAGGAATTGCTCGACTTGCTCGCAGAGTCTGATGCGCCACTATCGCTCGCGACACTTGCCAAGGCCGTAGGCAAGAAGCCCGACACCACGCGCCACTTGCTCAAGGCTCTCGTTGACGACGCTCTCGTTCACCAGCCGGGCCACGGGCTTTACTCTCTGGCACGCCCTCAATTCGCTCAAAGTCCTCAATCTGAGGAAGAGGAACAATCGTTTTGAGCGAATTGAGCGAATTGAGTGGAGCAAACTTGCCGCTCCATGGGCTTGCCGATCAAACACAGGAGAATCTGATATGAAAATCCAAGATGCACTGATTGCATGGAACTCGCCACTATGGGATCATTTATCCGATAGGGATTTGATGACAGACCCAAGAATTATCGTTGTCGAAAAAACCGACCCGTTCCCATTGGGATGGAGTCATGGGTATCAGTGCACGAATGGCGCGTGCTGTGCGGACTGGAAGGCGGCAGACGAAAAGGCGGCTGCGTTGGAAATTCTAATAATGTTCAGACGTCTCGCACTCCAAGGAATCCCTGCGCTCGATATACATCATGCATTTTATGGGATTGATGGCTATAGGCGAGCCGGTGGATGGGACATGCTTTGGAATGGAAGCGATTTTAATCCTTAGGAATTATGGCGGTTATTATCGCACTCTTCCTCATATCCACCTACGGTCTTTGAACTGGGTGAAGTGCCAGGGCTACGGGAAGGTTTTGGCTGATGGATGACTCCAGAGATTAGAAGTTATTACACCATTCCAAACAGGCAATTATTGGAGGAAACGGTGCGCTTTCAGGTTCTCAGTTCTACGGTTAGTTATTCTCACCCCATCACATCGTCTCAGGGACGAGTCATGCTCAGCTTTTCCGTGTTCCCATGCAGGCGCGGCGAGCTGAAATTCAGTGATGGAAACAGACTGGTGGCCCGTGACTTATCCGAAAAATGGGGCGAATCGTTAACTTTGGGCGATCTATATGGCAAGACGTCCTACGGCGATCCAGATGTGCTCAACGATGGCGGAAAGACTCCCATTCCGACCCGCATAATTGTTAGTACAGAGGACTGGAAGAATATCTCCTTTCTCAAAGAGGAAGAGTTTGCCTGTGGCTACGCGCTTTATCGGTCTGATGAATACGAATCAGAAATTTCTATTTGGATTTCTGTTGATTCGGAGGTTTTCCGCGATCTTTTGCAAGTGAGGTCAGATTTACCAGCCGAGATGTTCTTTGATATAGATATCAGAGGATTAGAGGATTTGGGATATGGCTATGATCCAAATCGGTTAGAAGGCACATGGGACTTGGGCGACAAGTCTGATTGCGGGCGGGGCGAATGTCGCGTCGTGACAGGCTTCACCGTCGAGCGGGAGGCACCGTATTTTCCTCGCAATCGACAAAGTGAGCGTCTCGATGCGGAGAGGATCGAAGACAAAAAGGCAATCGACCAGCTCCGCTCTTTGCTGGCTGATCTTGTAGCAATTGAGAGGGGCACCTTAGATGGGGCCACTACCACACTTCTTCGCCTAATTCTGCTCGCTGTCTCGACAACCGTTGTCATTGGGATTCTGGCGTTGGTCCTGCTCCATTTCTAAAGCAGTGTGCAGCCTTGCTTGGGCGGAATTGTTCGAGCGGGAAAAATGGTATCTATCCCGTATGCCCACATTGGCCCGGTCTTGCCGATCCCTCTCGAAGGTATCCCCCCGGTAGGTTGAGAACGCCGGATGAGCCTCCTTTGCTGATTTCAATTAGCTTTGTCGATCAAGGCCACGACTTCCTGTGCGCAAGCAAGGTCGAATGAAGCGAAGCGGTCAAGGTGTCGGGCATAGGACCGTTGCCACATCCCCTTCGGACGCTCCAGCGGTGCGCCCAAGCCTGCCGGACTTCCCAGTCTGCGTTGCAGGCGTGACAACTTCTCGAATGGCCTGTCGAAGTGGCTGATGCGCTCCACACGGTATCCAAGACCCCACGCCCTGCGACCGGCGAACCGATCGCCGCTGGAAGGCAGATATAGCTTCCGGACCCGCGCCCCGGTCACCGGGCAGCGCAGCCACCAGCGTCGCCCGCCAAAGTGCGGCACGGTCGAGGTGAGGTCTATCCTTTGGCAAACGGCGCGACGCTGCCCATTTGGCAGCGCGAGGTTGTAGCTGAGGACCAAGTGGGCGCTATCGGACTGCCGCAAATCCAGCCGGAAGCGGATCGCGCCAAGATTCTGGCCATCGCTCGACCATATCAGCTCGCCACTGCCTGCGTCGCCTTCCCTGATCGGGCCAAGACGCATCAGCCAGGCAATATCGAGCGCAAGGCAATCCTCTGCGACTGGATTGCAGCTGCGACGGCCTGACAAATGGCTACCCATGGTTATTCATCGGAGCAGGATTTTCCCAAATCATAAGGCAATTTCCCGAAAGGCTTCCTCGCCAGTTTCAAATCTACCTACATATTGTGGACTCAATTCCATTCACGGCTAGGTTACGGATTCTATTAGATATTAGGAGCGCGTGCATTTGAGTGTGATTTGCCGCGCTCGGGAAAATCAGATTGATTGAGAAGTGACCACGCCTCTGAGCGGCCAAATTTCCTATGCGATACATATATTTGCTTGCTGCGATCTGTCGCGTACGGTGTGTAGCTATAAACGCACAAATCGGGTCCAGTCATAGCGCCTGAATCAGACCGCCGCACTTGCTATGCTCTGCCGACCGGGATTAGAGTTGGCTGCGATCTAATCGCCATATTTCACCCCTAGCCAGCGTGTCTGGGGGTATGATTGGGGGTATCGTCAGAATTCATCTCATCAAAAACGACGGAATTTGGTCGATTGTCAGCCATTTCGCGGTTCCCTTCACCTCCAGCCCTCCCTTCCCACAACATCCCGAAAATGCTACGAAATCCTCGAAAATCCTAGGGTTTCCGCACCGCATTTGTCCCGCAAGCGCCCGCCTGTTCTCGCCGCATCTCGCGAATCTGGGGGCCACTCGGGATGGAAGGGATTGAAATCGTGGCGCTTACCGATGTCGCCGTCCGAAATGCTAAGCCGGGTCCGAAGCCCTATAAGATGGGCGACTCCCATGGCCTGTTCCTGCTGGTCCAGCCAACCGGCGGAAAACTCTGGCGGTTCAAGTACCGGGTTGATGGACGCGAGAAGAAGCTGGCGATTGGCCCTTACCCCGAGATCGACCTGAGGCTAGCAGAGACTGCCATTCGTTCTCCAACCGGCTGATCGGCTCTCACTCATTCTAAGCTGCCACGTGTCACTCGACGGAGCGAAATCGTAACAACAGCCCCCAGCAGCGTCATCAGGCCAAGCGGTACAAGAGACAATGGATAGCTGTCTGTCACCTCGTGAATCTTGCCGACCGCGGCGATCGCACCGGCGGTTCCGAGGTGGGCAAGTGCGTTGATAGCAGCCAGGCCGGCCGCGGCGATGCTAGGTGGCAAGGTTTCTGCCGACAAGGCCCAGAAAGGTCCCTTGATTGCGTAGTTGCCCAGCAATGCCAGACTCAGCATGATCATCGTGATCGCTAGCGATCCGGTCAGCAATGTAGCGAACAGCGAGGCGGACGTAAGGAACAAGGGCAGCGCGGTTGCCCAGATCCGCTCGCCATTGCGGTCAGCACGGCGACCCCAATAGAGCATGAACAGCGCGGCAATCCCGAACGGGATCATGTTGAGCAGAGCGGCTTCCCAAATCGACAGGCCAAATGACTTGATGATCTGCGGCTGCCACAGCGAGAGGGCATTGCTGGTCGCGGAGCTGCCGCAATAGATCAGGGTCAAGAGCCAGACCTGCTTCGACTTCAGCATCGGGATAATTGATCCGTGGGCTTCCGTGATATCCTGCTTCTCTGCCGCCAGCTTGTGCACGAGCCAGTCGCGCTCTTCCGTGTTGAGCCAGGTCGCCTGGGCCGGGCCGTCGCTCAGCACTGCGAGCGCAATCAGGCCGAGGCCAATGGCCGGGATCGATTCGACGATGAACAGCCATTGCCACCCTGCTAGCCCGGCCATCCCGTCAAGCGAGAGCAGCAGGGCTGCGAGCGGCGACCCCAACACGTTCGACAGCGGGATCGCGACCATGAAGAACGCGACCATGCTGGCGCGGTAGCTGCGCGGGAACCACTGGGTGATGAACAGCACCGCACCGGGAAAGAACCCGGCTTCCGCCGCGCCGAGCAGAAAGCGCAGGATGTAGAACGAAGCCGACCCAGCCATGAAGGCCATGGCCAGGCCAACGAGCCCCCAGCTGATCATGATCCGGGCGATCCAGCGCCGTGCCCCAAAGCGCTGCTGGGCAAGGTTGCTCGGCACTTCGAATAGCACGTAGGCGACGAAGAACAGGCTTCCGCCAAGCCCGAACGCCGCTGAGCTCAGCCCGATGTCGGCGTTCATCGTCAGCGCCGCGAAGCCAATGTTGGTCCGATCGATATACGCGATCAGATAGCACAGGATCAGGAATGGCATCAGCCGCAACGAGACCTTGCGCATCACACGTTGCTCAACCGGCGCTGGCACTTCCATAATCATCGCCTTTCGAGCGAGATGATCGAGATCAAGCTGCTTTCGCGGCTAATCTCGAACGAACCAAGCCGACTAGCCGGTACACGGCCAGCACGGCGATCAGGACAAGAATGCCGAGCGCAATTGGCCGCGTCAGGAAGATCGAGAAGTCACCGGAAGAGATCGCCAGCGAGCGGCGCAGATCCTGTTCGAGCATCGGGCCAAGCACCAGTCCGAGCAGCACCGGGGCGATCGGGAAGCCATACCGGCGCAACAGGAAAGCCGCGACGCCGAGCAGCCAGACGATCACCACATCGCCTAGGCTCCCTTGCAGGCTGTATGCGCCCACGGTCGAGAAAACGAGAATGATTGCGGTCAGCAGCCCCTTGGGGATGCGCAGCAACTGGACCCACAACCCCACGAGAGGCAGATTGAGAACGACCAGCAGGACGTTGGCGACATAAAGGCTGGCGATCAGCCCCCAGACCAGTTCCTTATTGTTCTCCATCAGCGTCGGCCCAGGTTGCAAGCCATAGAGCTGGAAAGCGACAAGCATGATTGCGGTGGTCGCAGATCCCGGGATACCCAACGCGAGCAGCGGGACCATGCTGGCCCCGGCGGCGGCGTTATTCGCTGCCTCCGGCCCGGCGAGCCCTTCGATCGCCCCTTTGCCAAACTGTTCGGGTTGCTTCGAGAACTTGCGCTCGACGCCGTACGAAAGGAAGGTTGCAAAGGTGGCGCCGGTCCCCGGCAGCAGGCCGCTGCAGAATCCTACGACGGTTCCCCGGATCCACGGGATTGCGGATCGGCGCCATTCGTCGAGCGTCAGCCACAGCCGATTGGTCGGCAACTGCTCGGTCGCACCCTCGGCTGGAGCCGCGATAAGCCAGAGCGCCTCGCCGACGGCGAAGAGGCCGACCGCCCCAAGCGCCACGTCGATGCCGCCATAGAGCTCTTCAATCCCGAAGGTCAGACGGTTGGCGCCGGTCTGCATGTCGATGCCGATCATGGCCAGGCCCAGCCCCAGGCTGAGCGCGAACAGCGCGCGCGGCAATGACTTTCCGGCCATGCCGGTCACCATCGCCAAGGCCAGCACCATCATCGCGAAGTATTCGGGGGGGCCGAACCACAATGTCGCACCGGCAAGGCTGGTGGCGGCGATCATCAGCATGAAGGTCGCGAAGGTGCCGCCGATGAACGAGCCGATCGCCGAGGTGGCCAGCGCGACGCCGCCCAGACCCTTCTTGGCCATCGGATAGCCTTCGAAAGTGGAGACCGAGGCGGCAGCGTCACCGGGCGTGTTGATCAGGATCGAGGTGGTCGATCCGCCGTACATCGTGCCGTAATAGATTCCGCCGAACAGGATGAAAGCGGTGGTCGGCTCAAGCCCGAAGGTCAGCGGAAGCAACAGTGCGATAGCAACGGAAGGCCCGAGTCCTGGCAGGACACCGACCGCGGTGCCGATCACGACGCCGAGCAGGCCGAACATAAGCTTGTCCGGACTGAGCGCGACCGAAAAGCCGGTGCTCATGTTCTGGATGAGAGCGGTGAAATCCATTGGGCAACCCTATGGCAAGGCGATGTTGAGGACGCGGCTGAACAGCAGCCAGATGGCGATCGAGATGCCGATCGCCGCGAGGACGTCCCACTTCAGCGTTTCGGAGCGCATCAGCACGCAGACCCCCAGGATGAAGATCGGGGTGGCGATCGCGAAGCCGAGCAAATGCAGCGCGAGGATGAACGCCGGGACGATCGCAGCCCCGGCGAGGAAACGGCCCCATTCGGGCATCGGACCGCCGCCCTCGTCGTCATCCTCGAGGCCAGCAGGTGCGACACTGTCGCCCGGTTTCATCCGCAAGTTTTCGACAACGACACCGGTCAGGGCAACCGCGCCGAGCGCTGCGACGGCCTTGGGCACGGCCCAGGGTCCGACGGGCGAATTGCCGCCGGCGTTTCCGCCAATCCCGAGCCGGGCGAGGATCTGCGTAACCTGCGCTTCCTCTTTGCGGATTAGTGTGGTGAACTCGGCGCTGGGCAGGAAGCCGTCCTCCCAGCCCTTGTTGGCGAGGAACGCCTGCCAGCTGTCCTGCCTGCGCATCTTGTCGAGCAGGTCGCTCCACCAGGCGATCGCGTGGTCAGGT
>Ga0114940_10000640_pt1 | contig 15197 bp, 12 predicted proteins | sample ColdCreekSource_FD_87195 | JGI IMG/M metagenome (GOLD analysis project Ga0114940, IMG submission 87195) | Groundwater microbial communities from Cold Creek, Nevada to study Microbial Dark Matter (Phase II) - Cold Creek Source | ecosystem: Environmental > Aquatic > Deep subsurface > Groundwater ... | reverse complement strand
TTGACTTAAGCTCGAAGCAGTTGTTTAACCGTCCCAATCAGTTCAACTGGTTGAAAAGGCTTGGCTATATAAGCATCTGCACCTTGCTTCATGCCCCAGTAGCGATCAAATTCTTCCCCTTTAGAAGAACACATTACCACAGGAACATTTTGCGTTTTGGGATCTGATTTTAGGCGACGACATAGTTCATAGCCGTTCATTCTAGGCATAACGATGTCCATTACTACTATGTCAGGACTCAAGGTTTCTAGATGCTCTAAAGCTTCTACTCCATCACAAGCAACCGTCACTTTGAGACCGCTACCTTTGAGGAGATCAGAAATCATTTGTCTCTGCGCCAGACTATCTTCTACGATTAGAACTTTACTCATAACACGCTATCTACGAAAAGTCACACTTAACTATAAGTCTACTTGGCAAATCATTAAATTAATAGAAGTTAAACCTATACTTAAATTCACTTATTATTAATAGAATCACTTGATTCGTAACCTCTCCGCTTCAGAATATACTCTACTTTTTAACCAATCGCCACGTCATCACCGACATAATTTTAGGCAAGCTTCTGTTTTAGTTATGCTACCCCAGGTTAAATCCAATTAAACCTGAGATACTTTGTTACCCAACCAGTCTAAATGTGTGTTATTTATTGGTAAATATAGCTGTTTAAACTGGCTTTTAAAAGAACTGTGAAAAGAGTTTTTTAGTATGGCGCCATCTAGAGTTTCCTTTTTGGTAAAAACAGTTTAATTAGAGTTAAGTTTTTTTTGAGAATTATTTTGAGAATTATTTAAATTGGTCTGGTTGTTTTCATAAATCAGCAGTAAACTGGAAAAGCTTAATTTTTCTGAGTTCCTGCACAGAAGAAATCAAGAGGAAGGCTCATAGTGCAATATCTGGCAGAAATACAAAAACAAAGTAAAGGGTTCATGGGTGGCGTGGAAACAAAGCTTAAGCTCATTGCCTGTCAACGCAACGACCAGAGTTGGGGAGTAGTTGGCAATGAATCCATTACCGTCGGCGAGGCGAGTGATTTTGGTGATGGCGCTCTAGTTGTGGTCAATTTAGGCGCTAATCGACAAGTACAAGGGAAAATGGAGCTAGCCTCTCCCAAAATTGTTGCCATTCTGAAAAATTTCTCTCGCCTGGTAGAAAAAAATCAGGAGCAAGAGCAAGAAATTAATCAGTGGAAAGAGTCATTAGCAATTCAGAGTGAGGAGTTAAGTCGGCGACAAATTGAGATGGAAACTCGTCTCGAACAGATTGAGCAAATGGAGGAAGAATCTGAGCAGTTTGAACAGCAGAAAGCTGAAATTGCCCAAGCTCAGGCTGAAACAGAGAGTCTCAGAGCCGAATTTGAGGCAAAAAGTGCGGAATTAGAGGGCGCTTGGTCACAATTGCGCGGTCAGCAAAATAACTTGGATGAACAGTTAAAGCAAGCCAATGTTTTAGATCCTAACCAAGCTCAAGAGCTTAAGCAGCAGTTAGATATTATTGCTGGAGTAAATGAAGCTGTTCATCAGCTACGAGATAAGCTGAAACAGGCGGAGTCAGCGATCGCAACTCAACAACAGGCAATGCAATCTCATTGGCAGAATCTAACTCATAATCTAGCTGAGATTGGGATCAAGCAGCAAGAGCTTGAACAGATGGCTACAGAATTGACTGCCAAAAAAGCAGCGGTTAAATCTTTACAGGATGCGATCGCCGAAGCGGAATCGCAATTAGCCATCAAGCAAAAATCTTTAGAGGTTAAACAGGAACTGACGCAGTTTTTAAACCTTCAGCTAGAAAATCAAAGCAATATGCTAGAGATTTTAGGTGGCTCGGAAACAGACGCAGAAGGTGCAGCGAGAATCAACCTCGAAAAACTTGAAAATATTCCTTTGCCTAGCCTTGAGGAAATGGTAGAGAGCCTGAAAAAGGACTTAGAGAAAGTAGCTAGATTTGTCAATGACCAGGAAGAAGAGCTGGGTTGGCAATGTAAGGCGGTGGAAGAACTTGAAGGCAAAATGTCTCAAGCCAAGGATTTTGAGCGCTTAACTTTGGAACAAGAATTGGCTGACGAGAAAGAAGCGAAGAAAATGTTAGATAAGACTCTGGTGGGTCAGCGACGTTCTCTGAAGGAAAGACATCAGGTTCTGTTGCAACATTCTAGAGTCTTGAAACGCCGTCAGGGAATTATTGATTTTGATTTTGAGTCAGTAATTCAAGATATTGACTTGGCTCCCATCAAACAAACTGTCGAACAGCAGCAACAACAGTTAACTCAACAGTTACAAGCGTTGGGGGCAGAAGTTTCTCAGATCGAACTGAATGTTCAAGAATTTACGACTCAGCTTGAACAGCAAAGAACTCAGAAAAACCAGCTTGAACAGGAAGTCCTGCAACTACAGGATAAGTGGCAGGAATTGAATCTCCAAAAAGGAGCAATGCAGTCCCAGATAGATTTTTATCAACATCAGCTACAACCTTTGCAAGATAATCTAGACCAGATTAATCAGCAGGTTGCCGAGATGGAAAAGTTGCTAGTAGATAGTGAAACCAGTAATCCTGGGGTAGCTCTGAGCAAGATTGAGCAGGTAATTAATGATTTAACCGTTGGATAACATCCCCTCTCAATTAATTTTAGGCTGTTGAAGATGAAGATGATAGTCGGTTTTGCTATCTCCATCTATCACTGTCTTGATCGGCATCCAATCGACGACACAATTGCTGTAGGCGATCGCTTCTAGGGTGGCGATAAATTCGGGAGTCCAAATATTTTTGATCGCTTTAATCTGGTTATTTTGGAAGTGATGCAGCCAGCGCGATCGCGCAATCCCTGGCAAAATTCCTGAATCTAAATGAGGAGTATACCAGCCATCATCTTTCCAACCCCAAAGATTGCCCGTACTGGTTTCTAGCCAATTACCTTGGCTGTCAATGAGAATTGCTTCTTGAGCTTTGTGGCTTAACGCCTGGTTACGAGCCAAGTAGGCAGTTAGATAATTACCTGTTTTATGTTGAGGTAAATCTCGCCGATATAAAGCATCTTGAGCTACCCAAGCGGTAATACCAGAAGCTTGAAGTTCCTCAAGTTGGTGGGGCAAGTTTCGTCCTGTAATCCATTCTCTACCATCGGGAAAGATGGTCATCCGCAACACAGGAAAAGATGTGGCGAGGATCTCGGCTCCTTGCTGAAGCTGTTGCCAATCAGGTTGCTGCCAACAAAACGCCAACAAAGATGTTTTCAGGCGATCGCAATGTTCCTGCCAACAAGTCAGGGGATGATTCAAAGACTGGTCATAGACTCGCATCGTCGTAAAAGTTGTCGCTCCGTAGCATAATCCTGGGTCATTGAGTTCTAGATCTAGTCGAGGAGCATCGATTAACTGGCGATCGTACCAAAACATTCTCTAGAGCCTATAGTCTAGTTTTTTTCAAGTTTAAGGCGCAGAATCGGGTTTTTCAGAATCTGTTTCTGCTGTGTTAGGTAAAGACGGTGGCGAATCATTATCTGGATCAATACTATCCTGTAGCAGTCTGTAGGTTATTAGACCAATAATTGTCGCCATCAGTAGGGAAAAAATTAAGGGTTTAATCCATTTTGGTTGTCTTTTCCTGGAGAATGATTCGCCGATCTGCTCATCTGCAACGGCAATTGGTGCTTCAGTCGAGGAAGTATCAGTCCAATTAGAGTCAAATGGTTCACTGTCAGACCACTGAGCAGAGTCTGCCAAAACAACTTCTAGATCTGACCAAGAGACTTTAGCTTGTGAGTTGCCTGGAAGCGGATTTATTTTACAGTGAACCAGTGCCACCGTCACGTTATCATGACCATTTTTGTCATTGGCTAAAGCAATCAAACCTTTAGCAGCACTGGCAAGGTCTTGCTTTCCTTCTAAGAGGGGTAATATGTTTTGTCGCCATTGCTGTTCTACTCGGTCTAAATCGCTTAAACCATCGGTACAAAGCAAGAAAATGCATTCGCCATCAACGATATATCGTTGTAAATTGGGGTGGAGTGCTGCGGAATCTCTCATCCCCAGAGCCTGAATTAACGCCCCCGCAGAAGGATATTGTAAAGAATCACGGTACAAGGCATAGCCTAAGCGAACCTCTCTCGAGGCTAGATCGTCGTCAACGGTCATTTGATGACAGCTATTAGGAGTAATCCAGTAAATGCGAGAATCCCCAACGTGACTTAGATATATTTCTTGAGCGCGAGATAAAGCCATGACCAAAGTTGTCCCCATGCGCTGTCTTTCCTGGCGCTGTTCGATATCATTGCGCTGATTAATTAGATCGTTAGCGCTGTTGATATATTTGGCCAACTTACTAGAGATCTCCTTGGGGCTAAGTTGGTCTAGTTTCAGGGCAGAAATTTTGCCTCGCAAATATTCGACGGTTTCCCCTGAAGCAATCTCTCCGCCATCATGACCCCCCACACCATCACAAACAATAGCTAAACTATTTTCTGTAATCGCAACGTCTTGGTCGCGGGAGTAAAGAGGATAAGCGGCATCTTCATTATTATCTCGACTAGGGCCAGAATCGCTGAGGGCATAAGTCTGATAGGAATATTGTTGAGTTTGACAATAAAGGGCGATCGCCTGATCTAGTAATCCCAGTAGCTGATTAGCTTGAGCAATGTTCCCCGTTACTAAATTGTCAGCAAGTTGTAAAACTACTTCTTGAATCTGGGGATGGGCATCGTTTCCCCAGACAGACCACAAACGACCTAAATCTTTGAGGCTGGCAGTCTCTTCCCCATCTGGCTTTAGCTGCTGTAGCTGTAAAATTTGTCCGTTAATTTTGATTAAATTTGACTCTAATAAAGTAGATGCCAGACCCTTAAGGGACAACGGGTGCCATAATTTGGCAATTTGCCACAGCCAGTTTAATTGTTGTAAAGGGGTTGCCCCCAGCCATAAATCTTGAACTTTAGGGATTAAATCCTGGGGATAAGTTAGTTTTCCTGTGGGGCTAGACGGGACAGTGCCATAATCGAACAACCAGGTCTGTTGATCGTTTAATAAACCATAGGGCTGAGGAATATGGGGATAGTAGGAAAAAAGTTGAAGATATACTACTATCTCGGCGGGAACTTCTTCTGGTGTTAAAGGGGGCTTGCTCGGTTGAGTATCTAAAAATATTTGCTCCGTTACTGCCAAATACCGCTCCTGAATCAGGGTCTGCTTTTGCTCAATCGCGATCGCCCGTTCATTACTCCATAAATAACGTCTAACTACAGGAGTACCACATGCCTCGCAAATACTAGCCTCTAAGTTGTTAGTCGCTACGCAGTGATGGTTCGAGCAATGAATTTTAGGCTCAGGATGTGACATGGATGTTATAAACTTTTGAGCATCCTCCCCATAAATCGGAGAGGGAGATTCTTCTGGCGATTAAAAAGCTATGATTGTTTTGACTAGTGCCTGAGAGAGATTGGTCTTGACTCATTATTAATTAAGTTAGTCTGTAACTCTCAAGCTGATATTATAAACTCAGTAACCGATTTATTTTGTCAAACTACATAGCATTTAAGATTTCTCCATAGTAGATTAGAAATTTAATTTGTGTCAGTCTTTAGGGAAAATAGTCAGAAAATGACCCAGTAAATTAAACTGCTTTAACCCTCATACAGTTTTTCTAGACTTGACTGTAGGGCGGAGGTTAGCTTTCGGGAGCTTTGACGTAGTGATTTACCAGCATATTCCCTGACGGTTAACGGAGAACCGATATCCACTCTGACGTTTGCTCCCCAAGTGGGACAGGGTTGACTATAGCGAATCCCCACAGGTAATATTTTAACCCCTCTATCCAATGTAGCTGTTTCTGCCTGAAGAGCGATCGCCGCCACGCCTCTTTTCAGAGGATGAATTTGATAATCATTAAAAATCCCCCCTTCAGGAAAAATCACCAGCATTTCCTGGTTGGACTGTAATATTTCAATACTATGGCGTACGCTATTTAGCTGAGGTCTTTCTGTGTTAACAGGGAAGCCTCCCATACGACGGATTACCCAGCCTTGAAGACCCTTTACTTCATTAGCCGAAACCATAAACCGCAAATCTCGACCACTAACCAATCGACCCAGAGCATAGGGCACAATAAAAGCATCCCAACGGGAGCGATGGGTCGGGGCGATGATTACAGGGTCTTGTCGGGGAATATTTTCCTGTCCAAAAATTTCGATTTTGCCGAAAAAATTTGGTATTACCAGATAGCATCCCAAAGGATAAAGTACTTTAGACAGCCAAGGGGATACATGGGAGTTTAATTCATCAGTTCTCTGTTGGCTTAAACTAGTTGAATTGGGCGGCGGTTTTAACTGAGTCATTAATGAATTAGAATTTGCTCCACTCTAATTTACTACCTTAATTTTTCTTCAATCAGATGTGGTTTAAATACAGGACAGTTACTGAGTTGTCATTTTGTTAAATCAAGGTTTAGAGCAAAGGATGACAAAAAATCGCGATCCTTTGCGCTAAGATTGTCCCGCAATGAGTGAAGAAAATAAATATTATGGTTGAGGAAGTTAAGTGCAGCTAAATTCATCAACGGAGTGTTTACTTCGAGCAACAGATTTATCCAAAAGTTTTGGTGGCATCAAGGCGGTAAATAATGCTTGCCTAGAGGTTGGAACAGGGAGCATTACTGGTTTGATCGGGCCGAATGGAGCAGGGAAAACAACTTTATTTAATTTACTGGCTAACTTTATTGAGGCGGATCAAGGGGAGATCTGGTTTGATCAGCAACCAATTCATCATCTCCCATCCCACAAGATTGCTAACCTCGGATTTATCCGTACTTTTCAAGTAGCCAGGGTACTTTCTCGTTTGTCGGTATTAGAAAATGTGTTGTTAGCTGCACCCCAGCAGACGGGAGAGAATTTTTTTCAGGTTTGGTTAAAGCCAGGTAAATTAAGAACCGAAGAACGAGTTAATCAGGCAAGAGCAATGGAGATTTTAGAATCTGTGGGCTTGGCTGCCAAGGCTCATGATTATGCAGGGGCATTGTCTGGGGGACAAAGAAAGCTCTTAGAAATGGCGCGAACCTTGATGACTAATCCCAAGCTCATCTTGTTAGACGAGCCAGCGGCAGGGGTAAATCCTACCTTGATTAATCAGATTTGCGAACATATTGTGAACTGGAATCGGCAGGGAATCTCCTTTTTGATTATTGAACACAATATGGACATGATCATGAATTTGTGCGATCGCGTCTGGGTTTTGGCCGAAGGAACTAATTTGGCACAGGGAACCCCTGAAGAGATTCAGGGTAATGACTTGGTGCTGGAAGCTTATTTGGGGCAATAAGCTACTATAAATTTGCTCTTAAACCTGAAGAATTGGAAAAGTTTGCGGATATTTTGCTCAATTTGCGCCATCCTGATGAAGGAAGTTCTACTAGGAATAGCCGAGGTTCTATTCGCTAAACTAAAGCAAGAGGGAACATTTCAACTTGAGTTCTAACGGGATGATGTATTTCTATTTATCAGAGTTCTCCGCAACCAATGACAATTATTTTAACTAATGACGATGGCATCGATGCCCCTGGGATTCGAGCTTTGCAACAGGCAATCTCAGACAAGACCACAACTGTAATTGTGGCTCCCCATCAGCAGCATTCTGGCTGTGGACATCAATTAACAACCCATCAAGGGATCAAGTTGGTCAAAAGATCCCCAAATGAATATGTTTTAGAGGGTACCCCTGCTGACTGTACTCGAATTGCGATCACCAAAATAGCAACCAATACTAAACTGATTTTATCGGGGATCAATGCAGGGGGAAATTTAGGGACTGACGTTTATACGTCGGGGACAGTAGCTGCGGTGAGAGAAGCCGCAATTCACGGGATTCCTGGTATTGCCATTTCTCACTGGGTGAAAAACCCCCTAGTGATTGATTGGTTGGTGGCAACTCGTTGGGCCAGTCGTGTCCTGGAGGATTTGCTACCTCGCCCTTTACCTCCAGGCAGCTTTTGGAATGTTAATTTACCCCATCTAGAAGCGGATCAGCCTGAACCCAAGATTATTCTGTGTGAACCGAGTGTCGCGCCTTTACCTGTTGATTATCGAGTCGAAGGGGACATCTACTATTATCAGGGGGAATATGCCAAACGCGATCGCGCTCCTGGGACGGATGTAGATATTTGTTTTGGTGGTAACATTGCCGTTACTCTAATTAGACTCTGACTAGACCGTAGTAGTGTGCTTAACCAAGGCATCTTGGAATTGAGGCGGCAACTGACGCATGATCTTGCCTTTTTCTAGATCTACACCCACTAGGATAATTTTTCCTGTCAAGAATATTTCTTGTCGATCATAGGATTGTATTTCATAGTCCCAATGAATGCGGACTCCTTTGCTTTCTATTAAACGAACCTTGACGATGGCGGAAACTCCCAGCCGAATTGGGAGATGATAACGCAAGGAGAGGTCTACCACTGGTAGATCACAACCCATTGACACTAGATCAGCAAATTCGATCCCCATCGACCTTAAATACTCAACTCTCGCTTCCTCCATCCAGGTTAAATAGGTACCATGCCAAACTACCCCTCCATAGTCAGTATGGTGAGGTTGAGCCTTGACTGGGTATTCAAACCAGCTTTGAGTATTTGCCTCTAAACTCTCGTCTGTTTCAATTGCCGAGGTTGGCAGCTTAGGTAACTGAGGAGTTTGCTTATCTTGATCTGTCAATTGCCGATACTCCTTACGTAGTTTTTCAGTAGTTCATTAAAAGCTTTAAGCCCTTCGGGTTCGGCATTCGCTTTTTGCTGGAAACCAACAAGACTGCGATGCCTCACTCTAAGCTTTTAATAAGATTTTAAATTAGCAGTGAACAGTGGGCAATAAACAGCAGGTAAAAAACAGCGACCACGAGGGAAAAATTTGTAAGAGAATCCTGACATATTTGGAATTTATCCTAAATACTCATAGTACGCAGCTCTCTAAATTTATTTTTTCTTAAGCAAGTTACTGTTTAAAAACTTTGACTTTATAGATTTAATTAAATGATGAAGCCCCAGAGAAAAGGCAAATTGACTGTTGAGACAGATCAGCATTTTTTGCTCATCCCGCGCCACAATTTCACAGAATATTCAAAGAAATAACTTCAAGGAGTAAGAATGACTATCGTAAACCCCTCCCCCACGGTCAAAGTAGCGATCAACGGTTTTGGACGCATTGGTAGATTAGTGTTTCGTGCAGGACTCGATAATCCCCAAATTGAATTCGTCTGCATTAACGATCTAGTGCCGACGGAAGCGATCGCTTATCTCTTGAAATATGACTCTACCCACGGTCGTTTTGCTGGTAGTGTAGAAGCTCAAGGCGACGGCATCGTAGTTAACGGCAAACATATTCCCTGTGTTGCGGTGAGAAACCCAGAAGAATTACCCTGGAGAGAATACCAGGTAGATTACGTCGTCGAAGCCACGGGGTTATTTACGACCCATGAAGGAGCGTCTAAGCACTTAACGGCTGGAGCCAAAAGAGTAGTGATCTCCGCCCCCACTAAAGATCCCGACCAAGTTAAAACCCTGGTGATGGGAGTTAATCATGAGCAATTTGATCCCAGAACCGATGAGATCGTTTCTAATGCTAGTTGCACCACCAACTGCCTTGCTCCCATTGCCAAGGTCATCGATGACAACTTTGGGCTAAAAGCAGGTTTGATGACCACTATCCACGCCGTGACAGCTACTCAGCCCACGGTAGATGGCTTTAAACAGAAAGATTTGCGGTCGGGACGTAGTGCAGGTCAAAATATCATCCCTGCCTCCACAGGAGCAGCTAAAGCAGTTGCCCTAGTATTACCTCAGTTAACAGGCAAACTCACAGGAATGGCGATGCGGGTGCCTACCCCTGATGTTTCCGTAGTAGATTTAACCTTCCAGACGGAACAGGCAACGAGCTATGAAGAGATCTGTCGAGCAATGGCAACGGCAGCCCAGGGAGAAATGAAGGGAGTATTAGACTACACAGATGATCCTGTAGTTTCTACAGATTTTACAGGGGATTCCCACTCCAGTATTTATGATGCTGGGGCGGGTATGGAATTAAACAGTAACTTCTTTAAAGTTGTGGCATGGTATGACAATGAATGGGGCTATTCAAATCGTGCCATTGACTTAATTTTGGCGATGGCAACTAAAGAATCAGCGAGGGAGAATCTAAAAAGCTCAGCCCTAAAGGATTCCCTTCGGTCAGCTTATAGCTTATAGCCCAGAGCTATCTTAACGAACTAATCTCCCTAACCTGAACTGAAGTTAACGTTATGGTCACAGAAAAAGATATATTATTTGCGCTGTTGATCTCAATCGAGATATCTCAAATTTTAGCAAGGAGAATTGATGCTTAACCAATCAGAAGCTGTAATTGAAGCGATCGCTGCCAGAGAGATTTTGGATTCCCGTGGTCGTCCCACCATTGAAGCGGAAGTGCGTTTAGAGACGGGAGCAGTCGGTTTAGCACAAGTACCTAGCGGTGCTTCTACTGGAAGTTTTGAAGCTCATGAGTTGCGGGATGGCGATCCCAATCGCTATGGAGGGAAAGGAGTTCTCACCGCAGTGCGTAATGTTAAGGAAAAAATTACTCCTGAGTTACTCGACGTGGATGCTTTGGAACAGGCAACGGTAGATCAGATTATGATTGACCGTGACGGCTCTCCCAATAAAAAGAACTTGGGGGCAAACGCCATCTTAGCGGTGTCCTTGGCAACGGCCAAAGCGGCCGCAGCGGAAGTAGAACTACCCCTTTATCGTTATCTGGGGGGGCCTTTATCTAATGTGCTACCCGTGCCGATGATGAATGTGATCAATGGTGGTTCCCATGCGGATAATAATGTCGATTTTCAGGAATTTATGATTATGCCCGTGGGGGCAGATTCTTTTCGGGAAGCGTTACGCTGGGGAGCGGAAGTATTTGCCACCCTCAGTAGAGTTTTGGGAGAAAAAGGGTTGTTGTCTGGAGTTGGGGATGAAGGGGGCTATGCGCCAAACCTCGGTTCAAATCAGGAAGCTTTAGACCTGCTGATCACAGCTATTGAAAAATCGGGTTATAAGCCTGGATCAGAAATTGCCTTGGCAATGGACGTAGCGGCTAGTGAGTTTTATGGCGATGGCAAGTATACCTATGATGGATCAGCCCATTCCCCAGGGGAGTTTATCGACTATTTGGCGGAATTGGTGGAGAAATACCCCATTATCTCCATTGAGGATGCTCTCCATGAAGATGATTGGGATAGCTGGAAAACTTTAACCGATAAGCTAGGCTCCAAAATTCAACTAGTGGGAGATGATTTATTCGTCACCAACAAAACCAGACTCCAAAAAGGCATCGATCTCCAAGTCGGGAATGCGATTTTGATTAAACTCAATCAAATCGGTACTTTAACGGAAACCTTAGAAACTATTGATCTGGCGACTCGCAGTGGTTATCGTTCGGTGATTAGTCATCGCTCGGGAGAAACCGAGGATACGACGATCGCCGATCTGGCAGTGGCAACCCGTGCAGGACAAATCAAAACTGGCTCATTGTGCCGTAGCGAAAGGGTGGCAAAATATAATCGCCTGTTGCGCATTGAAGAAGAATTAGGCGATCGCGCTGTGTATGCAGGCAAAATTGGTTTGGGCCCCAAAAGCTAGTACCGCTGAGCGGAAGTCAAAAGTCAGAAGTCACAAAGGCTTTAGCCGCATGTAGTCACAAAGGCTTTAGCCCCATGTAGTCAGAAGTTGCAAAGGACATTCGTGTGTCCGCATGCAGTCCTAAAGGATAAGCGAAGCAAATCAGAAGCATCTAATTGTAAGGCTTTGAGCATTTGCGAAAAATGACTTCATTTACACTCACGTCTACTAGAGATTACTGCTCGATTTCTAAACCAAAGATTAAGGGTTGGGACTTTCCCAGCCTTTAAGCTTAAATCTAGTAAGTAGCTTCTCCAAATTAAACATAAAGCTTAAGCAATCATTTATACTCAGTATCATTCTTTAGGTAAATATGGACTCAACAACCTCTCAAGAGCTTGGTCAAGCAGTTACTACTAGTAATCTGGCTAATCGTACTATTCAGGTAGAGGACGATCGCACAGGAATGAGCGTCGATACCCTCAAACGAGCCTTTGCGGATAACCTCTTCTACCTCCAGGGAAAAGATGAATCTAACGCTACACTTCATGACTACTATCAAGCATTGGCTTTTACGGTACGCGATCGCTTGCTCCGTCGCTTTATTAAGACTAGTCGTACCTACTGCGAAGACGACGTGAAAGTAGTTTCCTATCTCTCTGCCGAGTTTTTAATGGGTCGTCATCTAGAGAATAATTTGATCTGTTTGGGAATCTACGAAAAGATGCGAGAGGTGGTCAAAGAATTTAATCTCAACATCGAGGATCTGGTAGAAGAAGAACCCGATCCAGGTTTGGGTAACGGTGGTCTAGGAAGATTGGCAGCCTGTTTTCTAGACTCCTTGGCTAACTTAGAAATGCCCGCCATTGGTTATGGTATTCGTTATGAGTTTGGCATTTTTCATCAAGCCTTGAGGGATGGTTGGCAAGCGGAAATTCCTGACAATTGGCTGATGTTCAAAAATCCTTGGGAAATTGCTCGCCCAGAAGATTCCGTGGAGATCAAACTAGGGGGACACACCGAAACCTATCGTGATCCCAAAGGACACAATCGCACCTCTTGGATTTGCGATCGCAAAGTGAAAGCCGTTCCCTATGACACCCCTGTCCCTGGATATCGCACCAACACCGTAAACTCCTTACGACTCTGGAAAGCAGAAGCCAGTGAACAGTTTAACTTTGAAGCGTTCAACGCTGGTAACTATGACCGCGCCGTAGCGGAAAAAATGAGTTCGGAAACCATTTCTAAAGTACTTTACCCCAACGACAATACTCCCCAGGGTAAAGAACTCCGTCTGGCTCAACAGTATTTCTTTGTTTCTGCCTCCCTCCAGGATCTAATTAAGATCCACCTCAATGTTCACCCTGACTTGACTAACTTCCACGAACGAGCAGCCATTCAGCTTAACGATACTCACCCCGCAGTAGCAGTGGCAGAGTTGATGCGTCTGTTGATCGATGAACACGACGTAGATTGGGATCAGGCATGGAATATTACCCAAAGAACCCTGGCATATACTAACCATACCCTGATGCCAGAAGCTCTAGAAAGATGGTCAGTTAGCCTCTTTACTCGGATGCTTCCCCGACATATCGAGATTATCTACGAAATCAATCATCGTTTCCTCGAAGATATACGCACCTGGTTTCCCCATGACGAAGAACTAGCCTCAGAACTTTCGATCATCGAAGAAGGTTCCGAGAAGAAAGTGCGGATGGCAAATCTCGCCTGTGTTGGTAGCCATGCCATTAACGGGGTGGCAGCTTTACATACTCAATTACTGCAAAAATATACCCTCCAAGGTTTTGCTAAATTGTGGCCAGAGAAGTTTTTTAATAAGACTAATGGGGTAACTCCTCGTCGCTGGATTTTGTTGAGTAACCCTAGATTGGCGAAGTTAGTCACAGAACAAACAAAAAGCGATCGCTGGCTGAAAAACCTTGATGAGATGAGGGTGCTAGAAAAGTTTGTCGATGATGCTCAATTCTGTGAACAGTGGCGAGATATCAAACGTCAGAACAAAATCACCCTGGCGGCTCAAATCAAAAAACTGAAAAACATCGATGTTAATGTCGATTCGATCTTTGATGTCCTGGTGAAAAGAATTCACGAGTATAAACGCCAGCACTTAATGGTATTGCATATTATCACTCTCTATAACCGCATTAAGCGCGACCCCAATGTGGAGACTGTACCTCGCACCTTTATTTTTGGGGGAAAGGCTGCTCCTGGCTACTTTATGGCGAAGCTAATCATTAAATTCGCCAATGCTGTAGGGGAAGTCGTCAATAAAGATCCTGATGTCAGAGGTCGCTTAAAAGTAGTGTTCTTACCGAATTTTAACGTCTCTCTAGGGCAAAAAATCTATCCAGCGGCTGACCTCTCGGAGCAGATTTCTACTGCTGGGAAGGAAGCTTCGGGAACGGGTAACATGAAGTTTGCCATGAACGGTGCTTTAACCATTGGGACTCTAGATGGAGCTAATATTGAAATCCGTGAAGAGGCGGGGGAAGAAAACTTCTTCTTGTTTGGTCTAACTGCGGAAGAAGTGTATCAAATGAAGGCAGATGGTTATGATCCGATGTCCTTCTACAACGATAATGAACAACTCAAAGAAGTAATCGATCGCGTCGCCAACGGTGATTTTAGCCACGGTGACACGAAGCTGTTTAAACCCATTGTGGATTCCCTCCTCTATGATGATCCCTATATGCTCCTAGCAGATTATCAAGACTATATCGACTGTCAAGATAAGGTTTCCCAGACTTACAAAGATCAGCAGCAATGGACAAAAATGTCGATCTTAAATTCAGCACGGATGGGCAAATTTTCTAGCGATCGCACGATCAAAGAATATTGTGAACAAATCTGGGATATTGAACCCGTTGAAATTAATCTGGATGCTTATAATCGTTAGCTTCTAGCTTCTAGCTTCTAGCTTCTAGCTTCTAGCTTCTAGCTTCTAGCTTCTAGCTTCTAGCTTCTAGCTTAGAGCTTATGGCTTAGAGCTAGAAAGAAGCCCATTTATAATCTGGTTACAGTTCACAAAATGTCCACCCTGGCTGTCATCGGCAAAATCCCTGAGCTAAGATGACAAGTCGAACATTGTTAAACTCATTGTCAAACTGGAGTTTAATTTCAGTTAAGCTTCTGCAAGTATTATTTTGATAATCGTGATGCAAAAATCCCCGTCAGTTTTTGAGCCAGGACAGGAAAGTAAGTTTCAACAGTTACAGCGAGAAGTTTCCGCCCTAGAACAGCAGTTAGAACATGTCCTGAAAGAGCAACTAGAGTTAGTGGACAATCACGACTCTCATTTACCAATTCCTTTAGTCTACGTCAGCGATCGCTTTGCTAAATCAGGAATTAGATTAGACTCTGATATGAAGTCCGTTTGAATAGTTTGAATTAAAGCTCGCGCAAAAACGCTAAGACGCTAAGACGCAAAGAAAAACGCTAAGAGGATGTCTGAAAAGTATTAAATTATGCCAGTCTTCTTAACATAAGGCGAATCATAGCGACTCGAATCATAGTTTCAGAAGTTGCAGGTAATACTTCATAATCTTTATTCAAACGAC
>Ga0114940_10000638_pt1 | contig 15209 bp, 17 predicted proteins | sample ColdCreekSource_FD_87195 | JGI IMG/M metagenome (GOLD analysis project Ga0114940, IMG submission 87195) | Groundwater microbial communities from Cold Creek, Nevada to study Microbial Dark Matter (Phase II) - Cold Creek Source | ecosystem: Environmental > Aquatic > Deep subsurface > Groundwater ... | reverse complement strand
GCAGCCGAACATGGCGAAGACCAACGTGGCCGAGGAACTGACCGAATTTGCCTTCGCGCAGGACGGCACCGCCTGGTGGAAGCCCGCGTTCCTGTGGAACCGCGAGGAATATCTCTACAACAAGACGCCGCTGTCGGCAGTTTCAACCGCTGACACCCCGATCACCATCAAGCTGGCCGATGGCACGCACGTGGCGCTGCACGAAGCGGCGCTGGTCGACTATTCGAGCATGGCCGTTGCCCGTACCGAAGGCACGACGCTGCGCGCGCAACTCACCCCTGGGGCCGGACGTCCCAAGGTCGAGAAGCAAGGTGCCTGGAACACCCCGTGGCGGACGCTGATCATCGCTGACGACGCTCCCGGCATCTACATGAGCCACCTGATGCTCAACCTTAACGAGCCCAACAAGCTGGGCGATATGAGCTGGTTCAAGCCGGGCAAATTTGCCGGTGTGTGGTGGAACATGATCAAGGGCGAATGGTCCTGGGCACGGGGGCCGAAACATGGCGCGACCAATCCCAATGTGAAGCGCTACATCGACTTTGCTGCCGCCAACGGCATCCCCAACGTGCTGGTCGAAGGCTGGAACGTCGGCTGGGACGGTGACTGGTTCGGCAACGGCTGGGACATGGACTTCACCAAGCCGACCGAGGATTTCGACATCGCGATGCTGGCCGCTTACGGCAAGAAAAAGGGTGTACGGCTGGTCGGGCACCACGAAACCGGCGGTGCGGCGACGCATTACGAGAACCAGCTCGACCGTTCGTTCGCTTTCGCCGCCAAGCACGGGATGATGGTGGTCAAGACCGGCTATGTCACCGATGCCGGGCAGATCGAGCGGGTCGATGCCGATGGGACGAAGTACCGTGAGTGGCACGAGGGCCAGTGGATGAGCAATCACTTCATCCGCGTCGCCGAGGCGGCCGCGAAGTACAAGGTCGCATTTGACAGCCACGAGCCGATCAAGGGCACCGGGCTCCACCGCACCTATCCCAACTGGGTCGCGCGAGAGGGAATGCGCGGGATGGAGTACAATTCGTGGGCCGGCAAGAATCCGCCCGAGCACGAGGCGAACATCGTCTTCACCCGGATGCTCGAAGGGCCGATGGATTTTACGCCGGGCGTGCTGAGCCTCGAAGGCGAGAAGGGCAGCGCGATCCTCTCGACCATCGCCAAGCAGCTCGCGCTCTATGTGGTGATCTATTCACCGGTGCAGATGGTGGCGGACACGCCTGAGAACTACGCCAAGTACCCCGCGCCGCTGAAGTTCATCCGCGACGTGCCGACCGACTGGTCGGAAACGCGGGTGCTCAATGGCGAGATCGGCGACTATGTCACGATCGCCCGCAAGCAGCGCGGCAGCGAGGACTGGTTCGTCGGGGCGGTGGGCGATGAAGAGGCACGGACAGTGACCGTGCCGCTGGCCTTCCTCACGCCGGGCAAGCGCTACACTGCCGAGATCTACCGCGACGGCGACGATGCCGACTATCGCACCGCCAAACGCCACTCGATCGCAATCGAAAGCCGCGCGGTCAGCGCCGGCGACGTGCTGACCATGCGGATCGCGCCGGGCGGCGGCTTCGCGATCCGGATGGTTCCCGCGCGCTGATCAGGATGGGCGGGGCAGGGCAGTGGTTGCTTTCATCCGCTCCATCGAAAAGGTCGAACTGACATCGGCGAGGTCGGGAACGGCGGCGATCAGTTTGCGATAGATCCGGTCGTAGTGGGCGATGTCGCGCACCACCAGCTTGAGCAGGTAATCGACGTCGCCCGCCATGCGGTGGCATTCGACGATCTCGTCAAGCTGGCCGACTCCGCGCTTGAACGCCGCAAGCCAGTCAGGATCGTGGCGGTTGGTGCGGATCGCAACGAAGACCGTGGTGGCGAGGCCGAGTTTCTCGGGATCGACCAGCGCCACCCGGCGGGCAATTACCCCGCTGTCCTCAAGCCGCTTGATCCGCCGCCAGCAGGCATTGCTCGAAAGGCCAACCCGCTCGCCAACCTCGTGGACTGCGAGCGAGGCGTCAGCTTGCAGCGCGGACAATATCGCCCAGTCAATGGTGTCAAGTTGCGGTGATTGGTCAGTCATTGGGACAAAATAACCGCAAAATGGTCAGAATGCCAGAATTCAGGTGAAGAAATTGCAATCTCGCCGCGCTATCCTTGCGGCAACAGGGAGACCCGCATCATGAGCCTGACCACGCTGTTCACTGATCACCCCGCCTCGGTCGACGAATCCTATGGCGAGCACCTCGCCACGGCGACGGGTTTCGGGCTGCGGATGATCCTGGGCGGCTGCGCCTGCCTGATCCACGGACTGCTGCCGTTCCTGTTCGTCCGCACCGGCAGCAGCGAAATTCGCACCCTCCACGACCGGATGGTCACTGCGCGCAACCGCAAGGCACCGATGCCCGCGATCCTCGACTTCGTGATCTAGAGCGCTCCCAAATCCTCCCCGGAACGGGGAGGTGCCCCGCAGGGGCGGAGGGGTCGATTGCGCGCCTTCAACACCGCGCCCCGGTTGAGAACACCCGACCCCTCCGTCACGCCTTCGGCGTGCCACCTCCCCGTTCCGGGGAGGATTAAAGCAGCAGCACAACGAACCCGAGCGCACTCAGGAAGCTCGCGACCGTCGCTACCAGCACCGGCACTGTTGCGCGCCAGCCCATGTCGAGCAGCAGGTCCATCCGGCTGCGCATGGCGGTGGCCGTTACCGCCAGCAGCAACAGCGCTTTCGAGCTGACCAGTGCCCAGTGCGAGACCGGAGCCGGAACCGCAATCAAACTGTTGAGCGTGACCGCGCCGAGGAAGGCGACGATGAACCATGGCATCGCCAGCCGCCGCCACAAGGGTCGCCCCGCTGCCTCACCGGCTTGCCCGATCCACAGGGTCGCCAGCGCTACGACCGGGGCGAGCAGGGCCACCCGGGCGAGCTTGACGATCGTTGCATAGCTGCCCGCAGCGTCGGAATAGGCATAGCCGCCGCCGATCGCTTGCGCGACATCGTGGATCGAGGCGCCGATCAGGAACCCGGCCTGCCGATCGCTCAGCGTGAGATAGCCTGCGAGGATCGGATAGACCGACATCGCAAAGGCGCTGGCGAGCGAGAGGCCCACCAGAGTAAGCGCGAACTGCGCCTGGCTGAGCCGGTCCTTGCCGATCACCCCGTACAGGGCGAGCGCGGCGCTCGCCCCGCAGATCGCGGTGGATCCGCCCGAGAGGATTCCGGCGTAACGCGATTGCCCGGCCATGCGCGCGCCGAGCAATCCTGCGCCGATCGTCACCGCCATAACCGCCACCAGCGCCGCGAACGGCGCCGCGCCCAGCGCCGCGATCTGCCCGAAGGTAACCTGAAACCCCAGCACGACGATCCCGATCCGCAGAAAGGTCCGCGAGGCAAAATCGAGCCCGCGATGGGTGGTCGGCTCGCGCGCGATGAAGTTGAGCGCCAGTCCGATCAACAGGCCGAGCAGGATGATCGGGAAGCCATAGTGCTCGGATAGCCAGGCTGCGGCCGCTGCCGCCACGCCGCAAGCAGCGAGGCCGGGGAACAGGCCATCGCGGGGGGGCGGGGCGGCGACATCGGCCAGATGGATTTCGCCGAACAGGTCGCCGCCATAGGCCAGTGCGTTGTAGTCGGCCTCGCTGCCGCGCCGTTCGTTCATGCTGTCCCCCCGTGCTCCCGGCGGAAGCTTGCCAGACGCACCACCGCTTCGTCCAGCACCGCGTTCTCCTTGGCGAAGCACAGCCGCAGATAGCCGCGCTGTGGCGCATCGGCATAGAACGCCGAGACGGGGATCGAGGCCACTCCGGCCATGCGCATCAGCAGGTCAGCGAATGCGCAGTCCTCCAGCGTTACCCCCGAAGCCGCCAGATCGACGATGATGAACCAGGTTGCGCTGGCGGGCAGGACCTTGAAACCCGCAGCCTCGAGTCCGCCGACCAGCCGCGCCTTGGCCGCCGCATAGCGCGCGCGGTGCGCGGTGTGCCAATCGCCAGGCAGCGCTAGCCCCTCGGCCACCGCGCGCTGCAAGGGCGTGGCGGTGGTAAAGGTCAGGAATTGGTGGCGTCCGGCAATCGCGCGCGCGAGCGGCGGTGCAGCGACGGCCCAGCCGATCTTCCACCCCGTCATCGAGAAAATCTTGCCCGCCGAGCCGACCTTGACCGACCGCTCAGCCAGCGCCGGGATCGCGAGCGGCGAGAGGTGCGGCGTGCCATCGAGCACCATGCCCTCCCACACCTCGTCGCACAGCACCCACAGGTCATGCGCCTCGGCCAATGCGCCGATCGCCTCGAGTGTTTCGCGCTCGAGCATGGTCCCGGTGGGATTGTTCGGCGTGTTGAGCACGATCCCGCGGGTCCGCGGCGTGATTGCCCCAGCCAGCTCGGTCAGCGGAAAGGTCCACTCGGGCGGCACAAGGCTAACCAGCCTTGCAGTGCCGCCGGCCCATTCGACCAGCGGCTTGTAAGCATCGTATAGCGGCTGGACGAGGATCACTTCGTCCCCTGGGCGGACCAGTGCCAGCAGGCTTGCCGCCAGCGCCTCGGTTCCGCCGGAGGTGACCACAACCATGTCATCGCTAACCACCAGCCCCTGATCGCGGGCGTAGTAGGCCGCAATCGCGTCGCGCAATTCGGGCAAACCGCGCATCGGTGGGTACTGGTTGGACTGCGCCAACGCCCGCTGCGCCGCCGCGACCAGTTCGGGCTGCTCGGGCAGATCGGGAAAGCCTTGCCCCAAGTTGATCGCCCCAAGCTCGCGCGCGAGGCCTGACATATGTTCGAACACGGTGGTCGCGGGCGGCGAGGCGAGGCGCTGGGCGAGACTGGACATGGCCGCCAGCCTAGCTCGTGCCAGCTCCCGTGGCTAGGCAGCGACCGTGCCTGTCCAAACGGGGTTGATGCAGGCACTCACGCTAGATCGGTGGATAATCCATACGTATACGGTTGGACATTCGCAGCTATCCCGTCAAAGTTCCGCGCAATTGTTATCGTTCCCAATTTGCGAGGAACGGCAGAATTACAAGGGAGAGAGACATGGCGGCGCCAATCACCGGAACCCCCGCTGCGGGCGGCGGATCGACCGGCAAGAACACCACTACTGTGCTGCTGCTGGTGTTCGCGGTGTTCTTCCTGCTCGGCGGGGTGACCAACATCAACGACCTGCTCGTCGGCAAGTTCCGGCCGATGTTCCAGCTCAGCCATGCCGAGGCCAACCTCGTGCAGATGGCGTTCTTCATCGCTTACGCGCTGTTCTCGATCCCGGCCGGGATCATCATGTCGAAGCTGGGTTATATCCGCACCTTTGTGCTCGGCTTCGTGATGGTCGCGGCGGCGGCGCTGCTGTTCATTCCAGCTTCGGCGGCGGCCAGCTTTGGCGGGTTCCTGGCCGCGCTGTTCTTCATCGGCGCGGGGATCACCGTGCTGCAGGTGGCGATGAACCCGGTGGTGACCACGCTCGGTCCGGTCGAGACGTCGCACAGCCGCCTGACCTTCGCCCAATCGTTCAACTCGATCGGCGTGTTCCTGATGGTCTACGGCGGCGCGACCGTGCTGCTCGGCGATGAGAAGCCGATCGATGCCGCCACCGCCACTGCCGCGCAGCTGCAGGCCTACCGGGTCGAGCAAGGCGCCTCGATCGGCCATGCCTATATGTGGCTGGCGGTGGTGATGCTGGGGATCGCGGCGCTGTTCTGGATGTTTCGCTCGGCGCTCGATCACGCCAAGGCCGAGGATGCGCAAGTCGCGGGCACGCTCAACCTGCTGATGACCAACCGCCGGGTCCAGCTCGGTGCGCTGGGCATCTTCACCTATGTCGGCGCGGAAGTGGCGATCGGCTCGAACCTGATGGCCTATCTGGGCGACCAGAGCGTGATGGGGCTGGGCCTCGAAGCGGCGGGCAAGCTGGTGGCGTTCTACTGGCTCGGCGCGCTGATCGGGCGGCTTGCCGGTGGCTTCATCCTGCGGATGTTCAAACCGGGCCGGGTGCTGACCACCTTTGCGCTGGCCGCGATCGGCCTGATCGTCCTCTCCGCGGTGAGCAGCGGGACTCTTGCGGGCTATGCCTTGGTCGCGGTCGGACTGTGCAATTCGCTGATGTTCCCGACGATCTTCAGCCTCGGCACCGAAGCCACGGGTGACCGCGCTCCGCAGGCATCGGGGATCATGTGCACTGCGATCGTCGGCGGCGCGATCGTGCCGTTCCTGTTCGGAACCGTCGCGGACATGAGTCACAATCTGCGGCTCGCGCTGATCGTGCCGGTGGTCTGCTATGCCTTCATCGCGCTGTTCGGGGCCTGGGCCGCCAAACGTGCGACGCATTCCTGATTGAAGGGTGCGCCGGCCTGTGTAGTTTGCAGGCATGAGCGAGGCAGAGGTCATGCAGCGGCGCTGGTCGCGCGCCGGAGTATTCGTGCTGGTCGCGGCGATTCACGTCGCCGCGATCTTCGCGCTGATCCGAGCCTTTGCACCCGGCGCGATCGAGGCGGTGACGGAAACGGTCCTCTCAACCTTCTCGGTCACGGTCGAGACCCCACCCCCGCCCAAGGAAGAACCCAAGCCCGCCCCCAAGGCCGCCGGAGCGGAAGGCAATGCGGGCAAGAAAGCAGTGCCAAAGGCCGTCACCGCGCCCAAGCCCAAGGTCGTGGTCGCCACCAAGCCCGCGCCGCAAGCCAGCAGCAGCGGCAGCGCCGTTACCTCCGGCGCGCGTGACAGCGGCAACGGGACGGGTGCAGGCGGAAGCGGGTCTGGCACCGGCGCGGGCGGCTCAGGCTCGGGCAGCGGCGGCGGTGCGGCGAGCAAGCCGGTCCACATCGGTGGCGCGATCAATGATGCCAACGCCTTTCCAGTCCCGCCGGGTGGGCGTCAGGCGCGGATCGGCAAGTCGGTTACGGTGGTGCTGACGATCAGTCCTGCGGGACGGGCGGTGGCCTGCCGAGTGCAATCACCCAGCGGCTTCCCCGAATCCGATGCCGTGGTCTGCCGTCTGGCCATGGAGCGACTGCGCTTCAAGCCCGCAACCAACGCGGCCGGGGAGCCAGTGACCGGCGTGTTCGGCTGGCGGCAACGGTTCTTCAACTAGGGCTGCTTGGTCCGTAGCAGCAGCGAGGTGTCGTAGCCCAGCGCACCGGCACGGGCATAGACCGCCCCGACCTTGTCCGGCGCTGGGACCGCTTCACGCGCCAGCAACCAAAGGTAGCGGCCCGATGGCTCGCCCACGATTGCCCACGAATAGTCGTCCGCCCGGTCAAGCACCCAGTAGTCGCCGAAGAACGGGCCAAAAAAGCTGACCTTGAGCTTGGCGTTGGTCGCCATGTCCACGACCTTTGCGCGGCCCTCGGCATCGCTGATCTTGCCGCCTGGTTTGCGGCAGGTGTTGAGCACCCGGATCAGGCCGTCATCGCGCAGCGAGTAATCGGCGGTCACGCCTTCGCAGCCCTTCTGAAAGCCTTGCTCGTACCGCGCGATTTCGTACCAGCGGCCCAGATAGCGCTGCAATTCTACCGGCTTGGCCGGTTCAGGCACCGCGGCATTGCCGACCGGGTGTTTGGGTCCAAGTACTGCGCAGCCGCCAAGTGCCACGGCACCCAGCGTAATGGCGGCAAGGGCGGCGACACGGGTAGCTTTGTTCATGGCGGTGTAACGGTCCCGGTTTGCAGAAGTTCCGCGCTTGCCATGGCGGGATTCAACCCGATAGACCATCCCGATGATCGCCCAGACCATCCAGCTCGCGCTCGCCCCGGTGTTTGTCCTTGTGGCGATCGGCAATCTGCTCAACCTGCTGTCCAGCCGCCTTGGCCGGGTGGTCGATCGCTCGCGGCAATTGCAGGAAAAGCACGTTGCCACCGAAGGGCCGGATCACGACATGGTGGTGATGGAAATCCGCATGATCGACCGCCGCATCTCGCTGATCACCCGTGCGATCCGGCTGCTGGTACTGTCGGGTCTGGCGATCGGGACCACCGTAGCGATCCTGTTTCTTGAGGAACTGGTCGCCGCGAACCTGCAGGTTGTGGCGGCGGCCTTCTTCCTCGTCGCCATCCTCTTGCTGATGTGGGCGCTGGTGCTGGTGCTGCGCGAGTCGCAGGTCGCGGCTAACCAGCTGCGCATCCCGCGCGACTATCTCGAGCTGGAGCGTGAGCTCTGAATAGATCCTCCCCGGAACGGGGAGGTGGCGCGCCAAAGGCGTGACGGAGGGGGCGATTGCTCTCGCCGGACCGCAGAGCTCGAGGAGAGCATTCGACCCCTCCGCCCTTCGGGCACCTCCCCGTTCCGGGGAGGATTTTGGACTAGCTCAGCAGCTTCTGGCCCTTGCTCTCCACCGCCTTGCGGATCATCGGTTCGATGAAGCCGAGCGCGGGCGGCAGGTCGAATTCGAACGCCACTTCGCTGTCCTCGATGTCGATCCGGCCGCGCAATTGCTGGCCGAGCGCAGCAATGTCGAGCGTCATCCGGTCTTCGCTGGGCCAGCCGGTGGTGACATCGGCGACCCCACCGGGGATTTGCCCGGCAATCTCATGGCTGCGTGCGTGAAAGCGGCGGCGCACTTCCTCGCGGCCAAGGCTATGCGGAATGGTGAAGCGCATCAGCCGGGCTCTCCTTCGGGGCCGCTGCCGTATTTGTAATCGAGGTAGCGGGTCTTGATGGCAAGGTTGTCGATCGCGCCGCTCGCCAGCTGGCGGGTGACGCTGTCGATTTCGGTGCTGATCTTGCCAAGGCTTTCGGTCAGGCGTTGGTCGGGGCTGGCACCGCCCTGCGCCTCGCCGCGCAGGTGGCGCGGGATCGAGGTGTAGGTGGAGACCAGCTCGGGCAAGTGATCGCCCACCAGCTTGCGCACTTCGACCGCGGCGGGTGTGTTGTCGGCCAGCCCATCGAGCTGCTGGCCCAGGGCATCGAGTTGCAGACCGATATGGTCGACCAGCTGCACGGCAGGCGCGGGTAGGGCGGGGCGCTGGCTTTCCAGCCACAGCTCGGTCCTCCCGACCAGTGACTTGACGTCCGCCCCGGTCAGCGAGGCGCGGCTCGGCACAGACATCTTCGGATAGCGTCCGAACACTCCGACCGCGACCACCGTTGCCAGAAGCGCCATGATGATCCCGGATATCCCGATCCCGTCGAGGATCAGCCCGGCGACGCTTGCCGCCAGCCAGATGCCGCCGATTACCACCACTGCGCGGACCAGCTTGCGGGTCAGATGCTCGCGCTTGAGCGCAGCCGAGCGCCGTCCGATCGAATTGCGCCGCCCGCCAAAGTCGCGGTTGTTGACCAGCGACTGGCGCGCATTGCGCAGGATTACCTCGCTGCTGTGCGACTCTCCGGCCAAGTCAGCCCTCCAGCGTCAGCAGGCTGGGCGCGTCCGCGGCCTTGGCGGCCTGGGCCTGACCTTCGGCGCGGGCGATGTAGCCCTTGGACTTTTCGACCTCGCTGGTCAGCGTGGTGACCGTGGTCTTCATGCTTTCCAGCGCCTTGATCTTGAAGGTGTCGATGTTGTCCATCGTATCATAGACGTTCTGGAACGCGCGCTGCAGCACCTCGACCGGGATGGTCGAGCTGGCAGCCTGTTCGTGGATCTTGCCGGTCTGCTCGCGCAGCAAGGTGCCGGTCGAATCGATGATGTTGGCGGTGGTCTCATTCAGCGCGGTGATCTGCTGCAGCACCAGCCGCTGGTTGGTCATCGCTTGCGCCACGGTCACCGCCGTGCGCAGCGCGCCAACGGTGGTGGTGCTAGCGCGGTCGACGCCCTTGACCAGTTCGACATTGTTCTTCTTGACCAGATCGAGCGCGAGATAGCCCTGCACCGTCACCGCCATCTGGGTCAGCAGGTCCTGGGTGCGCTGGCGGACATAGAACAGCGCACTCTCGCGCAAGGCCTTGGCCTTGGCCGGATCGGTTGCGTCGAAATCGTCGGCCTTTTCCTCCAGCCGGGCGTCGAGCGCGCGGCTGATGTGGATCATCTGCTCGAGCGCGCCCATCGCTTCCCACAGCTTCTGGCGCTCGACATCGATCGAGGCGTTGTCCATCAGCAGCTCGTCCTTGCCCGACGAAAGCCGGGTGAGGATCGATTGGATGTGGCCCTGGCTCGACTGGTAGCTGTCGAAGTACTTCTTCAAACTGTTGCCGAACGGAATGATGCCCAGGAACTTGCGGCCCGAGCTCATCTTGCCCTGCTTGCCGGGATCGAGGTCCTCGATCGTCCGGCGCAGTTCGGCAAGATCCGCGCCGACGCCTGAATCCTTGTCCATCGCCCGCACCGGGCGGTCGAGGAAGCGGTTCGACATGCCGGCAGCTGCCATGATTTCCTTGCGGCCCATGTTGGTCAGCTGATCGACCTTTTTGCCGAATTCGGGCGAATTGGCGTCCGAAGCGATCAGGTCGGCGACAAAGCTCTCGACCTTTTCCTCAAGCTTGGACTTCTTGTCGTCGGACACGGGAACAAGGCCGATCGCCTGCTCGGCCCGCACCACCGGCACCGGATCGGGCGGGGTCAGGGTCAGCGTCGGAGCGCCAGTTTCAGTCGTAGTCGGGGTCGAGGCCATGGGATGCTTGTCCGCAAAGGTGAATGCTTTGCGCAACATGGTGCGGCCCGGGCGCGAGTGCAAGCTGTATTATAGCGATAAGACGGCAGTCAGCCACCGAACCATCGGGTCAACCGGCCACGGCGCGGCGCGGGGGGAGATTTGCCGCTGACCTCAAGCAAGTAGTTGGCGAGCAGCAGCGCCTGGTTGCGGGTCATGATGATGTGGCGATTGTCGAGCGCGCTGCCAGCTAGTTGGCGGCTCGACTGCACGGTCTGCAGCTTGAGGTCGAGCCTTTCGCCTGCAATCCGATGTTCCCAGCCGACCAGCACGCCATAGTCATCGTGGTTTGCCGGTTCTTCGGACATGGCGCAGGCCTCTCCCTTACGAAGCCGACCCGGTGCGGAGACTACCGCCGCGCCGCCGGATTGCAATCGCAAGGCATGGCCCGCTTCGGGACAGTTCGGTCGGTCTCAGGCCGCCAGCTTGAACGGCTCGATTTCGCCCGAAAGGTACAGCTTCTTGGCCTTGGCACGGCTGAGCTTGCCCGAGCTGGTTCGCGGCAGCGTGCGCGGCGGGACCAGTTCGACGATGCAGTTCATGCCGGTGATCGAGCGGACCTTGTCGCGGATCATGTTGCGCAGTTCGATCCGCTTGTCTTCGTCCGAAACGCGGCAATGGACCAGCACTGCGGGGGCTTCTTCGCCATTGTCCATCTCGACCGAGAAGGCGGCGATGTCACCGTGGTTAAAGCCGGGGAGCTGCTCGACCGCCCATTCGATGTCCTGCGGCCAGTGGTTCTTGCCGTTGATGATAATCATGTCCTTCGCCCGGCCGACGATGAACAGGTAGCCATCGACCAGATAGCCCATGTCGCCGGTGTCGAGCCAACCATCGACCATGCAGTCAGCCGTCGCTTCGGGGTCACGGAAATAGGAATGCATCACCGAAGGACCACGGCACCAGACCTTGCCGATGTGATGGTCGGCCAGCGGCCCGCCGCGTTCGCCGCGAATCGCGAGGTCCATGTCCTTCACGGCCTTGCCGCAGTTGACGATCGCACGATAGCGGGCCGGGCGGCTGAGGTCGCGCGGGCAGCCCGACAGGTGCTCTTCCTCGACCAGTTCGACCCGGATGCCTTCGCCCGGCGGCATGATCGTCACCGCCAGCGTCGCCTCGGCGAGGCCGTAGGAGGGCAGGAAGGCGCTGGCGTTGAACCCGGCATCGGCAAAGGCGTTGACGAAGCCCTGCATCACGTCAGGGCGGATCATGTCTGCGCCATTGCCTGCGATCCGCCAGCGCGACAGGTCGAAGCGCTCGGAAACGTGGCTCTGGCTGGATATGCGCCGCGCGCAGATGTCATAGCCGAAAGTCGGCGAATAGCTCAGCGTGGTGCCCGGATTGCGGCTGATCAGATCGAGCCAGGCCAAGGGACGGCGCGCGAAATCTTCAGTCTTGATATAGTCGGTCGAAACCTGGTTGGAGATCACCGAGAGGAAGCAGCCGACCAGTCCCATGTCGTGATACCAAGGCAACCACGAGATGCAGCGGTCGCTGGCTTGGAGCTTCATCCCCTCGCCATGTCCGGCCAGATTGTTGAGCAGCGAACCGTGGGTGACCGCAACCCCGTGCGGGAAGCGGGTCGAGCCGCTCGAATACTGGAGATAGCAGATGTCGTCGGTAGTGACTGCCGGGAACTCGGCCGCGGGTGCGGCTTGCAGTGCGAAGTCTTCCCAGGCCATGCCCTGACAGCCTTGCCGCGCGGCGGCGGCACCGGCCATCTCGGCGATTTCGGCGGGGTAGAACAGGATCAGCGGATCGCTGCTGGCAAGCTGCACTGCGAGCTGGTCGATGTAGCTGTCCTTGCCGCCGAAGCTGGTCGGCAGCGGCAGCGGCACTGGCCACGCCCCGGCATAGACCGTGCCGCAGAACAGCGCGGCGAAATCGGCACCGGTTTCAGCCACCAAGGCAACCCGGTCACCCTTTTTCACGCCATGCGCGATCAGGCGGCGCGCCATGACCAGCGAATCCGCGCGCAGTTCGCGGAAGGTGTAGACCCTGGCCAGATTGCCGCGCGGATCGTGGAAATTGAGGCCCCGGTTGCCGCTTGCGGCATAGTCCAGCGCATCGCCGAAAGTGGCGAAATTTGACAGGCGACGCGGCAGTTCGTCCTCGTTGGGGGTGCCAACAAGAGCTGTCACAGCAGCCGCATCGTGCGTCGTCACGTCGTTCATCAAGCGCTTAACCCGTTGTTTTGCAGCGGATCGTTTGCCAATCTCGCCGTGTGGCAGGCGCGCGGGCACCCTGACAGCCCCGCATCCCTGCTCCCCATTTGCGGCGGACTGTGGCACGAATAGGGCAATGCCGCCGCAATCCCCCATCCGCAACGACCGCGCACGTCGCGAAAAGCGCCCGCCGCGGCCGCTCAATCCGGTCCGGCTGGACGAGCTGGCGCTGGCCTATGTCGCGCGGTTCGCCACTTCTGCGGCAAAGCTGGAGACCTATCTCAAGCGCAAGCTGCGCGAACGTGAGTGGGAGGGCGAAACGCGTCCTGACCCCGGTGCCATCGTCGCCCGATTTGTCGAGGCGGGCTATATCGACGACGCCTCCTACGCCCGCGCCAAAAGCGGCAGCTTGCTGCGCCGCGGCTATGGCCGCCGCCGGGTCGATCAGGCGCTGGGCGCGGCGGGGATCGCGGAAGATGTGCGCGAGGAGGTCCGCGCTGGCGAAGCCGAGCAGCGCGCCGCTGCACTGGCCATGGCCCGCAAACGCCGGTTCGGCCCATTCGGCGACAAGGCAGACGACCGCGCCACGCGTGAAAAGCAGATCAGCGCGATGCTCCGCGCCGGGCACCCGCTGGACAGCGCCCGCGTTCTGGTCAATGCGCCAAGCATCGAGGCGGCCGAAGACTGGGCCGCCGCAGCCGGAGACGACGAGGCGTGAAGCATAACCTGATCCTGACCGTCCTGCTGGCAATCGCCGCCTGTTCCCCCGGCGCGAGCGATGCCGCGCAATCTTCTCCCTCGGCCAGTGTCCATGCTGAATCGGGGTTGCGGGTCATTCCGCTGACCGTAACCAGCACCTCCGGCAAGAAGCATTCATTCCGGGTCGAGGTTGCCGCGAGCCCGTTTGAGCAGGCCAAAGGTCTGATGTATCGCCGGTCGATGGGACCGGACGAAGGCATGATCTTCCCGCTCGACGCGCCCCGCGCGGCAAGCTTCTGGATGCGCAACACGGTGATCCCGCTCGACATCATCTACGTCGGGGTCGACGGCCGGATCAGCAACATCGCCGCCAATGCCGTGCCCTATGACGAGAGCCCGTTGCGCTCGGTCGGACTGGTCAAAGGCGTGCTCGAGCTCAACGGCGGCCGCGCCGCAGCGCTGGGGATTGCAGCAGGCGACAAGGTGGATTGGTAAGCCGTTCGCGCTTGCCCGCGCGAAGCCGGGACGCTAACGCCGCCGCCATGGGAATCCTTGGCAAGATCTTCACCTGGTGGGACGGCGCGACGATCGGGACGCTGTTCAACTCTGCGCTAACTGGTGAGAAAGTCGGCACCGACGCGCAGGGCAACGCCTATTATCGCGCGAAGAAGGCTTACGGGGCGGATCATCCGTTCGCCGGGCGTGAGCGGCGCTGGGTGATCTATGTTGGCAGCAACGATGCCAGCAACGTCCCCGCTGAATGGCACGGCTGGCTCCATGGCAGCTTCGATGGCGTGCCTGAAAGCAACCTCCCGCCGCCGCGGATCTGGGAAGTCGACTACACTCCCAACGCAACCGGCACAGCGTCTGCCTATCGCCCGGCTGGAGCTTTGGAGCGCGGCGGCAATCGGGCTGCTGCGACGGGTGACTATCAGGCCTGGAGCCCGGACGCCTGATCATGGCGCGTGGGTTTGCCCTGCTTGGCCTGTCCGCGCTGGCGCTTGCCGGCTGCAAGGGAGAGGGCGATCCGCAGGCTGCCGCCACCGCGATTCCCAAGCAGGTTGCCGCACAGCCCGCCGCCAAGGGCGTGGTCGAGAGCGAATACGGCACCCCGGTCAAAGACCGCGTCGCCACGATCGGCCTGCTCAACAAGCGCAACAATCTCAGCCAGGACATCGTGCTCAAGCCGGGTGAGGCGCGCCGGATCGGCAATGTGATCGTCCGGCTTTCGAGCTGCGAGCGCACCTTGCCGTGGGAGCAACCGCAGGAAACCGGAGCCTTCGTTCAGGTCTTCACCGAGGAGCGCGCCAACCCCGATGCGGCGCTGGCGTGGAAGCAGGTGTTCTCGGGCTGGCTGTTCAAGGAATCGCCTTCGCTCAACGTGGTCGAGCACCCGGTCTATGACGTCTGGGTCAAGGACTGCGCGATGAAGTTCCCGGGCGAGGAAGAGAGCCCCGCGCCTGCCGAATCGGCGAGCAGCGCGGCGAAGCCTTCGGGCAGCGCCAGTGCCGCGCCTGCGCCCAAGCCGTCGGCGAGTCCGTCACCCAAGCCTTCCGCTTCCGCCGCACCCTCGCCCTCGGTTGAGCTCTGAGCGGCGCGCAGGCGTTCAAGATAGTCCGCCTGGCTGATCTCGACCGCGCCGAGCGAGGCGAGATGGTCGGTCATGAACTGGCAATCGAGCAAGGTGGCGCCCGCTTGCCGCAGCGCCGCGACCAGCCAGGCCAGCGCCACCTTTGAGGCATCGGGTGCGCGGCTGAACATCGATTCGCCG
>Ga0114940_10000634_pt1 | contig 15300 bp, 19 predicted proteins | sample ColdCreekSource_FD_87195 | JGI IMG/M metagenome (GOLD analysis project Ga0114940, IMG submission 87195) | Groundwater microbial communities from Cold Creek, Nevada to study Microbial Dark Matter (Phase II) - Cold Creek Source | ecosystem: Environmental > Aquatic > Deep subsurface > Groundwater ... | reverse complement strand
TCTCAAAGCCTACTTCGCCCGTGTCGCTAAACGCCTCAAACCCAACGGCTCATTCAAATTCTCAGTCGAACTCGCCTTCCCGCCCTTCCTCAAAACAACCATCGAATATACACCAAAAGGACAGCGAAATGAGCGGCAAAAATGACCTTGGCTGTCACGTCTTAACAATTGATGGCGATGACAACGTGTCCACCATATTGTTCAATTGCTATGCCGAACTAGAGGCTCATCTGTGGGAATATGCATTCAACTCGGGCTATTCCGAGGCCGAAACCCTAGATCAATTCAAGGCCGGGTTTGAGGATGTAGCCGAGTGCATGGAAGCGCTCGGCGAGGGCTACACAATCGACAGCATGACCATCCAAGACGTTGCTAGGCAGGTCTCAGGAACGTCGCTCTTGGCCGAGGTCCGCTGCTTCTATCGTGACCGCGCAGAAACCCTGCGCAAGGAAGGCAACAGAGGCAGTGCATGGCAGTTCGAGCGCGCCGCACGCGCCGTTGCTACGGCTGAGCGAAAGATTGATCGGAAGATTTTCAAATGAAAAATCAGCCGTATGATAAATGCAAGGTCGCTTGCATTTATTTTAATGCTGACATCCATCTCACATGCTGGTAAGCTACCCTCACACTATGGGATCAAAGAAATGACTGTCTCTCTCTCCCACCGTGGCTTCAGGATCGGTCATGACGCTGACGGCCTTTTCTGGCTGCACGGCGGCCCCTGCAAAACCGTCACCGAAGTCAAAGAAGAGATCGATTATTGGGTCACTGAAGAGGACGCATTCTATGTGGATATTATAGCGCCCCCTGACGGGCTTGCGTCGAGTGCAACGCAGAAAGGCGCGCAAAAATGAACCAGACCGCACCAGTGACACAAGCGGCCGACTCCGTAGAAGGAGCCACAAAAGTAGGGCGGGGCCGGCCAGCAACGATCTTAGACGCCATTCCTGCCTTCGTAGAGGCCGTTAGAGCGGCAGAGGACGGCTTTGGGGAGCTTTGGCGGGTAGAATGGGACCGCAACCTCGCTGGTAAGGCGCTCGCCACCCGCGCAGCCTATACGTCAAAATACAGGATGGCCATCAAGGAAGCCCTTGGCGACCGCCATGCCTCATTGGCTTCTATCACCGTTCTCGACCGCCGCGATGATCGTGAGTATCGCACGACCACTGTTGACCAGCGCTCCGGGGCCGGTCGGCCAAGTACACGCCGAGAGAGCATCGAGGCTTTGGTTCGTGATGTCGCTGCACTAGATCACGCCCGCCAGACAGCTGTTGCGTCTGCTGAAAAAACCGAACGGCAGGCCGCTGCCATCTATAAGCGCGCACTGGCAAAGCGCTGGAACACGGAGCTGGCCGCGCTACGCGCTACACTCAAGCCGACCAGCCTCCTTGCAGCTTCGACATATTGTAGAAATGCTTTGCGAGAAGCCAACCTTGATGACGAGCTGACGCTTTCCGTCGTCAGAGCGCCGGATGAGCTTCAGAAGGCCGTTTATGACACCTACAAGGCATCAATTAGCGAACAGCACAACGAGTTGGTCGCTATACCGGAGTGGCGCAAGCTGCTCGATGTAGCCATAGCCGCATTGCCTAGTGTTGATAAGAGCTGGACGACGCTCGAAAGTGAGGCACAGGCCGTTGCCGACAATGCCTCGCGCCACGATCTAGTTCGATATGGACTTGCTCTACACCTGCTTACCGGTCGCCGGCCATATGAGGTCTTTTGCCAAGGGTCGGTTCTGCCGGTTCCGCTGGTGGCGGAAGAGACCGCCGGCGCACATGCGCGCGTACGCGGCTTCGACAGCTGGCGCGTCCTATTTTCCGGCCAAGCAAAAACACGCGGCAAAGACGGAACTCGCTTCGATCAGACCTTCCCGATACCGACGTTGACCAATGCCAAAGATGTCATATTCGCTTGGACCGTCATTCGGCTAAGCACCTGCGGTCAAGTGTGGAAAGAGATGACCAACGAAGAGTTCTGGAACGATCTGTGTCGTGTGCCGGCGCAGTCCGCAATTATGCCCGGTATTCGTGAAGAGCTATTTAGCTCCCATTGGCCTGTGGCAGTGTTGGGTGACAGCACAAATGCTGTCGAGGCGAAGCGCCTCGTGCCAAACAATATCCGCGCCCTCTACGCCGAGATAGCGGACAATTTTTTCCGACCTCAGTCGCAGTCCAAAGCCGCCTTCTTCGCAGAGATTCTAGGTCACACCGAAAAGGACATGGAGACGGCAAAGGCCTACATGAAATACTATCTGCCAGACCAAAAGAACGCTGGCCCCGGCAAGCGCGTAAAGGGCAATCTCACCAAGAAGATCGTCGCGGCCGAGTTGGCGCGAGCCGCTCATTAATGTGAACTGAGGATAGCCCGGCCAGATGCGGCGACGGTAAATTACCTCATCGCCTCATCTACCAGATCGCAAGCAGCTTGGCCGGTAGCATCCGTCCTAAACTGCCCAGAGCTATAGAGCTGGACGACTTCATTCGTGGCCTGCAACTGATCCGATACCGTCGGAAATTGCCCAGACTTGCCTAATGCGCGTGCGGCGGCCTTCATCTGATTTTGCATGATTAAAGGATCATTCTTGTAGGCGGCGCATTCTGGCGCTGCCAGATAGACGTTTCCGGCCCTACGCATCGCATCTTTCTTCGCCTCGGTCATTTCCTGCGCGAAAGCGCCCGTGGCGACAGTGCATACTGCAACAACAGTCATGGTCCACCGCATAGCGTGTCCTTAATGGCAGTTGATTGGTAAAACGTTGGCCCGATCCAGAGGCGGACTTTCCCTACTCTATTTAGGAGGTTTCACGGTCTCTTGAACAAGGCCTATCTGTTCCGGGTGGCTAAATGAGCGAAATCCCCGCACCATTGCCACGACGAACCACACGAACAAGAAAATACCAAAGACTGCTCGCGGCCAAAAGGCATCCGGCAGCCACTTTTCAATAAATCTGGTACCCGATAATGCAACAAAAAGGCCCATGATAGTGAGACAGAAAACTGCCAGTGCTCTCACTGTGTAGATCGGGGAATTCACGATCCACCGTACTAAGTGTACAAAGACTGGCGCACCTTTTGGCGTGGTCACCACCCATGTCATACCCACGGCCATAAGTCCTGATGCGAGCACCAATATGGCCTCGGCGACGAACAACCCGTTCATTTTACTTCTCCCTTCGAGACATTAGTCGGTCTTGTCTGCTATGCGCTATATTAAGCATCGCCGCGTGCACAGCCATTATAAGGAACGTCAAAAATGGTGCAATCACCGCCACGGTGAGCATCTTGAACATAATAAACGGAATTGCATAGTATAAGGCGACCGGCAAAGCCATTGTAATAGCTAACGCCACGTGAAATGGAAAATGATCACATAAGAACCTCGTCAGCGACAACAAGCCGGACATCATGAACCCGCTATAGCGTAACCAATAATCTAATATCGTAGGCATCATCCATCAGTCCTTCCCTGCTTCTGGTGCCATCGCACTAAGCTAGAATCGATAGGGCTTGATCGTCGCCCGCTGGACTGGACGACAGAATACTTGCACGGGGATAGATCGGCGGCGTATCGCTATCGTCGGTCAGCACCAAACCGTCGCGCCACAGCCGATCCAATCCATCCTGAATCAGTCTGCCTGAATAGCCTTTTGCTGTCCAAACATGGATTACGTCCAGCAGCTCGTGCGCATTGCCGCTGCTGCTACGCGGCAACGCCCGCAGCAGGCGCATTGCGAACTTTTCGACCGGCTCGTCTTTTGCGTCGTTCAGTTCTTCGAACGCTGCCACCATCTTTCGCACCTACCGTCGAAGCTGGCGCGAGCCGTCTTTGTCAGTAAGAATCAAAGTTGAACCTTTCAACAGCAAAGTCGTGTCAGCTTGAAAAGTACCATCTGTATCAGCTACGCCGCAGGCTATCCGCATATGCCAGCGGTTCGTCCCATTGGGCTTAAGAGATTTTATCTTGCAGCCTGTGTCAGGCCCTAAATCGACCCATTGCTCGTCAAAATTGATCGCGAGATCGTCCTCACCAGTCCACAGTCCGGAGAGTACCTTGTTGGCACTTGCCGATGCCGCGAGAGCCACGAGGATCATGCCAGCACCTGTCGCCACACTTACCAATAGCTGTGATCGCTTGTTCATCGTTTCCTGCCTTCAGGCCTTTGCTTAAATTCGAAGCCATGCTTGGTGGCGCGGGTGCATGCTTCTCGTGTTAACGCTGGCGCTGGCGTTCCATCTCTCGCCGTTGTTCTTCACGGCGCATCTCTTCAGCGCGGCGCTGCTCTTCGCGGCGCATTTCGTCCGTCCGGCGCTGCTCTTCGCGGCGCATCTCTTCCATCCGCCGCTGTTCTTCACGCAACCGATCATCACTCATGAAATCGCTCCTCTCAATAAAATGGCCAGTGAAGTGTGATTCACCGGCCACGTCTTGGCAAGTCCCGCTTCGCAGCTTGATCTAAGCCCTCAAAAAGGGATTTCATCGTCCAGCGAGCGGTCATAGAGGCTGCTGTCGTAGTTGCCCTCCGGCGCTTCGCTGTCGGTGCCGTTCTCAGAATCGTTCGTTTTGGTGCCGCTCGGCTTTGCGCCGAGCTGCGCTACACCATGAAACGGCGTCAATACGATCTCCGTGGTGTAGCGATCCTGTCCGTTCTGATCGGCCCATTTACGTGTCTGCAACTGACCCTCGACATAGACTTCCATGCCCTTCTTCCCGTACTTTTCGAGAAAGGTGCAGATGCCCTCGTTGAAAACCACGACATTGTGCCACTGCGTGCTTTCCTTGCGCTCTCCGCTATTCTTGTCACGCCAGAACTCTGACGTTGCCATACGAAAATTTACGACCGGCTTGCCGCTGTTCAGCCGGCGCAATTCCGGGTCAGCTCCCAGCCGCCCGAGCAGTGTCACCTTGTTGACGTTCATTACCATTGGATGTCCTTTCCTCGTTTCACAGTTGATCCTTAATCTGCATGCCTTCACGGTCCGCTGGTTCGCTTCCCGAACCGGCGATAGAGCGATCTTTCGCTAATTCCTGTGCGCCTCACTACTTCGCTCATGTGCATGTCCGTGTTGAAAAACAGAGGGCGCGCCTCTTCAAATTTTTCATCGGAAACGCGCGGCGCGCCACCCAACTTCTCCTTTGTTCGGCCAGACCGCATTCGGGCAGCAACCTCACTGTGCAGGCCATTTTGGCCCCTGAGCACAAAGTCGATTGCTGCCTTGGCATCTGGGTGCCAGCGGATTGTTTCCATGCTGGCCGCATCCAGCACCACCGCTTGCTTGGCGGCGATTTCTTCCAGAGCAACAGCGATGTCGGTAACGCCTGTACCGAGCCGTGACGCGCTGGCGATCACCACAACATCTTTCTCCTTCAGCTTGGCGATCATCGCCGTCCGTTGAGGCGTTACGTCTACGTAATTTGTCCTTCTCCGGGTCGGTATCTGATCAACGAAGATGACGGCTTTTGCCGGCAGGCCGGCGCGCGTCAGCGTTTCCTCTTGTTCCTCTTTTGAAGGAGAGCTTTTGGATAAGCGGACATACCCGTATTTCATTTTTTTCAGCTCATATTCTCCTGCCATATCTTTTATGCTTGACAGGTTGTCAGAAGTTGTATGCAATGTCAAACACAAAACAGTTGGCAGGGCAATCCCTACAAGCATCGAGAACGCCATGCACTACACCATTGAACCTATCGCAGACGGTCATTGGCAGGTCGTCAATGCTTTGACCAAGGAGACCTACGGCCAGCCGCTTAGATCTCTGTCCGCTGCGCATATTCTGGTCCAGCAGGCTGAGGCGTCGATCAACATCCGTCGAATGACAGAGTGCCGCACTGGCGGCTGCTCCTTGTAAGGCTATGGACGCCTCACCTAGCAAGTCCGAACAGGAGCTTCGCTACAGGGAAGCTCCGAACAACGTCGAGGCAGAGCAAGCCTTGCTTGGTGCGATTTTCGTCAACAACGACGCATTCTACCGTGTCTCCGATTTCCTGCGAGCGGAGCACTTCTTTGAACCTCTTCATCGCAAGATTTTCGAGATTTCCGCCGAATTGATCCGCATGGGCAAAAATGCCAGCCCTGTCACGATCAAGACCTTTCTTCCGGCGACTGATAAAGTCGGCGAACTGACGGTCGCAGGCTATTTGGTGCGCCTCGCGGCGGAAGCCGTCACCGTCATCAACGCCGCCGACTATGGGCGAGCAATATATGACCTGGCTGTGCGTCGGTCGCTCATCTCGCTTGGCGAAGATGTGGTGAACATCGCCTACGATGCGCCGGTCGATCTTTCGCCGCAGCAACAGATAGAAGACACAGAACGCCGCCTGTTTGTGCTCGCAGAAAGTGGCGGGCACCAAGGCGGATTCGACCCTTTCCACGCAGCCGTGAAAATTGCTGTCGATATGGCAAATGCCGCTTATATGCGGGACGGAGGGCTGTCAGGCGTTGCCACCGGGCTACGCGATCTCGACCGCCGTATGGGCGGTCTTCAAGCTTCCGATCTGATCATCATCGCCGGCAGGCCGGGCATGGGAAAGACTGCGCTCGCAACCAACATCGCCTACAATATCGCACGCAGCTATCGCCCGCACCAAAACGCGGACGGGACTACTGCCGCCGGCGACGGAGGTGTCGTAGGCTTTTTCTCTCTCGAAATGTCGGCCGAGCAATTGGCCACCCGGATCATCTCAGAACAGACGGCAATCTCTTCGTCCAAAATCAGGCGCGGCGAGATCACGGAAGCCGAGTTTGAGAAGCTCGTCGCCTGCTCACAATCCGTCCAAAAGACACCGCTATACATCGACCAGTCAGGCGGCATTTCTATCGCCCAGCTCGCCTCCCGCGCACGCCGGTTGAAGCGTCAGCGCGGTTTGGACGTTATCGTCATCGACTACATTCAGCTCATGCAGGGATCGAGCGGAAAATCGTCCCAAAACCGTGTACAGGAAGTAACTGAAATCACGACGGGGTTGAAAGCCCTAGCCAAAGAACTATCCGTCCCCATCATCGCTTTGTCGCAACTTTCGCGACAGGTCGAGAACCGCGAAGACAAACGTCCGCAGCTCTCTGACCTTCGCGAATCCGGCTCCATCGAGCAGGATGCAGACGTGGTGCTTTTCGTCTACCGCGATGAATATTACCTGAGAGCCAAGGAGCCAAGGCCCGGTTCAGATGCCTATATCGAGTGGGAAAATGCGATGGCGCTGGCTGCTGGCAAGGCAGAAGTTATCATCGCCAAGCAAAGGCATGGCCCAACCGGTACGGTCGGGATGGGATTTCAACCCGAATTCACCCGCTTTTTCGACCTCGCCGATGAGAGCAGGCTTCCCGAACACCATTGATCACCCCGGACTAATGGCAGGACCACGGCCACGGCCATGTTCGGCGAATTTCTCCCTGACAGGCTCCGTCCGGTTTGCTCGAATAGCGTCAGCGCGCCCTGTTACATCCTCGACAATCACGTCGAGCAACGGTGTGTCGGCCAGCGTGTGACGCGCTTCCTCGCGTAAGGTCACAACAGCCGATCCGATCTTCAACGCCATCTCGTCAAGGCGCTTCAAGACGTGGCCCGCCGGCATGCCTATATCCTGCGCAAAATCGACCCAATGGCCTCGCGTGATGCGCGGCCGCCAGAACTCGCCGGATTTTGGGTTGTCCCGGTCTCGACCGACCGACATTGCCAGCAGGGGCTTGATTGAGGAGTATCTTGCCGTGAAAGCCGCCTGATTGTTCACGTCATAAAGAGGCGACAGCGACAGACGGCCGCTGGCCGAATAGCGGATCGAGTAGTTTTTCCCGTGAGCGTCGGGGTTGCCGGATAGGTACTGAAACAGTGCTCGGTCGAGCAACCCCGCCTGATCGACTGCCGGGCGATCCATGAACTTAATCGTCTCGGCCATTCGCTTCCATGATGGACCGGGTACGCCATATTTGTTGTCTTCGTACTTGTGCAAAGGCATCACGCCAAGCGCCTGACAAAAGTCCTCCTGATGGGTTCTGTTGAGCAGTGGCGGCCCATCGGTGCGCGTTTGCAAAGTGCGGTCGTAACGCGCCATTCGCATATAGGTGATGTCACCTGCCTGATGGATTTGTGACGGCGGTACCCGCATGCCGCAGGCATGCGCAAGGCGTAGGCAAAAATGTTCGGTTTTGATGGAATCGTTGAGGCCGGCGATATCGACCTTGATGATATGAGAAGATGGGAACCCGTTCACAGGCAAGGCGACTTTTCCGCCCATCACCAGAACCGCCATCTTGTCATTGATGCCGGCGAGAGAAATGCGCGTGCCGGTCACGGGATCGTCCACCAACGGCCGCACAGGAAGCTCTTTCAGCAATTGTGCTAATTCGTCCTCTTGCAGGAACTTGAAGCTTGGCGGGTCTCGTACCAAGGCGTACGGGTCTTCAGGATCAGCAAAGACGACCGCGCCGGCGCAATCGCGGCCGATCATGCGCAGCAGCTCGAAATCGTTGATCTCCGCGCCACTCATCCCGAACGCCATACCAATCTTGTCGCGATGCTGCGGATTGTCCGGCAAAATCCCCGCGATAAACGGCTCTACCACCTCCGGCCCATGATCGCGCCGCGTAAGCGGCATAGACAGCGACAGTGCGTGCGCTCTGCCCTCACTGGCCGCTTCGAGCCACTTGCCGTCATAAACAAACGACAGGCCATCGTAAGAGCGTTGCAGGGTGCCTATAGGCTTGTCGTACAGGATCACATTGAGACGGTTGCCGGCGCTCACCTGCCTTGCTCCAGATCGTCCGGCAGGCTGTCCGTGATATCCATTTCGAACTCTTCATCATCTGGCCTAGCCGCCGTCACTACGCCGCTGAGCTGGGCCGTATCGATCACGTCGAAAGTCAGGCCGACTGCTTCCGCGATCTTGATCGCCATCGACAGCGGCACGTCCTTTCCATCCTCGAAATCTTTCACCGCGAACCGGCTCTGACCGATGGCGTTACCCACCTGCTCGCGTGAAAGAGACAGCTCTTCACGGCGCACGCGCACAGCGTCACACAGGCGCTCGTGCCCGTGCGCACGTACAAACTGATCGGTCGGCACTCCATCCTTGCTCCCGAGCCGCACAAGCCATTCCTCGCGTTGTTCGAGGCTCATCAACTCCCACGCGACGATAGTCGCCGCAATATAGCGCGGAGGTTCGCCCGTGGTGCCGAACAGCCCCCGCAACTGGCGACTGACGCTGTTTTCAGCCTTGCCGGTCAAAACCGAGACCGTCTTCTGATTAAGACCGGCGGCGACCATCCTCTCCTGCCACGGAGAGACTTCGGTGCTGTATTTGCGAGGGGTGCGCTTATCGGCCGGTTTTTCCCGCGATTTCTTCGACATTAATTGAACCTACGTATATTGACACGGGTTAAATTTCATAACATAGATACATCTAGCGTATATTCGTTGATATTGAAAGGCAGCTCTCATGCGTCACTGGCTCCGCAACCTCCCCGGAATGGACAACGTATTTGCCAAGGCCAACATCGTGCCTCTGGAAGAGCTTTACCAAGAGCGAGAAACCCTCTCCGTTCGCATCGTTGAAGCCGAGTTTGACGCCTACAAAGCCGTGCTCGTCCGCTGGACTCCCGATCAAGTCAGCGCCTGTTTTGGCCGCAGCGTAGTCGAATAAACCTGTCTGCTATCCTCCCAAGCAGACTTCTTGCCCCGGAGTGATCCGGGGCTTTTTTTATCCATTATCCACCTGACCATCTCCGCAATAGAAAACGGCCCCGAGAAGGGGCCGTTTCTTATGCGTTTGCTTGGGGTGGTAGGGCGATCAGCCGGAGCCACCGCCGAGTGCGATAGACTGCACCCAACCAAGGAAGATACCAACAATGCCAAGGATGCCCGCGATCACGGCCGCCATGGCCGAACGGCCGGCATTGTTGCGGCTCTGTTCGTTGTTGACTGCATCCCACCATTTGTAAATCGAGTAACCCGCGAAGGCGAGGCTGAATGCCGAGGCCGTGTAAAGGAACACGCCGGCGACGTTTTCGAGACCAGTCTTGGCGTCGTCAGGATTCATGCGCGAATTGGCCGCCGCATCCTGTGCTTGCTTCTGAAATTCCAGCGGAGCCTTCGGATCGGCTTGTGCCAAGGCGAACTGTACCGACGAATAGAAAGCAACGCTCGCCATAGCGATTGCTCCCAAATATTTGTCCCGCACCTTACCGGCGACGGCTTTCATTGTTGCCTTGACCATAACCTTCTCTCCTTGCCGCAGCGGCTTATTGGCCTGTTTCGCTGTTACACCAACTTTGACTGTTTCACAATGTCTTGATTGAGATTGTCAATGTGAAACAGTCGCCTCTAAAACGCAAATTATCATTCGGCCGCGATCTGAAGATCGTTACTGATTCCATATTGCATCACCTCGTCGGCGACGAGCTTTGCTATCGATGTTTCGGCCGCCTTCCTCTGTTTCCGCGACACCTCGTTCCAGCGGCCGATGGCCGTCCCTTCCGGGAACCGACGCGCCAGCATATCGAGCGCCCTTTCAAGCGGGACGCGATTGTACAATTCGTCGCGCACCGCGCGGTCCTCTGTCTTGGTCGAAAGCGCCCATAGGAGTCTGATCCCCAGAGCATTATTGAAGATCACCCAACGCTTTTCGTCGTTCCGCAGCTTGTACATCGCCAAGACGTTCGCACCTTTAGACGGGTCCGATTTGTCGGGTCCATTGACGTAACGTTGCAATGCCGAGTCAATGGCTGGTGTACCGCCCAGTTCCTTCATCAACTTGTCGCGGGCTTCCTGCGAGTCGGAATTGAGCACCATGATCGTCGTCGCCTGCGATGTCAGGCCCTGAAAATCACCCAACTCCTGTGAAACCAGACATACTTCGAGGTTCCATTTACGGCCCGTACGGCAATCATGCCACACGACATCGTTGATCGTGCCGATGGTTCCCGTGAGATGGTACTCATCCATCATCATACGCTTCGGTGTTTCGGCAATCGTCTGGAACGTGCGCCGCCAATAACGTTCGTAGGCTCCCCTGATCTCGGCATCGTCGGGGAACGTCATCGCCCGAATGTCGTCCTTGTCGCCGGCGATCTTTGACATGAACACTTGCCGGGTGATCAGGAACATCAATGTGTTTTTGCGCATCGCCTCGTCATTCAAAGCCGACACCGACACCACGTCTTGGAGATCGATCGCCATGATCCGCGCTGATCCCGTTTCCATCGACGTGTAGTGTGAGAACATCGGATATGTGCTTTCCAGCGCCTCCAGATGCCGTTGCATCGTTTTGACCATCTCGATGCCGAAATCCTCCTTAATTTGCGGTTCGGCGAGGATGGTCGCGATATCCTTGATGCGCGGCGCGGCGTAGCGCTGGGCGCGGATCGCCATCTCATAATTGTCGTGCTTGATAAACTCATCGACAAGCGTCCAGTAGCGCGTCCTCTCGTTCAGCTTGATGCCTGCGGCGCGCGCCGCTTCATTGAGCGACAGGTCAACACTCGCCTGCCAACGGTTCGCGTTCGAATCGACGCTCAGATCGCTCTTGACCTCGAATACGCGTGCTATGACGCGGGTGATCAGCTGCGGCAGAAGCTTTTCATCCATAGGGATCGCCGTCAGCAAGAAGTTTTTGATGAACACCTGCTCGCGGTCGAGGGGCGCGCGCGAGCCAAGCGAAATATCGAACGGGTTGACCGCATACTCGGCCGTGTTTTTCGGCCGCATGTAGATGACTTCGCGCTGACGCTCTTCTGGCAACAAGGCGCTCAGCAGGTTCATACAGCCGGACGATGACACGCCAACGTCCGCTACCATCATGAAGGGCAGTTCACTGCCCGGACGGTACGCCGCGAGATCGAAATTCATGCGGTTCGACAACACCGACTTGCCAGAGCCGGTACCGGCCGAGATCAGAGTCAGCCACGCCGGTTGTTCCGGCGCGAAAGCCCGGTGCGGCATCAAATTGCCGTCTGTCGAGGTAAAGATACTGTCGCCCGATTCATAGACCGGAGCCGTACGGTGAAATGGCAGAATTACCGCCAGATCGGAGACGGGCGCAAGCGTCCCTCGCCAACTCTGCGTCGTCGCATTCATACCGGCCACCGTCTCCGCCAAAGTTCTAACCGGATTGGACGGGCTGTCGGAAACGGAACAGTCACCCCATGATTGCAGCGCCACCAGCAAAGCCGAGGCGCGGGTGCGAAGCCGTTCTTCCGGCTCCCCCGGTTCTACCCATGTCGTCGCCGACAGATTCGTCTTGACCACCGCTTCCGTGTCCGATCCCAATGCTTGCGAAACGGCTTGCAAATTCTTGCCAAGCAATCTTGTGGTGCCGTTGAGAATACCCATCAGCTGCGCCATAACCTGCCGCATTTTCACTCGCGACTTGTCGGAACTGTTCAAACTCTCCATCGACAAGGTGACACGATACGGCATCTTGGTTTCACGCAAGCGAGAGACCAGGTTGTTGAACGGCCGCAGGTTCTTTGGATAGCGCAGCACCTGACAGACAGCAAAGTTGCGCGGTCCCCACGAAATCCGTCGCATGTCCTGCGACACCACCGGGGCTGACGATAGAATTTGCATTGCCAGCGGCGGTGCGAAGAAATCCGATACGTCGCTGTCGAAACCCGTCTTACGCGGAGGATATTTCACTGCTCCGGGAGCTTCTGGCATCCAGTCATCCGGCGTTTCATGATAGAAAATGCCTTGCCGGATTGCCGCAATATCGGGGCGCGATCCGTCTTCTCCCGGCTTGATGACGTTGGCTATGACGCCAATCCGGTCAAGCGCCGTCAAGAACGATTGAACGAACGCGCTATGCGGACCTTCCAGAGCTGGAATCTCCGCATAAGGGTCCATTGCAGCGCGCATCGGTGGCAACTGGCTACGGGCCGCGTCGTTCGCCTTCTTTTGCGCCACAACCTCACGCTGCTGCCCTGCCTGTGGCCGGGAGACCAGAGCCACCAGAAGCCGTTCGGACACGGCCCGACGCATAATGACATCGCGCGTCTCGGCAAGGATACTGCTTACTCGCAATTGCTTCAGCTCGGCATTCTGGCGCTGGCGCTCCAGATGGGCATCAACCGCCTTCTCGGCGTTGAATGACGATTCAAAGGAAATGACGATGTTATGCCCCGGCGCTTTCATCACCTGCGCCATTTCGGCCGCGAAAAGGTCGATCATCCGGTCGGAGAAATCAGTGTCGGAAATAATCGACCGCGCACCCTTTACTTCGACCAGCGTGATATCCGACCCGTCATGTGCAAAGAGCACAGGCCGGGGCGTGTCAGGATCGAAACCGCTCAGATCGCAGAACTGGTCAGCGTTGCGGTTCAACATGCTCATGGGACATCCTTCGGAACGTAACGCACCAGAAAATTGGTCAGCGCCGTCTTGTCATTGAGACCATCCATGCTCGCATCGAAATACTCCTTGCCGAAACCGTCTATGATCCGGGTTCGTTGCTGCAAGGAGTTCTCGATAGCCATGGTGGCATTCTTCAGCCCATTTTCCTGCGCCATTTGGCGGGCACGCTCGATCAAGCGCCATATCCCGGCACTGGCCACCGTTTCCGGTACGAAGGCAATCTTGGTCGGTCGCTTGCTCATCACATGCCCGGACCTAATCGCGGAGAGAAGTTGACCACATTGTCACGATCTTCGCGTAGTCGGCGATCTTGTTCCAACCGGTCACGGTCATTGCGCAAGAGTTGGTCACGCACCTCCTCGATGTTGCGCGCAACATCCGTGACGACACGAGGCGGCGCTGCCAGCGATGATTTCAGCTCCGCCAACTGCACTTGCCCGGACCCGCCACAGATACGAAGTCTGTCCTCCATATCGCCGACTATCTGCGGCCCCTTTTCACGTTGCAAAGCCGACCACGCCGTTTTCATCCGCTCCCCGTATTCGCCGGCGTCGCTCATAGCTCGCATTCGCGATGACATCGGCCGCGAGATATCATTGGCCGCATTGGCCGCTTCCTGCGCCTTGCCTGCAAGCGCTCTCACCGCTGTCATTTCCCTGTCCAGCTTTTCGCGCGCCTCGCGGGTCGCCAGCTCGACCTCCACCTTTGCCAAGCCGGGCGATAATCGGCGCTCACCGCTTTTCCTCTCTGCGGCGGCGCGCTTTTCATTATCGACAATGCCTATTACCGCCATGCCGCTCTTCATTCGCTGACTTGGCGATAATTCGGTCACCTCACCGTAGGCTTTCAAAGTCCGCTCAACTACGTCCTTGGCGGCAGCGCGCGCCGACATCTCCTTCACTTTGAGCATCATCGGCTCCGGCACCTTTTGAAAGGGCTTGCCGTTCATATCAACGATCCGGTTGGCGAGAGCTTGCCGTTCGAGGAAGGAGAAGTTGCGCTCGACTTTCTCGCGCGCCTTTTCCACCGCAGCCGCATAACCCGGCTGTACAATCTCCTCCATCGCCTGATTGGCTGTCATCCTGCGATTGGACACCGCATTGGCAGCGTCCACCAGTGTCTTCTTCATGCCCGCGTCCTCGCACCATTTGTCAGCCACGTTGGCCAGACGGTGCATGCGGTCGGTCGGTGCGAATACATTGCGGTCGATCCACGTTCGGTCCAGACCTTCAGCAAAATAGTCGGTCAGACGAACCGTCTCGCCGCCATTCTTGATTGCCAGATCGCAGGGTAACCGATGCGCGGCTGGATAGTCCCGGCTTGTCGATTTGTCCTGCACCCGTGCTCCGGTTGCGACAAACTCACCGCCGTCAGGGATAATCTTGGAATCCCGCGCTTGCTCGATCAGCGCCAAAACCGCGTAGCTCTGTTGCAGCCGCCCTTCCGCGTGCCTGTGGAGCGACCCAATGGGTACGTTAGCGGCCGTGCGTGAAACATCTTCATAAAGCTCTTCGAACAGCGCCAGCGTGTCTGGGCGACTGTCCATGATCGAGCGCCGAGTTGCTGGTTTATCGGCTGCTCGATCAGCGCTGACGTATCGCTCTTGTTGCTCGACGCTGTGGCCTATTGTGATCTCCGGCTCGACACCAACGCGTTTGGCTCGCAGGCCCTCGATACGAAGCGACAGGGCATCATCCCCGTTGGCCACTTCCCGGCCTGCTACTTCCAGCAAGTATCCGTTGTTGTCATGAACGGCGACGTGGGCGGCACGATCTAGCGCCCGGTCCATTTGCCGTTCCAGCCTGACGCGCCGCTCTTCGTTCCTGATCGCCTCTTCGGCGCTGATTTCCGGGTATCTATAAGCGCCTGTCTCCGGGTCATGCTCCGGCTCAACGATATCGTTCGCGATCTGTTGCTGAGCAACGGCCTCTATCGCTAGTAGAGCGTCGTTGGCGGC
>Ga0114940_10000633_pt1 | contig 15308 bp, 13 predicted proteins | sample ColdCreekSource_FD_87195 | JGI IMG/M metagenome (GOLD analysis project Ga0114940, IMG submission 87195) | Groundwater microbial communities from Cold Creek, Nevada to study Microbial Dark Matter (Phase II) - Cold Creek Source | ecosystem: Environmental > Aquatic > Deep subsurface > Groundwater ... | reverse complement strand
GTTTACTTGAACGCGCTCGCCGGCAAAGGCGTGCACGTGGTGACCGTGAACGACTACCTGGCTCAACGTGATTCCGAATGGATGGGCGGCCTCTACCGCTTCCTGGGACTCAAAGTGGGAATTGTGGTGCACGACCAAAATCGCGACGACAAAAAGGCCGCCTACGCCGCGGACATCACTTACGGAACCAACAACGAATTCGGCTTCGACTACCTACGTGACAACATGGCGCCCACCGTGGAAGCCCTCGCCCAACGCGAACTTTTCTACGCCATTGTGGACGAAGTGGACAGCATCTTAATCGACGAAGCCCGCACCCCACTCATCATCTCCGCCCCTGCTGAAGAATCCACGGAAAAATACGTGACCTACTCCAAGCTCGTGCGCATGCTCGAGAAAGATCTGCACTACAACATCGACGAAAAACAGCGCGTGGCCACCCTCACCGAGGACGGCATCCGCAAGATGGAAGAACTGCTCGGCCTCGACAACATCTATACCGAGAAAGGCTTTGAAGAAGTGCACCACATCGAACAAGCCCTCCGCGCTCACGCCGTCTACAAATGCGACGTGGATTACATGGTAAAAAATGAGGAAATCCTCATCGTGGATGAATTCACCGGGCGCATCATGCAAGGCCGCCGTTACGGTCAAGGTTTGCATCAAGCCATCGAAGCCAAAGAAGGCGTGCCCGTGAAAAAAGAAAGCCGCACGCTGGCCACCATCACCTTCCAAAACTATTTCCGCATGTTCCAAAAACTCGGCGGAATGACGGGAACCGCCAAAACCGAGGAAGAAGAATTCGGCTCGATTTACGGCCTGGAAGTGGTGGAAATTCCCACCAATCGTCCCGTGATTCGTGACGACAAACCGGACTCCATTTTCAAATCAGAAATGGGCAAATTCAATGCGATTGCCGAAAAAGTTGGCGAGCTGCACGAGAAAGGCCAACCCGTTTTGATCGGAACCATTTCCGTAGAAAAATCCGAGCGCCTTTCCGATTTGATCAAAGCCCGCGGCATTCCGCACTCCGTGCTCAACGCCAAATTCCATGAGCAAGAAGCCGAAATCGTGGCCAAAGCCGGTGAACGCGGCGCCGTGACCATCGCCACCAACATGGCCGGTCGTGGAACCGACATCAAGCTCGGTGAAGGCGTGAAAGACCTCGGTGGACTCGTGATTCTGGGCAGCGAACGCCACGAATCGAGGCGCATAGACAACCAGCTCCGCGGACGTGCCGGACGCCAAGGCGACCCCGGATTCAGCCGCTTCTACGTGTCCATGGAAGACGACCTCATGCGCATTTTCGGCGGCGACCGCATGAAATCCGTGATGGAACGTCTCGGCCTCCCAGAAGACATGCCGATCGAAAATCGCCTCATTTCCAACTCCATCGAAAGCGCTCAGCGCCGCGTGGAAGGCCACAACTTTGACATCCGCAAACACCTCGTGGAATACGACACCGTGATGAACACACACCGTGACATCATGTACAAACGCCGCCGCGCCGTGCTCGAAAAAGAAAGCCTCAAAAACGACGCCATCGAACTCATCGAAAACGAGGTGGAACGCATCGTGCTCTCGCACCCCGGCGACCTCAAAGAAGTCTGGGAAACCGTGAATGCGCTCCACCACAATCCGGTCGCGCCCATCGCGCTGGAAACCCTCGAGCTTTTGAACGAAGAGGAAGTGATGACCAAGCTCAAAAAAACCCTCGAAGCCGAGTACTTGAAAAAAGAAAAAGAGCTCCCCGATCCTGTGATTTTGCGCCGTGCCGAACGTGCCATTTTCCTCCGCACCATCGACACACTCTGGATGCGCCACATCGACGAACTCAAGGACCTCCGCGAAGCCGTTTCTCTCAGCGGTTACGGCCAACGCGACCCGCTCGTGGAGTACAAAAACCAAGCCTTTGCAATGTTTGAAGAACTCATGCAACGCATCGACCGCGACACCCTCACCGCCCTCTTCCACGTGAAGATCAACGTGCAGTTGGTTCAGCCCGCACCTGCTCCAGCCCCCATCGTCAAAACCAACGAGGCCGCCATCGAACAAAATTTGGCGGAGCCTTCCCTGGAAAAACCAACCATGTCCGCCGCCGCCGCCATCCCCAACCACGTGGCACCCGGAATGCCCATCGTCATGCGCCCGGCCGCCCCAGCAAACACCGACCCCGGCCGCAACGAAGCCTGTCCTTGCGGCAGCGGCAAAAAGTACAAAAAGTGCCATGGCGCCTAAAACTCTCCCCGCGCCTCCTCCAACTCGTATCGCGCCTGCAGCTCCATCCAAAATTCAGCCCGATTTCCAAAAAACTCGCTGAATCTCAAAGCAGTATCGGCCGAAATTCCTCTCTTCCCCAGCACAATTTCATTGATACGCCGGGGCGGCACGCAGATGGCCCTGGCCAACTGATTTTGATTGACGTGAAAATCAGCTAAAAATTCCTTGTAGAGGATCTTCCCTGGATGGACCGGTGGAAACTTTCGTGGCATAAAACGAAGGATTAAGATTATCCCAAGGTATAACGCGGCGCGTCAGGAACGGACCATTCTTCAACCTGTAAAACCATTCCTGAGAGTGAATTTGCAGAGTAAGAAAGTGCACTCTTTTGACGCGGCCCGTTAACAATCACTAGGGCACACCCAAACTCTAACCGAAAACCACCTGTCAAATCCCTGAATAAAATCTGAAAAAGTTCTGACAAAAACCTGAAGTTTTTGCCATCCAGCACCTGCCCAGCTAAACTGGCCTCAATGAAAACCATTGTAGCCATCGGCGGATACAAGCACGAAAGTGAGAAAACTCACGAGTTCAATACGCCGCTCGAAATTGACGCAACCATCGTAAAACTCACAGGCAAAAAGAGCCCCAAAGCCCTTTTCATCCCCACCGCCAGTTCAGACTCTCCGAGCTACACGGCGGCTTGGCTCAAAAACTATCGCGATAAACTCGGCTGCCAGACAGACGTCCTCCAGCTCGTCAAAGAAAAGCCCACGCTCAAAGAAATTGAGGCCAAGCTCGACTGGGCGGACCTCATTTACGTGGGCGGCGGCAACACCCTCATGATGATGAAAAAGTGGCGACGGCTCGGCGTGGATAAAATGCTCAAACGCGCCTACACCCAAGAAAAAATCCTCTGCGGAGTCAGCGCCGGTTCCATCTGCTGGTTCGACTACGGCGTCAGCGACAGCCTCCATTTTTACGATCAAAAAGAAACCAAGTACATCAAAGTTCGCGGCCTCGGTTTACTGAAAGGGCTACACAACCCCCACTTCGCTAGCGAAAGGCCCGATTGCAAGTACCGCACCAAAGGCATGAAGGAAATTCTCAAGCGATCGGCCGAAAAATGCCTCGCCATTCCGGACGCCTGCGCCATGATTTTCCAAGACAAAAACTACCAAGTCATTGGCAAGCCGGACGCCAGCCGGACCAGCTACAAACACGGCAAATACCACGAAGAAAAACTCCCTCGCAGCGGCATTCTCTAACTACTCCTCATCCTTGTTCACAAAGACGTCGCGGGGCTTGCTGCCGTTGGCGGGACCGATGAGGCCGGATTCTTCGAGCATGTCCATGATGCGCGCGGCACGGGAATAACCGATGCGCAGGTAACGCTGCAAAGACGAGGTAGACGCCGACTTGCGATTCTTTTTCAAACACTCCACCGCAGCCGCCATGAGCTCATCGTCGGTCTGGCTTTCGTCCGAAATATTGGGCACGCCCTGCACCGGCTGACGCGCCGTTTCTTTGGAAGTGATGTCGTGTGAGTAGTCCGGTTCGCGTGTGAGTTTGAGACGATTCGTCACCTTTTCAATTTCCTTGGACGACACGTAAATTCCCTGAATACGCACCGGCTTGCCCATGGTTCCGGAAAGGAAAAGCATGTCTCCATTTCCGAGCAAATCCTCCGCACCCACGCCATCCAAAATCGTGCGTGAATCCACATTGGACGCCACCGTGAACGCGATACGCGTTGGAATATTGGCTTTAATGAGCCCCGTAATAACGTCCACGGACGGACGCTGAGTCGCCACAATCAAATGCATTCCCACCGCACGCGCCATCTGCGCAATGCGACAAATCGACGCCTCCACTTCCTTCTGCGCGCTCATCATGAGGTCCGCCAACTCGTCGATCACAATCACAATTTTTGGCATTTTTTCCGCCGTCTTTTTGTCGCCGTTGTAGTCCGCAATGTTGCGATGCCCAGACTCCGCGCACACTTTATAACGTCGATTCATTTCCGCCACTGCCCAACGCAATGCCGTCGCCGCCTTCTCCGGATCCGTGATCACTGGCGTGAGCAAATGCGGCAAACCGTTGTAGGTTGAAAGCTCTACTTGCTTGGGATCGATCATGATGAAACGCAAATCTTTGGGCGAATTGTTGTACAAAAACGCGAGCAAAAAACTGTTGAGTCCCACCGACTTTCCAGACCCCGTGGCGCCGGCAATCAGCAAGTGCGGCATCTTCGCAAGATCGCCAATCATCGGCTTGCCGGACACATCGCGGCCGAGCGGAATCTTGAGCTTAGATGGCTCAGACTTGAATACGTCAGACTCCATGATTTCACGCAAATGCACGGTGGCGCGAGACGCGTTGGGGATCTCAATTCCCACCAAAGATTTTCCTGGAATCGGCGCTTCGATACGCACGGCGGGCGCGGCGAGCGCGAGCGCGATGTCGTTTTTCAGCGATGTGATTTTAGACAGTTTCACTCCATCCGCGGGCTTCAAAGTGTACTGCATAACGGTCGGTCCCACGTGCACTTCCTGCATGCTCACACTGATTCCAAATTGCTCCAACTTCGTTTTGATGAGGTCCGCTTTTCGCTTCAAATCCGCCTGATTCACGTCGTAAGTTTCTTTGCTGGTTTCCAGCAAATCCAGCGACGGAAATTGCCACTGCGATTCGTCGTCGTCAGACGTCACCGCTTGATCCACCAAAACCAATTCATCGTTCTTCGCCGATTTTTTGGGCGGCTTCACAAACTTCACCTGCTCTTCATCATCATCGCCTTCCTTCGCAAGGCGTTCCTCCACTTCCTTCAAACTCATTTCCCGCAGTGTCAGCGCCTGAGTATCTTTGGGTCCGTCATCCAACTTCACAATTTTGATTTCATCATCTTCATTTCCACGATCGATCGTCACAAATTCCGGTGTAGCCACTTCAATCACTTTGCGAACCATTTTTCGAGACGGCACAAAGAACGCCACAATCGCGCCCAAACTCACTTGCATGGTCAGCAAGACCCCAATCAAAAAAGTGGCCCCCAACAAAACGTCAGCGCCCACCACTCCAAAAGCACTCCTAAAAATGAAGCTGGCCACAAAACCAATGTATCCACCAGCCTCCCCACGCTCCGCCGCCTCGAGCAAATCCGTCTCCGGCACACCCATGTGGACAAAGCCCAAAATAGACACCGCCAGCAAGAAAAGCCCGGTGAGTCGAGCCAGTCCCCAATTCACTTTTTTAGACAAAAACACAGAAGCGCCCATGAACAAAAGCGCAAAAGGCACGGCCGTCATTCCCACTCCAAAGAGCGGTTTCAAACCCGCCACCCACAAATCTCCCACCACGCCCAAACTGGCATTGAGGGAAAGCCAGGTCAGCGCCGCCAGCGCCAAGTAAACCACCGCCCAGATCTCTCGAACAATGTGCCCCTCAACCTCAAACTTAAGGTTGGAAGCCTTCCTGCGAGTCCTGTAGGTTCGTCGTTTGACCATATGCCAAGAGATTAGCAGAATCGGGCCCTTTATTCCAAGACAAAGCTCTATTAGAATAGCCCCATGCTGAAGAAATTCCTCCGCTTCATTCTCGCCGCCGCCCTCCTCATCCAAAGCTTCACCTTCCTAGCCAAATTTTACTGGTTTTTTGAACTCTTCACGCACTACGCACCTTACTACGCGGTCTTCGCCATCCTCTTCAGCCTGCTCGCCCTCCTGCGCCGAGACTTCACCGCGCTGCTGCTCTGGGTCACCCTAGCCCTCATCAACGTGGGCCTCGTGCTCCCCACTCTCGCCGTGCACGCCCCCACCGCCGTCAAAGGAGAAGCCCTCACGATTCTCAGTCAAAACTTCTATTATCTCAACGACCAAGTCGACGAATTTGTCGATCTAGTCTCCGCAGAAAACCCGGACATCATCATTGTGCACGAAGCCAGCGACCTCTGGAGAACCGCAAAAGAAAAACTCCGCGACAAGTACCCGACCCTGCACCTCACTCACAATACCGGCATCCACGGAATTTTCATCGCCAGCCGCATCCCGGGCACCTTCAAAGAAGTGCCGCTCGGCAAGCAAGTCGGGCTGGTCTTCACCCCGGACGACCTCTCCTACCAACTCCTCGCCGTCCATCCAAACGCTCCCATCACCCCGGCTTGGGCCAAAGACCGCAACGAGCAGTTCGCCGAAATCGCGCGCCTCACCGCCACCAGCAGCGTTCCTGTCATCGTGATGGGCGACTTCAACTGCACCCAGTGGTCTCCCCTCTACACCGATCTCCTCCAAAACAGCGGCCTCAAAAACGCCGCCGTCGGCTTCGGCTTCATTCCCACGTGGCACGCCCACAATCCTCTCTTCCAATTGCCCATCGACCACGCCCTGGTCAGCCCTTCCCTAAACGTGAGCGATTTCCAAAGCACTGCCGCCACAGCGTCAGATCACAAAGGAATCATCCTCACGATTCAAAAGCCCGTGCCGGAAGTCACGGTAACATCTCCACCAAATTCCGCGCATTGATCAAGCTCAAAGTGTCCTCATGCTCAGAAGCATATTTCACCAAGCCTTCGTACAAAGCCCACTGAGCAGCCACCTGCGCGACCGTTCTTCGCTTCGCATTTTTCGCCCCCAAGGACGTGTCCCACGGCGGATCCAAAGGTGCTCCTCCATGCGCATCGCCATCCACAAAGTAGACAATGTCCCAGTTGGTTCCCTTGGTGTAATAATTGTCGTCGTGCCACTTGATGTTGATGAAAGCATCCCCTGGCTTGGCCGCCGCCTCCGTCAACGCACTCGCCATCACTTCATCGGCATCCAATTTTCCAACGGACTCATAACCCTTCACCTCCACCGTTTCCGGCCTCAAAAAGAGCCCATTTTTCTTAGTCCCCAAAGTGGAATCCACCTCATGCACCAAGGTGAAAGTGGCCCCCATTTCCTCCCAAACTTTATTCACAGTAGCTTGAATATCAGGTGTAGACATGGCCACCGCCACATACGGCGCATAGCCCATCAACTCTTTCAAATACAAATATCCTCCCGGCGCGTCCGTGGTTTCCCCGGTCGTCAAATCGAGGGCGTGGGTTTCATACTCTTTCACCGTTTCGTAGCGTTCCTGGTCAGACATCTCCCCCAGCTTGAGCACATCAAAACCAAAGGCATAAGGCGAAGGCGGCCTGGTGTGATAAGACACCGCCACCATCGAAGAAGTCTTGAGTCGCTCAATCAACTCCGGATAATCTTTGGCATAAATTTGCGTGATTGGCTCATCCAAATAAATGTCCACCGGCACCTGGTACTTCTCGTGAATGTCGATCACCTTATCAATCGCCGCCGCACTGTCCTCCGGAAACACCCAGTCGTGCACATTCACATTAAAAGTCACATAAGTCTGAGGCTCTGCCGTGGTGCTTTCCACGCTCGGCGTGACCTCCGTGGCCGTCCCACAAGCCGTTAAGAGCAAAACCGACACAGAGAGCAAAAGAAACAATTGGCGCATGATTTTTGGGTTAGCACGGAGAGTATAAATCAAGCGCCCATTTATTGCGAAATTTTAAGGTTTTTGTCAGGACTTTTGCCAAACCAATACTTTATAATGCGAATTATTATGAACATCATCTACGACAATTCGGTCGGAAAAGCCATCTTGAAACTAGAGGAAACAAGCATGGCTAAAGTAGTACGCACCATCGCCCTACTAGAAAAATTTGGTGAAGAATTACGAATGCCACACAGCAAAAAAATCACTTCAAAACTCTTTGAGTTGCGGATAAAAGGCAAACAAGAAATTCGTATTTTTTATACCTTTCTAAACAAGAACACCATATTGCTCCATCTGTTCATTAAAAAGTCTCAAAAAACTCCCCCTAACGAAATCGCAACTGCTCAACGCAAACTAGCCAATCTTGACTAATAATAACGCATACGTTATAATTGAAGCATGAAAAAAATGAAATCTTTCTCAACCTTAAGGACACAACTCCTCAAAGACCCTGCCTTCAAAAAAGCCTACGATGACCTCGAGCCCGAATTCGAGTTGGCCGCTGCCATCATCCAAAAAAGAATCGACAAAAAGATGACTCAAGCCGCCCTCGCCAAAAAAATGGGCACCAAACAGTCCGCCATCTCCCGCCTGGAATCCGGCGACTACAACCCCAGCCTCACCCTCCTCCGAAAAGTCGCCAAAGCCCTCGATTCAAAACTCACGGTTTCTTTTTCTTAAGACACCCCGCCCTCCACTCCTCCCCAGAGAGCTTTTTGCAGATCAAGTTTGACACTTTCCGCTTTTCTGCTATAGTTTGTCAACTGACCCGACCTCATGAACCAACCCAACGACACCACCGAAGCCCCAGAATTCAACGAGGCAATGGTCCAATCAAAACTGTTCGCCGCCTGGGCTGAAACCTTAGAGGCTGTCGACACTTGGCATTTGACCAGTGAAAAAGAGTCTGCCCTTCGATTGAACTTAAAACTCCACCAGCTCGGTGTTTTTGACGAAAACAGCTTCCAAAGAATTCAACCTATTTTTGGTGATGAGGAAGTATTCAAAACCCTCGACAAGAGCACCAAGACCCTGCAAATATTACACGCAATAGGCAATTATTTTGCTAGAAGCCAGTGGACACCAGGAGCACAGCCAGGATTAAGCCTTGATGTTTGGTTGAAGATCAAAGGCAAACTAGCGAACAAATTGGCAGGGAAATTACCGCCCACCCTCATTGCCAGCTGTCTAACAGGCGTCTCAAAACTTTTCCTAAACACAATCAACCGTGAACTCATCTCCACGTCAGGCTTGAGAAACTACAAGGAAACCATGGGCGAAATTAAAAAAGACCTACCAAAAGCACCACAACCAGGAAGAGACGATGAGATAATGGCTGCTTGCTTCGCTTTAAACCTAGACGGAGAAACCTCCGCAGGAAAAAGCAACCTGGGTACACAATACCTCATCGAAAAAGGCCGTTTAAATGCAGAAAAGTTAGCAGCCATGCGCACTGAAATACGTGAAACTTTAGATGTGGGTATAGTAGAAGTGATCACGGAAAGAGATGCACTGAGCAGGAAAATGGCAGAATCGAGAACCAAAGAAACGAAAGGGCATGACGGCCCTTGGCTGAATGCCATACAAAGGGTGGAAGATTCCATCAAAAAAGTAGAGCACAAATTTGCTGAAGAGCTCTGCCCTTCTAGCTATGTGATCGAGAAAGATACAAGACTACAAAAAACCTGGGGTCATCAACGAGAGCTTATGTCTGAAGAAGAAGCTGTCAAAAGCATGTCAAAAGAATTATGGCTAAACTCTTTTGAAAAAGGGTTTGAAGGGGACACCATTCTTTATTTAATGAGACACCCTTCTCTCAAAAAAATGGTGGGAGAAAAACTCAAACAAGCCAATTCAGACGGACTCTTCTCAACCATTCTTTCAGCAGCCTTGGAGTCCACCAACAGCGTGGAAGTGGCTTTAGCTTTACAACTTTTGGCAAAAGCATACGAGGAAGCCAAAGACCCACTCCACCTTCTTTCAACGGTAGGACATCTCACAAAGGGTCCCAGCAAAAACCTCGAAAAACTCTGGCTCTTTTTGTCTTTCTTCAAAGATCCAAAAGTCCAGATCATGCAAATCATGAAACTATCCTTAGAAATGAAAGGCCCCTCACCTTTGACTATTTTCAAAGACTACCTTGAATTTCCACCCAATCCAGAATGGGCGGTTTTCGATCTAGAACTTGTCAAAGAATTTTACTTCAAACTAGCCACCGCAGACTCCTCCCCAAAAGCCATCGGGGCAGAAGTGAACGGCATCAACACCGGCGTTCTTCCCCCCCGCACAAAGCATGTGGGAAGAAATCCAAAAACGCCGTTCGATTGGACTGGGCGAAACTCAAGAAATCGACATGAAAGACTCACTCCCAACATCGTGGCACGTTTTCTTGAGTCCCAAAGTAGGCACGGGCGACTATTCCCTCACCATCCGAATCGCCGAGCAAGTGGGTTCAAAAGTGAAGCACGTGGAAATCAAAGGAAAACTGAGCCCCGCTGAATTCCGAGCAGGCGTCATTCTTCCCGACGACGTGAGAAGCAAAATCCACCAGATTGGATCCGTGGCGGCCAACCGTTATTTTGTGCGCGAAATTGAAGACGCCGTGAAAAACCTCATCGACGAGCAAACGGCAGACATTGAAGACAAAGACCCGGAGGAAAAGCCGGACGAACCCAACGAACCCGAAACTCCACCTCCTTCGCCCAAAGGTCAACGCACCGTAAACAACAGCCTCACCGTGGATCTCACGGAGAAGGACAAAAGCGCCGACAAGAAGCGCAAAGTACGCATGCAAAAGCGAATGGGTCGATCCAACCAAGCCCTCCGAAAGCATTTGGACGGCCAGGCTCTTTCCGAAGAAGACTTTGCCGAGCTCATGCTTTTCACTGCTCAACGCAGTGAAATTCCGGGCGAAAGAGTTTACGCCTTAATCAAAGATGCAGATGAGAAACTGAACCTTCTCGCAGACGGGCTGGAAGGCAAAAACATATGGGTGATGACCGGATCTCCGCATTCCAAAGCCGCCGGCTTTTATCCGCACAAATTCTACGAGAAACAAGCCGTAGAGGGTTGTGAAGAAGTCGTTGCTTACCACGGAATCGAAGGGAAAACTCCAACGGCACATTCCAAATGGGCCTACCTGGTTTATGAAGACAACGGTTTTGAGCCCATGGGTGATCAAGAGCTGCAACCTTATGACAGCATCGTGGGCATCAAAGTGGACGTCACTCCAGAAATAGAAGCCCTGATGAAAGCCATCGCCTTCGCCAGTTACGGCGACCCGGTAATGGAACGGAACTTCGTTCAAGACGACGTGGCCACCCTTCACCTGGGAAATGTCCAAAGCAAACGTCTTTTCAATCAAGGCACCTTCGTTTCTTTTGAAAAGTTTGCCGCCAAGCACCGGGCCCGCTAAACTAGGCCCATGATTGTCACCCGATTTGCCCCCTCTCCCACCGGTTTTCTGCACGTTGGCGGCCTGCGCACCGCGCTCTACGCCTACCTGTTCGCGCGCCAAAACAAAGGAAAATTCATCCTGCGAATCGAGGACACGGACCAAAAACGGTATGTGGAAGGCGCCGTGGAAAGCCTCCTGAGCACCCTCAAACATTTCGACCTCAACTGGGACGAAGGCCCGATTTTCCAATCGAGCCGCACGGAAATCTACCAAAAATACGCCGACCAACTCCTGGCCACCGGCAAAGCCTACCGTTGTTTCTGCTCTGAAGAAGAACTGACCAAAATGCGTGAAGATCAAGCCGCCCGCAAAATGGCCCCCAAATACGATCGCCGCTGCTACGAACTCAGCCCCGAGAAAATCGCCGCCCAGCTGGCCGAAGGCAAAACCTTTGTGATTCGCCAACTCATCCCCTACGAAGAAGTAATCTTCGTCGATTTGATCCGCGAACAAATGCGCTTCCACGGCAAAGACGTGGACGACCAAGTGCTCATCAAATCCGACGGCCTCCCCACCTACCACCTGGCCAATGTGGTGGACGACCACGAAATGGGCGTGACCCATGTGATCCGCGGTGAAGAATGGCTCCCCTCCACTCCAAAACACATCTGGCTTTACCGCGACCTCGGCTGGACTCCACCGACTTTCGCGCACCTTTCCCTCCTTTTGAATCCAGACCGCAGCAAACTCTCCAAGCGCCAAGGCGACGTGGCCGCCGAAGATTTCGTAGCCAAAGGTTACCTCAAAGAAGCCATCATCAACTTCATCGCTTTCCTCGGTTGGAATCCGGGCACGGAAGAAGAACTCTTCACCCTCGATGAGCTCATCCAGCGCTTCAGCCTGGACCGTGTGCAAAAAGCCGGCGCCGTCTTCAATATCGAAAAACTCGACTGGCTCAACGGCCACTACATTCGTGCCAAAACACCCCAAGAAATCGCAGACCTCATTCTGCCGCTGCTCAAAGCCGAACCTTGGTTCACCGAAAACTTGCTGAACGAACAGTTCCTCACTTTCATGGCCAGCGTCCAACTGCGCATGAAAACGCTCAACGACGCTCCCGCCATGCTCCGCCCTTTCCTTCTCCAAACCCTGGATTACAACGAAGCTCTTTTCTACAGCGAAAAAATGAAAGTGGACAAAGCCATGGCCGTGATGGCGATTGAACAAGCCCTTCCCGCCCTCGAAGCGCTCACCGATTACCAAAACGACGAAGCCATCAAGGAAAGCCTCACCGCCGTCATCGCCAAAATGGGCGTGAAAAACGGCCAAATGCTCTGGCCAATGCGCGTTGCACTGACCAACGAAGAGTACTCCCCCGGCGTCTTTGAACTCATCCGCGTGATGGGCAAAGAGCTTACCCTCAAGCGCCTCCGCGGGGCCCTTGACAAACTCACCGCTTAGAAGTATTATCTTGTAAGGCTTTTTAACCCCAAAGCTCTATGACAGACTCACACGGAAGTCCAGAAGCGGACAGTGAAGGTCCAGACGTTGATCTTGAAATTGACCTGCCCGAAGTTCCCGTAGAAGACAGCGACGGAAGCGGCGAAGCCGACAACGACGACGTAGAACTCAACGGGGAAGATCCCTGGAAAGGCCTGGAAGAAAAGTCCAAAAAGACCGCCGAAGTAGCCGAAAAAACCGGCGTTTTAAAAGTGACTGAAGACGTCATCAAAGCCCAGTTGGTGTCTAGCGCCATGAAGATCGAAGGCGACATGAATACTCCAGGCACCGAAGCCAACAAACTTCGCACAGTATGGAATGAGCTCACTCCGGAAGGACAGTCCGAATTCCTCAAAGGGAACAGTATGATCTGGAAAGTCCTGGAAGTGGCAATAGCCTCCCCAATGGCTCCAATAACCGTCATGGAAACCGCATGGAAATTCTTCAAACGAAAAGCATTCAGCGCGGAAAACCTCAAAGTCAGTGACTTTAAACCCGAAAAGGTGCAAATGTACTGCAGTCTTGGAGTCCTAGAATGCAGTGACGAAGACGCTAAAAATATCGATCAAATGGCTGCAAAAAGCCTAAAAGTGATCGCAAACACGGCAAAAGTGGCCAAATGGGTCGCCATGGTCATCCCTGGAGCCCAGGAATTTTCTCCGGTATTGGACAAAGCCGGAAAAGGCGCCGGTCTCCTGGAGAAACCTGCCGAATGGGCCGGCAATCTCATGCCTGAAGTGCGTCGCGAAGTGAAACGTCAAAGTGTGGAAGTGGAAAAAGCAAGAATGGAACAGCACAACCAAGCTGCAGAAGACGTGCCTGAAGCCCAAATCCCCGCCAACGGCCCCATGGACGACGTTAAACCTGCGAACAATGAAAGTGCCTACCCCATGCTGAACACGCCTCCTTACAAGAAGGCGGCCTAAACAACTTCGCCATCCAAAAAGAGCTCCTCGACAAAGCGGGGGGCTCTTTGTTAAAATGGAATCCGCTTAAAGCGCTCGCAATGAACTTTCACGACCTGAGAATCATCGTCAACCAAATCAAGCGAACCCTCAAGTGCCCCAAGTGCAAGGGTCGCTACACCGATGACGACATCGAAATCATCGGTAGCCTGGGCGACGAGCAAATCTACTTCCACGCCTGGTGCGTCGAGTGCGAAACCGAGTCCGTCATCAACGTGGTCATCGATCCCACCTGGTTCAACGAACCCGAACCTCATCTAGGAACTGCCCCCCGCATGGGTCACGTTTCTTCCAACGAAGTGCTGGACATGCACAATTTCCTAAAAGGATTCGACGGCAATTTTTCAGCCCTTTTCGAGAAGAAATCCAAAAACTCCAAACAATGAAAAAACTCCTCCTCTCCAGTCTCCTCGCCCTGCTCCTCACCGCTTGCAGCACCTTGGACGCAGCCAAAAAGGAAACCACTGAAGCCGTTCAAAATATTCAAACCGAAGCGGAAAAAGTGACGGACAAAGTGACCGAGAAAGTGGACCAAGTGAACCAAGCAGTGGACTCCGTGAACCAAGCCGTGAGCGACGTCAAAGCGGTGACCGGCACAGAACAATGAATTTCCTGGAAGACCTCAAAATCCGTGCCCGCAAAAATCCAAAACGGATTGTTTTTGCAGAAGGCAGGGAACCCCGCGTGCTAGAAGCCGCTCGCCAGCTCAGCGCCGAGGGCCTCGTTCTTCCCATCCTACTCACCGACCCAAGCGCCGAGCCCGCGTTCGAACGCTACGTAGAGGCCTTTCAAGCCCTGCGCGGCACCACGCGTGAGGAAGCGGAAGCCAAACTTCGCCTCCCCCACTACTTCGCCACCATGATGGTGCAGCAAGGCGACGCAGACGGCATGATCGCCGGGCCCACCGCCACTTCCAAGGAACGGATTTTGCCCGCCCTCGAAATCATCAAAACCAAGGAGCCCCATCACAAAGTCTCCGGCGCCATCTTCATGCTGCTGCCAGACACTGTGGATCCAGATGCCGCCAACGGAGGCGTTCTGCTTTTTGCCGATTGCGCCGTGAACATTCAGCCCAGCACCGAGGAGCTCGCCCAGATCGCCATCGACACCGCCGATACCGCCAAACGCTTTGGCTTGGACCCCGTTGTGGCCATGCTTTCTTTCTCCACCGCCGGCTCCACCGAGCACCCACTCACCCAGCGCGTCCGAGACGCCGCGGCCATCGCCAGACACCTGCGCCCAGACCTGCCGATTGAAGGCGAAGTACAAGTGGACGCCGCCCTCGTCGATTCCATTGGCGCGAAAAAAGACCCCACTTTTGCCTTGGCCGGAAAAGCCAACGTGCTGATTTTTCCTGAACTGGAAGCCGGAAACATCGGTTACAAACTGGTGGAACGCCTCGCCGGAGCCACCGCCATCGGACCTCTTCTGCAAGGCCTCCGCAAACCAGTGAACGAAGTGTCCCGCGGCTCCACCGCCGAAGACCTCGTGAACCTGGCCGTGCTCACTGCGCTTGAAGCCGATTGAAGGCCTTTTTTTCGTGCCTGAAGAGTGTTATATTTCTAAGAGCCTGTTTAGGATTTAATGAATAAGGTAGGATGAGGTTAGCCATTAACCCCTCCCGCCATGAGGAAGAAATATCCGAGTGATATCACTCGGGAACAGTTTGAAAAGATCAGACCCTT
>Ga0114940_10000631_pt1 | contig 15319 bp, 11 predicted proteins | sample ColdCreekSource_FD_87195 | JGI IMG/M metagenome (GOLD analysis project Ga0114940, IMG submission 87195) | Groundwater microbial communities from Cold Creek, Nevada to study Microbial Dark Matter (Phase II) - Cold Creek Source | ecosystem: Environmental > Aquatic > Deep subsurface > Groundwater ... | reverse complement strand
ATGCCGCACAGTCCGCGATCTCGGCGCGCCGCGAAATCTGGCGCACGCTCGCCGTCGTGGGTATCGTGCTGCTCTTGGCTGAATGGTTTGTGTACCATCGGCGCATTGGACTTTGAATGCAGCCATGAGGCTTAACAGAGTGGTCTTCGGCTACGCTCCCGTTTCAGCGCATGCTCGATCCTATTCCGCTTTGAAGGAGAGCGACTCCCTTGTCCACTGTGCGCCCCAACCTCATTCTGATTACCACCGACCAGCAGCGTGCCGAACCATCTTGACTGGGCAAGCCCGGTACACACACGTGCTGGTCGGCTATCAGGACGGACTCGAATTTAATCCGTCGTTCACGCTACCGGCATTGCTCTCAAATGTTGGCTACCAGACTCAACTCGTCGGTAAGCTGCACATGTTTCCCCAGCGCAAGCGCTTCGGTTTCGATCACATGGCATTAAGCGAGCATGCCGTAGGAATGATCCCCAATCCGCTCTCGTAGGGAGCGCGTGGACCGTATCCCCAGGCTATAGATTCTCGGTGGTTATTGAGCGGGCTTGTCGTCTGGCTTGTCGGCGGGCTTGTCTTCGGGCTTTTCGGCGTGAGCCGCGCCGGGAACGGTCTTCTTCACTTCGGGCTTGGGTGTTTCTATCTTTTTTTCAACCAGGGGACCTGCGTTGGCGCTCTTTTCCTTGAAGGCCACCAGTCGATTGTCTTCGGTAACCGTGTACAAGCGCAGCGGCTCGTCGGAACGACGCCAGGAGTTGTGGAACTCAATGTAGAAACGCACGCCTTCGGAATTGCTCACCCAACGCACCGTGCCAGTGTCTTTATCTACGGCCTGCACTTGCTTATAGCCAAAGAACCCATCCGTGCGGCCTTTGCCGAGATACACCGTGTTCTGGCTCGCGCCCACCGCGCCTTCGGCGTCCGCAACTTTCCAGGCCAATGCATAGGTCTCTGGGACAAAAATGGGGTCCTTGACGTCGCCGCCCCGAGCTGCAATCACGCGCACGGTGTGGACGCCAGCCGTTTCGGTGGACAGGTACACCATGGTCTGCTCGGTGGGTTCGTCGGAGAAGATATTACCCCACGGCATGTTGGCGGTCGGGTAGCTCCATTTCTTTTTGAGCGTTAAGCGGTCCAACGCATACACGTTCAGATCGCGCGACCCAACGTACAAATTGGCCGACGTCACCGTCAGCGGCGTGGCCGGTTCGCCCTGCATCATGTAGGGATCACGCGTTCTCCCGTCACGGCTAACGGCATACACATTTTGGTCGTCGGCCGTGTAGTAGAGCAGGTCATCGTACAGGCGAATGGGCGTCGTGATTTGACTTTGCGCTCTGGGCATGGTCTTGTGCCATGAATAGTAAAGGTCGAAGTCGGGCGCTGAAAAAGAACTGTCTGCATCTTTTCCCTGTAGGAAAGTGGTGATACGTCCGCGCGAGACGAAAGAATGCATGCGACCGTCCCAGGCACCGCAGTACATGCTTTCGAGATCCTGCCATTGCTTGGTGTATTGGCGCGGGTACGCCGGCGGGTCAACGACCGTCACGGCATTGCTCATCGCGAACTTTGGTAACAACCGCCAGCGTATCTCGCCGCCCTGCTTTTCAATGGCGACCAGAAAGTTCTTGATGTTAAGCACCACATTACTGCGCGTGACCGTGGGTTCGTAGCGGATCGCATCGTCAAGCTGAACGCGCCATTGTTCGGTGCCGTCACTGCGGCGGATGGCAATCAGTGTGTTGATGTCCGTGGACAAAAGGATGAGATCGCCCTTTACCCAGCCCTTGTTGATGCGGCCCGATTCGGCGCTTACCACAGGCGAATACCAATCTAGGTCCATGTTCAGGTCGGGCGGGAGCACCACACGACGGCCCTCGAACTCCGAGGTTCGCACCCTATTGTCCTGTTCGGGTGCACGTTCACCCGCCCGCAGGCTACTCGCCGCGCTCAGGACCATAGCCAGGGCCAACACCCCCCAACCTTGCCTAGCCGAGTTCGTCTGATTCATCGCAAGCTCCTTACCTGTGTGCGCCGTCGGGAACGTCCAACTAGCCCGTCCGTTGCTTCAAAAGTCCCGCTAAATCTACCCCGTGCGTCAATTCGTACGCCTTCAGGCGTTCTATGCTGCCTATATCCCGCGTGATGATCTGGGAGAGTTTATAGATGTAGGGATGGCCATCCAAACGTGCACGCAAATCTCCCAACATCCGTTCCCAAGATCCCTCGTAAAGTTTCTGTTTCAATTCAATGAGCAGACGTTCGTGCGGTTCTAGTTGAGCCAAAAATTGCTCCGGTCCCAACACCCGTGCAGGGTCTCCGGAAACCGGAAAACCGTCCCCTACATCGATCACCACCAACCTCCGGCTCTGAGCGCTTTTTGAACCTCGGAGTGTATGAAGACTTGGCAGCATGTCAACCCGTGTAAGCATGGCTTCTCGCCCCCACGCCCTCTCTGTTTCTATCTCTATCATGCAACCGGACTTAAAGACGCTATACTCTCGGCCTTTCCACTCAGCCCAAAGAAAGGCGTGCCATGCCCACGGATATAGAAATTGCCAAACACATCCGTCTCAAGCCCATCGCGGCTGTTGCTGCAAACTACGGCATCCAGTCCGAAGAACTGGAGCTATACGGCGAGCACAAGGCCAAAGTCAAGCTTTCCGTACTGGAGCGCCTGAAAAGTAAGCCCGACGGCAAGTACGTCGATATCACCGCCATCACGCCCACGCCTTTGGGCGAAGGCAAGACCACCAGTTCCATCGGGTTGTGCCTGGGCCTGAACCGCATCGGCAAGTCGGTCCTCGGCTGCCTGCGCCAACCTTCTATGGGCCCCGTCTTTGGCGTCAAAGGCGGTGCGCACGGCGGCGGCAAAGCGCTCATCCTGCCCCTCGAAGACATCAATCTTGGGTTGACCGGCGATATCGACGCCGTGGCGCTGGCCAATAACTTGCTCGCGGCCTTCATCGATACGTCGCTGCTTCTGAAGAACCCGTTGCAGCTCGATCCTCAAAGCGTGGTGTGGAAGCGCGTGGTGGATATCAACGATCGCGCGCTACGTCAAATTGTCAGCGGCCTGGGCGGCAGTGAAAACGGGCTTCCGAGGCAAACGGGTTTTGACATCGCAGTGGCCAGTGAAGTAATGGCGGTTCTCGCACTCGCCACCGACTTAAAGGACCTGCGTAAACGCCTGGGCCGAATCATGGTTGGGTATACCTACGCAGGCGCTCCTGTAACCGCCGAGCAGCTTAAATGTGCCGGCAGCATGGCGGTGCTGTTGCGGCACGCTATCAAGCCCACGCTCGTGCAAACCAGCGAAGGCAGCGGCGTGCTCTTGCATGCTGGACCGTTCGGCAACATCGCGCACGGCAACTCGTCCATCATCGCCGACCGCATGGCGCTGAAGCTTGCCGAATACGTGGTCACGGAATCCGGCTTCGGCGCAGACTTGGGGATGGAAAAGTTCTTCAACATCAAGTGCCGAGTTTCGGGCCTGGTACCCAACGCGGTCGGAGTGGTCGCTACGGTGCGAGCGCTGAAGATGCACTCGGCGCGCTTCAAAGTGGTGCCGGGTAAACCGCTGCCGGAAGCGATGGCGCGCGAGGATCTCGATTCCTTGCGCCTCGGCGGCGTGAACTTGGCCAAGCACATCGAAAACGTCGCGCTCTATGGCATTCCTTCCGTCGTTGCGATCAACCGCTTCCCTACCGACACGGACAACGAAATGGCGGAAGTTGAGGCCATTGCGCGTAAGGCCGGCGCAACGAAGGTGGTCGTCAACGAGGCCTGGGCACGGGGCGGAGAAGGCGCACAGGCGTTCGCGGAGGCGATCACAGCAGCCTGCGACAAGCCCTCCCAATTCCGCTTCCTCTATGATGCCAACGCGCCCCTGAAGGACAAAATTCTGGCCATTTGCACGAAGATGTATGGCGCGCAAAATGTGCGCTACTTGCCTGCGGCAGACCGCAGCATCCAGCGCCTTACCAGCGCAGGCTTTGGCGGCCTGCCGGTTTGCATCGCCAAAACACATTTGTCGCTTTCGCACGATCCTAAATTGCTGGGTCGGCCGGAAGGCTTCAGCGTGCCCGTGGAGGACGTGAAGGTTTCCGCAGGCGCGGGCTTCGTGTACGTACTTGTCGGCTCGATCAAAACCATGCCGGGCCTCGGCAGCGATCCCGCCGGTGCGCACATCGACCTGGACGAAAATGGAGACGTGGTGGGGCTTTTCTAAGGGCCGAGCAAAGCAATAGGTGGTAAGTCTTCGTGCGGTCCGGATCGTGGAGCAAACGCAGACACGGTTTGCTGCCTGAGGAACAGAACGCTTACCAACCTTTCCAAGAGTCAAAAAAATGACTACCATCCTGTCGCCGGGGAGTGCCTTTGCTACCGAATGCCGCGAAGTTCTGCACATTCCCACCGCAAACGGCCACGCCATCGGCGCGACGCTGCATGTACCCCTTACTGAAACAGAAAATCGAAAATCGAAAATACTTCTGTTGCCCGGCTGGTCTGGACCGCGCACGGGACCGGCGGAGTTGCTTGTACAGCTTGCGTCTACTCTGGCGGCACACGGACACGTGGTGTTGCGTATCGACCTGCATGGCCGCGGCGACAGCACGGGGCGCTTTGAAACCTGTGACTTGGATCGCATGATCGCGGATGCAGAAACAGCGTTGGGTTGGCTGCAAAAACAGGTCAACGACTGCGCTATCCAACCCTTTCCCTCGGAAGGTACGGGGACCCGTATCGTCGTGGGCGGCATGTGTTCGGGCGGAAACGTCGCCTTAGGCCTGGCCGCTTTACGTCCCAAGGATCTAGCGGGAGTCGTAGCGTTGTCCGCGCTGCCTTTTCAGCCGACGCGCTCAAGCGATTTTGACCGGCGGCGACGCTGGAAGAGCTTCAAGCACTATGTCGTGAAGGCGCTTGAGCCTTCCACATGGGCGCGTCTGCTGAAGGGCGAGATCAACGTCGAACGCGTGAAGAAAAACCTCGGCACGCACGAAAAGACGACCGGCGGCGAGCGCAACCTAAAGGACAGCGTGCGCGACATTGAAAAAGAACTGCTGGCCTGGAAGGGCCGTGCGTTGTTCGTGTGGGGCGGGGGCGACGAGGAGGCCTCGCCTGCCCGCGCGCATTTCGAGAAACTCCACGCGGCCGGCTTTGCTCTGACCACGCGCCTCGAAACGATCACTGGTGCAAACCACAACTTTTACGCTCGCGCTTGGCGGGAAGAACTGGGGACGCTGATCGCGTCATTTTGCTCGTCCGCGTAGCTCGGGCGTTCCGGTCCGTTGGGCGTTTGTGGTGCGGGTCTCCAGACCTGCGCCAGAATGGACGCAGACCTGGAGGTCTGTGCCCCAACGGCCAAGAACTTCCACAAAGCGGGTCACGCGTGCCAAGCCGCATAACCAGACCATCTTGAACATACACTCGGTACTCGTTTATTCCGCATCTGCGGCGAGCGGGGAGGCCTTTGTTTCTGGCACAGGCATATCCAACGCGGTGGTCCCAGCGACGCGCAAGTCAAAGCAGCGCTGCGCGGCTACCACCCCAAGCATCCCTAGATAACACCCGGCAACGAAATCGCTTAAGTAGTGGGCTGTAATCACCACGCGGATAAAGGCCATGCCCACGCCAAGCAGCAGGAGCGGCCAGCGCAAGCGCGGGAACAGCACCGCGAGCGCCCCCGTGAGCGCTACGGACGTGGCCGCGTGACCCGACGGGAAGGAATGGTAATGGTGCTCGAATGAGAATGGCTGAAACCCGTACTCGCCCGCTTTCAAAAACTCGTTGGGCCGTGCCCTGCCGAGCAAGACCTTCACCAGTACCACCATCGTGCCGGAAAGCGCAATGGCACTACCGATGAAGGCGCAGCGCCGGGCATACAAGAGCATGTTCCGGTACCACGATGTTGCTTTTAGCGCCCACGCCGATCCAAACAGTGACAACGAAATGATGAAGCTGGCCGCCAGGTAAAACTCGGCCTCACTCCATTGAGTCCAATACTTCAAGATCACTTTAAGCGGCTTCAATTCGTCGTGGCGGAAAAAAAAGTTCGCGATGTCTCGGTCCACCCAGGCCATACACAGTGCGCAGCCGCAGACCACGACGACCGTCGAGAGTACCAGAATGCGCATAGCGGTATTTTTTCCGAGAATGAACTCAAGGCGTCGGTTTCATTTCAGGGCCGACGCTTCCCGCCCCTCGTCCTCATCGCCTGTGAGCAAAGGGGACCACAACGCACGGACGCGCTCGAGGCACTCCTTATGGCGTACTCACGGGCGGCGGCTGACGGCTCGCAGCTTGCCGACTTTGCAATACCGCCACGGTAATCAGAACCGTCACCACGATCAGAATGAGGGCCGCGACGACCTGTCCGAGCCAGCCCACCTGTACGCGCGGCGTCGGAGTAGTAGAGGGAACAGGTGCGTGCGTATGTTCAGGAGCCTTTATTTTCCCTGCGGACTCAGCAGGGTTCCTCGGTGACACCGGCGGGGCGGCTTCCAGCGCGGACGACCTGGGTCGCGGGAGCAGCGTCGTCTTGGAGGACTCGACTGCGAGGCGCGGAGTGCGCACCAGGACGGTGGTTTCACCTTGCTTGGGAGCGGGCTGTCTTAGCGTCGAGTTCAATGTGTGCGCATCGCGTTCGCTCGCCCCCATGAGGATGCTGGCGGGTGCGAGACTCGAACCTGTAACGGGCCGTCCTTCCAGCAGTACTTCGATTTCGGCCTCCAGCGCAGCGCAGTCGGCGGGTCGATCGTTGGGGCTGCGGGCCATCATACGCAGGATCAGCTTGCGTATGCCCGGAAGCAGGTTGGGGACGTGTTCTTGCGGGTCCGGCGGAGGCTCGTTCATTTTGCGGCGCAGCACGTCCGGCACGCCGTGGGCGGGGAAGGGCAGATGGCCCGTGACCATGTGATAAAACGTCGCACCCAAACCATAGATGTCGCAGCGCGGATCGAGGTTAAGGTCGCCGCTAACTTGCTCGGGGGCCATGAATTGCGGCGTGCCGACGATCAGCCCCTGGCGCGTAGCCATGTTCTCGTAGCTTTCGCTGCCCTCGATGAGTTTGGCCAGACCCAGATCAAGGACCTTCGCCGTGCCGTCGTTGGTGATGAAGAGATTGTCGGGCTTCAGGTCGCGGTGAATCATGCCTAAGCCGTGGGCGTAATGCAGGCCGCGAACAATTTGGAGCATGACCGAGAGGGCCGTGCGCGGCCCCAGCCGCCCGCAGCGACGCACGACTTCCCCGACGCTCGCACCATCGAGAAAGGGCATCACGAAGTAGGGCTGCCCTTCTTCCTCGCCCGCGTCAAAGGCCTGGACCACGTTGGCATGGTTGACCTGCGCCAGCAGGCGTGCTTCGCGTTGAAAGCGCCCGACCAGCTTGGCATCGCCCACCACCGCGTAAGGCAACAGTTTGACCGCAACGGTATTGCCCAGATCCACATGGACGGCCTTCCACACGGCTCCCATGCCGCCTTCGCCAATTTTGTTCAGCAACCGATAACGGCCCAGGACGCGCTGGCCTTCCCACAGATCGGTCTGCTGTGCGAGCAGGCCGTCGAGTTTTTCCTGAGTGAGCTTGCCTTGTTGAACGAGGATCTCGCCAACGGGCTTGTATTCGCCACACGCAGATTTTTCACGTTGCTCCTGCAACGCAGCATGAAGGTCTACGGGGGTGATGAAGCTCTTGCGCACGGCGAGTTGGCCAATGCGTGCTTCGAGGACTTTTTGAGTGTCTATGTGCATGGCTGGATACCGGCGGGTCAGTGTAGCGGGTGAGCTTACGGGTGCCAGTTCTGGCGATTATGCTTTGTGCTTTTCGATATTGAAGCAGGCTGTTCCGGCTTGCCGTTAAATCAATCGGCTCACGTGAAAAAATCCGTAGCTGTTCAGTTGTGTAGGGCGGGCACGGCCCGCCCTACAGGGAGCGCCGACTTTTGTTGGTCATAGGTCGGAACGTGAACGACAAGACTATTCTTGTGGGCTTGGTTCCTTTGTGGTGAACAGTTACAAAAATCCTTACTCCGCATCGGGCGAAAATAGCCGCTTACCCGAGCCAGACGCCAACCACCTTGCGCAGTTCGTTCATGTCTTTGATGGGGACCGGCATGAAAAGATCCTGTCGGAACTCTTGTGGGCCGCGGTAAATGGATGCCAGAAAGACAGCGTTCTTCTTTTTGTGCGACGGATACCAGGCTTTGATAAGCGTTTCACCGGTCCGCATGCGTATCAGAACGATGTCGCCCGTTTCGAGTTCCTCGGGCGTCACGTCGCGGTACAGGACGTATTGCCCGTCGCCGACCAACGGCCACATCGAATGGCCTTGGACAAGGAATGCGCCGTCGTAATCCAGAACCAAAGCTTTCGGCTTGATGAAACACCAGTCTTGGTTGGGAATTTCAAACTGGCCGCGCATCTTGGCGTTGACGTTCACGACCGGATGATCGCCTAGCAACGTGAGTGCCTTTTGGAGGTAATTCGCACTCCAACGTTTACGACCGGAAGCCAAGTTGTATGCGGTGTTGCGGGAACAGCCCAGGTAACTCGCCAACTTGGTCTTGCCGCCCAGTTTGTCCGACAACGAACGGAATAGGGCCGCCGGGTCGGAAGCCAGCGCATCCAGCGCTTTTCCGCCCTTGGTGGGCACAACTCCTCCGATGGTACGCTTGGGTTTTTGTGCTCGCCTGCGTCTTCTGCCCATCTACGTATACCCGACCTTCCCATAAACAGTGGGTTTGCCCCCACGGTAAGCGGATAGAGGCTTAACCGGAGGGATAGCAGATAGGAAGATGCGATTTTCGCCCGAGTTTTGGCGTTCTGTGATGGTGCAGGCCATCGAACAGAAATACACCGCGCTGGAGTCAGCCAAGATCCGGAATCTCGATCACGTCCCTGGACAAGCGGATACATCCGGACCTCAAGCTGAACGGATCAGCGGTTGCAGGGAAGAGTTGGCTTTCGGAAAGCGGAGAACACGTAACCGTTCACCACAAAGGCACAAAGCCCAACTTTATCGTTCACGTCCGACCATCTCCATCTTTGGTGGCTTTGTGGTGAACGTATGCCAGAAGCCGCCGAGGACGCCGCTGATCCAGACGACCAGAGGTCGGCGCTCCCTGTGCGGCGGGTAGTGCCCGCCCTACACGACTGCACGGTTACAAAAGTTGCATGGCAAGACCGACCTCCGTGCTGGGCGTGGACGCAGCGCAGGTTTGGGGTTGAGGTCTTGGTTCCTATCCATGCGATAGCCCTCCACGAGGGCCATACCTTCCGTTAGTGGCGTAGATCTCTAGACCTGTGACCCCAGTAGCGCAGACCCGAAGGTCTGCACTACTGGGGTCGCTTTACTTCTGCGGCGAGAAGTTAAGCCGCTATTTCGCCCCAGACACCAGAGTCACAGAGTGCGCTGTGGACTTACTGGGAACAGGTTGTTTTACTGCGTCGGACGAATGCGTCCCGCCCAGACACAAATTATCCAAGAACGAAACCTGCAGAATGTTCTTGAACACGTGTCGTGCGATTTCGTCGGGATGCACCGTGCCGGCCAGTTCACTCAGGTATTTATGCACAGGCACCAGAAACATCTCATGCTGCCTGTTCCAATGGTGTTGTTGTGTAGATGACGTGCGCAGGGATTTACGCCAATCAACGGTCGGTTCCGGCGGCGCTTCTACTTTTGCTAATGTGCTGCTCTTCATGTCGGGCTGCGCCAATGCTCGCGGAAGGGGGGCACCGTACGTATTTTGCAAGGCGATGCGGCCATTGGCCTCTTCCACAAAACGTGGCGCGTTTTTAATATTTTTCGCTAGGGTCTTGTGGTACCAAGTCAGGAACGGCCTCCGGTCTTCGGGTTCGCCACGAGCTAAAAATCGCGTAAGCAGGCGGGCCTGTTCCAAAGCCGGTAAGTAGTCTTCGGCGGTATATAAGGCCGGCAGGAGGGTCTGTACTTTTCCATCTGCGTCACAGATGAACGTGGCCACATTACCCGCCGCAATCTTTTGGACCGATTCGCCGTAGTCGTAATACGGCAGCGCCGACACGGATTGCCAAGTAGGTTCGAAGTTGTGGTTAATGTAGCTGACAATGGCGGGGTTCGAGAACAGCACGGTTCTCGCCTGGATGCCGTTCCCTCAGCAAAGCGCTTCGTCCAAGTTACCCACCAGGTAGAAGGCCAGAATGGGTTTGCCACTCTCGCCCGAAACACCCGCCGCTTTTTCAAACGTGCTGTGCCAGCGAATCTTGCCGGCCTCGATCTTGGGCGTTACCGGGGCAACGCTGAACTCTTCGTTATCTACTGAGGTCTGCTGCGCGGGGGCAGCGCCGGCCATGACATGGAGCGTTAAAGTCAAGCCGACCAAGAGCGCCAAAGCGTGTTGTAGCATGATGTTCCTCCAAAAAGGGTGGACTGTCTGAAATTATGACGAACCTTGGGTTTTGGCGTGACAACATTGTTTGTAACAACCTGCCTAAAAATTTGGCTCATGAGGCCAACTGTGTTCGGCTACCCATCGTGCAGCGCGAGTAGCACGTAAACTACACATAGTTGGTCCCATGAGCCAAAAAATTGTGGGAGCACCGTACCCGTTCAGGCGTGTAGGGCTGGCACTGCCCGCCGTACACGGAGAGCCGTCCTCTGATCGGCAGGGTCGTAGGCGTCCTTGCCGACTTTTGTTGGTGATAGGTCGGAACGTGAACGACGAAATTATTCTTTGTGAGACTGTAGCACCGTAGCCGTGTTCATCTCTATCCGGTCTTTGCCAAGGGCATAGGGGGCTGTGGCGGGAGTGTCAACAGTGCCACCCGCCTACGAAGGGCGGCTACCGTTCGCGGAACTTGAAGGCTTCCTTGTTCTCCGTCCACCACTTCGTCCACGCGGCGAGGGCGGGCTTCTGCTTCGCGGGCTCGTTGTAGGGGTTGTAGTTGAAACCGCCGGCGTCGGTGTGCGGCTGCAAATTTCGCTGGTACATGAGCTGCTGGTACACGGTCTGCCGAACTGTGCAGTCCATGTCGGCAAGTCCCGCGACGAGGGCCTCCATGGCCCGATTGTCTTCCACACCACACAGGGACTGGAACGCGCACTGCCGCACGCGGTCGTCCAAATCCTTGCAGGCCTTCAGCAGGGGATCGAGCCGGGCGGGGTCTTTGAACACCGCCAGGGAGGAAGCGACTCGTCGGCGCACCTCTACGTCCGGGTGCTCGACCAGGGCACCGATGGGGGCGACGGCCTTGGGTTCCCGGCGCTGCTGCAAGGCCGCGATCGCGTCCGGCAGGCTGACTTCGGCCGAAGGCTTACCGGCCAGGATCGCGAGCAGTTCTTCGGTCGGGGGCGGGTCAGCAAAGACGAGTTGGAAGGCCGCGGAGACAAAGGTTCCCTTTAGCGATTTGTTCAAGAGGTCATCGACGCCCTGCCCGTTGGCACCCAGTTTAATGCCGCCCGGTTTCTTCTCGGAGGTCATGGTGTAGGAGAGCGTCACCTGATGCGGTCCGGCCTTGACTCCCACGAACTGGGAGATGCGCAGCCCGCCCCAGCCCGCCGAGAGGACCTCGACTTTCTCGCCTGGCTTCAAGGTCACGAAATCGTCTTCACGTAGGGAATTTACGTTGCCGCATCCGGCCATCCTGGCCTCGGCATAGCCGCCGCCTTCCGCGTTGCGCAGGGCAAAGCGGTATTTTGGGTCGCGTTCCTTCCAGAAACTGCCGTCCACGGGCTTGCAGATGACGATGGGCTCGTCCGAGGCATTCTCGAACCAGGCATTCAGCTTGACCGTGTCTTGGAGCACTCCCAGGAGAATGGGCTTCTCGGGGCCTTCGAGCGTGATCTTCAGGAGCCGTTCCGGGTGCGCGGAGACAATCTGCCGCTTGATCGAAGAGAGCCGCGACTGTACTTCGAGGTCCTTCTCGGCGCGCAGGGCCTCCTTGATCGCGGGCAGTGCGGCGAGATCGGCGGCGACGATCATCTTGGCGGCCGCCTCGCGGACCTCGAAATCGTCCGAGGCAAGCTGCCGGATCAGCGGCGCGAGATCGGGCGCGCCTTTGCCGCCGGCGTCCGAAGCCGCGACCTTTGCCAAGCCGCCCGCAAGAGAGGTCAACGTGAGGAGTAGGATCAAAACTGCAACGGGTTTCATAGCTTGATCTCCTTTTCCGGAGGCGGTCCGCATCCGGTTCGCACGACTGGATGACTACCGGAGTTGTCAGCGAGCGGTTAGCCTTGCTAACGCCGCTTGCGCATCCAGCGTTGCACGACTTCCTCGAAACCCGCTGGCTAAGGTCTTCAATATCTCGCGTGCGCCCTCGGTTCCAATGGACTCCAACACCTGGATTGCCCGAAGGCGGCGCAGTTGTTCTCCGTCCGTTACCGTAAACGGACCCTGCTGGATTATCTTCTCAAGGCGAGTGCGCGCCTCTTCCGATTTTGCGGCCTTCAACGCATCCGGAAGTGCCCCTTCCACATCTTTCTCGATACTCTCCAACTCCTTTTGTGCCTGCTCGCGGTCCGAAAAATCGTCTGCGTCAAGCCGATCCAAAAGCCCGCGAAGGCGCTCTTCAAGTGCCGCTGGTGGAACAGGAGTCAGGCGAGCGCGGAGGTACTTGACCGCGGCTTCTCCCGCTGAAATCAGCGCTGCCACGGAGGCATATGCGACACCTGCCTCCTCGGCCTTCAGCCGCGTCCAAGGTTCTTCCAGTTCCCGATCCGTCCATTCGCGCGTGGGCCGGGGAGGCGCGGAAAGCGCCTTTTCCATGTCCCAGACCAGCACGGTGGTGTCGGCGCCGCTCGTGACCAGGCGCTTGCCATCTGCTGCAAAAGCAAGCGAGAGGACGGGACCGGCATGGCCCTCCAAGACTCCCGCTGGAGCGCCGTCTGGCAGATTCCATAGGCGAATGGCCCCGCTCCCTCCGGCCACTGCCAAAGTGCGCCTGCCCGGCACGAACGCCAATCCACGGGTGATGCGCTCCACTCCATCCCACTGACGAACCAGGCGCCCGCTGTCCACTTCCCACAGGCGGATCAAAGGATCGTGCTCCCCGTCCGAGACCGAGGCCAGAAGCTTTCCGTCCGAAGAGAAGGCGACCGGGTAAGCAACGGAACGTCCCCTGCAGCCGCTACCTATAGGCCTCTCTTGCGGCGGATCGGGCTTCCGCGGGTCCCAAGCTCGCACATCGATCTCGAGCAGGTTCCGCGCCGCACCCGAATTCGAATGTTCGGTCGTTCGATAAACCGAAAGGGTGCGGCCGTTGTTCCCTGCTCGGATATGCCGGTCCCGGCATTCTGCCGGATTTGGAAACCAGGCCTTGACTGCCCGGATTTCGTCGGGATTCGCATCGACGCCCTGAAGAGGGAGGCTTCGCAACTCCCGTCCCGAATCGGCGGCATAAAGCCCAATGCTCGTGGCCGAACGGCTGCCGGAATAGGACGCCACGATCTTGCCATCGGGAGAAAACGCCGCAGGACCGTGACAGGGCTGGGGCTTCAGCTTCTCTTCCCCCGTTGCCACGTCCCTCAGGCGGATGAACTTGCCGTCGCCCATGGCGAAGAGCCGTCCGTCTGGGGCAAAAGTCACGCCTCCGACATACCCATGTTCGGCGTGAAGATTCAAGCACTCGCGGCCTGTCTGCGCCTCGCAGACCTTGACATTATATCCGTTGTGATCCTGACGCAGTTCCGAGGATCCCAGCCACCGGCCGCTGGGAGAAAACCAAGCGCGAATGCCGCGAGGCCCTTGGAAACCTGCCACCGGTTCTCCCGTGCTAGCGTTCCAAAGACGAACAATGCTGAAGTTTCCGGCTACGAGCAAGCGCGCGCTGTCAGGGGAATAGTCTACCGAGTAAACCAGACCGCTCTCTTGCAAGATGCGTTCAACCTTTCGAGATTCCACATTCCAGATCCGGACGGAATGGTCGTAGCCTCCGGAGGCCACGGTCTTGCCGTCTTTTGCGAAGGCCACGGACATGATCACATCCGAATGACCCTCGAGCTTGAATGTTTCCCGTAGGGAAGAACAGTCCCACAAGCGAACGGTCCTGTCGTAGCTACCGGAGACGAGCGCCTTCCCATCCGGGGAGAAGTCGGCACTCGAAACGGCGTTGGTGTGCCCCTTTAGTCGGCCGACTTCCTTGCCCGAGGCGGCTTGCGATATCAAAATCTCATGCGAAGGCGCGGTGGCCAACAATTTGCCATCACGCGAGAAAGCCACGAAGAAGGAACGGCCGAGAATATGGTACCGCAACTTCCCTGTTGCCGTGTCCCAGACCTGGACCCGGCCGTCATCTCCCGTGGAAGCCAGCAGCGCGCCATCCGGCGAGAATGCCAGGTCGTTGACGTTCGCTCCATGCCTTAAACGCGCCGATCCAATGCGTGCCAGCGCAAAGCGCGGGAGGGGGTCGCCGAGGAGGTCCGTGCCCACCGGCTGAGTCACCGAGCGTTCCGGATCTGTGTCCGCGGGCATGGTCCGAATAGGAGGTTTTTCCTCGGCGATAGCTTGAGAGACAAACACACCTGCGTCGGCAAGAAGGCCTGAAGCCAAGAGCACACCCGCGGTTGCATTCAGCCTTGCGAACAATTGCATGAGGCCGATTCCCTTACAGAAACCGGGCGAGCCGATTGGCGCAGGCCCATTGTCGTGAATCCGACCCATAGCCAGCGCTCCTTGAAAAAGGCGAGGCAGCCTCGAGAAGGCTGCCCAGCCATCAAACGCAATTCGACCTGAAAAAGTTCATCAGTCCTTGATCCCCAAGCGCATCTCGTCCGAGATCGCCCGGACTTCCGGCGCGTACATGGCGTAGGCCTTCGTCGGGAGCGCGTGGAAAGTGCCGGGGATCTCCGCGCGCAGCTTGTACTTCAGCGTGTGCTCGCCCTGGCGCAGCCACGTGGCGAAGAAGACGACCTTCGTGTCGCGCAGCTCCATGTTCGAGCAGAGGCCGTTGCCGTACTTCGAGCCGCTGACCAGGTCCACGGGCTCGCAACCCGCCGACTTGAAGTTTTCGAAGATCACGTACTCGTAATCGTTGGGCGCCTTCACGGTCATCTCGACTTCGACTTGGTCGCCGCTCTTGACTTGCTCGCCCATCGCCAATTCCTTGCGGTCCCACTGGAGTTCCTGGATCTCCACGTCTTCGCCCTTGGCGTTCTTGACCTTCTTGGGCTGGTGGCACTGTTGACGCTCCCTGAAAGCCATTGATCTCTGCAAAAGTTTGGACCGGCATAGTGCCACGGGTGGGACGCCGTATCCCACCAGTGCGAACGCGCCGCGACCAGGCTGCAACCCGAACTGAAGCACGCGCGACGAACTCGTGCGCTTGCCTTTCCGCGAAATGGACT
>Ga0114940_10000630_pt1 | contig 15320 bp, 14 predicted proteins | sample ColdCreekSource_FD_87195 | JGI IMG/M metagenome (GOLD analysis project Ga0114940, IMG submission 87195) | Groundwater microbial communities from Cold Creek, Nevada to study Microbial Dark Matter (Phase II) - Cold Creek Source | ecosystem: Environmental > Aquatic > Deep subsurface > Groundwater ... | reverse complement strand
CTGAACCAGGCGCGTTTCAGATTCCTCAAGCTTCTTGCGCTTGATACGCTCTTCCTTCTGAGCCTCTTCACGTTCGTGCTGAGCCTCGTTGCGGGCGCGGTTGATCATTTCATTCGCCTTCACGTGCGCTTCTTGAAGGGCTTTCTCCTGAGCCTGACGTTTCTTCTGATCTTCTTCCTTGAGCTGCTTGTTTCGGACAAAAAATCCGGCAGCCCCTCCCGCTCCGAGTCCCAGGAGCAGGAAAATTAAAGTATTGAACATGTCACTGAGGGGTTATAACCCCGGCACACAAAAACGGACGAAGCTTTTATTCGTCATTTCTAACCTGAAATCGCCTATCGTAACCAAAAGTTTTGAAGAAGTCTTGCACCATTGTCTAAGCGTTATAAGGCCGTTTTTGTATCCCGGATTTGAGATAGAAAAGAGCTGAAAGAACTGTAACAAAGTTGAGGGAACTTGTGCAAATCCTTTTTGCACAATGGATTTTTTTGTCAGGAGAACGTAAGGAAAAATTAAGTTTTTATTCAGGACTCCTGCAAGGTCGGGGGGCTACGCTGCGTTTGTCTAACCCCAACCCCATGCTCAAGAAACTCTTCTCCTTCCTTATTTTCCTCACCCTGGCCGCTCCCATTGCCAGCGCCGCAACAACAGTCAGCAGCGCAAGCACCACGTGCCCATCAACCAGTGCAGCAACGACCGTGAGCACCGCCACGGCTTCCTTGAAAGTCAGCCTCTCCGCCCTCTACCCCAACCCGAACACCGGCGAAGAAGAATGGATTGAGGTCACCAACACAGGCAGCACCTCGGTGGATCTTTCGCTCTACACTCTCGAAGATGCCACCGCCAAACCCTGGACTCTCAGTGGCACCCTCGAAGCCGGAAAAAGCACGCGCCTCAGTGGCTTCCCCTTCCAACTCAACAACAGCAACGAAATTGTGACGCTCAAAACCGGCACCGGCACGCAGCTGGACACCTGGACCTACGCCACCAGCACCAAAGGGTTAGCCATGACTCGAACCAGCGAGTCCACCGCGACCACGGCCACCACGGCAGATCCAGCCATCGTGCCAACGCCCATTCTCACTACCCCCACACGTTGGCCCTCCTTCTCGGAAGCCATGCCCAACCCCTCCGGCTCCGACAGCACCGAAGAATGGATTGAACTCTACAATACCACCAGTGAGACCCTCACCCTCGATGGCCTTCAACTCGACGACAGCGACGGTGGCAGCACTCCCCTCGCGCTCACCGGCACCCTCGCCGGCGAAAGTTATCTGGTGATCTCCATCGAAGACAGTAAACTCACCCTCAACAACACAGAAGACCACGTCCGCCTCCTGGGAGTGAACGGCGAAATCCTATGGGACATTTCCTACACTTCCACCAAAGAAGACCAGACCTACGCGCTGATCGACGGCCAAACCCTTTGGACGGAAATTCCAACTCCTGGTGAAGAAAACCAAGCCAGCACCACCACCACGGAGACCACCGCTGCCTCCACGGACAGCACTTCCAGCACAGACACTTCGACCTACCAAAACGGCGACACATCCGAATCCGTAGAAATAACTGAGGTCTTTCCCAACCCAGCCGGTCCGGATCAAGAGGAAGAATGGGTTGAAATCACCAACAACGGCTCCATTCCCGTGAACCTGGGCAACTGGACCATCAAAGACGCTTCCAGTTCCAAAGCCTACACCTTTCCGGACAGCACGCTGATTGAAGCCGGCCAAACCCTGGTGCTCTACCGCACAGACAGCAAAATTGCGCTCAAAAACTCCGGCGAAAACCTCCAACTCCTCGATTTCAACGGCGAAGTGATGAGCGACATCACCTACGACGCCTCCCAAGAAGACAAATCTTACGCGGAAATAGAAGTCGACCAAACGAGTTCGACTCAAGCTTCAAGCTCCGGACTGGGCAATTCCAGTACATCCACATGGCAGTGGGTTTCGCCCAGCCCCGGAGCTAAAAATCCAATCTGGAAACAAATCAAAGGCACCGTCTCCGACTGGGACGGCCAATGGCTCACCCTCTTCGACGGCCTCAGCAACTGGACCTTCCAAGCCGACAATTCAGACGCCAATCGCCTCCTTTTCCAAAACGGCAACAGCGTCTTGGTGGAAGCATCCATGAGCAACGGGATTTACCAAATCATGCACAGCCAACTCCTAGCGAGCAGCGCCTCCGGAGCCACCCGCACTTTCCCTTGGGAATGGCTACTCTCAGGCCTCGCCGCCACCAGCTGGATCGGCTATGAGCTCTACAAGAAACGCAAAAAAGCTTGGACTTTACCCCCACATGCCTTAAACTAGGGAAGCTCAATTTCCCCCTAGAAAATGCTGCAACTGCCCCCCATCCAAAAACTCGGTTTTCAGAACCCTTGGAAAAACCAATTAATTTGGAACAGACAGTTCCGATACAACGCAGAAGCGATGGCTGAAGAAGGAATGGATGAAGATGAACAGCAAAAACTCCGCACGGCCTACGATCAAAACGACGCCCAAGGCAACAAAACATTCAAACTCGCAGATCATGCTTTCGACAAAGAAAGCCAAGAGGAAAAACAATTCCTCACTCGAGCACTGCAGCGCTTTCAAGCAGCCACAGGCATTGATGAAAGCAAATACATCCAGCGAATAGAAGAGGCAAAAAGCATGGGTAAAGTGCGAGAATTGGAAAAAGAATTCAAAAGAGCAGGCGTTACCTTCTACAAGCAAAAGATGGACAAGTCCGGCCTCTTCATCCCTATGGATGTTCGAGAAACGGCTCACGTGGACGACGAGAAAAAAATGTACTTCAACTGGATTGAGAAACAGCCTTTGGACACCGACGACACCGACGAAGGAAGCATCGTAGAAGCCTTGAGTCACTTGGATGAACACCTGGAAGAAAGGCGCGAAGGCCGGGAACGCTTGAACAAGCAAAGTGCTTACGTCAAAAACGAATACTTCCGCCAAATCGGTTCCATGGCAGCTGATGGATCCAAAGAAAAACTACTCGATAAGATCCTGAAAAGCGTTGGCAACCTTGAAAAAGAACCTTCCAGCATTCAAGCGGAATTCAAGAAGATGACCAAAGGTCTGGATGGACGCAAAGACACGGAAGCCGTGCTCAAAGAACTCAAAGCTCAATACGAAAAACTGAGCAAAGAGTATGAAGGAATCCTAGAATCCAATAAAGCCTATTTTGGAGGCAAGGAAACCAACACACCAAAGGGCAAAATGCGCGGCGCTCACTGGGAATTCGTCAAATGGTTCAGCGAGCGAAAAAGCTTCTCCCAAATGGCTTCGGATACGGATGCGCTCAAAAACAATGTCCTGCCAGAAAGAATCAAAGTCTATGGAGAAAGAGATAAAATGGTGGCTGCCCTGCCAGAAGCCAAACGGGCCGCCATTCTCCAAAAAACGGACGAAATGCGCCTCCACACCTTGAAGAGCTATCTCAAGGACACCAAAAGTTCCGCTTTGCGAGAAAGCGTGGTGGCCCTCGAATACCTTGCCACCTTGGAAACAGCTGAGCACGATAGCTACCCTCTCTTCAATTCAGAAGAAAAAATGGATCTCAAGCGAGTCATCCAAAGCAGCAGCCCTGAACTTCAAGAAGCTGAACTGAAAGTACTGGTTGGCCGAATGATTCCGGAAAGAGCGGCTCAAGCCAAAGAGTACGATGGCCTCCCTCAACATCTCCGGAGCGACCACCGCTTCTTCACCGCCAACACTTACGATAAAGGTAAAATGTTGCATGAAGCAAAGCGAAAACAAGACCATGAACTCAAGAATCCATTCGACATCGAGAGCCTTCAAAGCCTCTCGGCCGAAGACAAGATGAGTACCCTGATGACAAAACTGGACTCCGCCTCCGGGAAAATGGCGGTGAGAAACGCCCGAAGGGAACTCTCTCAAGAAGGAAAAACGCAAGCACTGGACACTCAAATGAAAGTGGTAAAAGTGATGAGCGGCGAGTGGAAACAAATCAAACAAAGTGGAAACACTCAGGTGGAAAATTATATGGATAGTATTTATGAAGGCGCCAAAGTGAACAACAAGAAGGTATGGAAAGGTGCATGGCAAACCGGAGTTGCCAAAGACGAACATCAGCAATACATGGCAGACACCGCAAAAACGGATTTAGGGGCTTACCTCGCCCTCCGCGGCAGAACTTGGGGAGGGAAGAGCGTAGAAATAGGAAAAGTGACCCAAGAGGAATTCAAGCGCGGGGACAAAAGCATGCTCAATAAACTCGGCAAAGCGTTGTACCCGGAAAACATGCTCTTCCTCAACTCCCGCAACGAAGATGAGTTGAAACCGGGCGAAGAAGCGGCAGAAATGCTCGGCGATTCCAGTCGTGCAGAAATGATACAGCTCGCCAAGAAACTCGGTTTCAATTTCGAAGAAATGCCAGTCGGATTCCGCGAAGCTGTGGCTCAAATCGCCATTGTCCAAGAAAACGCGGGCATCTTCAGCCGAATGGATGCCTTTGGCGGAGAAGACATCATCGAAGAAGCCGTAAACTAAATCATGCACCTCATCAAAGTCTGTCAGGGAGGAAGCTGCCGAAGGAACTTCGGAGAAGACAGCTTGGCGAGAGCCGAAAAAGTGCTGGGCGTGAAGGCCGATGGCACCACCGAAGACGGCCAATTTCGGCTTGAAAAATGCGGGTGCCTCAGTCACTGTGAAAACGGTCCAAACGTCTTCTTCGCAGCCGTGAACAGCCCCCTCGCCGCCATCATGGTGGACGGGATCGTGGAGAACAACATGCTCCCCCACAAGCTCGAAGCCAAACTCAACGCCCTCAAATCGGCCACCCTCTAGTAGTCTTAAATTTCCCCTCCATGCACGATCTCATCATCATCGGCGGCGGTTGCGCCGGCCTCGCTGCCTCCATCTACGCACGCCGTTACAACATGGACGTCGTTGTCCTCACCGAAGGCCTCGGCGGAACCATCACCACCACTCATCTCGTAGAAAACTATCCCGGCTTCACTTCGGTGTCCGGCCAAGAACTCGCAGACGCGTTCATCAATCACGCCAAAGCCAACGACGTTCCCTTCCGCATCGGAAGCCGTGTGAGCCGCGTGTGGAAAGAGGGCGAAGTTTTCAATGTACAATTCGGCGTGGACGTGCACCAAGCGCGCACCGTGCTCCTAGCCACCGGAACCACCTACAAAAAACTGGGCGTGAAAGGCGAACTCGAACTCGGCGGCAAAGGAGTATCCTACTGCGCCACCTGTGACGCACCGTTCTACAAAAAGAAAAATGTGATCATCGTGGGAGGCGGCGACAGCGCCGTGAAGGAGTCTCTCATCTTGGCCGAACACGCCGCGCACGTGACCATCGTCTACCGCGGTGACAAAATCACCAAGGCCGAGCCCATCAACATGAAGCGCGTGGAGGCCACGGCAAACATTTCCTTCCGCCTCAAAACCAATATCACCGAGATCATCGGCACCAACTGCGTGGAAAAAGTGATTTTTGACGACGGCACAGAAATGGAAACCCAAGGCGTCTTCGTGGAAATCGGCCGCATCCCACTCACCACCATGGTGGACGAGCTGGGCGTGAACAAAACGGAAAAAGGTGAAATCGTGATCAACGGCATGAGCGAAAGCTCCGTGCCCGGCTTCTACGCCGCCGGCGACGTGGCCGACACCGAATGGAAACAGGCCATCGTCAGCGCCGACGAAGGCTGCAAAGCCGCTTTCAAAGCCTTTGAATATGTCTCTGCTCAAAAACTCTCCAACTAAAAGCACTCGTCTCTACTTCCTCCTGGGAGCCTTCCTCTTTGTGGCCATCCTTTTCGGAGGGATTTCACTCAGCATCAGCAACAACCCTCTAGAGCAATGGATGGAATCGCTGATCGTCCCAGCGATCATGCTTTTCATAGTAATTCCATTCAACATCAACCCTGAAAAAGGAGAGGAAATCACAACTAAGATAGTGGCATCTGCAAAAACAGCTTCGCTCATGAACGCCATCTCCTGTCTATTCCTTTTCACGATAATAACATTTTCCACCCTCATGATTTCTGTTAGTGTGTACTACCACTTCAACCATTAAATTTAACCCATGCTCCCTATGTGCAACGGATCCTGCTCCTCTCATCAAGAAACACTCAAAGTAGGCAAACCCGCCCCCGACTTCACGGCTGAAGGACTCTTCGGCAGCGAAACCAAAACGGTCTCCCTGAAACAGTACCGCGGCAAATGGGTGGTGCTCTTTTTCTACCCTCTCGATTTCACTTTCGTTTGCCCCACTGAAATCACCGCCTTCAACGACGCCTACGACACCTTCGCCAAAATGAACACGGAAGTCCTCTCCTGTTCCGTGGACAGCGTGCACGCGCACATGGCATGGCAGAAAGACCTCGGGGTGATGAAATTCGGAATGCTTTCCGACCTCAATCACGAACTCTCCGAGAAATACGGTGTGTTGATTGAAGACAAGGGCATCGCTCTCCGCGGAGCCTTCGTCATCGATCCAGAAGGCATCCTCAAAATGGCCGTGGTTCATGACCTTGCCATCGGCCGCAACGTGGACGAAATCGTCCGTGTGGTGGAAGCCTGCCAAACCGGAGAACTCTGCCCCATCAACTGGAAACCCGGCGCTAAAACTTTGGGGAAAGCTTAATCAGCTTCCCCGCCACAAGCGGAGTTCCGCGCAAGCGAAAAGGCATGCGATGCTCTTCGCAAAGCCTCCAAAAAAAACTAGCATGGGCCACTGCTTCGCATTGCGCACAGCAGCCAAAAATCATGCCTTCTTCCCTCCCTCAATTCGACCAAGCCCGCGAGCTCTTGCAGAATGCCAAACGCATTGTGATTCTGTCCCACAAAAACCCGGACGCCGACTCCGTGGGCTCCAACCTCGCCCTCCGAGAAGCACTCGAGAACATGGGCAAAATCGTCACGTCCGCCTGCGTGGACAGGCCTCCCGAAAACTGTGGCTTTCTGCACCAAGCAAACCAGTATCAAAAAGACTTCAATCCCGCTGATTTTGACCTCATCGTGACCGTGGATTGCGGCCACCACAAACTCATGGCTTTTCACGAGACCAAGCCCGAGCTACTCGACCGCTCCAAAACCCTGCTCTTGAACATCGATCACCATCCATCCAACGACTATTTTGGCACCGTGAACATAGTGATGCCAGACGCCCCAGCCACTTGTTTCATGCTCTTTCTCTTTTTGACCTATTGCCAGTGGCAGATCAGCCCGACCATGGCCACCGCGCTGCTGCACGGTCTTTATTACGACACAGGTTCCTTCCAACACAGCAACACCTCGTCGGACGCTCTACGCATTGCTGCGCGCCTCGTTGCACTCGGCGCCGACCATGCCCGCTCCATCAAGGAGCAATACCAAACCCACTCGCTCGCCCAACTTCGCCTCTGGGGCCGGGGCCTGGAGCGCGCCACCCTCAACTCCAAGGAGGCCGTCGTCACCGCCCTTACGGAGCAAGACTACCACGCCGTCGGAGCTCAAAAAGACGACATCGCCGGCCTCATCAACTACCTCAACCACGTGCCAGAAGCCAAATTCTGCGTGCTCCTCACGGAAGACTGGAACGGCAAAATCAAAGGCTCCATGCGCACCCAAAACGACTCCGTGGACCTCACCCAAATCGCCGGCCTCTTCGGCGGTGGCGGCCACAAACGCGCCTCCGGCTTCACGGTGCCAGGCCGACTTGTGGAAAAACGCGTTTGGAGTATAAATTAAGCATCACGGCTCCATGCTTCTCCTCCAAAAAATATTATTCGTCTTGTACACGCTTACCGCAGGCCTCACAGGGTCTTTACTTTTTAGCGCCATAGGGGGGGGTAAGCCCAACAATCTATTAGGGATAGCCTTTATTTCAATCTACCTTGCACTCTACATTTTTTTTGCAGTTTTCCTCTACAAAAAACCGCCACGCTATCAAAACCTTTTTCTCTCGATCAGTGCCGTGAGCTTATTGGCACACACACTGCTCACACTGATCCTCATTTACGTTACCGTCAGAATCTTCTTCCATCCCATTGGGGACGAGAACGGAGGCAGTGTATTGCTCAGCTTTGGACTTATAAGCTTCCTTGCCGTCTTTATCTTCTGCCTTTTTTACTCCAACCTTTATGTCTTCAAAATCAATACTCGACTTCGATGGATTTATTTCTTACCATTGATCCTACTTCCAGGCCTACTCTTCTCCATTTGCTACAGTGGAAACAAAACGGACACAGCAGTGCCTAGTAGCGCTGAGTTACGAATGGACATCAGTGGAGAAAAAACAGGAGCAGAACCACTTATAGCAGTAGAGTATGTACCAGACCCAATCCTGGCCAAAAGTCAGGTCTACAATACCTGCCAACCATTCGTCAAAACGGCTATGAGCGAATTCACTACGCACTCTGATGAAGATTTTGAAGAGAGCGTGCAGATTTTAGATGAAGAAAATATGTATATACTGATGTTTCCCCGATGGTGGGAGGGCTCAGCAACCTGCACGCTGTTCACGCTACCCGATGAGACTCTACTCCTGGCCTATACTATCAACAGCTGTGGCCCTATTTGTCACCAGGACCGTGGTTTTTACACCCAAGTAGACACTGAGTGGAAGGACGTTTCATCGGAAGTCTTACCCGACATGGAAGAAAAACTGGCTGAACTGAGGGAAACTTACGAAAACTTCAATCCCATCCTCGAGTTGCCTCGCTACGGCACAAGCATCGTGGTCAGTGAACAGTACAGCGGCGAAGAACTTTTCAAGTTATTATGGGGAAACGGCCACTTTACAATAAACGACTGAACATATGGCAACCTTTTTCATCATCCCCGGCGGGGTAAGAGTGTGGAAACAACAAGTTGGATTCAACTCTTAAGAGTGAATGCGCAGTGAACAGTACAGTTCGTTCTAGAACGGCCCTGTTTCCACTTCAAGCGGCGAAACCTAGATCGCCCCAAACCTCTCGCTCAGCACCTCCCAATCAATCGCTTTCACAAAAGTGTTGAGGTAGCTGGCTTTGTCGATGCCGTAGTCGATCATGAACGCGTGCTCCCAGCAATCGAGCGCCATGAGTGGCACCTGATGAATAGGATAGTTCATGTGGTGTTCGTACATGATGTAGTGGTGGAGCTTCTTGTCCATTTTGTTGAACGTGAGCAGCACCCAACCTGGAGTGGACGCGGCAGACGCACGCATGTCCTTTTCCCAGTCAGCCATGGAGCCAAAGGAGCCTTCCACCGCAGCCTTCAGAGCCGCAGACGCCTCCGTGGGCGCACCCTTCATGTTTTCAAAATACATCTCGTGGAGGTAGGTTCCGTTGAAGGCCACCGCCTCGCGGCGCTTCAGTTCGCTATATTCCCCAAAGGAGTAATTCGCCAAGGATTTGTCCACGGTCATGAGTTTTTCCTCGATTTCGTTGATCTTTTTCACATAACCTTCGTAAAGCTTGAAGTGAGCAGCAAGCTGGGGATCGGAGAGTCCGGGAAGCGCTCCCAAGAGGGCTGTAAAATCTTTTGCGGTATGAGCCATAAATCAGTAAAATTAAAAGTAACTTCACTCTAGCACATGCCCCTAGACCTTGGCGACTCCGTTCCAAACACCAAGCTCCCTTCTTCCAGCGGGAAAGAAGTGGCTTTGACCGATTTCAAAGGTAAAAAAATCGTGCTGTATTTTTATCCCAAGGACAACACCACCGGTTGCACCGCCGAAGCCTGCGACTTCCGGGACGCCACTAAAGCTTACACCAAACTCAACGCCGTGATTGTGGGCGTGAGCAAAGATTCGCTCAAATCCCACAGCAACTTCATCTCCAAATACCAACTCCCCTTTGAACTTCTAGCGGACGAAAACGCCGAGCTCCTCGAAGCCTTCGGCGTGTGGAAAGAAAAATCAATGTATGGGCGAAAATACATGGGCGTGGAACGCTCCACCTTCCTCATCGACGAAAAAGGGGAAATCGTCCAGGTGTGGCGCAAAGTGAGCGTGAAAGACCACGCGAAAGCAGTGCTCGAGGAAATCGCGAAGCTGTAACAAAAAGCCTCGCACGCACGTTGTAAGCAGTGAAGGAGAAAAACTAACCCTCTCGGGCCATGATACAAACCTTCAACGTAGACAAAGCCAACAAAGCTCTGGTTTTGGTGAAACCGGTCACGGAAGATTTGCGTGAAGAAATGGAGATTTTGACTCAACTCCAAAGCCAAGGCGCTCACCCGACCGATCCCAAAGCCAAAATCCACGTGGAGCGCTTGAAACATCATTTTGAAGAACTGAAACAAGTGGGCTGCATTGCGCTTGAACCCGAAAAAGGCCTCATCGACTTCCCCAGTTTTTATGGAGAAGATCCTGTTTTTCTCTGTTGGAAACTCGGCGAAGAACAAGTGCTGTTTTGGCACGGCATTCACGAAGGTCACGAACACCGCAAAGACATCACCATTGAGCCAATACTTGCATAAACATCTCCTCGTTCTTCAGCTCCACTTCGGAGAGTTTTTCATCGATGAAAGTCGGCTGCGCGGCGTTGTAAGTGAGCACCGTTGAACCTGGCAAATCTTCTCGGTCATAACTCAAGCTGTCCCGCGCCACGAGCATGGTGTTGAAACTGCCCGGCACTGGGAAAGAGAGCACACTCGTGAAGGGCTTGGCCAAAGAATTGCTGAGCTCATCCAAAAAAGCCCCTTTGTCGGAAACCGCATTGAGCGCCACGATTCCCCCACTGTTCAAATGGTCGTGACAGAGTTGAAAAAATTCCTGCGTGGCCAAGTGCGCTGGAATATTGGCTCCGTGATACGCATCCACCAAAATCAGATCGTAACGGGTCTCGCTGTTCAGCAAAAACTGCCGCGCATCCGCGTGCACAATGTTCACCCGCGCGTCCGCCATGCCCATAGTTTCGTTCGCCATTTTCGTCACAGCAGGATCAAGCTCCACGCCCGTGATTTCCAAATCCGGATCATAGGCATTGAAAATTCGCGTGAAGGTTCCCGCCGCGTGGCCCAAAATCAGCACTGTTTTGGGCTGCTCAATCATGCCTGGGAGCAAAGCAAAGTAAGCATAATAATACGCCTTGGGTGGCAAAACCATGGCAGGATCATAAATCGATTGGGTGTCAATCGTGTTATCGATGTGCAGCGAGCGCACACCCGCCGCGTCGCTCGTCACAAAAATGTAGCCGTAGGGCGACTCCACAGACGCCACCACATCTGACGCGGCATACACCGGCGGAACGACCCAAAAAAGTCCCGTGCCCAAAAATCCCAGCAGCACGAGCCACCATTTGCGGAGTCCAAAAGCCGCGAGCAGAAACAAAATCAACCCGATCAAAACAAAAGTCTTCGTGGTGCCCAGTTGAGGGATCAAGACAAAAGCAGGCAAGAAAGTCCCCACCAAACTTCCCACCGTGGACACCGCAGAAATGCGGCCGGAAAGCGTCGCGATGGATTTCAGTTCATCGGCACAAAGCCGCACCGTAAAAGGCACCACAAGTCCAAACAAGAGCATAGGAAAGGCAAACAAAAGTGCCACCGCAATCAAAGATCCAAAGCGGAGCGACTGTTCCAAAGTGCCAAGACCGCTGGAAAGCATTGGCAAAATCAGCGGCGAGAAAAACGGAATCGCCATCACCCAAATACCGGTCACCGCGATCCAAAAAAAATAGAGTCGCGGATCCGGATGCTGGTCCGCCATTCGTCCTCCGAGCGCATAACCCACCGCCATCGCCACCAAAATCACGCTGATCACATTGGTCCACACAAAAAGCGAGGTCCCAAAATAGGGCGCCAGAAGTCGTGTACCACTCATTTCCACCGCCATCACAGCGGCTCCACAGACAAATGCGGAGAAAAAGTAAAAAAGTTTTTGCTTCACAGGCCCACTCTATTGTACTCTGAAATCAATGTAAACCACGCTCACTCATGAAACTCTCTCTCTCGTCCGCGGCCAGCAAAGCAGACCTCCTTTTTCTCCTTTTTTATAAAGGCGAAAAACTCTCTAAGGAAAGCCAAAAGATGCTCGACAAAAGCCTGGTGAAAGACATAGACGCACGCTTCGCAAACAAAGATTTTGAAGGCGATGAAGGGCAATTCCTCACGCTCTTCGCAGCCAGCGGCTCCATCAAAAAAGTGGTGCTCGTGGGCCGTGGTGAAAAAGGAAAACTCATGCCTCAAGCCACCGAACGCCTCGGCGGAACCTTGATCGCTGTGGCCAAGAAAAACAAAGCCCGCGCAGTCGGCATCCAAGTGAACTCGGAGGATTTGAGTGAACTCGCCTACGGCCTAGTGCTGGGCGAATACGAATTCAAAACCTACAAAAAAGCAGACCCCAAAGCCAGCGCCGTGGAAAGCGTCACCTTCCTTTCTGAAAACACAAAAGCCAACAAAGATCTCGTGAATCAAGTGGAAGTCTTCATGCGCGCTTCTGCCCTCACCCGCTCCCTCATCAACACCAGCGCCGGCGATTTGGACACCCAAGATTTGGTGAACGCAGCCAAAAAAGTGGCGAAGCAATCCAAACTCAAAATCACGGTGCTGGACGACGCCAAATTGAAGAAACTGGGTTGTGGATCCATTTCCGGAGTGGGCCAAGGCGCCACCACCGGCCCCCGCATGGTGCTCCTGGAATACCGCAACAAGAGCACGGCCAAAGAACCCGCCATCGCCTTCATAGGAAAAGGAATCGTCTTCGACAGCGGAGGAATGAACCTCAAACCCACCGGCTACATTGAAACCATGAAAGAAGACATGGCCGGCTCTGCCACGGTGCTCGGTGCCCTCCAAGCCATCGCCGAACTCAAACTCCCCGGTTACTTCTTGGGAGTCATGGCGATTGCCGAAAACGCCATCTCCGACCGCGCCCTCCACCCCGGAGACGTGGTGCGTGCCTACAACGGAAAAACCATTGAAGTGAACAACACCGATGCCGAAGGCCGCCTCGTACTCGCAGACGCCCTTTCTTACACTGAAAAGAACTACCATCCCAAACGCATCGTGGACATTGCGACGCTCACTGGAGCCGTGACCGTGGCGTTGGGTTATCACATCACCGGTGTGATGGGCAACGACGAAAAATGGATTCAAGACGTGATGGACGCGGGCAGAAAAATGCACGAACGCTATTGGCCCCTTCCTCTGGACGCTGACTTTGTGAAAGCCACCAAAGGCGACTTCACCGATCTCAAAAACTCCACCGACGGCATCCGCGCCGGAACCATCATGGGCGCCGCCTTCCTCAAAGAATTCGTGGAAAAAACACCTTGGGTTCACTTGGATACGGGAGGAACCGCGTGGGCCGAAAAACCCACGTCCAACACGCACTACGGCGCCACCGGAGTCTGCCTACGCACCTTCATTGAACTGGCACAGCGTTACAGCGCTTAAGCCAATCCCAAGGACTACGCCTCCAAAACGTCTTGATACTCCAGCTGATAAATGTGGAGTATCGTTACCGTGAGACTCAAAATCAGAGGGCCAAAGATAATTCCTTTCGGTCCAAAAACAAAGAGCCCGCCGAGCACCGCCAAAAAAGTGAGGAAAGAATTCATTTTGCTACGATTTCCAATAAGGAGAGGATGGGAAACATTGTCCACCACAGAGACAATGCACACGCCCCAAAGCATGAGGAAAACGGCCCAAACCATCTGACCTTGTAAGAGCAAACCAAGCGCAATAGGCAGCCACACCACCGCCGCACCCACGTAAGGGATGAGTGCAACAAAAGCCGTGAGTGTAGCCCACAAAATAACATTATTCACTCCGGCAATAGCAAAACCAATTCCGGCAGCAATACCTTGAAGAAATCCAGAACCAAAATTTCCCACCACAATGGCATAAACCGTATCCGTGAGTTTATTTTGAATCTCCCCCTCATACTTATGAGGCAAGGGGCTTAAAAACTTAAGGCGCTGCACAAAACTCGCGCCATCTCGGAAAAAAAAGAAAACCGCGACCAAGAAGATGAAGATGGAAAGCACAGTAGTTCCCACCGCACCCAAAATACTGGCGCTCTGATCAATCAAGAAAGTCGCCACCGTCTTCGCAATATCCTGAACAAATTGCACCAAGTCCACATGAGTATTTTGGATGAAAGAAGAGAATCCATAACGCTCTCCAAAGGCACCAAGCCATGGGCCCACCACCGGCACTTGATCCAAACCGGACCAAGTCAAAGTATTCACATGCAAACCAATCCATTTGCTGCTGAGCAATTCATAAGCGCTGAGCGTTTCTTGTCCCAGAAAAACAGCAAAAAGAGCGAGCGGAGTGAGCACCACAAAGATCACAAACAAAGTGCTCAAAAACGCCGCAAAGTCATGGTGCTTTGGAATTTTTCTTAAAAGACCCTCATAAATCGGGTAAAAAATAATCGCCACCAAAGCGGCATAAACCAAAATATTGAAGAAGGGAGAAATGGTCCATGCAAACAAAAGCAAAATCACCGCGATGGCGAGCATAAAAAAGTAGCGTGCAAAATCGGGAAGAACAAGAGTTCGTTTAAGCATGCTCAAACTCTATCACACCGTGACCCCGTTTTCCAAATGCTTGCGATACTCAATCAGTGAAGCGCGAACCGCCTCAGCCACAGGCCGCAAATGGATACCTTCATCCTCCAATTTTTGAACAGAAAGTCCACAATTCGAGCGCTTGGCTTTGGTGATTTTGTTCATTTCTTCCACGGAAAAAAGTTCATAATGGTAGCTGGGGTCCACAAGCTCAATATACATGTCCAAAATATCCTGATGATTGATGACTCCGGGATTCGTCACGTTGTACACACCCGTCGCTTTCTTGGCGATGAGCGCCTGGGCCGCCATCAAAAAATCATCCAGCACACTGATGGAATTCGGTACCGAAATCACCTTCGCATACTTCGTGATTTTGGTGATGAAATTGCGCTCGCTCGGCACGCTGTCAAACGGCATGCGCAGCCGCAACTGCAAAATCGGAAAATCCTTGAGCATCGCCTCGCTCCACGCTTTGGTTCTAGAATAGTAACTGCCCGCAAAATTGGGCGCATCGTCTTCACTCCAGCCTTTGCCGTCGTTGTATCCTTCATACACACAACCGCTGCCCACGTGCACCATATAAAGTCCCAGCTCTTCACAGGCCCGCGCCAAAATCATCGGTGCCACCACATTGGAATAAACCGTTTCCATCTTATGATCCTCACACCAATCCACGTTGGGCCGCCCGGTTTTCCCCGCACAGTTGATAACCACTTCCGGCGCTTTGGCCTGAAGCTCCGCCTTCACGGCAGAAAAATCTTCAATACGAACCGTTGAAATTTCCGCTTCCGTTCCAAAGAAATCCAGAAACTTGTGGGCAATATAACCCTGACCAAAAAGGAGTATTT
>Ga0114940_10000629_pt1 | contig 15357 bp, 18 predicted proteins | sample ColdCreekSource_FD_87195 | JGI IMG/M metagenome (GOLD analysis project Ga0114940, IMG submission 87195) | Groundwater microbial communities from Cold Creek, Nevada to study Microbial Dark Matter (Phase II) - Cold Creek Source | ecosystem: Environmental > Aquatic > Deep subsurface > Groundwater ... | reverse complement strand
GCCCGACGACGCCGAGGGGGACGAAGACGACGACGCAGCGCCGGAGGGCTCGCCGGATCGCGTCGCGAATGGGCGAATCAGCGAGACGGCGCGGCAGCTCGCCGGGGGGTGGTTTTACAAGCTGCGATTCCCCGCGCCTGCGGAGTGGTTGAAGCATCGGCGGGTCTACTTCAAAGCTGTACGTAGTGAGCTCGGCAGCGGGCTCTTCAAAACGGAGGCGCAGGTGCGCGCCGCGTACATCGCGGAGAGCAACCCGAAGTGGCTGAAATGGGCGGAGATTAAGCCGACGTTTGAGCCGCAATTCGAGACGGTGTGGTTGAGCGACGCGCTGGCTGACACCGTCCAAGCATGGGGTGCGCAGGGCCCTGGCGTGATCTGGACCGAGCACATTGCACTAGGCCACTACTTGCAGCAGAAAACCGGGTGGACATACTATGGCGGCAAAGGACGATCGAGCGATGGTAAGCGAATTACCGACGGACCTCGTCCTTCCCGCGAAGTGGTCATCGCTTCTAGGCGAGCTAATGGCGTGGGCCGTAATCTCCAATGGCAGTGGGACCGCTGCCTCTTCATCCAGCTCGTCGGCAAGAGTTACATGTTTGAGCAAGCCGCCGGGCGCTTCCACCGTGAAGGCCTCGAGACGTGGTCGAAAAACTGCACGGTCGACGTCCTGATGCGGTGCTCGGAAGACTTCAAAGCAAGGCAGAAAGTCCTGGCGCAGGCGCAAAAAACGTGCAAGAGTTTCTACAGTCAGAAAGCCGGCTCGGAGCCTTGGGAAAAGGTCTCGAAGCCTCGAACCGGCTGGGCTTTTAAGTGACCGAAAGAAAGCAGAAAAACACATGACAACGCAAGCAGCAGCCGAAAAACCGAAGCCCCCGCGCTTCATCCCCAAGCTCAACCGTGAGGGCGTCGGCGATTGGACAGGCGGCAGTCGGACCAAAAGCTTCGGCTTTACCGACTTCGGCTCGTTCGTTCTCGCGCTCAAGCGGATGAGCTACGACGTAGGCGACAAGAATAACCAATTTTGGCGAGCGGACTGCAAGGTCATCTCATGTCAGGGCACGGCGAGCCCCGGCATGCCGACCAAGCTGTCGAAGAAGATCAAAGACCCCGAGCGTTTTTTCCGAGAAATGACGTCCGAGAAATTCGCCGCAGCAGTCGAGACGGCTCGCAAGGCCGCTGTCGAAGGCAAGTACAAGGCGTGTTGGACGGATCCGACGACGAAGTTCGCCGCCGGTACAGAGGCCAGCATCTTCTTTCCGGTGAATCGCCCCGGCACTGCGAACCAACCAAAGCTCGACGAGTCGGACGATCGTTTTCTGACGATGTTCTTGCGCGCCGTGCTCAAGGTGCCAAAGGGCCAGGTCCGCGACTTCCCGAGGGCGCTGGAGACGCTTGATGACTTCGGCGCGATTGAGAACGACAACATGACCTTCGGGTATGAGTCCACCCCGAACACGTACGCCTTCGAGCTGTGCGACGGCAACGAGGTGCTGCGAAGCACTGTGAAGGTGGGCGTTTACCGCGACTTCTTCGCGACGCCCGGCGACGAGATCAGTCTCGCGTAATGAGAAGCTCCGGGGCGCCCGATAGGGCGGGCTTAGCGGCCTAGGATGCCGCAGCCCCGGGGCGAGCTCAAAAGGAATCATGAGATACGATGCAAGCCGGTGCTCGGGATACTGCAAAACGTGTAAGGCTCCCGTTGAGCCCGGCGCGGTTCGGTGCGAGGCGCATGAGCAAGAGTTCCAACGCTGGCTCGCAGACGACGCTGAAGCGGGGCGATCGGCGTACAAGCCTCGCCTGAATGGCGTCAGCGACTGGGACCGCACGTGCGCTCCCGGCTTCAAGTTCCGCCGGCGCGGACGTTCGCCGCTGCCCGGCGAAGACCTCAAGTTTGATTAAGACGCGGCCGCGCGCCGAGCTCCGGCAGGCTACACGGAGCGTCTGAGCGAAGCACTCAGCGGCGCGGCGCTGCGCCTCATTCAAAGGATCGCCCAATGTTCAAGATAGCAGAATACGACCTCATCCACTCGCTCGTTTTTCGCGGGGACTATCCCGGGTACAAACCCGATGTGAAAGAGCTCCCCAATGGCGACGGCAAGGTCGACCGCAAGAAGTACGCGCACGTGTCGCTGAAGTATCTCGCGGGCTGGGGCAACTGCATCGAACGAATGGCGCTGCTACAAGTGATCTTCATGGCGCATGGGCTCGCGGAGACGATCTATCAGGAGTGGGGCGGGCCGCAAGCGTTCCGCCCCGACATCCGCTATAGCGCGTTGCGCGTGCTTGAGTACGCCCCCGGCGACCTGTCACACCCGCACCAAGACTTCGACCTGTTCACGAACATGCTCTACCGCGACGCGCCGAAGAAGTTCAAGGCCGAATACAGCGAGGTGCCGCCGCAGGTCGCCGCAATCGATCCGTACTGTCACATCGGGCAGCTCGGCGAGCTCATCGGCCTCGGCAAGGCAACGACCCACCAAGTGCTGACCAGCTCGCTCCCACAGCATTCGATGGTTTACTTCTCGATCCCGGACTGGGACGCGAAGCTCCCGCCGGGCGCCGAAGCCGATCGCATCGCCGAGTTCTTCAAGATTCTGCGGCCGCCGACCGTCAAGGACTGGCTCAACGAGCGCATGGCGCGCAGCCGGACGGCGTTCAAAGCGTACGAGTGATGGATCCCCGCGACGTCATCGACGTCGACGGCTGCGAAGCCCTCGATCTGGAGTCCGCGCTCATCCGGCGCGGGCTCCCGGCGCCGATGCCGGTGTGTTGCGGTTTCTACTTCAAGGGCGAAGAGCCCCGCCTGTTTGGGCTGCATGAGCTTTGGCGACACCCTCTGACGCTCCTGCGCGACAAGCGTCGCACGATCGTTGGGCACAGCATCGCCTATGACATGTGCTTGCTCCTCGAGTGGGGGCCGATCTACGGCTACCCCGAGATCGTGCAGCTCATCTTCGATGCGTACGACGACGACCGCGTCTTCGACACGATGCTCGCGCAGCGGCTCGTCGAGATTGAGACGGGCGACAAGCGGGGCAAGCTCAGCCTCGATCGACTCTGCAATCGCTATGGCCTGCAATGTGAGAAGCACGGCCTCGACGAAGGCGGCGAGTCCAAGATCCGGCTTGGCTTCGGCAAGTTCCTCGGGTGCCGTGCCGACGAGCTCCCGCCGGAGTACTTCCGGTACGCCATCGGCGACCCGATTCAAACCCATGAGCTCTTCCGGCGTATCATGGCGCGGGGCATCGTCGGGCGCCGCGACCTCGCAGAGCTTGGCCGCAACGACCTCGCACTGAAGATCGTCTCCGCCTTCGGGCTGATGACGGACGAGGGCCGGGTGCAGAAGCTCGAGGCCCAGGCCCGACAGCGCATCCAAGAACTCCAGGGCATCATGTTTGAGAAGGGCTTCATGCGCTGGGTGCGCGGCAAGCCGAAGCCCGTCAAGACGATGGCCGCGATCAAGCGCGCCGCGGCGGCCGCGTATGAGCTGCAGGTCGACGCCAAGGGCAACTACACCGGCGCGTCATGCTGGCTCGAAGACTTGCAGACCCAGGGCCTCATCACTGAGGCCGGCGCGATGAGCACGTCGCGGCTAGTGCTCGAAGAGAGCGGCGACCCGCTGCTCATCTCGCTCGCCGATTATAACGAGTGGGCCGCGGTCTGGAATAAGGACCTCAAGCTCTTTCGCACTGCGATCGAGGTCCCGTTTCACACCCACTTCGGCTTTGCGGCGACGCTGCGCACGACCAGCGGCGGGCCCAACATCCAGAACTTCCGCAAGAAAGAAGGGATTAGAGAGTGCATCGTGGCGCGCTTCGGCGCCTTGGTGGCGAGCGACTACACGGGCCTCGAGAACGGCACGCTTGCCGACCTGATCTATCAGGTGCTTGGGCGCCGCGGCATGGCGGACAAGATCAACGGCGGCCACAACTTCCACGCAGAAGTCGGCTGTCATATCCTCGGGCGGGAGCCGACGCAAGATAACATGCGTTGGATCCTGGAGATGAAAGAGCTCGGGGACGACGAGTGTAAGGGGGCCTACAACGCGGCGAAGCCGCTGAACTTCGGGCTCCCGGGCTTCATGAGCAAAGCCACGACGGTGCAGAGCTACGCTCGCATTGGCTACGGCGTCAACCGACCTGTCGAGTTCTGGCAGGTCATGATGGATCTATGGTATGAAACGCAGCACGATCAGGTTGCTTACTTACGGGAGTACGTGGATTCCCTCCGCGTGGACGACTCTTTGTACAACGTGCCGATCCCTGGCTGCGGTGTTGTTCGTCGCGGCGCAACGCGCCCGGCCGCAGCAAACACCGGGTTTCAAGGGCTAGGCGGCCGAGTCGCTCTGCGCGGTCTCTACTACACCGTGCGCGCCCAGCTCCTCGGGCTCATGCCCGGCAAAGTCTGCGCGTTCATCCACGACGAAGAAATTAGCGACTGCAAAGAAGGCGACGTTGACGAAGTCGCGGCGGGCCAAGAGTACTGGATGACGAAGGCCGCGGAGGAGATCCTTCACATAGTGAAGATGCATGTGGTCTCGACCGCGATGAAACACTGGTCCAAGAAGGCGAAGACGAAGCACGATTCTAGTGGCAGGCTCATTCTTGACCTGTCACATTGAAGCAAGGAGCGTTTTTCATGCATCAAACCCCCAACCGAGAGAACACCCCCGCAGTGCGCGCCACGCCTTGGGACATGCTGCGCGCCGCGTGGAAAGCCGGCCACTGGCTGCCGACTGACTCCGCCGAGCGGAAAAACTTCCCAGTGCGCACGGGCTGCCTTGAGTATATCCCGGCGGCGCTCGCGGCTTTCGCGCTCGGCAGCAAGATCGGCAACGACAAGCACAACCCGGGCCAGCCTCTGCAACATTCCCGGGCGAAAAGCAGCGACCATGAGGACTGCGAGGCGCGGCATATGATCGACTGCAACGACCCAGGCCTTGATAGGCTCGAAGAGCTCACGTGGAAGTTCTGGCGGGCCGGAATGGAACTGCAGATTTACGCCGAAGAGCTGGGTGCGCCGAAAGCCCCGAGGGCCACATGATCGGCTTGCTTTTCGGCCTGCTGACCGCGTGGCTGTTCGTCGAGCTCTGGTGGCGCTGGCCCGCTATTCAGGCGAAAGTCTCGTTACGCAAGATTCCCCGTGACGGCGACCGAGAGTACCTTGATCGCTACGGTCTCGGCGAGCAGACCCGCGAGCAGAGCCGCGAGGACCGCCGCACCGGCGCCTGGCGCGCGCGGATCCACCACTTCCGCGGGCCGGACGGCAGCGGGCATCACAACCACCCGTTCAAGTGGGCATTCTCGATCGTGCTCTGGGGCAGCTATACCGAGGAAGTCCTCGAGTTCGTGCCCTGCCCCGTGCCCTGGCCAAAGTGCCATCTAGGCCGTTGCATCTGTTGTCAAGGTACGGGCGAGGCTGCGAAGATTGTCGCCCGCCGTGTGCGCCTATTTAATTGGATCCCGAGCGGGAAGTTCCACCGGATCACGAAGCTACACGGCGACGTCTGGACGCTGTTCATCACGGGCCCGCGGATAACAAGCTGGGGCTTCATTCAGAACGGCGAGTATCTCCCGTGGGAGGAGCACAATCGCCGCTATAATTCAACTGGACGAGAGGGCGACTAAAAATGGAAAACTACACATTTGACCAGTATCAAGAATGGGTCGGGCAGCTGTGCCGGACGCCCGTCGAGGGCTCGATCATGGGTCTCGCCGGTGAGGCGGGCGAAGTCGTCGACCTCCTGAAAAAAATCCTCTACCACGGCAAGCTGCTTGACCGGGAAAAGCTCAAACTCGAGCTCGGCGATGTGCTATGGTACGTGGCAGACGTGGCGCGCCAGTATGGGATCCCGCTGTCTGAAGTCCGCGATGGTAACGTCGCGAAGCTGACCGAGCGCTTCCCAAAAGGCCACTTCACGCCCGAAGACTCCGCGGCGCGCGCGGACGAGAAACCCATCATGTATGGCAACCGGCTTGTGACTCACCCCGCGCAGAAGCTGGCGATCGAGGCTTTTAAACGCGAGGCCGACGACGGCTGTGGCCCCGACGAGATGCCGAGTTACAAGAGCCTGCAGCAATGATCTCCCTGCTGAGCATTGACCCCGCGGGGATGAAAAACCGTGCGACGCGCGGCTTCGCATTCATCCAGTACGGCGAGGACGGCCGGGGCAAGCAGCGCAAGCCTGTGCTCATCAACTGGAGCAATGGTTGCACCTTCGACGGCTTCGAGTATGACATCGCGATCGTTGAAGGGCAATTCGCGAATCCGAAGAGCTCGCGGCAGTCGCTGATCACGCTCGGGTTCTCCGCTGGGTTCTTGCTCGGCAGCGTGCGCGCCAAAGAAAAGTTCGTGATCCCCGTCTTCGAGTGGAAGGGCGCGATCATTCCCGGCTTCGCGAACGCGCCAAAAGAAATGTACACGAACAACCTGCGCCAACTCTGGCCGGGCGTTGATGACCCTCACTGTCTTGATGCCGTCGCCATGGGAATGGCGTTCGCCCGCGGCTCGTTCTCTGACAAGCAACTAAAAGCGTGGAGATACAGCTGATGCCGTACGCAGACCCAGAAAAACGCAACATGTCCGCAAAGCGCCGTGCTGAGATGAAGGCCGCGCGCAATCAGATCCTTGGCGCGGGCGCGCCCCCGAAGGGCTGGACCGCGACGAAGATCGCGACGAACGGCGACGGCGATCTCGTGTCAGTGCGCTCGGTGCCGGAGCCCGCCGAAGACGAGTTCTTGCCGGTCATCCCCGCGGAGCACTACGCCAAGGGCGTCTCCACGTTCTTGACGAACGGCGAGCCCACGCACCAGTGGGTGAAGACCGACCGACAGCGAATGGTCGCCGACGCCCAGCGCTGGGCTGCGATCGAAGCGCTCGTCCGCGATGGCGTGGGGGGGCGCGATGCTATTCCCGCGCCAGTGAAGCCCGGCATTGAGAAGTACTGCAACCTGATCATCTTCGGAGACCCGCACTTTGGCATGCTCGCCCAGGCGCGGGAGACGGGCGGCCAGAACTGGGATATGAAGATCGCTCAGCGCACCATGGAAAAAGCACTGTGTCTACTGCTCGCGCGCTTGCCCCGCGCGAGCCATTGCAAGCTCATCAACATCGGCGACTACTTCCACTTCCAGGATCCCAGCAAGCTCACGCCGCGCGGCAAGCACCAGCTCGACGGCGACTGTCGGTTCACGTACATGGCTGAGCTCGGCTGCTTTCTGATGGCCCGGCTCACTGAGATGTGTCTCGCCGAGTACGAAGAAGTCGAAGAGTTCAACGTCGCAGGCAACCACGATCCCGAAGGGGCCCGGTGGCTCAACATCTTCATGCGCGGCTACTTCCGCAACGAGCCTCGACTGAAGATCGCCGACAACGCCGCCGACCACCTCTACACGTCCTTCGGGCAGAACCTGATCGGGCTGTATCACGGGCATGAGACGCCGATCCAGCGTCTGCCTGGGCTCATGGCCGCGGCGCGCCGGAAGGACTGGGGCGAGAAGAAGCACTGCCGCTGGGTGACGGGGCACCACCATAGCTACGAGTCGATCCCTGATAAAAACAACCCGGGCGTTATCCTCGAGAAGTACCCGACGCTCGCGCCGGTCGACGTCCATGCCGCCAACCACGGCTACCTCAGCGAGCGCTCGTTGAACGCCGTCATCCTGCACCATGACCACGGCGAGGTCGGCCGGGTGAAAGTTCTCGCCGAAGAAGTAGATTAGCCCTTGACAGGTGCAAAAACGCCGCTATTGTCCGATCATGCGTTGGATAATAGCTGCTGTTTTTCTGGTTGGGTGCGCGCCCGAGCCCGCCGACTCCGTCTCCTTCTCGGGCTTCGACGAAGCACAGCTCGCCGTTGCGTATGACGTGCTGGATAGTTGGTGCGAGGCCGTCGACTGGTGCCCCGTCGTGACGTTGGATGGCGAGCTCCACGTCAAGCTTGATTGGCGCTTCGAGCGCCACGGTCGGCGAGCGGCTACGTGGGGCCTTAATGAAGGCGGAACGCCGTTGTCCTCGATTGGCCATAGCGCCTTCATCGAAGGCCCAGTCTTCGTCCAAAAGCCTCGGGACTCACAATTCGTGGTGCTGGCACACGAGCTTGGGCACGAAGGCGTGCGCGGCCATACACCGCTCGGCGTGCTCAGTAGCCCGCCGGTGGCGGCGGCGTGCGTTGATTCCTACGCAGTGCGCGCGTGGTGCAAACAGCAGGGCTGCCACCAAGACGCGGCGAGCACATGCGCGCCAGGCGTCGAAGAGCTCCTCGAGGCGGATTAGACGGCGGGCACGCAATATGCGCGCCCGCCCGCCAACGGACTTACCGAGGGAAAGAAGCTTTTTCATGTTTTCCTTATGGGTAAGTGGTCGAGCCGAGCTCGGCGCATTGGACGTAGCCGCTGATCGTTACAGTGGCCGCCGTGGTGACGAGGTAGCGCAGCCGGATGCCCTCGTTCTGGGCCAGGATGATCGGCCCGCCCCACGGCGACGGCTCCCAGATCAGCTCTCGGTCGCTCGGGAATGGCTGGTTTACGCCCGGGCTCGCCGCGGCCGTGATATTCGCGTTCTGCGCTCCCTGCGCACTGGTTGCCAGCGCTGTCACATCCTCAGTGATGGTCCCCGTCGTGATGCCGGCAGCGGCAGACGCAAAACCCACCTCGAGGCCGCTGGTAGAGTAGCTCGTCCTGAGCTTGCCGTTGTTCGTGGTCAACGTGAGCGCCGTGCGATTGGTGGAGCTCAATGCCGTGTAGTTGCGCCCCACGAATAGTTGCAGCGCACTGCGCAGACCGGCGGCCGATGCCGCAGCGATCGCGACCTGATTCACCTGGGCTTGCAGCTTGCTGATGAGCACCAAGTTCGCTGTCGGGTTGCGCAGGTCGAAGACAACGACGTTGTTCGTGAACGCGAGAACCGTCGTCTCCCATCCGAAAGAGTACTGCGATCCCGGAGTCGGCACCAGCTGCACAGCTAGCCCGAGCGCCTCTGTGACCTTGGCTTTGAGTAAAGTCAGCGCGTCTTGAATAATCATAAAACCTCTGCTTTACGCCGATACGGCGTAGTCAAACTTTACGTTCCCGCCCAGCGCTCCTGCGACGCCCTGCCAATAAACGCGAATAATCGTTGCGCTCTCAACGACGCCGCTGGCACTCACCTGTTCCTCGCATTCATCCGCGAGGTCGCCCTTGCCTGTGTAAGGGCCGACGGCCTGCTTGACGAGCACTGGCTTTCCAGGGGTCATGCCCGTTCCTGCGATCGTAAACGTCCCGCTGTAAGCGGCAGGAGTGCCGAGGTCGACCTCTGCCGTGAGCAACGTCAGCCCTCCGCCACCGCCACCGCCTGCAGGCCCCGTAGGGCCAATAGGCCCCGCGGGGCCCGCAGCGCCGTCGATCCCATCCGCGCCGTCGTTGCCTGGAGGCCCCATAGGCCCAGTCGCGCCCGCGGGTCCGGTGAGCCCCGTGACACCATCCGCACCCGTTGCGCCCGTCGGCCCCGTAGCGCCAGTGGGGCCGGCCGCGCCCGCAGGCCCTTCAGCGCCATCCGCGCCGTCGTTACCAGGTGGGCCCATCGGCCCTGCAGCACCATCCGCACCGGCGGGACCTGTAGCACCATCCGCGCCCGCAGGCCCCGCAGGTCCTTCAGACCCCTCACCCCCATCGACTCCGTCGTTGCCTGGGGGCCCCATCGGCCCAGTAGGGCCGCCTGCGGGTCCCGTCGGGCCCGTAGCGCCCGCCGGGCCTGTAGCTCCTGCGACTCCCGAGGGCCCCGTCGGTCCGGCGGGCCCCGATGGCCCCGTCGGCCCTGTCGGCCCCCCTGCAGGGCCCGCGGGCCCCGTGGGTCCTCTAGGACCCGGATTGCCTTGCGGCCCCTGCGGACGCGGCGGGGGTGCAGGAATCGCTGTCGGTGGCGGGCGCAGCGACGAGCTGGCTCCCGGCAAACAACACTTCGTGAACGGGTCAGCCATCAGAACTCGTACTCGTACACGATGATATACCCGCCGCGCCCCACGCCACCTGCGCGCGCGACAGCGCTCAGCGTCAAAGCGCCTCCGCCCCCAGCACCAGTTGAGCCGGTCGGCGGATTGAGACCGGTGCCAGCCGTTGCCCGAGGCCCGCCCCCTGTGCTGCCGCTACCCGCAGCCCCGCCCGCGCCTCCGATCCCCGATAATCCTTGCAGCCGAATGCCAATCTGACCAGGGTGACCGTCGCACGCGCGGATCGAGGTCCACCCGCCAGTCACTGAAGGAAAGCCGCCAAAGCTGAGTTGAGCTGATGCTATCGCCGCGGTTCCGGATGCCATTGCGGTTGCAGACGCTGCTGAAGCGCCGCCAGCGGTGGCAACGTCCGCTCCAATCGTGAAAGTCGTGTCTCCCCCGTCGCCAGGATCCGAAGGAGACGCGGCGCCGCCAGCCGCACCTCCTGCGCCCACGGTGTATGTCCCGCTTCCGCCGGGCGATGAAAGCGTATACCTAGCGATTTGAAACGCGCCGGCGCCCCCTCCGCTGCAGGCGATGCACTGACTTGCAGCAGCAGCCGCGCACCCGTACCCGCCAGCGCCGCCACCCTGAAGGTCCACAAGTACGAACGTAGTGCGCGCGTTGAAATTGTGTGTTGCGCCCGTGCCAGCCGTGTATGCAGTAATCGCGATCAGACGCCCCGCCAGCAAGTCGTGATCTACGTTACCATCGTCCGTGAACATCGGGCTCTGCAGCGCGTCGTTCCGCGTCCAGTACAAGCTCTGGCCGGTGATCATCGAAGGCGTTGATGCCGCGGCCTCGAACATCGAAAAGAAAGGCGCGGCGCCTTCGATATTGACGGACACGCCTGGCACGAAACGGATAATGTTGCTACCTACGACGTCAACGTCGCCCGTCGTGGCGCTGACGCCAGGCGTGTCGCTGCCTGCTTGGATGAGCACTCCGCCACGTGCGGCGACCAACACGTCGCCCGTACCAATCCCCCCAACAGGAGCCGTGCAAGATGTGAACGACGCGCCGGCAACTCCGTTGCAGATAGCCTCCGCGGTGGCGATGAGGCGGACATCAGAATCGCTGGCTATGTCTAGAGTATCAGCGGACGCGATCTGGCCCGTCGCCGTTGGCGTGCCGTTGCCGACTTGAAGGTGCTGCCCGGTGTCGATCCGCGGGTTAGTTAGCCCTGTCGTGCGGTTAGCTCGGAGCACTGCGGGCCACCCCCCTACCGCGCCTGAGGGGCCTTGGGGGCCCTCAGGGCCCTCTGCGCCGTCATTGCCAGGCGGACCCATCTGTCCCCTCGCCCCTGTCGGCCCTGTCGGCCCCGTGGGTCCCGTAAGCCCTATCGCGCCCGGAGCGCCGACAGCGCCGTCGTTGCCATCCGCACCGTCGTTGCCAGGCGGACCCATCTGCCCCGTCGCCCCCGTGGCGCCTGTCGGCCCTGTAGGTCCCGTCGCGCCCGTTGGACCTGCAAGGCCAGGAGCGCCCGGAGCGCCGACAGCGCCGTCGTTGCCATCCGCACCGTCGTGGCCAGGCGGACCCATGCCCCCCGTGGCGCCTGTTGCGCCAGTTGGCCCCGTCGGCCCGGTTGCACCCGCTGCGCCCGCCCCTGGCGGCCCTGCAGGGCCTGCGACGCCGGGAGGCCCCGGGGGTCCTGGGTTTCCTTGCGGCCCCTGAGGGCGTGGCGGAGGCGCGGGAATCGCTACTGGAGGGGCGACAGCCGCGGCGACCTGCGCGGGCGTGAGCGCGCATGAAGACTCCAGAGCGAGCGCACGTGTAGCGCCCGGCGAGCTCGTCGCGGGAGCGGGCGCTGTAGGGCACCCGCAGTCGAGGGTCAGATCTCGAGCCATTAGCGCGTCGCAGTGCCAGCTTCTGGCGCGTTGAGCACGCCGGGGCGCCCGGTGCCAGTGTCGCCGAAGGGCCGGCTAAACGTGAGGCCCGCCCTCGGGCGAAGGTGCACGCGCACTCGGTTACCCGCGTTGCCCTCAAGGGTCATCGCGGAGGCCCGGTCAACACCAATAACGAGCCCGCAGTGACCATTACCCTTGTCGTTCGTCGGGTAGCAAAACACGTCACCCGCGATCGGCTCCTGCACGACCGGGTACAACGTGCGGAAGCTGAGCGCCGACGCGGTGTTGTGCTTGCCGATCAGGAAGGATAAGAACGCCGCGCACCACGCGAGCGCCGGCGCCACGCTGCAGCGCGCGAGCAGCCCGCGGATGAGCCCCTGCGGGTCATCGTTCGAGCCGTCGGGATCTTCGCCGAAGTCGACGAACATGAGCCCGAGGCCAATGCTGAGCCGCCGCAGGGAGCTCAGCTTGCTGACTTCGAGCGCCCACTGGGTTTGCGGCCCGAGCACGCCGTCCGCCTTCAGTGGTTCGCCGAGGTGGTTGTAGTGCTTCTGCTGCCAGACCTTCAATTGTGCGGGCGTCACGCTACTCCCTCGCGCTCGAGAATGAGTTTCGCGCACGCTGCCATCCGCTTGGGGCAGGGCGCGCCGAGCTTGCTACGGATCGCGAGGACTAGTCGTCGAGCTTCGCGATCTCCTTCAAGTCGTCGATCCTGGCCTGATTCAGGCGCGCGATCTCGGCGTCCTTCGCTTCGTTCTTGAGCCAGAGGCGCCACGTGGCAAACGCTAGCACAGCGGCAATCGGCGTCGAGGCAAGCGGTCCCTTGAGTAGTTCGAGCCATTCCATTTCCCTATTCCTTCAAGGCCCAGACGCCCGCAGAGATCCACACGAGGTCTTTTGCACGAAAGTTGTTGGTCTGCAGCGGCGTACTGCCCCCGCCGCCGACACTCTCCGCGCCTGACCCAATGGTGATAACGCCCGCGGCAGCAGTGCCATCCGCGTCCACCACGGTAACGGTTAGGCCTGCGTGCTGTAGGAGAGCCGTCGGGTCGGGCATCGCAATCGAGCGCGCGCCCGAGCCGCGCACTAAGATGATCCCACTCTTGCCGTCCCAAGTGCCGCTGCCCGTGATCGTCTGGATGCCCCCGAGCACGCTCTCGGTCCCGTTGTCGAAGACGGGGATACCTGAGACGCGCAGCACGCCGCGACGCTGCAACGGGTTCGGCGCAGCCGTGTCGGGTAGTAGTGCGACGATGCCCTGAATATCCGGAAACCAGCTCTTCGGGTCAGCCATTACAGCCCGCTCCTAGTCGCGATCGGGCCGCGGTAATGAAAGAGGTCGAAGCCCGCCGTCAGCGGGTCTGTATCTGCCGCGCCGTTTTTCACGTACCCGCCCCAGACGCCGGTCCCGTTCGGAAGGTTCGCCGCCGCGACCGTCGTGATGAGTGCGCCGTTGCTATACACGTCGAGGCCGAGCGCCGCGTTGCGGATGAAGTCAACAACGAGAAACTCTTGTGAGACGAAAGCTCCCATCGCCGCAATGCTGGCGGCGCCCGCGCCCGCCTTCTTCACTCGTAGGCCCCAGTCAGGGCCCGTGAGCGCTTGGTCAATGAAGACTTGAAAGCTGTCTGTTGAATCGAATAGAAGGCGATCGTCAACCAAGCCGAACGCGATTTTCTGCGCCACGTTCGTGTTGCCGATGGCCTTCAGCACGATCGTCATATGCTCGAAGCCGTCTGTGCCGCCAAAGTTGACGCTCCCCCCGAACGAGGGCCCAAGCGTAAAGTACTTGCCGGAGTCCGCAACGTTATCGGTGATGATCGTCAGCTGGCCGGGGTTTTTCGGGGTGCCCGCGAGCGAACCGAAAGTGACGCCGCCGACCGCACCGGTGGGCGTGCCATGCACCCACGTGAGCTCACTGCAGATCGTATTGGCGTCCACATCGCCAACCCACAGAAAGTCGTCGCGCGCGTTCACGATCGACTCAGGGTGTGCCATGGCTGCGTCAGTACGCCGGCGGATGTACTCGATGCGATCGCCGAGAGCTCGTGCCGTGTTGATTAGCCGCGCTTCGGTCAGCGTTTCGGTGTCGCCAGCGACTTCGACGACGGGGTCATACGTATCGCCTGTGATCAGCGGTGCAACATCTACTGGCATTTAGTCCTCAAGGCGCGACGGGGAAGTTCGTCCCGGTATATTCGTAGTGGACATCGGGCGACCGCTTGCGGTTCATGAGATTCACGTAGACGCTCGGGCCCGTCGAGATCTCGAAGATGATGTCCCAGTTGACCCACTGCGCGGGCTTGAGCCGTTTGATGACGCCCTTCAACTGGGCATACCAGAGGGCGCCGGTGTCCGTGTTGAGCCCGGCAGGCCCGATGCGCTTCGCGCCCACAACATCAGTGCCCACGATAAAGCCAGCGGCCGCAGTAACTGGATGAGTGCCCAGAGGAAACACCGCCCAAAAGCGAGACCAATACGTGTCAGGAGCTGGCGCAGGACTGAAGTCGTTCGGGACATAGATCTCCGCGCCGGGCATACCGGCAGCTGCAAAATCAGCGAGCAGGGCGTCTTTGATCGAGCCTGTCCAGTAGATCCACTTGTCACGCACACGCTGCCGGAGCGAGCCGTAGTGCGACTCGCCCGGATAGCGTAGGATGAGCGCGTCGCGCCCCAGCCGCTCGATCGCGTCGAGCGGCTGCCGGTAATCCTCGGGGCGCGGCGTGCGCGGGTATAGCTGGCCCGCCTCCCACGCCGTGGCTGCGCCTTCCGCGAGGAAGTCCCCGAGCAAGCCGATGACGACGCCGACGAACCTCGACCCGTTCTCGCCCGTCCAGGGGGCTACGGCTAAAGCCGCGGTAGATTGAGTGAAAGTCTCAACGGGCATCAGCGCTCCCGGCAGCATAGCACGAAGTGTGCCAAGTGTCAGCCCTCGGTGACCGGAATAACCGAGAACGCGATCGAGCCTTCGAGAACCTTGGTGTGCGCGGGGATGGTTGTACTTTCCGCCAGGGATGTAACGTCGACAGCCGTCACCCCTGCCACCTTCGAGAGCGCCGTCTCGATCTGGCTCCGGAGCACCACGTTTTGCGGCCCCGGCGAGAGGTCGAAGCCCGCGACGGGCACCGTCAACAAGAACTCGCGCCACGCGGCCGTGAGCTTGGTCAAGGCTTCTGCCTCATTCAGCGCCTTCACGTAGACGGTCGCTGCGAGGTTCATGACGACCGTTGGGGCCGCAATGGCGAGCCCCGCTTGGACTACCGTGCCGGTCCCGAACAGCGCGCCGTCGAGCGCGATCTGCACCGCAGCCACGTCGGCAACGCCCGCCGTCGCGGTATCCGCGGCGAGGTACACGTCCAGCGTGCCAGGCCCTCGCGGGTTTTCGTCGTCGATCGAAATGCCATGCATCGCGGGCACGGTGTTGCGGACCAAGTTCAAGATGCCCGCTTTGATCTTCTCCGTGCGCAGCGTCGCCCACTTCGTTCGCGCGCGCTCGCGCGCGTTGGGGTCGGATTCCGCATCAGCGCCTGCTGAAGTGATCGT
>Ga0114940_10000628_pt1 | contig 15363 bp, 15 predicted proteins | sample ColdCreekSource_FD_87195 | JGI IMG/M metagenome (GOLD analysis project Ga0114940, IMG submission 87195) | Groundwater microbial communities from Cold Creek, Nevada to study Microbial Dark Matter (Phase II) - Cold Creek Source | ecosystem: Environmental > Aquatic > Deep subsurface > Groundwater ... | reverse complement strand
TCACGCCCTGGCCTTCGAGGTCAGCGGCGGGCTGGATTCGACCTCGCTGTTCTGCATGGCCCATCACCTGCAAGGCCAGGACCGGCTGCTGGCCCCGCAGATGCGCGGCTATACCCTGGCTGGACCAGTGGGCACCCGCGCCGACGAGATCGCCTATCCGCGCGCGGTGGCGGCCGAACTGGGCGTGACCATCGCCGAATTCCCCTATTACATGCCGCCGCTGGAAAGCTTTGCCGCCGATGCGCGCGCCGCCATGGACATGCCCATGCCGCCAAACGGGATCATGGCGCGCGAGATGGAACAGGCCATGGTGGCCGACGGCTGCCGGGTCTGCATTAGCGGCGTGGGAGGCGACCAGTGGCTGGACGGGTCGCGGTTCTATTATCACGAACTGGCGCGTACCGGCGAATGGCGCCGCCTGCTGGCCGCCACCCGGCGCGATGTGGCCGCCCTGGGCTGGCGCGACACCGCGCGCACGGTGGCCTATTATGGCTTGAGTCCGGCAATTCCCGATGGGGTGCGATCAGTGATCCGGCGCTGGCGCGGCACCCGTGACCACGCCCTGATAACACCCGGCCTGCCGCTAGTGGCGGACCTGGCCAGCGAACTGGCCGAGCGCAAGGCGCGCTACCTGGCCACCCTTCCGACAAGCCGCCACGCAGCCCGCAAGATTGAAGCGATTGAACATCCCAGCTGGTCGGTTATTTTCGACCTGTGCGCCCGCTTGTCGGCTCAGGCCACGTTCGAGCCGCGCTATCCCATGCTGGACCGCCGGTTCATCGATTTTGCCGCAGCGGTGCCCGACGATATGCTGTTGCAAGGCGACACCTATCGGGTGCTGCATCGCCACGCGCTGGTCGGCATCTTGCCAGATACGGTGCGCCTGCGCCGCGACAAGGCCACTACCAACGTCACTTATGATCGGCTGAATCAGCCAATCTCCCACGTGCTGACGGATGGCTTCCAGCCAGACTGGCACCGGGTGCTTGACCGGGCCGTTACCCGGCGACTGGCCGACATTTATTGCACTGCACCAATTGACAATGCACCCTTGGTGTCGTTATGGGGACCATACGCAGTTACCCTTATGTTAGGCTTGCAATGCGATGCATCGGGCTAGGATGAAGGTAAATTGAGGTCGGTTCTTGCTGCGCCGCAATAAGGCGGCGACCGCAAGCGAGCGATACCAGATTTGGGCAATTCGGGGGTCGGTCTCCGGCTCCCAGTGTAGAAAGGCTTTTGACGTTATGGCCAAGGTTGACAACGCCAAGCAAGGCAATCGCTACGAACGCCCCCAGCTGTCCGTGTTCGGCTCGGTGCGCAATCTCACCGGTGGCAGCATGGGCCCCAACGGTGGTGACGGCAAAGTCATCATGCAAATGGCCTGATCTACCGGCACGATCGCGGCCTTCGCCCGATCGTGCGTTGGCCATCCCCCTGCGCTGGTGCAAGGATGGCCATGGCAACCCTGGCGGGTTTGCCACAGGCGGTTGCATAACGGGTGCCACAGGCTAGGGTGCAGCGCATCATGGCCATCACCGCTTCAGGGGATCGTGGCACACCGTGACCTCCGTTCTGCGCGAACATAGCGAATATCTGACACTGCCCGGTCGCCAGTCCCTGTTTGAACAGGCACTGGCCAAAACCATCGGCCCCGGCGACGTAGTGGCCGATTTGGGCTGCGGCGTGGGCGTCCTGGGGCAAGCCGCCCTGCGCGCAGGGGCCGCGCGGGTCTATGGCATCGACCATTCCGACGCGCTGGAACTGGCGCGCGAGACGGCGCGGCGCACCGGCACCGCCGACCGTTATATCTGCCTGCGTGATTCCACCTACCGCGCGCAATTGCCCGAACAGGTCGACCTGCTGCTCTGCGACCATGTGGGGTTCTTCGGCTTCGATTACGGCATCATCGCCATGCTGGCCGACGCCAGGGAACGGCTGCTCAAGCCCGGCGGCCGGATCATGCCGCGCCGCCTGCGGCTGTTCATGGCAGGCGTGGAAGCACCCGCAGCACGCGAAAAGGTGGATCGGTGGGCCGCTGATCCGGTGCCGAGCGAGCTGCGCTGGATTCACCAGCACAGCGTCAATGCCCCCTTCAGCCACGATTTCGAGCCGGCCGACCTGCTGACCGATCCCAGTATGCTGGGCGAGATCGTGTTGACCGATCCGGTGGCCGATGCCCTGCGCTACAGCATCAGCCTGACCGCCACTCGCCCGGGCATGTTTCATGGTCTGGCTGCCTGGTTCGCCTGTGAACTGGCCGAGGACGTATGGATGACCAATTCCCCCGTCGACCCTGCCTCAATCGGGCGCGGCAACCTGTTCCTGCCCGCCGCCCAGCCATTCGCGGTGAAGGCCGGCGAAACCGTAACGGTCGACCTGCGCCTGCGCCACGAGGTGCCGATCATCAGCTGGACCATCACCCCACCGGGCGGCCTGCCGCCGCAGCGCCTGTCCACCTGGAACAGCGAAATGCTCAAGCCGGAGGACCTGGTCTCCGGTTCGAACCTGCCGCTGTCGGCCAACCAAACCGGCGAGGCCCGGCGACTGGTCCTGGACCTGCTTGACGGGACGCGCACGGGCGCTGAGATCGCGAGGGTAATGGCTTCGCAACATGCCCACCTGATGCCCAGTGCAGCCGAGATGGACCGTTTCGTGCGTGCCGTGCTGGATGCGGACGCCCGGACTTGACCGCGTTCACCAACCTGCCACCGCGCCCGCAACTTGCCCCCGCTACCCCTGCCTACGACCGCTGGACGTCGCCGCAAGGGGATCTCAGCGCGCTGTTCTTCCGCCGTGACAATGGCTTTCTGGTGCGCTTTCCGGACGAGGCCGATTTCGAGATCGACGAGGCGACCGGCGCGGTGCGCTGCTATCCGGTCAGCGAGGGGCTGCGCCGCGAAGCGCACAGCCTGTACGAAAACTCGATCGTGCCGCTGATCGGCAACCATCATGGCGGCCTGTTCCTCCATGCCAGCGCCATCGTCACCCCCCAGCAGAACGCGCTGGCCTTTCTGGGCGTATCGCGGCGCGGCAAGTCCACCACGGCGGCCGCCTTCGCGCGCGCCGGGCACCCCTATCTGTCGGAGGACGTGCTGCGGCTGGAACAGGTCGACCACGGCTACACCGCCAACCCGTCGCGCCCGGTTATCCGCCTGCTGGACGACAGCGCCGTGCGTCTGCTGGGCCGCGCCCCGGGCCAGGGCGAGGACGACGACGACAAGGTGGAGTTCGCCACCGCCGGCATCCTGCCGTTCGCCACCGCGCCGACCCCGCTAGCCATGTTCTATTTTCTGGGGCCGGGCGCGGCGACAGCGGTGGAGATCGCCCCGCTGGCCTCACACCTGGCCCTGGCCGAAATGATGCAGCACGCCTTCGTGCTGGACGTGGACGACAAACAACGCCTGAGGCAACGCTTTGCGCGCCTCAGCGACCTTTCGGCCGAGGTGCCTTGCTTCCGGCTCGATTTCCCGCGTAACTATGCCCAATTGCCGCAGGTAATCGACACGATCCTGCACCATGCGCGTGACCACAGGAGCAGCCATGACGCTTGACGATACCCTTACCGCCTCACCTGACGTGATCGCCCGTGAAGTGGGCGGCGAAATGGTGCTGATGCACCTGGGCAGCGGCACCTATTTCGGGCTGAACCCGGTGGGCGGGCGGATCTGGCAATTGCTGGACGAACGCAGCCGCACAGTGGCCGACCTGGCCGCCACGATCACCGCCGAATACGAAGCTCCGGCCGAGCAGGTGGCCGCCGACGTGCTGGCCCTGGCCGACGATCTGGCGCGGCACGAACTGGTCAGCATCGCCTAGGACGCGACGATCAGGCTGGGCGGATCCGTCCGCCCTCCACAACCACCACGCGGTTCGCCAGGGCCAGGCTGGCCGGGCGATGGGTAATGACCAGCACGGTGCGCCTTTTCAGCACCTTGATGCTCGATTCCACGAAGGCCGCTTCGGCTTCCAGATCGTACATCGAGGTCGCCTCGTCGAATATCAGCACCCTTGGATCGGTCACCAGTGCGCGGGCCAGCGCGATGCGCTGGCGCTGGCCGCCCGACAGGCGCACCCCGTGATCGCCGATCATCGTATCATAGCCTTGTGGCAAGGCCGCGATGAACTCGGCCGCCTGGGCCAGGTCGACTGCGCGCGCCATGGCCGCTTCGTCCGGCTGGGTCAGGCCATAGGCAATGTTGTCGCGCACCGTCCCGTCGAACAATAGCGGACGCTGTGGCACCAGGGCCATCTGTCGGCGCAGCCACTGCACGTCCAGCGTGGCAATATCCGCGCCGTCCAGCAGGATACGGCCCGCGGCTGGGTCGTGAAAGCGTAACAGCAGGTTGACCAAGGTGGACTTGCCCGCGCCATTGGCCCCGGTCAGCGCCACCACTTCGCCCGGTGCAATGTCCAGACTGGCATCGCACAGCACCGTCGGGCGGCCGGGATAGGCAAAAGCGACTTGCTCGAAGGTTATGCGCCCGCGGACCTGCGGCATCCTGACATGCTGGGCATAGCCCGGCTCTACCGGCTCGGCCAGCACCGCCTCCAGCTCGGCCAGGGTTCCGTCGGCCCATTGCAGGCGACCGTAGAAATCAGCCAGGGCACCCACCGGGCGAGTCAGCAGGGCTGCATAAAGCAGCACACTGAACAGTCGCGCAGGATCACTGCCGCCGTCGGCCAGAGCGCTGCCGCTGACCAGCAGCAGGGCGATCACGCCGACCGCCGCCGCCAACCCCACCACCGGCGCGATGCAGGCCGACAGGCGCGCCTGGCGCAATTGCAGCCCGCGCGCCGCTTCGGCCAGCCAGGCAAAGCGCGCCTCGCGCACCTGTTCCACCGCGAACGACTTGGTGGCGGCCAGCATTTGCAGATCCTGCTCGGCCTGCACCATCACCCGGGCATCGGCGGCGCGCATGTCTGCGCCAAGCTGGCGCAGACGCCGCCCCAGCAATTTCATGGCCAGATAAAACGGCGGCAGGACCAGCGGCACCGCCAGCGCCAACCAGGGCTCCAGCGTGAACAACAGGCCAAGCGCGCCAATCAGGGTAAACAGCATGGCCGGCGCCTGGGCCAGTGTGGCCGACAGGAAAGTGCCGAAAATGGTGATATCGTATGCGATCAGCGCCAGCACGTCGCCTTGCCGGGTCACATCGTGAATGCGGGTGGGCAGGCGCTGCATGTGTGCATGGATTTCCACCCGCAGGTCGGCCAGAATCCGGCCAGAAAGGCGCGCTGACAGGATCGCCCCGGCCACATGAAACACCGCTGTTGCCGCCAGCAGCGCCAGCAGCGCGGCCACTGTCTGGACCAGCGGCGGTCCGCCGCCATCCCCGCCCCTGTCGACCACCTCGCCCAGCAGTGATCCGCCCAGCCACGGCAAGACCAGCGTGGCGCATGATCCGGCCAGCGACACGCCGCTGATGCGCAGCAGATCGGCCCGGTATTGCCGCGCCCGCGCACGCATGAATGCGTAGCGGCTCATCCCCTGAAGCCGGCCAGCATGTGTCGCGGCAAGCCCGCCAGCCGCACCAGATGAGCCTTGGCCAGTGAGTGCGCGGCCAATTCCGGATGTCGGTCGCGCAGGGTCGCGGCCGAGGGCCAGGCATGCCCCAGCAGCAGGCGCACCCTATCGCCCAGGCTGGTGCATCCGGCCAGATCGGCGCGCAGGCACGCGGCGGTCCACGGCGCGGAAAAATAGCGTTCGGCCCAGGTCTCGCGCGGGGCGTCACGCAGGCTGACTGCAACGGCTGGCGGCACGCTGGTGCCCAATACCGCCTGTGCCAGGTCCAGCGCCTCCAGACACAGGCCCGGCACACCCAGCGCCAGGGTCATACGCTCCAGCTGATCCCATTGCCCGGCATCGAACCGGCTGGCCAGCAAGTGATTGTCCAGCGCCCAGATCAGCCGCGTGGCCCCCAGCACCCGGCTGTCATCCACATAGTATCCGTAAACGCGGTGCAGCCGCTGGTTGATGCTGCCCAGCAGGAATTGCCGGACGGGATCGATCGCCAGCGCCGTGGCCCTCAGCCGGGGCAGGGGCACGGCGGCGGCAAACGCCTGTTCCACATCCAGCGCCCGGCCCAGCGCGGGAACATTGGTCAGCTGCCAGTGCAGGTCTACCGTGTGCGCAAACCCTGCCCCGGCCGAAATGGTCCAGCATTCCTGAAACTGCTGCCGGTCCTGGCTCAGCGCGAAACCGCCATCGCGCAAAACCTTGCGGGCGGTCGCCAGATCGGCCTTGCGCACCAGCAGGTCGCTGTCACCCCGCCGCCGGGCCGCAGGATCGGCATGGACAGTATAGGCCAGGGCCGTGCCCTTCAGCAGCAGCGAGGGGCATCCGGCGCGATCAAGCTGGTCGATCAGCCCGGCCAGCATCGTCCGATGGCTGTCCTCCCAGAACACCTGCGAGCGCGCCTCGTCGCGGACCGCGCCCTGGGCAACCGGGGGCAGGGCGGCCAAGGCCTGCTCATCCTGGCACAGCAACAGGGCGATGCCGTGATAGCGGATGCGCGCGGCCAGCATGGCAGGCGCAACCCCGTCAGTGACAGGCCGCGCGCCCATGCCCGGCCACAGCACGGCCGCCAGCAGGCGATCGGTAGGGTCAAGGGTGGCGGTCATCGCCGGACGCACCCCGACCTGGCCGGTCGGCAAGGCGCGTCACAGGTCTGGTAGCGGTCGCGCGGGGCCATCACCCCATCAGCCTTACCCCCTCGCTGCCCAAAGGCCAACACCTCCCCCACCGGCACGCGCGGTCAATTGTCGGTTGACCCATCAAGGCCTTGCTGCGATGCAGCAAATACCGTCGATTTACGCTAGAGTTCGGGGAAAAACATCGCATGTCCGGCCGCCAGCGCAAAGGAATCATCTTGGCCGGCGGCTCGGGCACGCGGCTCTATCCACTCACCAAAGGCGTTTCCAAACAGTTGATGCCGGTGTTCGACAAGCCAATGATCTATTACCCGCTTAGCGTACTGCTGCAGGCGGGCATCCGCGACATCCTCATCATCACCACGCCCGAGGATTCTGATCAGTTCCAGCGCTTGCTGGGCGATGGTTCCGACTGGGGGCTGGCGCTCAGCTATGCGGTTCAGCCAACGCCCGATGGCCTGGCGCAAGCCTTTCATATCGGGGCCGATTTCCTGGATGGATCGCCCAGCGCCCTGGTCTTGGGCGACAACATCTTCTACGGTCACGGCCTGCCCGAATTGCTGCACAGCGCCGATGCGCGGACCAGCGGTGCCAGCGTCTTTGCCTATCGCGTCAGTGCTCCGGAGGCGTACGGCGTCGTCGCATTCGACGAGGCCGGGCGTGCCTCCTCGATCGAGGAAAAACCGGCGATCCCGAAGTCCAACTACGCGGTTACCGGCCTCTATTTCTACGACGAAACCGTGGTCGACCGCGCCCGCGATCTGAAACCCAGCCCGCGCGGCGAGCTGGAGATCACCGACCTCAACCGCCTGTTCATGGACGATGGCCAGCTCCACGTTGAAATCATGGGTCGCGGCTTTGCCTGGCTCGACACCGGCACCCACGGCTCGCTGATCGATGCTGCGCAATATGTGCGCATCACCGAGGAACGGCAGGGCCTGAAAATCTGCTGTCCGGAGGAGATCGCCTGGCGCCAGGGGTTCATTTCCAGCGAACAGCTGGAGCGGATCGCCCAGCCCTTGCGCAAGTCAGGCTATGGCGAATACCTGATGCAATTGCTGGCCCAGTGAGGTTGCCCGCGTGAATATCGTCCCCTGCGCCATTCCCGGACCGCTGATTATCGAGCCGCGCGTGTTCGGGGATGAGCGCGGGTTCTTCATGGAAAGCTGGAACCAGACCGCCTTTGCCGCCGCCGGGCTGGACCTTACTTTTGTGCAGGACAACCACAGCCGCTCGCAAAAAGGCGTGCTGCGCGGCCTGCATTTCCAGAACCCCGGCGCGCAGGGCAAGCTGGTGCGGGTGGTCAACGGGGCGGTGTTCGACGTGGCGGTGGACCTGCGCCGCTCCTCGCCCACCTTCGGGCAATGGGCCGGCGTGGAACTGTCGGCCGAGAACAAGCGCATGTTCTGGGTGCCCGAGGGCTTCGCCCATGGCTTCCTGACCCTGCGCGACGACACCGATTTCCTCTACAAATGCACCACCCCGTATGCCCCGGCACAGGAGCATGCGCTGGCCTGGGATGATCCTGCCGTTGGCATCCGGTGGCCCACCCAGGGGCTGACGGTGCAGCTGTCCGCCAAGGATGCCGCCGGCTTGCCGCTGGCCCAAGTGGAGGCTTTCGCGTGAAGGTGCTGATTACCGGCGCGGCCGGCCAGCTGGGCCGCGCCTTGCAGGCCACTGCGCCAGCCGGGGCCGAACTGACCGCCATCGACCTGGCCGACCTGGACCTGACCGATCACCGCGCCGTTACCGCGCGAGTACTGGCCGAACGGCCCGACTGGGTGCTTAACGCCGCCGCCTATACTGCGGTCGACAAGGCCGAGGGCGAGGAGGCGCTGGCCCAGGCCATCAACGCCGGGGCCGTGGCAGCGCTGGCGGCGGGCCTGGCGCAAACCGGCGGGCGGCTGGCGCATGTCTCGACCGATTTCGTGTTCGATGGCGCCGCTCCGCGCGCATATCTGCCGGATGACGCCCGCAATCCCCTGTCTGCCTATGGCCGCACCAAGGCGGCGGGCGAGGATGCCGCCGGGCCAGACGCGCTGGTCGTGCGCACGGCCTGGGTCTATACCGCCGGCGGGGCCAATTTCGTGCGCACCATGTTGCGCCTGATGGGCGAGCGCGCTTCGATCTCCGTAGTGGCCGACCAGATCGGTGCGCCTACCTGGGCCCCGGGGCTGGCGCGGACCATCTGGGGCTTGGTAGCACGCGATGCGCGCGGCATCTGGCACCACAGCGACGCCGGAGTGGCCAGTTGGTACGACTTTGCCGTGGCGATCCAGGAGGAGGCGCAGGCGCTGGGCCTGCTCAATCGCGCGGTTCCGATCCACCCGATAGCCACCGCCGCCTATCCCACGCCCGCCCGGCGGCCGTCGTTCTCGCTGCTCGACTGTAGCGCCACGCGGACCCTGCTGGCGGATGAACCGGTCCACTGGCGCGCAAACCTGCGCGCCATGTTGAAGGAGGAAATGACCCTTGGCTAACCTGCTGGTCACTGGCGGCGCGGGCTTTATCGGCGGCAATTTCGTCCACTACTGGGCGGCGCAGCACCCGGATGATGCGGTCATCGTGCTCGACAGCCTGACCTATGCTGGCAACCGCTCGACCATTGCCGGGGTAACGCAGGCCGAGCTGATCGAAGGCGACATCCGCGACACCGACCTGGTCGAACGCCTGCTGCGCGAACGGGATATCGCCACCGTCGTTCACTTCGCCGCCGAGAGCCATGTAGACCGCTCGATCAGCGGACCTGACGCCTTCATCGACACCAACATCCTGGGCACCAACAGCCTGCTGAAGGCCGCGCGCGCAGTCTGGCTGGACAGCGGCAGTGGCCAACCGCACCGCTTCCACCATATCTCCACCGACGAGGTGTTCGGGTCGCTGGGGGCGCACGATCCGGCGTTCAGCGAAATCACGCCCTATGCGCCCAACTCGCCCTATTCGGCATCGAAAGCCGCGTCAGATCATCTGGTGCGCGCTTATCACCATACCTTCGGGCTGGAGGTGACGACCACCAATTGTTCGAACAACTATGGTCCTTACCAGTTTCCCGAGAAGCTGATTCCGCTGTTCCTGCTCAATGCCCTGCACGGCCGTCCATTGCCGATCTATGGCGATGGCATGAACGTGCGCGACTGGCTGCATGTCGAGGATCACTGCCGGGGCATCGAGGCATGTCTGGCGCACGGTGTTCCGGGCGAGACCTACAACATCGGCGGCGGCGAGGAATTGCCCAACCTGACGGTGATTGAACGCATCTGTACCGAGGTTGACCGCGCCTTTACCGAGATTGACGGGCTGGCTGCGCGCTTCCCCGATGCCCCCGCCGCGCAAGGCCGCGCCACCGCCGAACTCAAGACCTTCGTCACCGACCGCGCCGGCCACGACCGGCGCTATGCCATCGACGAGCGCAAGGCGCGGGCCGAGCTGGGCTATGTTCCGCACCACGATTTCGCGGGTGGGCTGGCGGGAACGCTGCGCTGGTATCTGGCCAACGAAGCGTGGTGGCGCAGCCTGAGATAAGCATGGCCAGCGCCCGCACATCCATTGCATTCTCGGCGGTGGCCAACTTCAGCCAGCTGGCGCTGTCGCTGGTGCTGCTGGTCGTCGCCACCCGCTGGCTCGACGCAGCAGAGATCGGCGCGTTCGTTTTTGCCAATGCGGTGTTCCTGCTGCTGGAACCGGTGCGAATGTTCCAGCTCATCGCCTATGTCATCCAGGCCAAGGAACTGGACGATGCGCTGATGCGGCGCGTCCAGTTCGCGGGCCTGGTATTGACCTTGGGCGTGGTCACAGTGGCCGTGGTTACAGGGCTGGCGCTGCGGCTGCTGTTTGCCGACCCGGTGGTGGGCGATCTGCTGATAGTTATGGCGGCGGCCTATCCGGTCAAGGCACTGACCCAGCCCGCGCTGGCCGTGCTCAACCGGCGCATGCGGTTCGGCTATGTCACCGTGGCCAATGTCGGCGGTTCAGCGCTGAAGGTGGTGGTGACCATCGGCCTGCTGTTCGGCGGCATGCGCGCCGAGGCGCTGGCCATCGGCATAGTGGCCGAAGTGCTGGCCGAGCTGGCGTTCCTGTTCGCGGTAGAGCGCCGCCTGGCGCTGCCCCGGCCAAGCGCTGCGGGCACCCGCGAGTTGTGGGCCTACTGTTCGCGCTTCAGCGGCGCGCAACTGGTCAGCGTTTTGCCCAATTCGGCCATTGATCTGATTATTGGCAGCTTCCTGGGGCTGGCGGCGGCGGGCTTCTTCAACCGCGCCAGCCGACTGATCCGCCTGCTGCGATCCGGGATCGAGGGGACCATCTTCCCCGTCGCACTGGCAGTGTTCGGCCGATCCGAACGCCAGGACCGCGCGACAACCCGCGCCACCTATCTGGCCGGGCTGGCCCTTTTGACCGGGGTGACCTGGTCGGCCCTGGCGCTGGTGATCGCCGTGGCCGAACCGCTGGTTCTGCTGGCATATGGTCCACGCTGGGACGTGATCGTGCCGCTGGTGCAGATCCTGGCCCTGTCAGCCATCATCTTTGCCACCACGGCGATGGCACCGCCGCTGTTCGCCACCATCGGCGCGGTCGACAGCCTGTTCAAGCGCAACCTGCTGATCCAGATCCCGCGCCTGCTGATCGTGCTGGCGGCGGTGCAACTGGATCTGACAGCGGTGGCCTGGGGCACGGTAGTGGCCATGATCTTGGCCAACCTGGTGACCGAGGCCATGCTGCGGCGCGAACTGGACCTGGCCTATCGTCACCTGGGCGCGGCGCTGTGGCGCAGCGGCCTGATGGCGCTGGCCTGTGCCGTACCGCCATGGCTGGTGTTGCAGATGCCCACCGTCGAACGGCTGCCTGCGTACCTCCAACTGGCTCTGGTGTTACCGCTGGGCGGCTTGTGCTGGCTGCTGGCCCTGGCGGTCCTGCGCCATCCGCTGGGGGGCGAGCTGCAACTGCTGCTGCGCAAGCTGCGGCGCTCGGCGGCATCGTGATTTCAGGCTTAACCGCGGCGCGTGCCGCACCCGTGGAGACATCGGCAATGACACGACAGCCCAAGGCCAAGGTTTTCGGTATCGGTTTCCAGAAGACGGGGACTTCGTCGCTGGGCAAGGCGCTGGAACAGAACGGCTATTCAGTGATTGATTTCTATGGCACCGAACTGCCGCTCGACGAATTGCGCGCCACCTATGTCGCGCGGGGACTGGAACTGGCCCGCCAATATGACGCTGTGCAGGACATGCCCTGGCCGCTGATGTTCCGCGAACTGGATCAGGCGTTTCCGAGGGCAAAGTTCGTTCTGACCGTGCGCGATACCGACAGTTGGTACAAATCGATGGTCAATCACTTCGGAACCACACCCACGCCGATCCGCCAACTGACCTATGGCGAGGATGCACCTGCCCCGGTGGGGCAGGAAGCGCGTTATCGCGAAGTCTACGAAGCCCACAGCCGCACGGTGCAGGACTATTTCGCCAACCGACCGGGCGACCTGCTGGTAATGGACCTGGAAGCCGGCGACGGGTGGCCTGAACTGGGGCCGTTCCTGGGCCTCGCCAGCATTCCGCAGGGGCCGTTCGTCCATGCCAACCCGGCGGCCATGCGCCAAACGCTGGGTTATCGCCTTAAGCGGCGGATCTATCAGGTCAGGCGGTTGCTGCGCCTGACCTGATATGCCTGATCGTCAGCGATAATCGCGGATTGCGCTGTCCACGTCCGCCTGCTCCACCCGGTTATCCGGAGCAATCGAAAACACCGCCGAGCGGCCAACTCTGCGCGGTGCCCCCAGCAGGGCCTCGACCACATGGTAATGTTCGCGGCCGGTGTCGTAATAGTCATCAAACAGCAGTTCGGCAGAGGCCCCGTGCCGCTTGGCCTCCAGCGCGGTCTTGAGCGCGCAGGCACGGCGGAACCGGCCATCAACCAGCACCAGATCGGGAAATGGCAGGCCCATTTCGGCCAGCTTGGCATAGGGCGCTGCCAGATATTTGCTCCATTTCCTGGCCCGTGCCGGCGTAGGCTTGCCCGGCAGCGGGATCGCCCATTCCACCGTCGTGCCGATCCCGGCGTCGACCACGCTGACTTGGTGCCCGCTGGCCAACCCCCGGCGCACTGCGGCTGCGAAATACGGATCGCCTTCAACCGCGATGGTCGGCACTTTCAGGCGACCGGCCAGCCTGGTCGAGCCACCCGCTCCAAACTCCATGTAGGTTTTTGCGCGGGCCAGCCGCTCCTCCAGCCAGACAGCCGTTTCCTCGTCCAGCCAGGGACTGTCTGATACGGCAAAGCCGACCACCCGCTGGGCATAGAAAAACCGCGCGAGGTCACACAGGCGGCGCAACTTGTTCATCATCTCGTGTTCACCCCTTGCTGATTTTCGCGGCTTCGCGCCGCACTTTATCGCCCACCCGCCGGGCGAAAGCCTGCGCCTTCCAGCGCAGGTTGTAGAACCGCGCACCAAGCGCGCTGGCGCGATACATGTCGGCCATCCGCACTGTGCCGAAGTTGTGCTGCTTGCTGCGCACATAATTGTTGGCCGAATGCCACACCAGGCATTCGGGCAGCGGGTCGAGGTAGGGGTCAACCGGCACGACATAGCGCGAATGGGCACCAGGCGGCACCGCCGCATAGGTCAGCGCCCAGGCCGATTGCACGCGGCACGAATGGTTGTGGCTTTGCGGCAGGCGGTCGGCCTGCTCCAGGTCCGCCCAGGGCGAGGCGAGGTATTCGCTGACCAGTTCGCGGTCGAGCACAAATCCGGCCCAATAAGGCCAGTGCGGGGCGATGAAATCCTGCCCACCCAGCACCAGCCGTTCAGCAGCGGTCACCTGCTGGCAGCCGCGCGCATCGGGCGTCATCACCGTGCCGTCGTCCGCCAGTTCGTAACGCAGGAAGCCGGGAATGCGGCCTTGCTCCCTGGCCAGCGGCAGGGTGTGGATGAAATAGGCCAGGTTCTCCTGCGTGATGACGATGTCGTCTTCAATGTAGATGAACAGGTCTGCCGCATCGCCGCCCTGGGCCGCCCATTCACGCAGGCGCGGCTTGTGCCACCAGGTAAGGTGCCAGGGGTGAGCCATGCCGTGCGCCACATCACAGCACAGGGTAAACCCGCGCGCCTGCACCGCCGCTGTCGCCCCCGCCAGGGCCGGATCGTCGGCCAGGGCCAGGTCGTTGGTGTCAAGGTAGACCGTCACGTCCCAACCCTGCCAGCGGCTGATCGCCAGCAGCACATGCGCTAGGTACTCGACCCTGCGCGGCACATAATGGGCAGCGATGGAGACGGTTATCGCGGGCACGGGCTGCATGCCTCCGGTTGATGGGTAGTGGCAGGCTGCATCATGCAATCCGCCCTTTCCCGAAGTGAGCGAGAACGCGGCGGGCCAGATCGGCCGGCAGGGTCTTGTGCGCCAGGGCGGGCTTTTCCAACAGTGTCCATGACAGCAGGGCCAGCGGCAGCACCAGGGCCATGGTGGCCAGAAACAGGACCAGTGCCGAAGTGGGAGCCAACCAGGCCATCACCAGCGCGATTGCCGGCCCGTGGATCAGGTAGATGCCATAGGACAGGTCCGCCTTGGCCAGCCAACTGCCCCACGGCCAGCGGACCAGCCCCAGCAGCACGACAAGATAGGCGGTGAGCAGCGGCGCCAGGATCACGCCCAGCCCGGTCGCCCAGGCCATGACCAGCGCCATCAGCGCCGCTAGGCCCAGCAGCGGTGATACCGGAACCTGCTGGCGAAACAGATACAGCAGGGTGCCGGCCCCGAAGTAGGCGAACAGGTGCGCCAGCATTACGACCGCGCCGCCGGGGTCCAGTTGGCCGCCATAGCCTACCGCCGCCACGATCACCGCCGCCAGCCACAAAGCCAGCACCACCATCCGGTGGCGCAACACCCCAAGCAGCGAAAGCACCGCCAGCACGAAGTAGCACAGCCATTCGTAGCGCAGCGTCCACAGCGCGCCGTTGACCGTTTCGGTCCCGTGTTGATTGGTTACGCCGGGCAAGGTGAGGCTGAGCGAGGTGGTGGCATTCTTCAGATAAAGCCAGGTGGCCGGCCGGCTGAAATATTCGGCCAGCGGCAGGCTGGTGGCCAACGGACCCACGACCAGCACAGTCAGGGCCACCACGACAATCAGCAAGGGCATGATGCGCATGAACCGCCGCGACAGATACCCCGGCACGTCGCCGGTCTTGGCCAGGCCAGGCGTGACCAGAAATCCGCTGAGGCAGAAGAACAGGCACACGGCCAGAAACCCGGTCGATGTGTATCCCTGCGACGGCGCGAAAAGCGGATCTTCCAGCGGCATGCGATAGTCAAGCGACAGCGAATGGTGCAGCACGACCAGCGATGCGGCAAGGATCCGCAAGGTGTCAAAACCTGGCGCATGGCCGCCCGACCGGGTATAGGCTTGCTCCAGATTTATGCCAAATCCGCCAATGCCTCGCGGACTATTCATATGCCGACTACACAAGCCTTCCGCGAAATGCTGCTATGCAGCATGCTCGCTACCGCATAAGTAGTCTCCACAGCAAGGAGTAAGATTTGAGCCCGCCGCGAATCGATCCGGAAGCAGCCGAGGTGACCGTAATCATGGTCAGCTACAACACGCGCGACCTGACCCTGGATGCGCTGCGCACGCTGCTCGCCAATGCGGGAGACATCGTCCTGCGAGTGGTCGTGCTCGACAATGCCTCGGCTGATGGCTCGGCCGATGCGATTGCCGCAGCGT
>Ga0114940_10000627_pt1 | contig 15363 bp, 12 predicted proteins | sample ColdCreekSource_FD_87195 | JGI IMG/M metagenome (GOLD analysis project Ga0114940, IMG submission 87195) | Groundwater microbial communities from Cold Creek, Nevada to study Microbial Dark Matter (Phase II) - Cold Creek Source | ecosystem: Environmental > Aquatic > Deep subsurface > Groundwater ... | reverse complement strand
TCACAACTGGAGTCATGACAACCTTGTAGCAATACATAAGTCCTGCCACCAGTATGTTCACATGAGCAAAAGCAGAAACTAAGAGTTTCGGGAGCGCAGTGCTGGGAAACCAGCATGCTGCGATCTAAATGGGAGGGGCGGAAGTTAATACTTCCCCTCGACCCAACCAATTTTGGTCGCTAAGGGATTTTTCGATTAAAACTGTCCCACTTACAGTTATGGGGAATCAAATTTCTTATTGCCTGTAAGCACCATTTTGCAATAGTTTCATAAAAAAACTGTCCCAGTAAAAGGTTAAAGTGGGACACTGGCAACAAAATGCTCATCTTTTTCATAAGCGATCGCCATACATTTTTACTCTTAGAATTAAAATTCTTTATTCATAAGGGTTTCAGTACTTTAAATTTCCTTACCGACCAAAATTTCCCCGTTGCTATCCTAAAGCCAACCAGGAATTTTGGGCTGGGTCTTAGGAAACCATAGTGCAGAGACTTTTGAACCACTATGGAATCTAGTCAAAAAGTGGCAGTGCTTTTTCTATGTAACTGATGGATGGAAAGTTTATCCAGGTTTTATTCCAGACGGAGATCAAATCGTTTGTAAAACCTATATGACTAGAGTTGAGGGAGAAAATACTCGACTAAGACACTATCTTGCTCGATTGCATCGCAAAACTCTTTGTTATTCCAAATCTCAGCAAATGTTAGAGAATTCAATTCGTTTGCTTATTCATTATCTTAAGTTTTGGGATGTCCCTGTCCCTTACGTCCAAAAAAAATTTCTTTAGCGAGCGCAAGTTAGTCAAATCATACCTTTATTCACCAACGCCTGAATATCTTCATTTAAAATTACCTGACCGATTTTGTTCAATAGCTTGAGCTTTTGATTGAGAGATTGATCTCTCGGACTTACGTCATTGACAAAAACATTTGATTGGTCATCCATTTATTGTGCAACGCCTAAAAAGCACACTAATAAATCAATAATACTTCAGTCTTGAAATCAAGCATTGAAGTGTCACCTTGGTAATAAACCCCACTTTTACCTTTTCTAGAAAAATTATGAAGCGATTTAATCTTAGCACTACGCTAACAGGAACTGTCACCGACAAAGATACAGAGAAAGCAGGATTTAGAATTAAATGCCGTAGTGGTGATGAATTTCTAGTATCTGTTGGTAGTGAAACTCAATTTGTATTTCTGCAAAATTTAGATGGTGTCAGCAGAGATAGAGTCTCTACACCCGAAGGATTTTCTGGCAGTCCATCTGACAGAATCGATAAATATATCCAGCGAGATCGCTTGGTAGTACTTCAAGGTATCTACCAAGAAGACAATGACAAGAAACGTTTTGATGCTCGCGTTGTCAACTTACTCCAAGATCATAACGGAGAATTTCTCTTTGAGAAAACCCACTGGTGGCTGACTCAAATTGCTCGTTTGGCTGACACATGGTTAGACGATTTATTTCCCAATAAACAAACCTATAGTATTGACGATTTTGCTCTCTATCAAACTAATCTCAATATTATTGGACTACCAGAAGATAATAATATTCAAGAATGTGCCACTCTGTCTAGGCTCATTTACGGTCTATCTTCGGCTTATTTATTAACTGGATGCGAACGTTATCTTTCGGCTGCTAGTGCAGGAGTTCAATATCAGCGCGAAACTTTTCGTAGCTTAAGTCATGAAGGCAAACACTGTTTTTGGGCATATGGAAAGCGTAAAACCAAGTATGGTTACCAATTATATGTGCGTTCTCAAAACGGCGATGATTATGACACCATCCCACTTTACGAGCAGATCTATGCCTTGGCTGGGTTAGCACAATACTATCGCATCACCTTAGACTGGGAAGTACTAGACGATATCAAACGTACCGTTCGCACCTTTAATGATTTCTTCTTAGATCCAGAATCAGAGTATGGCATAAACGCTTACGGAGACTATTTCTCTCACCTTGATTATGTCACCATGACTTGGGACAGCGAGGCTTTGGGCGACAATCGCGCTAAGAAAAACTGGAACTCTATTGGCGATCATATTCCTGCTTATCTGATTAATGTCATCCTGGCGATCGAACCTTTGCCAATTGCTGAGGAAGGATTTGAGGATATTCAACAATTTTTAGATACTTGCAAAAAAATTCTCAATACTACCTCCAGAATCATTGTCGATAAATTCTCCGATTCAGATCCTAATATTCCTTTTGTCAACGAACGATTTTTACGCGATTGGAAACCAGATCAAACCTGGCGTTGGCAACAAGATCGGGCAGTTGTCGGGCATAATTTAAAGATTGCCTGGAATTTGACTCGCGTAGCCAATTACTACTACTATCAAGCAGCAAAATCTAAGCAGCAGAATCCTCTGGCATCCACAAAAGATACACAGTTACCCGATCGCTTGATGCGTCTGGCAGATCGCTTGGGCATAACTATGAGTGAGGCGGGATTCGATCTATTCCGAGGCGGGATTTTTGATGCGTTAGAGCGCCACCCTAGCAACGGTATGCCTACAGAGTTTACTTGGGGCAACACTAAAGACTTTTGGCAGCAAGAACAAGCTCTACTTGCCTATTTAATCCTCTGTGGTTGTAGCCATGAAAATGACGCTCAAAAGCGTGAATATCTGAAATTAGCACAAGAAACAGCTACTTTTTGGAATTTATTTTTCCTAGATCGCGATAACAAAGGCGTGTTCTTCCGAGTTAATGATAGTGGTATACCAATGATTCAAGGTAATTACGGCAACAAAGGTGGACATTCTATCTCTGGATATCATGCCTTTGAGCTAAATTATCTGGCTCATATCTATACCAGTCTCTATGTGAACCAACAACCCTTCTGTCTCTATTTCAAGCCGAATAAAAATTGTCGGCAACACTCGATCAATGTCTTACCCGACTTTGTTAAAGCCGATACTTTAGAAGTCAGCCATGTTTCAATTGATGGCAGCGAGCGAACTACAATTCAACCAAATAACTTTCGGATTGAGCTTGGTAAATTTTGTCTGGGTTCTGAACCAGAAATAATTGTCGAGTTTAAACCACTAAATAAATCAGTTAAAAGTCAGTAACACGTAAGGCTCGAACTCAAGAATCAGCCTGTTTAGATAGAGAAAGTCAAACAGATTAACCACTTGGTAATTATTTCCAGATAGACATGAGGCGATACTTAGAAGCTTAGGAGAAAGTAATGACTAACCGCATTGAAGGCAAGAAAATTGCTGTTCTAGTTGAAACCGAATTTATTCCTGAAGAAATTCAGGCTTATCAGACAAGCTTTACTGAGCTTGGTGCAGATGTACATTTGATGTCTCGGCTTTGGGGTGAACAAAGTGTTCGCTTTGTTAGTGATGTCGATACAGTTGATAAGTCTCTTCAGGATTTAGATGTCTACATTGATTTTGAGAATGTAGATATTAGCGATTACGCGGCTGTGATTATGTCGGCTGGCTACACCAGTGTCCGTCTGCGTTATTTCCAACCAGCAAAACCACCTATTAGTCCAGAACAAACTCGAACTGCACCAGCCGCACAGTTTTTCGCTCAAGCGATGGTCAATCCCAGAATTATTAAAGGTTTTCTTTGCCATGGTTTGTGGATTCTTACCCCCATGCCAGAACTACTCAAAGGACGGCGAGTAATTTGTCATGAGGTAGTGCTGGCAGATATCACAAATGCAGGTGCAATTTATCTCCCTCCTCTCGCAAATTCTCAGCCAAACGATCGCAGAAATATTGTCGTCGATGGCGATATGGTGACAGGCAGATCTGGGGGCGATGTTCATGCTTTTATTGAAGCGATCGCTCAGCAAATAACCTTGCAAGAAGAAGGATTTGAGTTACTTTCCTACGAGCAAACTCTGCGTCAAATGGAAGCAGAAGAATTAAGTTTTCCACTCAATTAAGCAATTTCACCGCAGTTGGAGATAATTTTAATGACGAAAAAGATTTTGATTGTACTTTCTGAATGGGGGTACTGGGGTGAAGAATTAGTCGGGCCACTAGAAACCTTTGATGCGGCTGGATACCAAGTTGATTTTGCCACCCCAACTGGGAAAAGACCTGTCGCTCTTACCGTCAGCATGGATTCTACCTTTGTCGATCCACCTTTAGGTCGTTCAGTCGTTTCCGAAGAAATGGCCCAGAAAGTCAGAGCCTTAGACAATCCTAGTAATCCACGTTTAGATAATCCCCAAAATCTCAAACAGTGGCTGCCAGAAAGACCTTACTGGAGTTCGCCCACCTTTTTACGAGAAATGGAGCAGTATTACAGAAAGCTAGATGAAGTCCAGCAGAGGGATTTACAACAATACGATTCTATACTAATTGTCGGCGGTAGCGGTCCAATGGTCGATCTCGTTAACAACCAAAGAGTTCACGACTTAATTCTCAGCTTTTATCAGATGGGTAAGCCCATTGCCGCAGAATGTTACGGTGTTGCTTGTCTAGCCTTTGCTCGCGATATTGGCGATCGCCAAAGCATTATTAAGGGCAAACACGTTACTGGTCATTGTTTGGAATATGACTACAAAGACGGTACGGGTTTCATGGGAACCGATCTAAACTTTGGGCCACCCTTTTATCCTCTTGAGTATATCCTTCGAGATGCAACCGCTCCCGATGGTCAATATCACGGCAATCTCGGTCACGAAATCTCAGTAATTGTTGATTATCCATTCATTACAGGTCGCTCTACTCCAGACTCCTATGCGACTGGTCAAAAGTTAGTCGAAGTTTTAGAAAAGGGGGTACGGCGATATGGATGGTGAATTAACAACAAAAGTGTTGGAGATAGATGCAAAGATAAATAAAAGAACTGGTCGTTTTGCAATTATTGAACAACTACGCGCCGATGGTATCGATCATATGTTTGGCAATCCTGGCACAGTAGAACAGGGTTTTCTAGACGCTTTGAGCGATTACCCAGACTTTAAATATATCTTTGCCCTATGGCAATTAGAAGTAATCATGGTGTCTGGCTATCTTCTGAGCAACCCTGATGGCTAAATTCTATTTTTACTACTCCTTGACTTCGGAAAGTGACAAAAGAGGGATAGTAAATCATACCTCGATTCAGCAACGCCAAATTTCTTACAAAAGACTTAAATTATGGCTACAGTTCAATTTACTTACTTTGCAGGCATAAAAAGAAATATCGTTAATAACGTCCGCTTGACTTTAAGCAATGGAAGCGACACAGACGAATGGACTTCTTTTCCAATGCAGCAAACAATTGCTGAAGATGGCTGTCACTGTTTTACGGCGATAGTAGAATTAGACGATTCACGAATAGGTCAGCAATTTCGCTGGGGTGTCATTCTCGATAGCCCAGCAAATAATGAGATCTGGGGAATCATGAACGAAGTCAATGATAGTAATTCCACACAACGCGATCGCAGCTTTACTCTACAAAGTTCGAGTGTCGAGCGACCGCAGCAAGAAAGATATTTTCTGACCAATTGTCGAAGACTGGGCGCACAAAAATATTATGCTAACGGCACGGCACAACCAGGAATTCAGTTTTCCGTCTGGGCACCCAATGCCCAAAACGTTGAGGTTGTCTTTGGCAACTCCAGTGGCTATATTGCCGACGATGGAACGGGGATAGATTTAACTCGCCCCATCTTGCCCATGTCTCGTCAAGCAGACGGTATTTGGCAGACAAATGGAGTCCCTTCAGATTTTGCTGCATATAATCACCTACCCTATATGTTGCGGGTAACTAAAGACAATGGACGAGTAGAATATAAAACCGATTTATATTCTCGTTGCCAAATAGGGAAAGGTAATATTAACCCTGCCAGAGAACCCTATTCTGGTGATTATAGACAGCTTGATGGTTCGATTAGCTGCTCGGTAGTCATCGATCCCGAAACAGTAACCAGGGAAATAGAAGCAGAATTCTCACCGCAACAAGTATTTATCTCTGAAGCAGAATTCTGGCAAAACGAGTTCGATCCAGATCGTCCTATTCCTCGTCGCGTTGAAGACTTGGTTATCTACGAACTGCACGTCGGTGCTTTAGGATCTGGCCAAAATCGACCTGGCAATTTTGAAGATGCGATCGCTCTAATACCATATTTAGTAGATTTGGGAGTTAACGCCGTCGAACTCTTACCTATCTCTGAATTTAGAGATGAGGTCAATTGGGGATACGAAACATCTCATTACTTTGCCTTTGAATATAGTGCTGGCGGTCGAGACCAACTAAAACATTTTATCCGTGCTTGTCACCGTCAAGGCATCGCCGTGATTATGGATGTGGTCTACAATCACTATTCTCCAGATGCAGGACGAGCCGAATGGGCATATGATTCAGATCTGAGCGAACAGAATATCTATTACTGGTATGAGGGCAACTCTAGCAATTATTCACAACCAGATGGTGGCTACGTAGACAATATGTCTACGGGTTTTTCTCCCCGTTTCCACGAAGAGATGGTGCGGAAGATGTTTATTAGTAGTGCAGTTACTCTTTTAGAAGAATTCCATGTCGATGGCTTCCGCATGGATCAAACTACTGGAATGCACTTATATAACGTACTGCACGCTGATGGTAGACCGCTAGGTAACGTTAATGTATTTGGTGCTAAGTTTCTCAGAGAATTGACGCGAACATTAAAACTAATTCAACCAGATGTGGTACTTATGGCCGAGGATCATTCTAACTGGGAATTAGTAACAGCATCTCCCGATGTCGGTGGTTTAGGATTTGATGCCACTTGGTATTCTGACTTTTATCACCATCTGATTGGCGATACTCAACAAGGAACGCAGTATGCCAAATTAATTCCCAGTGTGGGATTGGGTGGTAACGAACCTCTGGCAATGGATTATTTTGCTGGCGCACTAGCCAATTCTGGCGCGCGAAAAGTTGTCTACCACGAATCTCATGATGAAGCGGGTAACTCCTACTATGAAGTTAACGGCGATCGAGTTGAATCGAGACGAACCATTGTCGCTGCGGTCAATTCAGCACCTTTAATTGGCGATACTCGTCGTTTTGGCGAGGCACGCAGTCGTTTTGCTTGTGGAATGACTATGCTTGGGGCTGGTACGCCCATGTTTCTGATGGGTGAAGAAATTGGCGCACAAAAACCTTACAGATATACCAATTTTCTGGAAAATAGAGAAGATCTCTTAGGAGAGCGTCAAACTAACGGTCAAAGGTTGTTTCGGTTTTATCAAGATCTCATCCGTTTGCGACTGAATCATTCAGGATTGAGATCTCATAATATCTACATCAACTACATCCACAATGATAATCGTGTCATCGCCTTTCGACGTTGGAACGAAACTGAAGAATTTTTGATTGTAGCTAGCCTGAATAATTATCCTTTTGGCGATGGATATACCATTGAATCTTCACAAATTAGAGATGGTGGTCAGTGGCAAGAGATTTTTAATAGCGATGCCACTGCATATGGAGGAGACAATGTAGGAAATTTGGGAATAACCATCCCTTCAAGCAACGGATATATCCAGATCATAATACCTGCGAACGGATTTGTTGTCTTTCAACTTCAAAACTAATTAGATAGGCGGTTTATTAAAAAAATCAAACAGAACACAAACAGAACAAACATAAAATCTGTAGGTAAAATGCTGAATAGTAATCAAGCTAAACCTAAATCTCAAGTCTCCATTCCTCTCTCTCAGAAAATTCTGTTGGCTGATGATCAAAAATTTATACAGCAAAAATTACAGCAGATACTATCTTCTGAAGCCAACTTACAGGTTGTGGGAGTTGCTAGTGATGGTGAACAAGCGATCGCTTTAGTTGATTCTTTAAAACCCGATGTGGTCTTGATTGATATTGAAATGCCTAAAATGAACGGCATTGAAGCTGCCTCAATTATCAATCGGCGATTTCCTAAGTGTAAAATTTTGGTACTGAGCAGCCACGAAAGCCCAGAATACGTGCAGCAGATCATTTCGGCAGGAGCCGATGGCTACATTCTCAAAACCACTCCTCCTGAAGATTTAGTAACGGCAATTCAATCTGTTTGTAAAGGTTATTCTTATTTTGGCTCTCAACTATTAAAAAAGGTTCAGCTTGCCGACGATGCCAAAGATTTGTCTCCAACAAAGCTTGTAAAACAAGCAAAGATAAAATCTCAAACAGTATCAAATTTATTGCCAGCAACTAAGAAAAAGTATCCTTTTGGAGCTAAATTGTTAGTTGGGTCAGGATTTTTGACAGCAATTGCTGTTAGCGGTTGGTTTGGTTATAACTATTACCTCCACCAGTCAAAGGTCGCCGTACCCGTCAAATTAGTAGCAGTAGAGAAAGGGACAGTTGAAATTACCGTCTCTGAAAGTGGCAAGATGGAATTGGGCGGGCAGCAAACGCTAAAATCTCCAAGAGAAAATGCTACCGTCGAGCAAGTTAAAGTAACCGAAGGAGAAAAAGTTAGCGTTGGTGAAACTTTACTCATTTTAAGAGACCGTTATGCTCAAGAGCAAGAGCAAGAGCAGGAGATAAAAAACCGTAAATTAGTTCTCATCCAAGCTAGAAATCAGGAAAAAGTTCTGGACGCTCAACAAAACGTTCAGAAAAAGCAAGCCAAGGTTCGAGAAGCAGAAGAACTATTTGGCAACTTATATATTTCTGAATCTGAACTCGAAGAAGATCGAGAAAACCTACGTACAGCTCAAGTTGAACTTGGTGACGCTCAACTAGAATTAAATTCAGCTGAACTAAATACTCAAAACGGTCAAGAAAAATTAGCCAATATTCAGCAAAGATTGCAAGACCGCATGGTCACCTCAGCTATTGACGGCGTAGTGCTTGATGTACATGTTAAAAATGGCGATGGAATTACTACAGATACTAATTTGCTAACCATAGGAGATCCTAGCCAAAAAGTAGTAAAGCTACAGCTAACTAGCCAGAACGCTTCCAAAGTAAAGTTGAATCAGGTTGCTCGTGTCAGCGAGATCGGTCCTGATCCCAAAACTTTTACTGGTAGAGTAGTCGAATTATCCCCTAGAGCAAGTACGGAGTCTGAAAATTCTGTTAGTGAATCTAATATGACATCAGATAGTCAGGCAAAAGTAAATGCGACGGTATTGTTAGACAAGCCTAGAAATTCTCTGATTCCTGGCAGCCAAGTAAATGTGAAAATCATCTTAGAGCAACGGCAAAATGTGGTAACTCTGCCGATAGAAATGCTACAAGGCAAAGGAAATCAACCATTCGTTTGGGTTAAAAATGAAAAGGGAAAAGTGGAAAAACAGCCAGTTACCCTTGGTTTAGAAGACCCAACTTCTGTTGAGATAACTTCTGGACTTCAAGTAGGAGAGCAGGTCATTCTTCCTTCCCCTGACATGACTCTAACTCCTGGTATCCCACTACAGACCAATCCAGATTAAGCCATTATGTTTAAATCAATAATTCAAAATATTCAATACCGATTCCTTGCAAAGGTAAATCATCAATATTTTAAACAGCGATCGCTTTTTTTTAAAATATCGCTTTTTCTAGCTCTAGGTGCTTTGGAGGCTTTTACCTGGGCAGATCCTCTTCTGGCACAGTCAAAAATACGAAGTTCTATTAATGACAAAAATACTCAAGCTCATCAACAGAAACCTAAAACTGTAAAGTTAGAATTATCTGATATTATTCAGCTTGTCATTCAAAATAACCGTAGCCTAAAAAACAGTTTGTTGAACCTAATTATTGAAAAACAAGAGTTAGTAGAAGCCCAAAGCAAGTTTAAGCCAACTATAACCCCTAATTTTTCAGTATCCTTCAACGAAAGTTTATCGTCTAGTCCTAGTTTTGATTTGAGTGGAACTGATAATTTCCAGCATAGTTTACAAATTGGAGCAAATGTACTAACTCCTCTCGGTACAAACATTACCCTGTCGGCAGATCCCTTATCTGACTTTGAGATTCTGGGACTAGAAATCAGACAACCACTAATGCGTGGAGCAGGAGTTAGAGTAAATCAAGCTTCGGTCAAATCTGCTCGCCTGAGCAATACCAGGCATGTTTTTGAGCTTAAGCAGTCTTCGAGCGATCAAATTGTAGAGGGAATCAAAGCCTACCATACTTTAATTCAGGCTCAAGAAGAAGTAAGAATTCTGTCGAATTCTTTGGAGTCTAGACAGCGAGATTTGCAGGTTTTAATAGCTTTAGTAAAAGCTGGTAGACGAGCTGGAGCAGATTTGGTTCAGCTCGAAGCTTCTGTTGCCAGTGCTGAGGAACAGTTATTGAGTGCGCGTAATAGTTTGTCTCAAGCTAATTCGGATTTATTGGGAATTATCGACACAGATGAAAATCTAAATATTTTTGTATCTCAAGAGAGCATCCAGGCTCTGACGGATGAAAAATTACTTCGTCCCGTCAAAAACAACCAGGAAGATTTACTGCAAAAGGCTTATGCTCAAAGAGCAGACTATCGACAAGCTAACCTGGATATTGAAATTGCCCAGCTTGATCTAATAGAACCAGAGAACAATCGACAATGGCAACTAGATGCAATCAGTAATCTCAATTTAGGTAATGATTCTCAAGCGACCGCAAGTCTAGAGTTGACTCGTACCTTTGATGACCAATCTCTCCAAACTGCTTTTGAGAGAGCTCGTGTACAGGTGCTGCAAAGACAAAATGATTTTAAAGATATGAAGGAAATAGTCAAAATCGAAGTTAATGATCGTGTAACAAATGTAAATTCTAATTTAGCCAAAATAGCGGAGGCACGACGGGCAAAAGAATTGGCACAACAAAGATTAAAATTTGTCCAAAAACTTCGTCGTCGAGCAGGAAGTAGAATTGACATTTTTGAGACTATATCACAGCAAGATGAAGTTGTAGAAGCTCAAAATACTGAACTGAATGCTATAATCGACTACCTGAATGCCAGGACAGATTTAGATCAATCTCTTGGCATTGTTGATATCTTTCCGAATTCTGGATAAGTTTGGATATTTTATTTTTTGGAATTTCCTTAAGACAATCTGTGCAAGTTTCAGCGAATCAGAGAAAGCGTGTGAACACCACGTGGAAGCCGAATAATTGTATTCATACGTTCAAGACTCGCCTTTTCTTCACGGCGTTCACAACGACAATCGGATCGTTGCTTTTCGGCGCTGGGATGAAACTCAAGAATTTTTGATTGTAGCGAGTCTAAATAATTATTCTTTTAGTGAAGGATATGCCATACAAAATTCTCGACTAAAAGATGGTTCTTGGCGGGAAACTTTTAATAGCGATACTAAATACTACGGGGGATATAAAGTTGGGAATTCATGAGCAGATATTCCAGTAACTAACGGTAATATAAATCTGATTATTCCTGCCAATGGATTTATAGTTTTTCAAAGCTATAGCTGTCGTCGATTTTTTCAATTGATAAATTTTTGCTCCAGTTATAAGAAATTTAAGTTTTAAAGTTTTTAAAAATATCGAAAAAATGAAAACTAGATTTAAGCAACTCAATCGAGTGACCAAAATATTAGTATCTACACTATTGATGCTTTTATTAATACTTATTGTCTGGTTAAGTATACTTTTTAACGGACAGAAAAACATTCAGATCGCTATTGTCGGACCGATGAGCGATCTGAATGTTTTCGGTCAAGAGATGGTACAAGGAGCTCAACTATACCTCGATTGGGTGAATAAAGAAGGAGGAATTAATGGCAAAAAGTTTGAACTAATAACCTTCGACGATCGAGACGATCCGGACTTGGCAGGAGAGAAAGCATTAGAAATAGCTAAATCAACAGAAGCACTGGCTGTACTCGGACACTTTTCCAGTTTTGCTTCCATTAGAGGTGGTGAAATTTATCAAGAATTCGGAATACCTGCCATTACTGGCTCAGCAACTGCCCAACAAGTTACTGAAGGAAACGACTGGTATTTTAGAACAGTATTCAATAACCACTACCAATCTGTTTTTCTAGCTCACTATGTCAAACAAGTTTTAAATTCTTCCAAAGCAACTATAATTTACAATCAGAATAATTACGGCACTACTTTAGCAAACGGTTTTGAAAAAACATTTGTCAATTTAGGAGGAAAAATCCAAAATAAGTGGAGTCTTAGTGAAACGGAAAATTTAGAAGATTTGCAAAATCAAAGTTTTTGGGATTTGTTGGCTGATAAGACACAAAATGATCCAGGTGTAATTCTGTTGGCAGCTCATAATGGCGATGTAGTAAACGCGATCTTTCAAATAAGACAGAAGGGTTTGAACTATCCCATTATCGGAGCTGATTCTGTTGGCAAAGCTACTTTTGCTACTAGATTTGACGAATATTATGAAGAACAAAAAACACCTGGATATTATAGCGATGGAATTTATGCTACAGCCCCGATAATTTTTGACGTCGCTGGCGAAAAAGCACAATATTTCCGAAACGAGTATATGGAGAAGTACGGTAAAGAACCAAACTGGATCGCAGCAACTTACTATGATGCTGCTACACTTGCTGTTGAAGCAATAAAAAAAGCCCAGGTTAATGTTGAGCAGTTAAATTTAGCCAAAGAGCGTCAAAAAGTCAAAACTGCCTTAGCAGGTATAAATACAGAAGAAAATAGCATTGAGGGTTTAGGAGGGAAGCTTTACTTCGATTCAAACGGAGACTTAGTTGTCAAATCAATTAACGTTGGTGTTTTTGATCAGCAACGATTTATTTCAGCCTGGACTCAGCTTAAGCCAGTAGAAAACACCAGAGAAATTTCCATAAATGGTAAAGAATTCCAAGACCAACAGAAATTGTCAGTCGGAAACCAATATATGGAAAAAACTAACATTGCTTATGTAGGGTTAGACATCAATGAAATAAGTAACCTTAATGAAAAAGAGTCTACTTATCTTGTAGATTTCTTCCTGTGGTTTCGCTTTAGAAAAAATATAAATGCTGATGATATTGTCTTTGTCAATTATGCAGAGGACTGGCTCCAATCGAAAGCAAGGTTAGATTTAGTCGAGCCAATTGCTGAAAAAACTATTGAAGGAGTTACATATCGTTGCTATCGAATCAAAGCTTATTTTAATGGAAATTTTGATTTTCATAAGTATCCTTTTGATGTCCAAGAATTAGCCATCAAGTTTCGTCATAATTACTTAACAGCTAGCCAACTAATTTACGTAATCGATCAGCTAGGAATGCGAGATACTTTTAGCAAAGATATTTTATCTAGTTTGAGAATGTCGCAAGTCTTTGAAGATATTACTGGCTGGAAAGCTAATAGAGTAAATTTTTTCCAGGATACTCTTCATAATGATTCTAGTTTAGGAGATCCTCAGCTTTTTTCTTTCGATTCTGAGATTAGCTACTCCAGATTTAATGCAAGTGTTGAAATTAAAAGAGAGTGGCTTAGTTTTATTATTAAGCAATTGCTTCCTCTCTTGTTTTTCATCGGTGTATCGTATCTAATCTTATTTTTGCCTTTTGATATTATTTCGGTTGAAGCTTTGAGTAGCTTACTTTTAGCAATTGCCTTTTTCCATCTAAACTTACTAGAGAGTCTGCCGTCGGATGGAATTGGTTATGTAGTTTTATTGGACTATATCTTTTATATTGTTTATGGGTCATTTTGCGCTCAAATTCTGCTAGTGGTTTTATGTAAGAGAAAAAATTTGCAGGGAGATACAATATTATCTCAACGCTTCATTGTGATGAGTAGAGCTGTTTTTCCTACAGTTTTGTCGATAGCTATAATATTTTCTGTTTACATGTATTTCAATATGAGTTGAGGTTAGGCTAATCGTGCCAAATCTTACTCAAATTAAAAGAAAGTCTGGCGTTGCTGAATCAAGACATGAATCAATATGGAACAGGAACATCCCAAAATCGAAGATAGTGAACCAACAGGCAAATTGAATGCTGCAACATTTCTTTTGATTTAGAATAACAAAGTGTTTTTCGATGCAGTCGAGCTAAATAATGTCTGAGACGAGTATTCTCGCCCTCAACCTGCGGAAGGCAGGCGGACGGCGCACAGCTTGAGGTCACCTCAAGCTTGCGTACCGCCCTTGTCATATAGGTTTTACCAACGATCTGATCGCCATCAGGAATAAATTGCGGATAGACTTTCCATCCGTCTGTAACGTAAAAATAGCAGTTCCATTGTGCCACTATTGTCCATAATGGTTCAAAGGTTTCGGCATTATGACTGCCTAAGACCCAGCCTAAAATACCTGGTTTAAAGTGGTCTACTGCTGTCCAGAGCCAGACTTTGTTTTTTTTGAACCAACAAAAGTTTCTAACTCATCGAGTTCTCCTACCTCTGGAATTGTTTCTGGGTCATCAGCATTGGCAAGCAACGTTCCTACTTTTTTTACCCAGGTAATTATTGTTGTATGATGAACCCCTTTAACTCTCTGGATTGCGCGAAAACCCATGCCATTAACGTACATTTTGAGGCATTCTCGCTTAAATTCGTCAGAATAACCCTGGTAAGTATTGTAATCTTTAATAAATTGGCGATCCGTAGGGTACGCGAAGCGTAATCGCAACCTACACAAACATAGTTTTGCTTTCTCTGTCTATTCTTGCAATTTTTTCTAATATGCTTTGATTTACATTCTGGACACTGCATCATTTTTTCCTAATTCATGTCTCAATTATGCAACGCCTGATTTCAATAGTTTCTAAAACACGATCGCCTGTTACTCCTGTAACTTCAGTGTGAGTCATCAGATTGATGTTATCGATAATTTCTATTCGCTGCACTAGATAATTGGAGATGCTTTTAGTTAGATCGCTGCCACGAATGATTAAGATAACTTCTTTAAAGTGTTTGGACATAAATACCGCAGCCTGTCCCGCCGAATTACCACCGCCAATAATTACAATAGTTTGACCGCCGCACATCTGCGCTTCTACAGTAGTAGCACTGTAATAAATTCCCACACCTTCATATTTTTTAATTCCAGGGATGGGTAATTGACGATAAGTAACTCCAGTTGCGATCAGAATCGATCGCGCTGTTAATTGTTTACCATCATGTAATTCTAAAATGGTGCGATCGCCTAACAACCTTAAATTTACTACCTCCGCAGGCACAGAAAACTGACTGCCAAATTTTTGTGCCTGAAGATTAGCACGACAAGCTAATTGTTTACCCGATAACCCCGTGGGAAAACCCATGTAGTTAATGATGAATAACTAACAACCACGACACAACCACGACACACAAATATGTCTTTTAGACAGAATTTATCACATAGCTGTTGATTAATAATAATACAGTGGTTTCAAATGATATCTATACTTAATTAGGACTTACGCAAGAATCATTTCGAGAGAAGGATTTTTAAGCTGCTGAATCAGGTAATCTCGAAGAAGACCATTTTTTAGTTGGTAAACATTAGAATGATTGGCGATCGCTAAATAC
>Ga0114940_10000626_pt1 | contig 15384 bp, 9 predicted proteins | sample ColdCreekSource_FD_87195 | JGI IMG/M metagenome (GOLD analysis project Ga0114940, IMG submission 87195) | Groundwater microbial communities from Cold Creek, Nevada to study Microbial Dark Matter (Phase II) - Cold Creek Source | ecosystem: Environmental > Aquatic > Deep subsurface > Groundwater ... | reverse complement strand
CCAGGCTGTGCTCTCCCCGCCCGACGGCATGTCGGCCAAGGCCGACCATGGCAGCGTGTACCTTTCCTTCAAGTTGCCCGTCCTCAAGTTATTTGACCCTGTGCGTATCGAAATCTTGCGGTGCGACACAGCGGACGGGGAGTTCAAGCTGCTTGGAAAAGTTGAAATGGCGCCCGAAGAGGTACCCCTGGCCGGGATGCTTGGCCCGGAAAAGGAGCCGGAGGAAAAACACACCGAACTGCCTCCGTCACGGTACGACGAATTAGGCAACCGCGTGGATGCCAAAGCCCGCGACGCGGCACCGGATGTAAAAAAGGTCGAGATTCCTGAAGAATACAAGAGCCTCATAGTATTTCGCGATATGGAAGTGCAACCCAAGAAGATGTACTTCTACAAGGCGGCGCTTATCGCCCGCAAGCATCCCGTGGATAGCAATAACCTGATCAAAGCGGGCAAGGATGTCTTGCTGGTCGAAAACTACAATGCTTTCGCGGACGTCAAGCCGACGAAAGAAGGCAGTCAGGTCAAGCTTGCCAGCAGCGTACATTCCGCGCTCGTAAGCGACCTCACCCCGCCGAACTTTGAAGTTCGATTTGCGGGCACCATCGGCGAGTTGCCGAAAGATGACGAGGTCTTCCCGCCCGGGTATGTGCATACGTACAAGGGCAACTTTGCTGTCAAAGTCTGGATCTCCGCGCTGCGCAAGTGGGAGGAAACGACGCTCCAGATCCCCTTTGATGGCGAGATCAAGGGCCAACTCCGCTACAAGAAGCCCGATACCAAGGAAAATGAGTTCCTCGACTTTGCCACAGGTATTAAGTTGGTTGAGATATTGCGCAAAGACGAGCGGGTCATGAAGGTTACCCGCAGACAGAAAACGATCAAAAAGACCACTGCGGATGGAGAAGAAGTCGAGGAGCCGGTGATGGATAAGCATGGGCGGCCTGTTACCGAAGAGATCAACATCGAGCAGAAGATGCCCAGCGAAGTCGCCGTGTTGTACGACTCGGAGCGCAAGAAGAGCGAGGAACTCTTCAAACGCGGAGACTTCGAGAGAAAGAAAGACCAGTTTCTTTACTTCGAGAATATTCTGAAGCAGCAAGAAGAGCTGCGCACCAAGGAGAAAGCCAGGCGCGACAAGTTCTTGGTCGAACTCGAAGCACGCAGGAAGAAAGAGGCCGCTAACTTGCAGCAGCCCGTTCCCGAAATGCCTCCAGATATGGGCCCCGGTGGTCCTGGAATGGACGGTATGCCTGGAGAAGGTCAGCATCGTCAGAAGCCTCCAGATTTCTAACACGCCACCAGCAATCCAAACAACGGCCTCCTTCGGGAGGCCGTTGTAGTTTCGTAGCCGTTCAGTCGTGTAGGGCGGGCACTCCTCGCCGTACAGGGAGCGTCTACCACTGGTCGGCAGGGCCGTCGGCGTCCCTCGCCGACTTTTGTTGGTCGTAGGCCGGAACGTGAAGGACCAGACTGTTCTTTGCGGGTTTTGTGCCTTTGTGGTGAACGGTTACATTGTTTCTAGTTACTTGGTCATGTCCGTAATTTTGCTACCATAGCCGCCTTATGAATCGCAGCGCGCCCAAGGAGCTGGCCGAACATCTGCTGGTGTCCTTTCCCTCAAGCGAACAGCCTCTTTTGTCGCTGTTCATGGATGTATTGGCTCCGGCGCACGGCGGGCCGTGGCCACCGCTACTTTTGTTCCATGGCTGGAGGCAGGACCTGACCAGCCAGCGTGAGCGTGCGCGGTTCTTTGCGCGGCGGGGTTTTTGCGTGCTTAACCTAAATCTGCGAGGACGTTGCTGTACCGTGGGTCAGCCTGACGCCAACGGCTGGGAAATCCGCGATCCGGTGGACGCTGTGGGTGCCGCGCGGCGCTTCTTTCCAAGGCTGTGCGCGGCCAATCTACCGCCGCGCGCTTTTGGAGCATCCGGCGGCGGTGGCAACGTGTACGCCTTGGCAGGAAAATGCCCAGATTTTCTATCGGCCGCTGTGGCATGGTGCGGTGTGAGCGACTATGCCCAATGGCACGAATGGAACACAAAGGGCATGGACCGCGACAAGATGGATCTGTGGATTGCGCCCAGTCCGCGCGAGGCCTCCGAGGCCTACCGTTCACGCTCCGGGGTGGCGGTGGCATCTAACCGGCTATGTCCGTTCAGCGTGCTTCACGGCGTGGACGACGCCAACGTGCCTGTGGCTCAGGCGCGTGCCTACGCCGAAGCGTCCAAAGGCGTGGCGCGCGGCGTGCCGCTGCTGGAATATCGCGAGCTGCAGGGTATTGGCCACGATATCCCCGAAGAGCCTTATTTGAGCCAAGCCGCCGAGTTTCTCCTGAAGCAACGCAAGTCGGTTACGCTCCCACAACGCGGACATTGGGTGGTCGCCGGTTTCTTGAAAACGCATTATTTCGAGGTGCGCTGGGACCACGTGAGCCTAGTCGGTAGTCTGGATATGGACTTGCGTCGCAAGAAGTTTCACCTGATGTGCCCGAAATCGGAAGCCGCGCAGGTCCGCATTGCGGGTCTCGTTTCTGAATCCGAGCTTGCCGAACCGGTCGCACGAAACACGCGGATCTTGTCCGTGCGGGAGGAACTCGGTTGGACCGTGTTGGATTTGCAATGCTACGGCGAGCCGCTGGCGCTGCGTTGGAAGGCGTAAACAGGCCTTTTGATCGGCGCTTTTCGACTGAGCAACGATGGCGCACAGGCTGCTTTGCCGATCAAAACAAAAACCGAATAGCATTCAAGGCACGGGCCATTCAACCACGCCGTGATTAAAATAAACATCACCGTTCTTGCCGGTGCGAAAATCCGTGGCAGGCTTCGACGAGGAAAGGATCTCGGATGAATCTGAATGAGCTGGGATCCCGCATCAAAAGCCGACGTGAAAGGTGCAGGCTCAAGCAGTCCGACATCGCCAACGCCCTACAGATCAGCGCGCAAGCGGTGTCCAAATGGGAGCGGGGCGAAAATGCTCCGGACATCGCGGTACTGCTTGACTTGGGTAAAGTACTTGGCGTTACGACCGACTGGCTGTTGGGCCGTAATGAACAGGGTCGAGACACCTTCGAGGCGACGGTACTCTGCACCAGCCTCAACGGATTTGCGGAATTCGCAGCACTCAATCCACCCCGGGAGGTCGCCGCGAAGGCCAACGGCGTATTTCACTTGCTCACCGAAGCCGTACTGCGTTTTGAAGGTGTGCCCGTGAAATACATAGGCGATGGGTTTCTCGCCTTCTTTTCAGGTTCGGAACATGCGCGACGGGCGTTGCAGGCGGCGCTGCAAGGGAGGGAGTTGGTTTCCCACCCAAACTTGGTCGTGATGCTGCACACGGGCGAGATTTATCTGGGGGCTATCGGACATTCGGACTACTCGCAGCCAGACATCACAGGCCAGACCGTGAACACGGCTTTCCTGGCGATGAGTTGGGTGGCCGAGAATGTACCCGAACATACGGCACTAACCGAACACGTGGCGCAGCAACTCAACGAAAGCGTGCCGCTCAGAAAAGTGAAGTCGGTCAAAGTAAAAGGCGTTTCGGAAGCACTGAACTTGTACGTGCCGCTTACGCGGTTCGTGCCGCAGAGGCAAAATTGAGAGGAGCTTTTCATGCCCGTTGCAACGAAGTCCAAGCCCAACATTCAGGACTATGTAGTTAAGGATATGGCGTTGGCCGACTTTGGCCGTAAGGAAATCGACTTGGCTGAAACCGAAATGCCGGGCCTGATGTCTGTGCGCGAGGAGTATAAAAATCGGCAGCCGCTAAAAGGGGCGCGCATCGCGGGCAGTCTGCACATGACCATCCAGACGGCGGTGCTCATCGAAGCGCTCCAGGGATTGGGTGCGGACGTGCGCTGGGCAAGCTGCAACATTTTTAGCACGCAGGACCACGCCGCTGCGGCTATCGCGGCAAGCGGTACACCGGTATTCGCAGTGAAAGGGGAGACCCTTGAGGAATATTGGGACTACACGCACCGCATCCTCACCTGGAGCGATGGCGGGACGCCCAACCTTATCCTCGACGACGGCGGCGATGCCACGCTGCTGGTCCATCTTGGCGTAAAAGCTGAAAAAGACGCCAAGGTGCTCGATGGACCTTTCGAAAGCGAAGAAGAAGAAGCTCTGAAAAATTCCATCCGCAAGTTTCTTAAAGCACGGCCCGGCTTTTACCGCAAGTGCGCGAAGACCATATGCGGGGTCACCGAAGAAACGACCACAGGCGTGCACCGCCTGTACCGCATGGCCGAAAAGGGCGAACTGTTCTTTCCCGCGATCAACGTGAACGACAGCGTCACGAAGTCGAAATTCGACAATGTTTACGGTTGCCGCCACAGCCTGCCCGACGGCATCATGCGTGCGACCGACGTGATGTTGGCTGGCAAGGTGGTCGTCATTGCTGGTTACGGCGACGTCGGCAAAGGTTGCTGCCAAGCCGTACGCGGCCAAGGTGCGCGAGTGATCGTCACCGAGGTCGATCCCATCTGCGCGCTGCAGGCCAGTATGGAAGGTTATCAAGTCATGAAGATGGAGGACGCGGCCCAATGCGGCGATATTTTCGTCACGGCCACCGGCTGCTGCGATGTCATCACCGAGAAGCACATGAACGCGATGAAAGACCGCGCCATCGTCTGCAACATAGGTCATTTCGACAGCGAAATCGAAATCGCCAAGATCAAAAAACATGCTTGGGTGAAGGTGAAGGACCAAGTCCACGAAGTCACATGGCCCAATGGTAAGCGTCTGATCGTACTCGCGGAAGGCCGCTTGGTGAACCTAGGTTGCGCCACAGGCCATCCTTCTTTCGTGATGTCGAATAGCTTTACGAACCAAGTCATCGCCCATATTGACCTGTGGCTTGACGCGCAGGGCAAGGCCAATCTCAGCGGCGCTTCTTACAAGAAGGGCCATGTGTACACGCTGCCGAAGGTACTGGATGAAAAGGTCGCGCACCTGCACCTGAAAAAACTCGGAGTGCAACTCGAAACCTTGTCCAAGAAACAGTCCGAATACCTGGGTGTCTCCCAGGCAGGACCCTTCAAAAGCAACAATTATCGATATTAAATTGCATGCCGCATCGCGGCATAAACGTGCGGTGTTAGGCGGGGCGACTTATGTTGTGCGCTCATCAATACCAACCTCCCTGAGGTTGAGATGCAGTGCTTTACCCATTTAGCCAGTATGTCCATTTTCGAGGACATTCCAGAAGGTTTCGAGTTGGTCGAGCACGAGGCCCGTACCACGCGCAACGGCAGTCAGAGGGTCATCGGCGCGGCGCACGGGCAGGCCGGTCTCGCGGGCGATCAAGCGGTCGATACCGCGCAAGAGCGCCCCGCCACCGGCTAGGGTGATGCCGCATTCGACCAAGTCCGCATGCAACTCGGGCGGCGTCTGTTCAAGCGTTCCGATAATGGCGCGAATCATTTGGTTAAGGCAAGGCTTGAGTGCCTCACGAATTTCTTCGCTCTTGACTTGCACCGTGCGCGGCAAGTGTGCCACGGTGTCGCTGCCGCGAACTTCGCGGACCAGCTCTTCTTCAAGCGCATAGGCGCTGCCGATCTCAATCTTGACGCGCTCCGCAGTCTGCTCGCCAATCTGCAAGTTGTATACGTCCTTGATGTACTTCGTGACGGCCTCGTTCATCTCGTCACCGGCCACGCGCAGCGAAGTACTGGCTACGATGCCTTTGAGCGAGATGACCGCGACTTCGCTCGTCCCGCCGCCGATATCGACGATCATCGATCCACGCGGCTCAGACACCGGCAGGCCCACACCAATGGCGGCGGCCATGGGTTCCTTAATAAGCCGTACTTCGCGCGCGCCGGCACGCTGAGCCGATTCGCGCACCGCACGCTGTTCAACTGTGGTGATGCCCGACGGAACGGCAATGATGACGCGTGGGCGAATGAAGTGCATCCGGCCGTGTGCCTTGCGGATGAAATACCCCAGCATTTGTTCGGTGATGTCAAAATCGGCGATCACGCCATTTTTGAGCGGACGTATGACCTGGATGGAGGCAGGCGTCTTGCCCAACATCTGACGCGCCTTTTCGCCCACTGCGTCGCCATTGACGAGGCGGTTGGTGCCGCGGTGTACGGCGACCACGGACGGCTCGCTTAAGACGATGCCTTCGCCACGCGCGCAAACTAGCGTGTTGGCCGTGCCCAAATCAATGCCTAGGTCTTTGGAAAACATCGTTAGCAGTGAATCCAGGAACATGGGGACCTCACCGGACCGGCTCGACCGACACCACTCGTGTCGTGCCAAGCCCAAACCTGCTGCGCCCCGAGAAGCCCGCTTAGTCCAGGCGGCTTCGAAGGTATCGTCCGGTTGCACGCGTTGGTTGAATACGTAACGCGGAGATTAAACCCGCGTGGCGGATGAGGTTAACAAACTTGAGTCTTTAGTAAAAAGTCCTTTTGTCGAAAAGGGTTGTTGCAAGTTCTAAAATAAGTGTGCCGCGCCGACGAGAAATAAGGACTTACAGCGGCGAAAGGCGTTCGTGGGGGCGTTTACGAGCACAGCAGGATGTTGAAAATGAAAAACGCACGGACTAAGACCGTGCGTCAATCGGTGCTCATGACGAATTTTGACAATACCTGACGCGCTGCGTTAACACTTTTCGTAAGTGCTTCTCACCCGTACATCAGCCAGGAATACGCGCCGGCAGCCGCGCCCAGGGTGATCACAAGCGCGATTCCTAGTTGGAGCCAGTTAATCGCAGATTCTTGGGGGTGCTGAAGTTTGGTCTGAGCCATCGGAGTCCTCCTCCTCATCAAGGGTTTCCAGCGGACGAACAGCACGAAGATGCTTTTAGCAAGGGCGAGGCCAAGAGTCGTGCGCACAGTGGCGAAAGGATGTGTTGAACGTCCTGAACTAAAGGGTCTCGTAATGAGGTTGCCGTTCGGGGTAAAATTCGGTACTCATGTAGGATTCAAAATTTCAATGCAGGAGGTGCAAGCATGAGCGATGAAGGCGGTGGTGGCCTGACGGGCCTAGGTAAACTGATTTCATTTCTACTGATTGTCGGCCTAGTCGGCACGGGCGCGTACATGCTCTTGAAGCCGCAGCCCACAGTGGGGCCTAGTACAGGCCAGCCCGATGTAACGAACGGAATGTCCAACGGGCCTTCGGGGCCGGTGAGCGCATCCACGACGGAAGTGCTGGAATTCAAAGACCTCGCCGAAACAAAATTCGAGGTTCCGAAATTTTCGCCGCCACTTCCTTACGTGATGAAGGACAACTGCATCGACATTGAGTTGAGCGAATACGTCGGCTACGCGGGGCTGATTGTGGCCAATGGCGGGTTGGCACCGAACGAAAACTCGGTCTTCTTTAAGAAGCACGGAGTCAAAGTCCGCCTGAGGCTCAGCGAAAGTGACGATTGGACGACCTTTGGCAACGGAGAGCGGGCGGCTTCCGCTACCACTGCCGATGTGCTTGCCGTCTACGGTCGGCAATTCCCAGCCGTTGTGCCGCTGCAGATTGGATTCTCACGCGGCGCGGACGGCATCGTTGTACGCGGCGACATCAAACGCATCAATCAGCTTAAAGGGCGTGTGGTCGCCACGCGGCAGTTCACCGAAGTGGATTTCTTCGTGCGCTTCCTGACGCAGGAAGCTGGACTAGACGTTCACATGCTGCCGGACCTTAAAGCTCCGCTCGATCCAGAAAAAGTAAACCTCATCTTCTGCGAAGAAGCCGAACAAGCGGTGGACTTGTTTCTGGCCGACCTCCAAAGCGGCGGTTCTTTGATCGCCGGTTGCGCGGCGTGGGCACCCTTCACGACGGAGGCGGTAGAAAAAAGCGGCGGGAAGGCACGGCTGCTCATCGACAACCGCAACTTGCTGATCGTCGCCGATGTGCTGGTGGTCCATAAACAGTTCGCGGAGCAAAACCCAAAACTGGTCGCCGCCCTGGTCGATGGCATCCTAGAAGGCAACAAAATGGTGCGGGAAAACCCAAACGCACACCTGGACGTGATCGCCAAGGCGTTCAATACACAGCACGCTGACAAACCGGCCTGGGACAAGGGCAAGGTCCTTAAGGAACTTGCCAAAGTCCATCTTTCCAACCTGCCCGAGAACTTGGCCTTCTTCAAAGGCGACATCGACGCCGCGGGCAGCTTTGGGGGTATCTACCAATCGGCCCTCATGGCGTACGGTTCGCAACTGGTGAAGAACCCCAGCGCAGCGGAAAAGTTCTTTGACCTGCAACACCTCGAAGCTCTGAAAACTGCCGGTTCGTTTGCCGAGCAAAAAATACTGATTCAGCCCATCAAGACGCAATCCGGAGAAGCCTTAGAGAAAGACCCGGTTTTGTCGAAGGATATCCGCTTCTTTTTTGAACCCAACTCGTCGCGTCTGGACCTCACCGGCAAGGACCGTCAGGAGAACGAAGCCAACCTCGCGGCCATCAAGAAGCTGCTGCAAATCAGCCCCGGCTCCACGGTGCTGTTGCGCGGCCACGTCGATGACACCATGAAACAGAAGTTCGTAGAAATGGGCGGGCAGGATCTTCTCCGTAAGAAGACTCTGGAGTCCGTGCAACTCAGCAAGGACCGCGCCGAGGAAATCCGCAAACACCTGATCGCGCAACACGCCTTGGAAATCAAACGCCTGGACGTGTACGGCGCGGGCTGGAACGAGCCGGTCAACAAGTCCAAGTCCGAGTTGAATCGCCGTGTAGAAGTGCAATGGTTCACGCTGGAGTAATGAGTTTGTTCAGGTGTCGTATTTCTCTTGAAGCACGTAGGCAAACCCAGGCCGTCGCACGACAAGGAGCTTCTCATGTCCCGTTCGCTTTTTTCCATCTTGCAACAGAAGTTCGGTCCCAAGGATGGCGGCTACTCGCGGCGCGAGATGTTGAAGCTCAGTCTAGCCGCAGGCGCGGGGATGTTGCTTAGCCATGGACGCTCGCGAGCTGATGAGCAGGATGCGCCGCGCATCGCGGTGATCGGCGCGGGCTTCGCGGGACTCACGGTGGCACATGAATTGGCCAGTGCCGGTTATCGCGTGAACGTGATTGAAGCCCGCAAACGCGTCGGAGGGCGCGTGCTTTCCTTTGCCGACTTCGTCAAGGGCCGCAACGTGGAAGGCGGGGCCGAACTGATTGGCTCGAACCATCCCACATGGGTAGCGTACGCCGAAAAGTTCAAGTTGGAGCTGATCGACGTAACCGATGACGAATCGGCTGAAGCGCCTATCGTGCTCGGCGGGCAGCGTCTGGACGAGCAGGTTGCCGAGGCGCTGTGGGAGGAAATGGACGAGGTCCTGGCGCGCATGAACGCCGCTGCCGCTAAAGTGGACGCCTTCCAGCCCTGGAAAAGTGGAGATGCAAAAAAGCTGGACCTACGCCCCACCGCAGCATGGATTGCAGACCAAGACTGTTCGGTGCTGTGCAAGACGGCCATCACCGCACAGCTCACCTCCGACAACGGCACCCTAACCGCTTGGCAAAGCTACTTGGGCAACTTGGCCCAAATCAAAGGCGGTGGTGTGGAAAAGTATTGGACCGAGTCCGAAGTACTGCGTTGCAAAGATGGCAACCAGCGCCTGGCGCGGGAGTTGGCCGAAGCCGTAGGAGCCGGACACCTCACGCTTGAAAAGCCTGTGAAATCCGTCCGCGTCGAGGAGAAGCGCTGCCTCATCACGTTGGCCGACGGAGTAAAGATCGAGGCCGACGATGTCGTGTTGGCCGTACCACCCAGCGTTTGGAACAAGATCGCCTTCGATCCGCCGCTGCCCGGCATCCTGCGCCCGCAGATGGGCAGTAACGTCAAGTACCTGGCTGCGGTGAAGGGCCGCTTCTGGGAGAGCGCGAAGCTCTCGCAATACAGCCTCACCGACGGCCCAGTCTCCATGACCTGGGACGCCACGGATAACCAAAAGGAAGGCGTGGCCGACGCATGCCTCACCAGTTTTTCCGGCGGCCCGGCTGCGGAAACCTGCCGACAGTGGAGCAAAGAAGAACGCGATGAAAAGTACCTCAAGGAACTGGAAAAACTCTATCCTGAGCTACGCAAGAACTTCATCCAGGGCCGCTTTATGGATTGGCCCGCCGAACCTTGGACGGCCTCGAGCTACTCCTTTCCTGCCCCCGGCCAGATTACAGCCTTGGGCAAGACGCTGTTCGAAGGTATAGGCCGTCTGCACTTTGCCGGCGAGCACGCCTGTCCCGCCTTCGTCGGCTATATGGAAGGCGCGCTGAATTCGGGCGCTGCCCTGGCGCGCCGTTTAGCCCAGCGTGACGGTCGCACACGGTAACCTCGTTCTGAAATTGTTCGTGCCGGAGACGGGTGCGTAAGTCCTTCGCGCAGGGATCTGGCGTGATCTGCGAGGGCGGTATCATGCGCGGTGGCCAGCAACCGAGGGCGCTTTGGCTGCGCAAGGGTCAGTAGCTACAGGAATGGAGGTTACGTCGTACTTTTTTAGGCTTTACGCTTTTAAAGCTCACAGGTGAGTGTACTTGCGCGCGCCGTAAAGGAACTGGTTGGCTTCGACTTGACGGTCCTCGATGCTCCTGTTGCTCGGGTCAAGCTCCAGCGCCTTGCCGTACTCATCGACGGCTTGTTCGAGGTACTTTGCGGCTTCCTGAAGCACCGCGTTATTGTTGCCTTTGGTGCCTGGCTGGTACTTCCTGTAGGCCGCCATGCCCTTTTCGAACAGGTCGTTGGCCTTGGTCACGATGGCCGCAGCCCTGCCTTTGCCCACCACGCCGCTGCTGTCAACTCCGACGATTTCCTCTACCGGCTGCTGCGAATCGGCCTCCTGAACCATTTGGCGCACCGTGGCGGCGGAAGGCTTGGCCATTTCCGCCGAAGTGGGTTCGGCTTTTTTCATGACCAGCGTGGACTTGAAGCCGTCCTTGATCTGTGCCAGTACCTTAAGCTTAAAGACATCGATTTCATCCCGCGCCGTCTGGTAGCCTGGCAACATACGCTGAAGCTCATTGAGCGTGCCTTCAGCTTGCACGCGGCGTCCAGTCACGGCCTGCTTGGTGGCACGTTCAAGATAGGTATCGATCACCAGCTTGCGGAACTCGTCAGCGAGCCGACCATCGGAAGCCATGTCGAAAGCGCGGTTGAGGTACTCGATGCATTCCGCACCCATGCCCAGGCGTTTGCTCAAGTACACCAAGTCGTAATAGGCGCGCGCGGGAGCGTCGGCAGCGATCCCCACGCCACTCTCGAGATGAGTTAGAAATTCCTTAAAGCCCGCCTGGCGTTGCTCCATAGGCAGTGGCTTGATCTCGGTGATTTCGTTGCGTGGAATGGGAAAGGTACTGCGTCCGGTGCTGGCCGGGTTGGATTCCGAGACCGTCTGAATCTTGAAGACGGCCTCGTCGTGTGACAGCATATTCATGCCGCGCATCTGGTTGCCGTTGCTCATAGTAATGACCACGGCGTTCTCGGAAATCGCGAAGTCACTGATCTGAATATGTTCGGTGGCTAGGGAGAATTCCTTGGCTTTGCGCACCCAGCGCATGGCTTCTTCGTGGACTTTCGGCGACGCTTTTAGCGTGGCCGCTTCCTCGAACTTCCGCCCGCCGCCTGCGAAATCAAATACCTTGAGGTGTCTGTTCGAAGCATGAGCTACGACTTGTTCCATTTGCTTACGGCCTTGCACAAGCAGGTCCTGGGCGCGCTTGTCTTCACCAGAGTCGAACTCGATTTTTGGGTCAGGTTTCTTGATCGCCACTGGGGGCTTGACCGGCTCGCGAACCGGCTCGACGACCTTTTGAACCACCGGAGGCTGGGGTGGTGCGACGATAGAATGGACCGGCGGGTACGCTTGGGTGGGCGCTGCAATCTGCGCAGGGGGCGGACTGAGCAGCGCCATAATTTTATCTTTATAGACAATACCTAAGCCGACCACGACGCCTAGCACGGCCACCAGCCCGAAGACCTTCGCGACGCCTACAATTTTCTGTTTCTGCTGCCGACCGCGCCAGTCCACGCTCGTATTCGAGCCTTCCCTGGGTCGGATCTGGGTGTTGCGTACCTTGTTCTCTGCCATGTCAGCTACATCCTTCTCTCAAGGGTGCCCTGGACCGTGAAGCGAACATCCTATCGGACGGAGACTCCGGAAGCCATACTTCATAAAAATGTTGGCTGCTGTTGTTTTTATGCCTTTCCAACTTAGCGCATACATCGCTAACGATCTGGTATCTAAAAATGTTCTCGAAATTTAGCTCACAAAAAAAATGAACGAGTATCCTTGGCGTTGCGCTAATTCATTGAAGCGTCAAGAGAAAGAGAGATTAGGCACAGGTGCTCGACCTCCTGGAATCACCCCTTGTGCTTTTACTGGCGCTGCCGCTGGGCATCTTCCTTTTCAGATATTGCGCTCTACAAGGGACAAGTTGGAAAGATAAGCGCTGGCGCTACCGTCTAATTTTCAAAAGTCTGACTTTTATTGCTTTGCTGTTGGCCTTGGCAGGTTTGCGTTGGCCCGGAGCGCGCCGAACCGTACAGGTCGTGGCAGCGGTGGACGTAAGCGCCAGTGTGTACGACAAGGCCGTGGTCCAGTCCGCGCTGAATGAAGGTGCGGCCATCTTCGCACCCGTGCAGCCCGAAATAGCGGTGTTGGGCTTTGGCCGTGAAACCACGCCGCTGCGCCCGCTGGCGAAACTGCCTTTCTCAGGGAAGGTCGTGCCACGCGAACGCGAAGCGCCGCCCGCCGACGCTGCGCAGCCGCCTTGGCCTAATCTCCCGCAGGCCGCCGTAGTTCTGGATGGTTCCGCCAGCGACTACGCCACAGCGCTGGACCGCGCGCGCGGGTTGCTATTGGCTGAATCGTCCTCGACCGTACGAGCGGTACTTCTGATTGGAGACGGCTTCGATACCGAAGGTCGGGCGCAAAGTGCGGCAGCGGCCTTTGCAGGTAGTGGTGTGGACTTGCTGGCCTGGCCGGTCGAACTCAGTGGCGGCTCAGACGTGCATCTGGCGGGGCTGGATTTGCCGGAGCACGCGCAGGTGGGCCGCGCCATGGGCATCGAAGTAAGCGTAGCTGCTCGCGAGCCTATGGAAGCCCACGTCATCGTCGAACGCTGGAACGGCGTGCGCTGGGAGCACGTAAAATCCGTGCAAGCGCGCCTGACACGTTCTGCGGACCGCAATGCGGGCGCAGTGCGTGCCACCGTAAGGATTACGGATGCGCCACAAGCACCCGGCGTGGTGACCTACCGCGCACGTGTGGAACCAGCCGAAGGGCTGGCCAATTTTCGGGAGAACGACGTGTTGTACGGCGCAGTCCGCGTGGCAGGCTCGCGGACCTGGGCGGTACTGGCTCGGCCAGGTTCGACGCTGGCCGGTTGGGCCGCGCATCCCTCCAAGCCGCTCGGCGTGGAAACCAAGCTCTTTCTGTCGCCCCATTTTCCCACCCACGCCGCTGAGTACGCAGATTGTGCGGGCGTTTTGGTGGACGGTTTCTCCGCCGACGAGTGGCCTGCCGACGGCGCGGCGCTCAAGGTCCTCGCCACGGCCATGACCAACGGTGCTGCGGTCGCTGGCGTGCGTGGCGGCATGGGGCTGGTTACGGTGGGCGGAGAAACGGCTTACGGCGCGGGCAAGCACCCTTCGGGCGGCACATGGGAAATGCTCTTGCCGGTAACCTTTCGTCCCGAAGACGACCGCACGCGCACGGTTTTATTCCTGGTAGACATTTCCATGTCGATGAACGTCAAGGTTGATACCGGAGACACCAAGCTGGCCTACGCCCGTTCGCAACTGGGCCAAGTCGTGCGTGGAGATTTGCACGAACCCGTGCTGCAGGCTTCCGATCGTCTGGGCCTGATCGCCTTCTCAGGGCCAGCGCGTGTGGTCGCGCCACCGGTGGACGATCCCGCACGCACGGCGTTTACGAGCGCGTTTGAAAAACTAACGTGTGAAGCCAACACGGACCTGCGCGCAGTCCTGCGCCAGGCGCGGGAAGTGCTGGCCGAAGATACCTCCGAGGAGCGCCTGGTCGTGCTGTTGTCCGACGGTGAAGACACCACGGGCGCGACCGACGAACAGCTGCTGGAAGAAGTTAAACTGCTTTGTCCGCCGCCCGAGGCAGGCCTAGATCGCCGCACCGGTCTCTACTGCTTCGGAATCGGGACCGGCACGCAACACGTCAACTCCAGCGGCGAAGAAACCCTGCGCAAACTGGCACAAGCCGGAGGCGGACAGTTCGTCGCCGAGTTCCTTAAACTCGCCGAGCGCTTGAAACAAGTCTTCGAAGAGCGTCGCAAGGACCTGTACGTGCGCCATGAAGATTTTAGCGTACAGCCGCTGCTCCCTCACGCCGTGCTTGCTGCCGCTGGGAGCGTCTGGCCGCGTTTGCCTTTTCGCAATCGTGTGAAAGCGCGACCCTCCGCGACGTTGCTTGCGCAAAGTGCCGCGCTTCAGGGTGCGGAGTCTGCGAAAGGGGGACGCAAGCCCGATCCCCTGCTGGTGCTGGGTCGGCTAGGCGCGTCGCGCACGGCGGCGTTGAGCCTCGCGCTGGAGGGCAAACCCGGACAGGCGTTTCTCACGTCCCAAGGCGAGTGGAAAGGCGGCCAAGCACTCCTGGCCGCGCTGCTTTCGTGGGCGGAGTGCCGCGACGCAGGCGCTGCGGGTTGGCGCATCGAAACCACACCTACCCCTGCTGGCCATGTGGCAGTGGAACTCTTTGCCGAAGACCCCTCAAGCGCAGCACCGGTAAACGAACTCCACCTGACCGCACGGCTGGAACCACTGAACCAAACCCTTGAGCTGCACCCCACCTCCGCAGGCGCGCCACCAGCCGTCCAACTGCTCCCCATAGCCCCCGGACGCTACAAGTCCGAACTGCTCACGAGCGGTACGGGCGTCTATCGGCTGGAAATCAAGGAGGCGAGAGGTGCGACGGCGGAACGCTTCGTAAGCGTACCGTATCCGCCCGAGTACCAACGCTTCGGCGTGGACCGTAACGCCATGCAGGACCTGGCCGACCGCGCCGGAGGCCGTTCGCGCATCATCAACCTGCCGCGTACAGACTTGGTTCAGTGGCTGCAAGAACAGGAGACTTTGCGCGCCTACACTTCGCTTAAGCCCTATTTGCTGGTGCTGGCGATGGTCTTCTTCCTGTGCGAAATCGCCGCTCGAGGGATGCGCCTGCGGAAGTAAGGCGTGATACTCTCGTGAAAAGTCCGTAAGCGTTTACCACAAAGCCCACAAAGCCCAGCTTCGTGGTCAACGTATTCAAACGTTGCTCTATGCCATGCGCAAGCGTTGGATGGCCAGGAGATCGCGTGTTCTTTCGCTCAATGAGCAGCACGGACAGGCCGTTCGAGGTGCTCATCGAACGGCCCTTTTTGAAAGATGGTCGGGGTGACAGGATTTGAACCTGCGACCTCTGCGTCCCGAACGCAGCGCTCT
>Ga0114940_10000625_pt1 | contig 15458 bp, 12 predicted proteins | sample ColdCreekSource_FD_87195 | JGI IMG/M metagenome (GOLD analysis project Ga0114940, IMG submission 87195) | Groundwater microbial communities from Cold Creek, Nevada to study Microbial Dark Matter (Phase II) - Cold Creek Source | ecosystem: Environmental > Aquatic > Deep subsurface > Groundwater ... | reverse complement strand
GTTTTTATTCATCCTGGAGCGTTGCATGAAGGGCATCATTCTAGCCGGTGGTCTTGGCACACGTCTGCATCCGCTAACTGAGATCACCAACAAACATCTCTTGCCCGTCGGCAAGGAACCGATGATTTGGCATCCGGTCAGGCAACTGGCCCATGCCGGCGTTCAAGAAACGCTGGTGGTAACCTCCACCCACCACATGGGCGACATCGTCAATTCGCTGGGTTCGGGAAAGCGTTTTGGATGCGAGTTCACGTACCGGGTGCAAGAGGAGGCCGGCGGCATCGCGCACGCCTTGGCGCTTGGAGAGCGTTTTGCCGAAGGCCAGAGTGTGGTGGTTTTGCTCGGCGACAATGTGTTCGAGCGCTCCATCGCGCCGCATGTGGACGCGTTCAGGCGGCAGAGCAAAGGCGCACGTGTTTTACTAAAACAGGTCGGTGATCCTGAACGCTTCGGCGTGGCAGCTCTGGATGAGAAGCAGGTCATTGCCATCGAGGAAAAACCCACGCACCCCAAGAGCAACTTCGCTGTGGTGGGCTGCTACATGTATCCCGCCGACCTTTTTGCTGTGATTCGTTCCATCCAACGTTCGGTACGCGGGGAGTTGGAGATTACGGATGTCAACAACACGTATATCAAGAGCGGCCTGCTTGAATATGGTTTTGTCGAAGGCCGCTGGACGGATGCCGGCACGTTCGAGTCGTTGATCGAAGCCAACGCGCTGCTGTTGTCCACCAACAATCGGATTGTGCCATGAGCGCCTGGCTGATCACGGGCGGCGCGGGGTTCATCGGAGCCAATTTTACGGCTCGCGCGCTGAAGCATACGACGGCCCGTCTGATCGTGCTGGATGCGCTGACCTACGCGGGCGACTTGGCGCGGTTGGATGGACTGCTCGGCCCGCGCTGTGTTTTCGTGAAGGGCGATGTGCGTGACGAAGTCCTGGTGCACAAGCTCTTCGCCGCGCATGCTATTTCGCACGTGATTCACTTCGCTGCGGAAAGCCACGTGGATCGTTCCATCCTTGGCCCTCGCGAGTTCATTCAGACCAACATTGAAGGCACCATGGTACTGTTGGAAGCTGCGCGGTCTGCATGGCATGGAGACTGCGACGGCAAGCGGTTTCTTCTGGTGAGTACGGATGAGGTGTTCGGTTCCCTGGGACCCCAAGACCCGCCCTTTAATGAAGAGACGCCCTATCGTCCCAACAGTCCCTATTCGTCTTCCAAAGCTGCAGCGGATCATCTTGCGCGCGCCTGGCACCATACGTATGGACTTCCGGTGGTCATCAGCAATTGTTCCAACAACTATGGGCCTTGGCAGTTTCCGGAAAAACTGCTGCCACTGATGATCTTAAATGCCGTCGAAGGTCGACCGTTGCCGGTGTACGGGGACGGCCTGCAGGTACGTGACTGGCTTCATGTGGAAGACCATGTTTCGGCACTGCTGCTGATTTTGGAACACGGCCTGCTCGGGCGCACGTATTGCATCGGGGGTCACGACGAGTGCCCGAACCTGGAAGTTGTCTTTGGCCTGTGCGATACCGTGGATGCCGTGCTGGGCCAGCCGCAAGGTACTTCCAGAAAACTCATTCAGCACGTAGCCGACCGACCAGGGCACGACAGGCGCTATGCCATCGATTCAGCGCGCATACGGCAAGAATTGGGTTGGATCCCCACGCAGAGGCTGTCGTGCGCCCTGCCCGAACTGGTGCGCTGGTACGTGGGCCACAAGCCTTGGTGCGATGCGGTACGTTCGGGGGCCTACCGTGCTTTTTATGAGCAACAGTACGGACCCTCCGGTACCCCGTGACCCGGTCGTCGGCTGCGGGTCTGGTTAGGGCAGTTCACGGGTTGCCCGCCGCAAGAGTTTTTCCCTTCTTGGCCTGCTCAGCGGCGGCTGTGGCAACGAGGTCTAAATCCAGGAGGAATTGTTCGCGGCGGGCTTCGGGAATCTTTTCCAGCAACGCGCTTTGCAAATCCAACGCGAGCTTGCGCGCTTCGTGGTATGTACTTCCGCCCGCTTCGGAAATGCGCACTTGCATGGCACGTCGGTCGGTTTCAACGCGCTTGCGGAGTACTAAGCCGACTTCGGTCATGCGCCGCAACAGGGATGAAACGGTGTTCGGATCACTGGACATTTGGGTGGCCAACTCGAACTGCGTCAAGCCCGTAGGTTCATGTTCCAGTAGGATGCGCAAGATGGTGAATTGATCGGGGCTGATGCCCGTATGCGCTAAGCGCCGCCGGAAGGCTTGGTTGAGGCTGTACCAGCAGCGGCGCAGCAAGGGCGGCAGACGCCGGCGCTTGGGGCTGTCTACCGGGTCGTCATCGGTCCAGTTTTTATTTGCCATCGTTGCGCCCGCGGTGTACAAGGTCGTGCGATTGTACGTACAGGTACTAATTAGCCTAGGCCTTAAGGAAACGGTTGCATTCTCCGTACTTACGGGATTTCAGCAAGAACACATACTGGCGAGGAAACACGCATGCGCTGCCTGACTTGGGTTACTGTAATTGCAGTTCCGCTGCTTCTTTGTAGCTGCGACGGCAAGAAAGTGGACGGTGGAGGCCAGGCAGAAGCTGGCAAGGAAGGGCAACCTAAAATTACCGGTTGGTTGAATTGGCGTGGCCCACGCCAGACGGGCGCATCCCAGGAAACCGGCCTGCCTGTCCAATGCGATGCGGGTAAAGAACTGTGGAGTTACCCACTGAGCGGGCGCGGCACACCCGTGCTGGCAGGGAAGAACGTATATGTTTGGGGCTACCAGGGCGAAGGCGCGGGCCTACAAGAGGTTCTGCTGTGTCTGGATGCCGAATCAGGCAAGCTGGATTGGGAGCGGCGGTACTCGGATTTTTTGAGCGACAACATCTATGACCGCTATGCCATCGGCTCGCCGGCGGTCGATCCGGAAAGCGGGGACGTGTATTTGATTACGTCGCCGGGCCTCTTCGAGTGCCTCTCGCCCGACGGGAAGACGGTGCGGTTCCAGCACTCGTTGATGGAAACTCTGGGGCGGCTAACCTTTCCCAACGGTCGAGGGGGCACGGTCGTCATCGACCATGACCTGGTCATTTTCCATTACATCATGAGCAACTGGGGCGCGCAGGGGCCTGCCATGGACCGTTTTTACGCTTGCGACAAGAAGACGGGCGAGTTGGTCTGGCATGGCGCAACCGGAGAACGCCCCAAGGACAACTCCATTACCGTACCCTTCATTGAGAACCGTTACGGCAAGCGCGTTTTTTACGCGGGCACGGGGGACGGATCCATCGCCTGCTTCAATGCGCGCACGGGGCAGATGTTGTGGCGCTACAAGCTTGGGCAAGGCGGCATCAACAGTTCCGTGGTCGTCTCGGGAAACACGCTGCTTGCCATTCATAACACGGAAAACGTGGACTCGTCCGAACGCGGCCGCATGATCGCGCTGAAGATTCCCGAAAGCGTGCCCGCCCAGCCGGTGTTGGACAAGTCATGCGAGCTGTGGCGGAATCCGCTAGCGGCCTTCAGTAGTTCGCCGGTGCTGGTGGGGGAGACGGTATATGTCACCTGCGAGTCGGGCGAATTGTGCGCGCTGGACGTTAAGACCGGCCACCACAAATGGCGTCAGAAACTGGGAGTCGAACAGCTTCACGCTTCGCCGCTTTATGCCGATGGGCGGCTGTACGTGCCGATTTTTATTCCCCTGCAAGACGAGAACCTGCCAATTAAGGGAAAGAATTTTTTTGTCGTGCAGCCCGAAGACGGGAAAATCCTCGGTGCCACGAGACTAGAGGGCGACTGTATCGGTGCGCCCAGCGCCTGGAACGGGCGCGTCTTCGTGCATACCACCAAGAAGCTCTATTGTTTCGGCAAGGCGGGGAGCAATACGGGCGCACCAGATTGGCCTGCTGCCGAACCGTTGCCGGTCGCAGGCGAGGCTAAAGAGCTGCAAATTATTCCCAGCGAAGTGCTGCTGCGGCCCGGCGGGAAGGCGGCCTTCAGAATGCGCAGCATCGACCAACACGGGCTGCCGGTGGGGGAGGTCAAGACGGCTACCTGGGAGTCGTACATTCCGCCTACGGCGCTGGTCAAGGCGTTGATGAAAGGGAAGTTCAATGCAACCGGCGAACTGGTGGCGGACGCCGTACTGGAGCCTTCCGCTGGCGCGTTCAAAGCCACGGCGGGCAACCTGAGCGGCATTGTCCGCGGTCGCGTGCTGCCGGACCTGCCGCTTAAAGAAGACTTCAACGCGTATACTCTGGCCGAAGAGCACAAAGTGGAAGCGGGCGTGAAGTTCGCCTATCCGCCGCTTTCGTGGATTGGCGCACGCTTCAAGTGGGAAATCCGCGAAGTAGGTGGTGAAAAATGCCTGACCAAGACCATCGACAACACGCTTTTTCAACGTGCGATGACTTTTTTCGGGCACCCTGACACGAAGGGCTACACCATCGCGGCGGACGTGATGAGCGATGGCAACAAGCGTAAGATGTCTGAGGTCGGCGTAATCAACCAGCGTTACAACGTCATCCTCAAGGGCAACGCGCAGCAGCTTGAAGTGAACTCCAATCAGGAACGTTTGCGCGTGACGGTGCCCTTCAAATGGGTCCCCATGAAGTGGTATACGCTCAAGGCGCGCGTGGACGTGGCCCAGGATGGTTCCGGGACCGTGCGCGCGAAGGCTTGGCCGAAAGGCGAGGCCGAGCCGCTGGAATGGACCCTTGAGGTCCCGCTGGCCCACGCGCACACGAACGGCTCCCCAGGTCTTTTCGGCTTTTCCCCGCAACTCATGCCGGTCTACGTGGACAATGTGCAGGTAACCCCGAACGGCAAGTGAGGCGTGTTACCAGCGTGCCAAAAATAGGAGACTGACGATGCGCTACTCATGGTTCATCCTGCCCCTTCTGTGCATGGGGTGCCCGTACCTCACTGCCGAGGAAAAGCCCAAGATCGGTGACTGGCCGCAATGGGGCGGGACGGACGACCGCAACATGGTCTCGGATGAGAAAGGGTTACCTACCCATTTTGAGGTCGGCAAGCCCAAGGCGGGTTCGGAAGAAATCGACCTGGCCACCACTAAGAATGTGAAGTGGGTGCTCAAGCTGGGTTCGCAGACGTACGGCAATCCCACCGTTGCGGGTGGGCGCGTGTTTATCGGCACCAACAATGAATCGCCGCGCGACGAGCGCATCAAAGGTGATCGCGGCATCGTGATGTGCTTCGACGAGAAGAGCGGGGCTTTTTTGTGGCAGTTGGCGGCCCCGAAGCTGAAATCGGGCAAAGTCAACGACTGGGAATTCCTAGGTATCATGTCCTCGCCTCTTGTCATCGGTGAACGGCTGTACCTAGTCACCAACCGCTGTGAAGTCCTGTGTCTGGACGTGAACGGCATGGCCAACGGCAACGACGGGCTGTTCAAGGATGAAGTCTTGTACCTCGAAGACCCCGACTACCTGCTGGATGCGGCCAGGATTGAGCGCGCGAAGAAGCTGCTGGAGGAGAAAAAGAAGAAAGGGGAAAAGGTCCTGGATCCGGGCCTCAAGGACGCCGACATCATCTGGCGTTACGACATGATGATGGAGTTGGGCATTTTCCCGCACAACGCCTCAAATTGCTCCATCCTCGCGCACGATAAGTTCTTGTATGTGAACACTTCCAACGGCCAGGACTGGTCGCACATGAACATTCCTTCCGAGACCGCGCCCAGCTACATCGTGCTCAGCATGGACGAAGGGATTCAGGAGACGGATAAGCGGCTGGTGGGCGAAGACGATATCAAACAAGGTCCGCGCATCCTGCATGGACTTTGGTCGAACCCTTCCAAGGGCAAGGTCGGTGGCCAAGCGATGATCTTTTTTGGCGGCGGGGATGGGTTTCTGTACGCCTTCGACAGCGTGCCGCAAACGGAGCAAGACGGCCGCAGCATTCTAAAAGACGTGTGGCGTCTCGACTGCAACCCACTGCAGTACCGCGTGAAGGACGGCAAAAAATTGAAGTATCCTCATCACGACGGCCCTAGTGAAATCGACTCCACGCCGGTGTTTTATAAAGAGCGGGTGTACGTGGCCATTGGGCAAGACCCCGAACACGGTCCGGGCCTCGGCAACCTGCTGTGCATCGACGCCAAGACCGGCAAACAGATCTGGGCCAACGACAAGATCATGCGCAGCATCTCCACGGTAGCCATCAAGGACGGACTGCTTTTCATCGGCGACTTTTCCGGCAACGTTTATTGTTTCGATGCAGAAGACGGCAAGCAGTATTGGAAACACGCGACGGGTTCGCACATCTGGGGCTCGCCCTTCGCCGCCGACGGCAAGGTGTACATCGGCAACGAGGAAGGCGATCTCTATGTCTTCGCGCTGTCGAAAGAAAAGAAAATCCTGAACGCAGACCAAGACGGTAAGGTCAGCAACTTCGGTTCGGCCATGTACTCTACGCCCATTGCCGCCAACGGCGTGTTGTACGTCAGCACACAGACGCACTTGTACGCGCTGGAGGAAAAGAAGTAACGCGGCCATGTTTGCGTTGGGCGATTTCAAAGCACGCCCTAGCGGCAATCGAAAAGCGCATACGTTCACCACAAAGACACAAAATGAGGTGCTGGACGGACTGTGAACGACAAGGGTGTTCTTTGTGCCTTTGTGGTGAACGATTACCGAAAACTGAAATCGAACAAGGCCTCAAAGGAGCAAAAGTATGAAGTGGGTTCTTGCCTTACTGGTCCTCGCGCTGGTGGTCTTCCATCAGGACAACTGGTTTTGGGAAGATAAGCGGCTGGTATTCGGCTTTCTGCCCGTTGGGTTGGCCTATCACATTGGAATCTCCTTCGCGGCGGCACTGCTCATGGCGGCCTTGGTGAAGTTCGCTTGGCCTGCGGATCTCGAAAAAATGGCTGATGCACCCAAGCCGGAAAGCGGTGAGGGCCACTCATGATTCCCGCCCTCGTCGTCTTCTGCTATCTAGCCGTCGTCGTGTACATCGGTATCTTCGCCTTCCGCAAGGGCAAGGAATCCGGCGAAGACTTTTTCTTAGCCAGCCGCTCGTTGGGGCAGGCTGTTTTCCTGCTCTCGCTTTTCGGCACTAACATGACTGCCTTCGCCATATTGGGTAGCTCGGGGATGAGTTATCAGCGCGGCATCGGCGTATATGGACTCATGGCCTCGGCGTCCGGCATCGTGATCCCGTTGACCCTTTTCTTCATCGGCACGCGGCTGTGGGGTCTGGGCAAACGTTTTGGGCATATGACGCAGGTCCAATACTTTCGAGATCGCTGGGAATGTTCCGGCATCGGCACCTGCATTTTCGTGCTGACGGCGGCGATGCTGGTGCCGTACTTGATTATCGGAACCATGGGCGGCGGACACACCTTAGAAACCATTAGCACCACCATGGGACCGGACAAAAAACCGGTCATGGTGGAGGTTCTGAAGGCCGATGGGCAACGCGAAATGGTTCCGGCCATGGACAAGGACAAGCCGGTACTGGAGCCGGAACTCGATGCCGAAGGGAAGCCGAAACTCGGCTCAGACGGCCAACCTGCGCTGCGCCCAAAAATGGTTCCCAAGCTAGTTGCTCAGCACTGGGTGCCTTACTGGCTGGGCGCGGCCATCGTGGCGTTGGTGGTGATGAGTTACGTCTTCTTCGGCGGGATGCGTGGCACGGCGTGGGTCAACTCCTTTCAAGTCATCCTGTTTCTGTGTTTCGGCACCATCGCTTTTGTGCTGATTTCTCGAGAAGTAGGGGGCTTTGCGGGGGTCATGGACCAGCTCGCTGCGCACCCCAAAAATTCGCAACTCCTCTCGCGGGAACGGATCCCAAAAGCCGAGTTCTTCAGTTACATGTTCATTCCTCTTTCGGCGATCATGTTTCCGCACATCGCCATCATGTGCATGACCGCCGAACGTGTGACGCATTTCCGCAAGACCGTGGTGTTCTACCCGCTCTGTATCGCACTCATTTGGATTCCCAGCGTGTACCTCGGTGTGGTTGCGGCGGCGAAGTTTCCGGGTTTGAAGCCTGGCGAGGCCAACGACGTGATACCGATGATGCTCTCAACCTACACCGACGTATGGGTTGCGGGCATACTCGGTGCCGGAATCATGGCCTGCGTGATGGCCAGCGACAGCCAGATCTTGGCTCTATGTACCATGTTTACCGAGGACATCTTTGCGTACTACGGTGGCAAGGATCGCTTCGGCGAGAAAGCGCAGGTATGGACTGGCCGCGCCTTCGTAGTGCTGGTTACGGTGGTGGCTTACGTGATTGCCCTGCAGCTTAAAGACAAGGCCGGCATTTTTGAATTGGCCATACGCTTCGCCTTCTCTGGCTTCGCGGCGCTGGCGCCGATCATGCTCGCGGCGCTCTTCTGGAAACGCAGTACCAAATGGGGCGCGCTGGCCGCCACGCTGTGGGTTGCTGCAGCCATGCTCTTCACCGTGTACCTCCACAACGCCTACGAGGCGCGTGCACTGGCGGAGCTTGCACCCGGAAAATCCTTCCAAATCTATCCTGCGTTAGGCGACATGTTTCTACGCGTGCGTCCACCCGGAACGGTGACCATGTGGGGCTTCCTACCCGTCATGTTCATGACCATCGGCTCGGCGATTCTCATGGTCGTTGTTTCGCTTGTTACAAAACGGCCTAGCCAGGCGACGCTTGATAAATACTTCCCACCGCAGCGCGCGGCGGGCAACCATACGGGCGTGTCCTCCATACCGGTGGTCAGCGAGGCGAAGAGCACATGAGTAGCAACACGACGAGTGTCCCTGACGGCGCACGGACTGCAGCGAAGGCCAGCCTGGACGAACATGTCCGCGCCATGGTCCGCTGGCATTTCTCGGACGAGACGGGCTGCCCGTTCTGGCTCGAATGGAAGAAGAAGGTCGGGTGGAACCCCGCGCAAGAGGTGCAGTGTTTCGAGGACCTCCTGCGCTTTCCACACTTCCAGGACGAATGGTTGCGCGATATGCAGCCTGAAGTCTGGGTACCTAAGACTTACAAGGGTCGGCCCTTCAATATCTTTGAGACCGGCGGCACCACGGGCATGCCGAAGCAGCGCATCGGCTGGGACGATTACAAGGTCGATTACACGGAGTTCAGCGAGAAGATCTCCGACGCACATTTTCCGCGCGGGCAATATTGGCTGATGGTGGGTCCGACCGGCCCGCGGCGCTTGCGTTTGGCTATAGAACACTTGGCCAATGTGCGCGGCAGCTCGTGTTACTTCATCGACCTCGATCCGCGCTGGGTAAAGAAGGTTCTGTCGAACAAGCAGTTCGAGCAAGCTAAGGCGTACATGGAACATGTCGTGGACCAGGCCGTCACAATCCTCAAGCACCGCAAGGTGGGTGGACTGTTCACTACGCCCAAGTTGCTCGAAGCACTGGCCGAAAAGATCGACCTGTACCAGGCGGGCATCCGGGGAGTGTTCTGCGGCGGCACGACCATGGCACCGCAATACGTGCGTTTCATCGTCGAGGAAGTGCTCGAAGGCAAAATGGGTTTCTATCCAACGTACGGAAACACGCTGATGGGTTTGGCGGCCAGCGTCCCGCTGCGCCCCGAAGACGCTTTTTCCATCACCTATTACGCCCCACAGCCGCGAGCGGTGCTGCGTATCGTTGATCCGAACCAGACCGACAAGCCGATGGACTACGGACAATGGGGCCGCGTGGAATTGACCACGCTGACGAAGGAGTTCTTCATGCCGCGCTTCCTGGAGCGCGACGAAGCCATCCGCCGCGAGCCACGCGCGCCTTACGCCTGGGATGGCGTCGCCGAGGTGCGACCGTTTGGGGCGCTGGAGAAGCATATCGTGGAAGGGGTGTACTAAGCCATGGGGGCACCACAAAGACACCAAGAAAAAGCCGATGCTCTTTCGAATCGGATGATCCGTGCCGCGATTGAAGTCCATCGGACGTTTGGTCCAGGATGGTTTGAATCGGCGTACGAGGAATGTCTCTGTCGAGAATTATCAATTCTTGAAATACCCTTTGAACGGCAAGTTGCCGCCCCGGTCTTCTACAAAGGTGTCAAGTTAGATTGTGAGTATCGCCTAGATTTGTCGGTGGAAGGGTTGGGTTATTCTTGAAATCAAAGCGCTTGACAAGGTCTTGCCTATTCATGAAGCGCAGCTATTGACGTACCTTCGGCTGAAAGATCTCTGGCTCGGGATGCTGATCCATTTCAAGACCTCTTTGCTTCAAGACGGAGTGAAACGAATCGTGAACTAGCTGTTCTTCGTGTCCTTGGTGTTTTTGTGGTGAAAAATGCTTAATTTGCCGTGTCTCCGCTTTGGCCGTACTTACACAAGCCTCGACGCGACCGATTTGAAGGATCATCGCAGCGGCGAGACGCTACTCAAGATCAGCCAAGTTAACGCGGGCATCATCCGAAAAGATCTGACGAAGATCCCTGCTGCATTCGACAAGCTGCAGGCCATACCAGCGGCCAAGATGGTTGAAATCAGTCGCAAGGCAGGCGACCTGTTCACGTCAGCGGCGCTGCCGTTTGGTGGGGAAGGCCAGACGCAGACGCCCGAGCAGTACGTGGAAAATCTTTCTAAAACCAGTGGCCTGCCGCACAATATGTGCCGCCGCAACATGGCCAAGATCCATCAAGTCTTCACGCAGATGGATACGATTTTGAAAGGCCTGACGCGCGGCATGGATTTGCGCATCGTCGATGAAGGTTTTGGCGAACAGGCAGGCGTGCCGGTGAGTTACTTTCCGGCAGCGCAGTCGCTGGGCGTGGTGTTGCCGAGCAATTCGCCGGGCGTCAACTCGCTCTGGTTGCCCGCCGTCGTGCTGAAAATCCCGGTGGTGCTGAAGCCTGGCCGAGAAGAGCCTTGGACCCCTTGGCGCATTATCCAAGCCTTCATCGCTGCGGGCTGTCCAGCAGAAGCCTTCGGTTTTTATCCTACCGACCACGAAGGTGCGGACACCATTTTGCGCACCTCCGGCAAAGCGCTGCTCTTTGGCGATGAAAGCACCGCAGCGAAATATGCGGCTCAGCCCAACATCCAGATTCATGGACCAGGACGAAGTAAGATTCTAATCGGCCAGGACGAAATCGAAAACTGGCGCAACCACTTGGACGTACTGGTCGAATCGGTGCTCGCCAACGGCGGACGCAGTTGCGTCAATGCCAGTGCCATCGTGGTTCCCGCCCACGCGCAAGAAATCGCCGCAGCGCTGGCTCAGCGGCTAGGTCCCATCATGCCGAAGCCGTCTTCTGACGAGACCGCCGCGCTTTCAGGCTTCGCCAACGCCAATATGGCGGAATGGATCGACACGACGATCGAAGCGGGACTACAGACCGGCGGCGCGGAGGACGTCACCGCCAAACATCGTGACGGACCGCGCAAGGTTGTGCAGGATGGCGGACTGTACCTGCGTCCTACCATCGTGAAATGCGACGGGTTTCAGCACCCTCTGGCCAACCGTGAGTTCCTTTTCCCGTATGCGAGCGTCGTAGAAGTTCCGCAAGAAAAGATGCTTGAGCAGATCGGTCCGTCCTTGGTGGTCACGGCCATCACGAACGATGAGCGTTTCCGACGCAAGCTGTTGGCCTCGCCTCTGATCGGTCGCCTGAATTTGGGACCGCTGCCGACCAACCACGTTTCGTGGGATCAGCCGCATGAGGGCAATATGTTTGAGTTCTTGTACGCGCGCCGCGCAATTCAACGTGCTGGAGTCTAATGGCATGGACCTGCCCGCTTTTGACTTCCAGCCCCGCACCCGCGTTGTTTTTGGCGTGGGCACGGTGGAGCGGGTGGGTGAGTTGGCCCTGGAATTGGGCGCGACCAAAGTTCTGCTGGTGACCGATCCGGGCATTGTGCAAGCCGGCCATGCCGAGCGCGTGCGCCAGGCGCTCGACGCCTCCAAATTGGACGTGGTGCTCTTCGATCAAGTCAAGGAGAACCCCACCACTCGCGAAGTGGACGCGTGTCTTGCCGTCGCACGTGGAAGCGGTATCGATCTGCTTATTGGCCTGGGTGGCGGCAGCAGCATGGATACGGCCAAAGGCTGCAACTTCGTGCTAACCAACGGCGGGCGCTTGAAGGATTATTGGGGCGTGGGCAAGGCCGCGCGGCCGATGCTTCCGTTGGTGGCCATACCGACGACCGCAGGCACGGGCAGCGAGTGTCAGTCGTTTGCGCTCATTGCCGATGAGGCGACGCACCTGAAAATGGCCTGCGGTGATCCCAAGGCCGCCGCGAAAATCGCGATCCTTGACCCCACCTTGACCCTGTCGCAGCCTCAGCGCGTGACCGCTTGCACGGGCGTGGACGCCATCGCGCACGCCGTTGAAACGGCGGTTACGCGCAAACGCAATGGGCTGTCGCTGTTGTTCTCACGTGAGGCTTTTGCGCGTGCGCTGATGGCACTCCCGCGTGTTCTGGAAGCGCCGCACGACCTCGCCGCGCGCGGGATGATGCAATGGGCCGCCGCGTTGGCCGGCATGGCCATCGAAAATAGCATGTTGGGTGCGGCTCATTCAGCGGCCAATCCGCTTACGGCGCACTCTGGCGTCGTTCACGGCGTGGCCGTGGGCGTCATGTTGCCGCTGGTGGTGCGCTTGAACGGACAGGATGCGCAGGTGTGTGCGGACTACGCGGACCTCGCCGTGGCGACGGGCTTGGCGCGGAGAAGCGACGAACCGAAGCGTGCGCTTGCCGCGCTGGTTGCGCGCCTCGAACACCTGTTGAATCTCGCGGACATTCCGCGCGCGCTGAGTGACTGCGGCGTGAATCGCAGCGCCATCCCCAAACTCGCCGTGGAGGCCGCCGCACAATGGACTGCGGGCTTCAATCCACGGGCCGTGCTGGCGGCGGACTTCGAACGGTTGTACCACGCGGCTTTCGAGCCTCGCGGCGACGGAGATTTCGGCAAAGGGTGGGCCGAGTCGTGTACGCGTGCCGGAGCGGGAGGGGCCAGGGCATGAGAGGCTCCTTCGTCGTCGTGGTCCTGCTGCTCGTTGGCTTTGCCTGCGCCTTCACGCTCATGCTGCTAGCGCCACGGCGCGACCATGTTGTCCGGCCTGTGACGCCGCATCGTCCCGAGGATAACGCTGCTGGCGGGGATTCAGGGGCACGTACATCAGCGCAAGTACCTGCGCCGTTTGCGACGGACGAACACCATCCCAAGCCCCCTGTCAACCTCTCTGACCGGCACGTGCCCATACCGGCACTTCAGTCGCAATGGACTATGTACCGCGGCGGCCCGGAACTGCTGGGCTTGGCGGAAGGTCGGCTGCCTGAGAACCCCAAGCCATTATGGAACTTTGACACGGGTGCTGCAGTGCTTTCCTCCGCCGCTATCGTGGGCGAGCACGTTTTCGTCGGATCCGTGAACGGCAAGCTCTTCGCACTGGGTCTCGAGGACGGCAAGAAGATATGGGAGTTTGAGGCGGAAGATGCGATTTCGTCGTCGCCGCTCGTGCTGGAAGGCGTGGTGTATGTGGGTTCATACGATCATTGTTTGTACGCTGTCGATGCCGCCACGGGCCGGCAGAAATGGAAATACGAGACGCATGGACCTATCAAGGGCGCGCCCAATTGGACCAAGGCTTCGGATGATCGGACGATCTGGATCCTGTGCGGCAGCTACGACAACCAGATGCATTGCGTCGAGGCCACCACGGGCGCCCAAGTTTGGACGTACGTCACGGGCAATCAAATTAACGGCTCACCTGCCGTCAGTGCGGGCAAGACCATCTTCGGCGGCTGCGACGGCGTGTTGCATGTGGTGAGCGTCAAGGACGGTTCGGCGGTAGAGCGTGTGGAGATAGGCGCCTATATCGCCGGTTCAGCCGCGCTGGCGGGCAAGCATGCTTTTTTCGGGAATTACGGAAACAGATTGTTGTGCGTGGATATCGAGGCCGGAAAAATCCTCTGGGAATACCACGACCGGGAGTGCCCCTTCTTTTCTTCACCCGCAGTCACCGCAGACCGAGTTTTGTTTGGTGGACGCGATAAGCAACTGCACTGCGTCAGCCGCGAAAAAGGCGCGGCGTTGTGGAAATTCGGGACGAAGGGGAAAGTGGACAGTTCTCCTGTTGTTTGCGGCGGCAAGGTCGTTGTAGGTTCCGATGACGCTCGGCTTTACATTCTGGATCTTGCGGATGGCAAGGAGCTTTGGTCGTACGAACTGGGCGGCGAAATCGTGGCATCTCCGGCCGTGTGCAAAGGGCGCATCGTGATCGGTGCGGGAGACGGCAAGCTGTACTGCTTCGGGGCGCAGGAATAGGAGCAATACCATGAGTGCCGAAACACTGGATGCTCCCGTGCCGCCGCCGGTCGAAAAAACTACCGTAGGCAATTACTTTGTCTCCAATTACCCGCCTTTCTCTTTCTGGCAGCCCGAGCGAATCCAGGAAGCGCATGCGGCGCTGGACCGTGCGCCCCGTCCCGGTACTTCGCTCGGCGTTTACCTGCACGTTCCGTTTTGCCGGAAGCGTTGCCACTTCTGTTACTTCCGCGTCTATACCGACAAGGACTCGCTGCAGATCAAGGCGTATCTCGATGCGGCCATCCGCGAGCTGGAAATGTACGCTCGGCGAGCCTTCATCGCCGGACGCAAGCCGAACTTCGTTTACTTCGGTGGCGGCACGCCCTCGTATTTGTCTTCCGAACAACTGCGCTATCTGACCGACGCCATGAAAGCGCTGCTGCCTTGGGATGAAGCCGAGGAAGTTACGTTTGAATGCGAGCCGGGGACGCTCACCGAGGCGAAGCTGAAGAATATCCGCGAGATGGGCGTCACGCGCCTAAGCCTGGGCATTGAAAATTTCGACGACCACGTGCTGGAAATAAATGGCCGCGCCCACCGCTCGAAGGAAATCTGGCGCTCCTACGAATACGCGCGCAGTCTGGAGTTCCCGCAGATCAACGTGGATCTGATAGCCGGTATGGTTGAAGAGACCGAGGAAAACTGGCGCACGTGCGTCCAGAAAGTTATCGACTTGGTGCCGGACAGCGTCACGATTTACCAGATGGAAATTCCTTACAACACGACCATCTACAAAGACATGCAGGTGCAGGGAAAACTGGTGGCGCCTGTGGCCGACTGGCCCACCAAGCGCGGCTGGGTTGAGTACGCCTTTGGAGAACTGGAACGCGCTGGGTATACCGTGGGCAGCGCCTACACGGCCGTTAGAAACCCAGAGCGTACAAAATTCATCTACCGCGACCGACTGTGGCAGGGTGCGGACTTGGTGGGCTTGGGGGTCGCGTCCTTTTCGCACGTGGGCGGTACGCATTTTCAAAATATGCCGGATTTCGACCCGTATCTTCAAAAGCTACAATCTGGAGCGTTGCCGCTGGCGCGAGCGTACACACCCGCTGACGACGAGCGGCTCATTCGGGAATGGGTCTTGCAATTCAAACTAGGCAAAGTGCAGGCGTCTTACTTTACCAAGAAGTTCGGAGTCGATCCGCTTGTGCGTTTTGCGAAACCGTTGCAGCAGTTGCAGCGCGAAGG
>Ga0114940_10000624_pt1 | contig 15467 bp, 12 predicted proteins | sample ColdCreekSource_FD_87195 | JGI IMG/M metagenome (GOLD analysis project Ga0114940, IMG submission 87195) | Groundwater microbial communities from Cold Creek, Nevada to study Microbial Dark Matter (Phase II) - Cold Creek Source | ecosystem: Environmental > Aquatic > Deep subsurface > Groundwater ... | reverse complement strand
CACCTATCACAATTCCCTGCAACACCGACATCCACGAAACGGAGAACCCTACTTCCACGGGCAACAAATCTTTAAATACAATGGGAATGAGTTGCTGGATGCCCACACCAAGGAAAGCTCCCACCACGCTGCCAATGATTCCCAGTAAAAAAATCTGGATAAAATAAATATTGAAGGCCTGCCATCCGGTGGAGCCGATGCAACGTAATACTGCAACCTCATCGCGTTTCTCCCGCGCATAAATATGAACGGAACTTGCCACACCAATACACCCCAGAATTAACGCAACAAACGCCAGCAGCGAGAAAAACCGGTAGATCGACTGAAAGGTATCGCCCAATTCTTCCTTTCGCTCCTGCACATCATCGTACCCGTGCCCGAATTTTCTTACCTGTGGCTCAAGCCACTTGCCCAATTCTTTTGCCTGCGCTTCATTGTCTGTTTTAAAGTATCTCCGGTAACTCACCCGGCTTCCAAACTGCACTAACCCGGTCGAATCCAGTTCTGACATGGCGATGTAAACTGTAGGTGTAAACGTGGATTGAAGTCCACCGCCTCCGGGAATTTTTGTCACAATGCCTGCTACCGTGAGTTTTGAATGACCAATCTTTATCGAGTCGCCCGAACTCACTTCATACTGACTGGCCAGTGATTCATCCAGCATCGCATACCCGCCCTTCTTCATGTGTTCGTAAGCGTTCGCGGGTTGCGTGACCAACTCGCCATAAAATGGAAAATGTCCTTCTAAGGCTAACAACCGTATAAGTCGCGATTGGCCGTTGTGGAGAAACAACACCATCGAAGCCATGTCTGCTTCTTCGGATTGGGCATACTTAATAGAATCAAATAGAGTTCGTAGTTCAGGTTCAAATTTTTTATTTCCATTGACAACAAGATCGGCACCCAGTAATTCTTTTGCGTTGCGGTCAATGTCCTTTTGAAGGGAAGTATTCATCGAATCCAACGACACTACGGCTGCAATGCCCGTTATGAGCGATGCCGTAAAAAGAAATAACCTGGAAAAGTTATGACGCGCATCGCGCCACGCCATTTTCCAAACCCAGGCATCGCGGAAGATGCCGCGTGTTTTTCGTTTCAGGCGGATAATGTATTCGATCATACCTTAATTAAATAATTCAAGATTCAAGATTCAAAATTCAAAATTGATGCAAGTCATTCATTTTAAATTTTGAAATTTTAAATTTTAAATGACGATTCTACCTCCGCGCATGCGCAAGATGCGTTCTGTTTTTTGTGCCAGTTCAAGATTGTGTGTAACTAATACCAGGGTTGTTCCTTGCTCTTTATTCAATCCAAAAAGCAAGTCGGTGATGTGATGCGAATTTTCTTCATCGAGATTACCCGTAGGTTCATCGGCAAATAAAATCTTGGGCTCCGTGATAAACGCCCGGGCCATGGCCACGCGCTGCTGCTCCCCTCCTGACAACTGTGTTGGGTAATGATGAAGTCTGTCAACGAGCCCTACACGCGAAAGCCAGTCTTTTGCTTTTGGCGCCACATTCTTTTCACCACGCAACTCTAACGGCACCATTACATTCTCCAGGGCAGTAAGCGTTGACAGCAATTGAAAATTCTGAAAGACAAAACCTACATACTGATTGCGGATATAGGCCCGGTCGTCCTCGCTCATCGCATTCAACTTAAAACCCATCAATGAAATAATTCCGTGACTGGGTACGTCTAACCCTGCACACAAGCCAAGCAACGTTGTTTTACCGCTGCCCGATGGCCCGATGATGGCAAGTGTATCGCCCGGGTTTACAGAAAAAGTAACCTGATCGAGGACGGTAAGTGAATTTGATCCTGATTTATATGTTTTAGTAAGGGATTCGGCCTGAAGAACGGTTTGTGACATAGTAAATTAATTCAACATTCGAGGTTCAAGGTTCAAAATTCAAAGCTAACTTGAAACTTGAAACTTTGAATTTTAAACTAACTAACGCTATGGTCGGTAAGTTTGTTTGGATTATTGCATTCTCCATTATATTTCAGGGAACAGCACCTGTAAAAACCATTCTTTTTTTTGGCAATAGCCTTACAGCCGGTTACGGACTTTCACCGGAAGAAGCTTTCCCTGCCCTGGTTGAGAAGCAGTTTAATAAAAATGGCAAGCCTTGCAAAGTGGTGAATGCAGGGTTGAGCGGAGAAACTTCAGCAGGAGGTTTATCCCGCATCGATTGGATTTTGCGTCAACGGGTAGATGTCTTTGTCCTGGAACTTGGCGCCAACGATGGCTTGCGGGGCTTACCGATTGAGCAAACTAATAAAAATCTACAGGCGATCATTGGTAAAGTGAGGGCTAAATACCCGAAAGTAAAAATCGTGATTACCGGTATGTTGGTGCCACCGAATATGGGCGATGATTACACCACGCAGTTCAAAGCAATTTTTCCAGCACTCGTGAAAAAGAATAATGCCACATTAATTCCATTCTTATTGGAAGGCGTGGCGGGAATTGAAAAACTGAATTTGCCGGATGGTATCCACCCGAATATTGAAGGGCACAAGATTGTTGCCGGGAATGTGATGAAAGTGTTGAATCCTTTACTTTAGAATCAACGCGTTGTATTTACTGCGGTGTAATGTTTTTCGAGCAGAAATCGCAACACATCTTCCGTAGTCTTATCATTATCTTCGCCCAACTCGCGACTAATCGTCAGGTGGCTCTTCTTCTGGTAAAAAAATACTTTGTTCTCAACATGCGCTTCTGATAATTTTTTTGACAGGATCATGGCTTCCGTCCGGGAGGCATCGCGTTCACCGGCATAGGCGATCATAAAGGGAGGAATATTTTTACCGGCTTTTATAAAATAAACAGGTGAAGCCTGTTCCCATTCTTCCTTAGAATTTCCAAAAGCCTGCGTGTACCATTCCCTCGACCGCGATCGTGCGTCATTCATTAGCACAGGAATATCATATCCTGCCCCGTCCAATAACACTACACCTTGAATCATGTCCAATGCACCTCCGGACTTTTTAATATACGTTTCATCTGTGCTGACCAGTGCTGCCAGGTGTGCACCGGTCGAATGACCCATGATAAACATTTTGCTGGCGTAAGCACTATAATGCACTGCATTCGTATAAACCCAAACAATGGCATCGGATACATCCTGAACGTGAGCCGGATGAACTACCTTAGGAGTTAAACGATAGTTGATGGAGATGAATACGTATCCTTTCCTGGTAAAATACTCAGCCTTCTCCTGCACATATTCTTTATCCCCGTAGGCAAGCGCCCCGCCATGAACCCAAATCAAAACCGGTGAATTACTTCCCTTCTTAGGCATGTACACATCCAGCATGTTAAGCTTCGGATCCGCCTTAGGGTGCGATGCATAATTAATGCCGGGAACTTTGATGTACGAGTTTTGATCTTTTTTTTGAGCCCATAACGAATGATGGCTTGTTAGAATACCCAAGATAAGAAACACTAAAACTGTTCGCATAGACTAAAAATACCAACTGGAACGATTTGTAATGGGCTTAAATCATTAATTATTTCGTCTCGAAAACCAACAGAACAAAGTTTGCAATGATTCTCATTTTTTTATAGAATTGAGTAACACATCTGTTGTTCAAGGTATAAACTAATCCTTAAAAACCTTAATTACTAAAAAATCAAAGAAATGGTAACCCCCGAAGCCCTGTTTAAATATGCCAGCACCATCGCTATGGCAAGTTGGATAGTAATGGCTATTGCCCCTCGTTGGCAATGGACAAGAAAGATTATCTTATCGGGGGTAATCCCGTTGCTCTTGGGAGGTCTTTATCTTGTTTTAATAGTTAACCATTTTGGAGAGAGTGAAGGCGATTTTAGCTCCTTGCAGGGTGTTATGAGACTATTTACAAATCCGTTTGCGGTATTGGCGGGGTGGATTCATTATCTCGCCTTCGATATGTTCATTGGTGCGTGGATGCTGAGCAACAGTCAGAAAAATAACATTCATCATTTACTGGTCGTGCCCTGCCTGTTCTTTACATTCATGTTTGGCCCCATTGGACTACTCCTTTATTTTTTAGTCCGTGCCATACGTACCAAAACCTTGCAGCATGAAAATTTCTGAGTTCTTACAGGAATTAAAACGAAGAAACAAACCATTGTACTATTTCGGATGGGCAAACTTTTGGCTGTTTGTTTTTTGCGTGATCATGTTTTTTGCAGACGATACGGTTATCAAAGGAATAAATGCCTGGATAAAACCGATGAAGTTTGCCATAACAGTCACCCTCTATATGTGGACATTTGCATGGCTGCTTAATTATGTAATCAGTGAACGAAAAAGGAATTTCATCACCTGGGGCATTATTGTATGCATGTTCGTAGAAAATTTCATCATCACGTTGCAGGCATACCGGGGCGAAACATCTCATTATAATACATCTACTCCTCTAAATGCCATGTTATTCAGTACCATGGGGACATTTATTGCCCTTAACACTTTTTTAAACCTCTATGCTCTTGTACTGTTTTTCTTCCACAGTCAAGTGAACCTGGTAGGCAATATGCTGATAGCGTGGAGGGCTGGTTTGTTACTGTTCTTCCTGGGCGGGATATCCGGTGGGCTGATGCTCTCACACATGAGCCATACATTCGGTGCCGCAGATGGAGGAGCCGGTTTACCATTCGTTAATTGGAGTACGATGGCAGGCGATGTGCGGTCTGCTCATTTTATTACACTTCATGGCTTGCAGGCAATACCCTTATTCGCCTGGTTTATAGCAGAAAGAACGCATCGGCCTGCACTGAGTACAATTTTATTTTTTGTTTTTTATTCTGTCATGTGTATTGCCTTACACCTGATCGCGTTAAGCGGCAGGCCATTAATTTCGATGTAAGCTTTTATTTTCGAAGGGCTGACCAAAAAGTCCTTCTGCCTTCGTCCCGACTTTGTCGGGATGCCGCGATCCCCATTTTCAGTATCCGATAAGGGGATGCCCCGACATGTCAGGGCAAGAATTTCTTTATTGAATTGACTTTGGTCAGCCCCGATTAAAATTGATTTTAAAAATTACCTATTCAAACCTCAGTGACTCAATGGGATCTAGCTTCGATGCTTTGTGAGCCGGATAATATCCTGAAATTAATCCTACCGCTATGCATACAATCAGCCCCATGCTCATCCACAACCAGGGAACAACAAAAATTTCAATACCCATTAACCTGGAAATACCATTACCGATTAAAATACCCAGGATTATTCCGGCAATGCCACCCAGCAAGCACACTACAATTGCCTCAATCACAAACTGCTGGCGGATACGCAGCGGTGTAGCACCTAATGCTTTTCTCACACCTACTTCACGGGTGCGTTCCGTTACCGACACGAGCATAATATTCATCAATGCAATGGAAGCACCCAACAACGTAATAAAGCCTACACCAAAACCACCTATACGCAACGCTGACGTAATGCTTTCCATTTCCTGCGCAAGGGTTTCACTTCGTTCCAAATCGAAGGAACTCTCACGGCCAATCTCGTCACGCCTGATGGAACGCATGAGTCCTGTAGCTTCGCCCATGGCGTACTCCATTTTTTCCGGATCGGTTATGCCTACCGTTAATTCATAGGACAGGCCTCTTCCCTTAGCCATCTGGTTTGCCAGGCGTATGGGTATCACTACCATGTTATCATAATTATCTTCGGCAAGTTGCCCCTTTTCTTCAATCACCCCTATCACTTTAAACTGAGTACCTAAGATTGTAATCTTGCTGCTGATGGGATCTTCATTGTCTTTAAACAGCGTCTTATAAATCTTATGGCCGATAATGGCCACATTTGTCCCGTACCCAACTTCCATTATCGATAAGCCCCTGCCCTTTTGCAACTCCAGGCCTTTAATAGCAAGATATTCTTCATTTATTCCCTGCACCATTACGTTTGGGTTAGTCTTAGCAGAAAGATGCTTGATTTCGGCATTCCAGGAAAGGTTGGCTGACAAGCTTACGGAAGAAGGAACATTGTACAACTCAATAAACCGCTGCGCTTCATTTAATTTAAGTGAAGGATAAACTTTTTGAGCAACACCTTGTGAACTGCCACCCCGGTTGTCTTTAGAATTTATATCGAAGGTATTTGCACCCAACCCCGCAAGGCTTTCATTCACTGAGCGTTCTATCCCGTCAATCGCGGTAAGGATTCCTACCAGTGATGTGATGCCGATAGCCACGATAAGGGCTGTTAAAACCGAGCGGAGCATGTTAGCCTGTATTGAACGCAGGCCTTCTTTTATGTTTTCGATTAAATTCATTGAATTTTTGTAACTAAATTTGAAGTGTTTAAGTGCGTGAGTGTTTAAGTGTTTAAGTGCGTGACTTTAACACCTTAACACTTTAACACCATAACACTTTAACACTTTTGGTAAATTTAAGGAATCTTAATAAGTTGAGTACGATGAGGGCGCTTCTTTTGTTTTGTTTTCTGATTGTTTTAAAGGTTTCAGTGGCCAATAGCATTTTTATCCCAATGGATGACAAGCAGGCCAATCACCTGAAAGCCTATGGAATTGCTTATTGGATATTGAGAACCGATACCGAAGTAGATTGGCTCCTGAACTACCGGGGCGGAAGTTTTATGTGCAAGTTCCACCCTGCCATACAAAATGAGTTGGTCGTACGGGGGGTGAGTTTTGAAGTGATCTCCGATGCGCAGGCCAACCAGATCATTTCGGAAATTGCCAGCCCTGCCGTGAATTACGACATTATGAAACTGGAGAAGTATCCGCGCATTGCGGTGTACTCGCCAAAAAGCGCCCAGCCATGGGACGATGCCGTTACGCTTGTACTCACTTATGCTGAAATACCGTACGACATTATTTTTGATGATGAAGTACTGGCGGGCAAGCTGCCTAAATATGATTGGCTGCACCTGCACCACGAAGATTTCACCGGACAATATGGAAAATTTTATAGTTCATTTTCTAACATGGGCTGGTACATCGAACAGCAAAAAGAAGCAGAAGACCTTGCCCGCAAACATGCGTTCCATAAAGTATCGCAGCTCAAACTTGCCGCTGTAAAAAGAATTAAAGAGTTTGTGGCAGGCGGAGGGTTTCTTTTTGCCATGTGTTCCGCTACCGATAGCTTTGATATTGCCATGGCTGCCGAAGGTGTTGATATTTGTGAGCGTATGTTCGATGGCGATCCGGCCGATCCGCAGGCGCAGGAAAAACTTGATTTTGAAAAAACCCTTGCCTTTACGGATTTCAAATTGGTGCGCGATCCGTATCAATATGAATTTTCTTCTATCGACAATCCTCCTAATGAAAGAGGCCTGCGCCAGGACAACGACTATTTTAATCTGTTTGAATTTTCTGCCAAGTGGGACCCCATCCCCACCATGCTAACCCAGAACCACACAAAAGTTATTAATGGTTTTTTCGGACAAACAACAGGGTTTAAAAGTAGTTTAATCAAGCCCGATGTTGTGGTAATGGGAGAGAATAAAGAGATAAAAGAAACAAAATATATTCACGGTGTACTCGGCAAAGGTTTCTGGACGTACTATGGCGGCCACGATCCGGAAGATTACCAACACCAGGTAGGTGAAGAACATACAGACCTTAACCAACACCCCAATTCGCCCGGCTACAGGCTTATTTTAAATAATATTCTTTTTCCGGCAGCAAAAAAGAAAAAACAAAAGACATAATTAATGGGCATTTGTTTATTTTTGACAAATGTACCCACTCCAATTTCATATTATTAAATATTTGCTCTTCACACTGATCAACACCTCTCTTTTTTTATACGGGTGCAAAACAACTTTTTCAAAAGATCAGGACAATGACATCATCCGTAAAATAGCAATAGATAAACTGGGCAATGCTATAGACTCTCACCCTAATTCCACAGGTGAGTATATACTGTACATCCAAAAAACAAACTCTTTAAATACCTCTAACTATTTAAAGCTACTGGTAATCAATGTTAGCGATCACCGGGTAATACACGAACAAAGTTTCAATCCGGGCTACGCAAAATGGATCAACGATTCATCGATTGAGGTATTAAGTGTTCCGGGTACGATCAGAAAAAATGAAAACTTATCGGATTACAAGAAGATTATAAATATAGCTAACCAAAAACAGAACGAACATTGAAAAAAATCATTCTACCCGCATCTCTTTTCTTCATTATTGTACTTGCAGGAATTTATTTTGATAATTCACCGCAAGAAAAGGAAGAATCCCGAAAAGCCAGCCAACATTTTAATGGCCCTGCCGAGTTTGCCGAGTTCCATCGCATTATCCGTACCCGGGAGGGGGAAGACAAACCCGGATATTCCAAAGGCTATAGATTCCGCGAACTGCAAATAGCGAAAACAAAAAACAGATTTGCTGCGCGCACGCAATCCAATGGAGTGCTGGAGTGGACAGAACGTGGCCCCGCCAATGTACCGGGCCGTACACGGGGATTAGTGGTAGATCCCGATGACGCATCTAAAAATACCTGGTTTGCAGGCTCGGTAGGTGGTGGTGTATGGAAAACCACGGATGCAGGTCAAGCCTGGACGCTTATTACGCCAGACTTGGCTAACCTGGCAACCTCAGTTGTTACTATGGCCGAATCAAATCACGATGTGATGTATGTCGGAACCGGTGAGGGTTTTTTTAATGTAGATGGTATTAGTGGTTCCGGTATTTTCAAGTCAACCGACCGGGGACTCACCTGGGATCATCTTACTTCAACAATTGCTTTTGGAGACGTTAACCGGCTATCGATTGACCCTGCCGATGCAAACATTGTGGTTGCCGCAACAAGCACCGGTATATTTCGCACCATCAATGGAGGAGTTGACTGGTTAGAGGTACTGAGTGAAGATTTTATTCAGGATTTAAAAAGCACACCGGGTAATTTTCAAATTCAATACGCATCCTCAAACGGCTTAGGAATTTATAAATCAATAAACGGAGGCCAGGACTGGTCCCTTACGGCATCCAGTTCATTATTGAGCAATGCGGCACGAATTGAAATGGCAATATCGCCTGTCAATACCAATCGGATATTTGCTGGTGCCGACATTGGTTTTGGTGAAAATTCAATTCTTTTTACCTCTGCTGATGCAGGCTCAACATGGTCGCAAGTGAGTATAAACATCAATAACAATGAAGTTGATTTTGGGAACGGGCAAGGTTGGTACGACAATACCGTAGCATGCGACCCCTTTAATGAGAACGTGGTTTACTTTGGTGGCGTTGACTTGTTCAGATTGGAGTTGGGTACAGGCTCGACTGTTGTTGAACTTTATCTTTTGGAAGAAGATAATACACAAAACTTTTTATCGCTTGTGGACTTTACAAGCGCATCCCATGGAAATTTTGATATAGGCGCACCAAATGAAATTTCGGTGGAGATCCGGTTTGGCTCCGGGATATCGCAACAAGCGCATCGTTTTCTCGTGCCGGCTGGTCAGAGTTCCGGAGTTCCCGTTACCGACTTTTCGTACCAGGATTATGTAACTGTGGATTTTGAAGTTTGGGACATCACGAATAACCGCCAACTCATGGCCTCTTTCCGCGACCAGGGAAGAGATGGAACGTTTAATCTTATCGAAAACAATACGACAGCAACCGATGTGTTATTACAGAGCCGCGAATATCTGTACGTGCATAATATAGATTATGACCCCTCGAACCCCAGCACTTTGGTAAACGTTAATGGAGGGCAAGAGGTTAATATGATGTACTACATTTGGCCGACACTTTCTCCGGGTGGAACGTGGCCTCCGGCAACAAACGGAACCCTTCGGTTTACATTTACTTCGCAGGAAAAATTGAATGCCACCACTGCCTTTATAACGGACGGCCGCAATCAGTATGGAGATCCGGATAAGAATAGTATTGTCCATGTAGACCATCATAACATTACCATGATTCCTGTAACAGGAACTACCTTTAAGATTCTCAATGCTAATGATGGTGGGGTGTTTGTTTCCAATACAGCTTCATCCCCTGGTATTAACAATGGTGATTGGACCTTTGCCGGAACAAGCTACAATACCAGTCAGTTTTATGGAGCCGATAAACGACCGGAGTTTAATGAATACCTGGGGGGCATGCAAGACAATGGTACCTGGAAATCGCCTACAGGAACAAATCCGTCTGCCACCACAAACTATTTGTTTAACTTAGGAGGCGATGGTTTCGAAGTTATCTGGAACAACCTTAACGATCAATTGTTGATTGGTGGATCACAGGGAAATATATTCAGTCGTTCAACGAATGGTGGAACCTCGTGGGTTGCCGCTACCTCAGGATTAACCGGAGAGCATCCCTTTATTTCAAAGCTTGCGAACTCAAAAGCTATGCCCGACAGGATTTTTACATTAGGGTCAAAAGGGGTATTTGTTTCACAGAATTTTGGCGCAAACTGGACCCTAACTCCCATTACAGAAAAATGGGGTGCAGCTACCAGCACCATGGATGTTGAAGTCTCCAGGGCTAACGCCAATATTGTTTGGGCAGGAAGCGGCATGAGCACCACACAAAACCTGCATGTGTCAATCAATGGAGGGGAATCTTTCACGATGACAAACAATTTCCCGGATGTTAACCTGGGTTCGATTTCAAAACTTGCTTCACACCCCTTTGAAGAAAATACTGCTTATGCGCTCTTCTCCATTGCCGATGCCCCAAAGATTTTAAAAACTTCTGACCTGGGTCAGACCTGGGAGGATATTTCAGGCTTTGGTACAACCGATGAGAGCAGTACAGGATTTCCTGATGTGGCTGCATATTGTCTTTATGTGCGCCCCGATAACCCTGATATTATTTGGGTGGGAACGGAAATCGGAATTGTTGAATCGCTTGACAACGGACAGACCTGGACATTGATTGATGATTTTCCTAACGTATCGGTATGGGATATGAAAGGCCAGGATGACCAGGTAGTGATTGCTACCCATGGTCGCGGCATCTGGACCGCTACCATTGACGCTCCGCAGATTTCAGTCGCCATCCCTGAAATAATTGCTTCGGGTACATCGCCTAAAAAAGAGTTAGTACTAAAAATAAAAGTGGAACAATATTTTGACAAGATTGAGTTCTACGAAGGAACCACTTTACTGGGCGCCCTCAATGATATTGACTCATCCGAGGTTGTGGTTACGGTCAGCGGGGTAAGCTCAGGAACAAAAAACATCAGGCTTGTTGCGTTTAAAGGAACTGCACCGTTTCATTCTAAAACGTATTCCATCGAACAACTGGATATCCTCAGTATTGAAAGCGTCTATTCGACCTATTTCGATACTACTACTGATTTAACCCTCACGGGTTTTGCGTTGCAAACTACGCCTGGTGCTTTAACGGGTGAACGCAAGACGTTGCAAACAGAGCATAACTACCCCGATAATGCAGACCAAACTGTTATCCTGCTCCATCCGGTAATAGTTTCCGCTTCATTTCCAACGCTTTTTTATAGCGATATAGCGATTGTGGAACCTGGCGATGCAGGATCAGTTTTTGGAACTCCCGAGTTTAAGGATTACGTGGTGGTGGAGGCTTCAAAAAATGGTTTGGATTGGACAGCCTTGGAAAGCGGTTATAATGCCAGCGCTAATCAAGTCTGGCTGGATGCCTTTAATGCCAGCGCGCCCGGAAGTAAAGAAATGTTTGTAGACCATGAGCTTAATTTAGATAATACTTTTAATGCCGGAGATACAGTATTAATCCGGTACCGCCTTTCTGCCAACCAAACCGTAAATGGCTGGGGAGCAGCTATAGGTTATATTGCCATCCAGCAAGAGCCTACGGCTGTAGAAAATCCATTGCTGGCGCGAGAAAAAGTAAACTTATTCCCCAATCCAACGAATGGCAACTTCACTGTTGAATTTGAACTGGCCGATCCGACTGAAGTCCGGGCAGAAGTCGTGGATTTATTTGGAAGGAGAGTATTGTCAAGAGACCTGGGTCAAAAAGGAATTGGCACTCACCAGGAGGCTTTTGACCTATCGAACGCAGCGCAGGGTAGTTATCTGGTGATTCTAAAAACTAACAAAGGAAACAAAGCGGGAAGAATTTCAGTGGGTCGATAGGAACTGATGCAAAATGGGCATACGAAGATTTTGGGAGTGCCTACTCATCCCAACGGGATGCAACGTATATAGAAAACACCACAAAATTTATCCGATGCCAACAGCATCGCACTATTCAATCCCTGCCTGTCCGGCAGGCATTCAAACAGGTATTGTTCATCGTATGCTACATTAAATCTCTTAAGCAAGCCAGTATATTCTTCTTTAAAAGTCTTCTTCCTGTGATGCTCCTTTTGGTTCATAATATAAGCGATAACATTATGCAATTGAGAGTGACTATAGGAGAAAGCTCCAAATCCCTCCTGCCAGTTGAATCTGAATTTCGAGAACATATTTTCTTTGATAAATTCATTGGATGATTTCTTTATCTCGCGAATCAAATTGGTGATATTTGTACGACTCCGAAGGAGTCGTGTTTAACAATCCTAAATAATTTATAAACGTTTTGATGCTTTCAGCATCAGTCGTTACCCTCTATGAATTCAAATTTATTCAAATTACGGTTATCTATAAACATACATGATGAAGCAGTGAGTCATAGGTTCAATGCATCCTGTCCCCTTTTACTTCAAGTGTTGCAATAATCACTGCCTCTTGCTTCAATAATTCTTTCCACCGGGTGTTTACATATTCTTCTGGCATATATTCCCTCGCTAACTGAAGAAAGTTTTTATAATGGCCAGCTTCTGAAATCATTAACTCATGATAAAATTCAGATAGTCCTTCATCCGGGATATTTTTCCAAAGGATTTTAAAGCGTTCGCAACTCCGGGCTTCAATCAACGCGTTTATTAGCAACCGCTCTACAAGTTGCTGGTCCCGGCTGCCTCCTTTGTTCGTTAACTTAGTCAACGCTTCTACATACTCATCTTTGCGTTGTCTGCCAAACGAGTAACCTCTCTTCTTCAATTCCTCCAGCACCCTTTCGAAATGGCTCCATTCTTCCGCTACTACCGGGGTGAGTATATCCACTAGTTTTTCTTTATCGGAATACTGAACGATTAAGGATATGCAGGAAGAAGCAGCTTTCTGTTCGCAATAGGCGTGGTCAACTAATATATCCTCAATATTTTTTTCCGCAATATCTATCCATCGCGGATCAGTGGGTAATTCAAGACCTAAGGTAAATTTATCTTTAGCTTCCATCTCAATCGTAAAACGACCAGTCAAATCCAAAGTCTATTATACTTTTGATACCCGGGTAATAAGGCGTGGGTATGTTCGCGTAGTCGTTAAAGTTTTTTAAAGCATTATTATACTTCACGAAAATCCGTGCACGCTTTATTTTGGCGTTCAAAAAAATATCCAGTACCGGGAAAGAAGGAACCATAAAATCCTGCTGCACATAAAATTGCTGAATTGCGGGATCGTAAGCCGGTGCATAGTAGGCCGACTTCCAATGAACATCAATCCCCGCTTGAAAATCAAGGTTGCCTTTAAACCAAATATTCGCGTACGACAACTGCGTGTTCACGAACATTTCAGGCACCTGAATGGCATCTTCAGCGTTTTCTAAAACTTTTGTATAAAGTGCCTGGGCTGTCAGGTTAACATGATTCACAGGCGAAATGGAAAAATTTAACTCGGGCGAAACCCAGGTTTGATACCCACTTGATTGTATGGGCAGAACATCCTGAATATTGGCGGTATCTTGTTTAAAGAATATGTAGTTCCTGTAGGTAGAGAAACGGACACCCGGGTAAATGCCAATTTTTTTCAATTGATAAATCAGGCTTCCTTTCACCTCAGTAGCCTCTACATTCGTAAAATTATTCAACCAACTATCATGGCTGCCCTGGTATGCCTGCTGTAAAAAAGCGGGTGTTGATACCGATCGTTTAGCGGAAGCTTCAAACCATTTTGTTCGGATGGAACCGTTAATCAGATAACGTTCATCCAGCAACCACTCCGCCCAACCTTTTACTTCAATCAATGAATCGACCTGAAGGGCAATCCTTCCGCCCACATAAAGTTCATCACCCGAAGTATCGCGATAAAAGTTGTCTTCATAGAAATATTTATAATCCATCGAGTAGCTCCGCAACGCTGCATACCCGTTATAAAATAATTTCAGCAGGTTGCCTTTCACCCCCACCTCATTTCTGAAGGTTTTAAATTCAACCTGATCCCTGGTTTGCGCGCTATCAACCACAATGAAATCGTAAAAGTCATTCTTTGGGTCGTTATCATTAAACTGGTTTCGCTGCTCGTACAAATCACTCTTGTGATAGAGTTGTAAACCAGAACCTAACCAGTATTGATGAAATACATGAAGGTTTGCACGCCTGTCGTTGCTCTCGGCTTCTGTTAAGGAGGGTGGTGCATCTCTCAAGAAAAAATCACTTAATGAAAAGTTATCAGCGATCAATACACCGCCATATTCATCGGTTTGATGAAAATTTGTCCGGTAGTTAAAAAATAAACTATAGGTGCTATCCTTGGTTTGGTAAACCGTGTATACATCGTAATATGTGCTCCGCACATTCCTGTCTCCTTTTCCGCTTCGCTGAATCTGTTTATCGATAAGCAGGGACCGGAAGTTAAAACCAAAATTCCAGCGAGGGGTAATGTTGCGGCTAAAGGTTACCCGTGTGACCGACCTTCCCTTTCCGCCAAGAATTACCTTCATGTTAGTATACGGTGATTTTGTATCGTAGTATTTGATAGTCTCACTGTTCCAATATAAATCGTATGCATCAAAGCCGGTGTTAGCTCCAATGGTTTCATAAACCTGGTTGTAGATTGGCCGGATAGCGGTGCCAATATTCCCTAAGTCCTGGTAGAAATTATTATAACGCTGCACATAGTTAAACCGGTGAAAATTCCAACTTGAAGTATCAATCGGGTGAATGGCATTACGGTTTAGAAAAAAGTCTTCCTCGTAAAAATAACGAGAGGTATTGGGGCCATAAATATTCTTCGTGGTGTCGTCAATAACCTTTGAACCTCTGCGGGGAGTCAGATCATCTTCCTGGGCAAAGGAAGGAGTGGCGATCCCGATAGCAATCGGGACGATACAGGCCGCCATAAATAAGAACCGGGTGCGCACGCTCAAAGATAACTGCTGATTACTCATGACCTGCCTGCCGGTAGGCAGGTTTAAAACTATTCATAAAGGATACGATGAGGGCATCAAAATCCTTACCATTTCTCAGGAATTCGGTCTCCATGGGTAAATAAAAAATTGGCAAGCTTGCTATAATATGTTTTAGTTCATCTCTTTCGAGTTTTACTTTATCCTTTTCAGTAGTCAGGATAGTGATTTTACCAACCTTTTCATCTTGTTTCTTTTTGAGAAGGTTTTCAACGATCTGTAAATCGGAAGTCGTGAAAACGTAATGATCGCGAAAGGAAAAATGCCTGATTAGAATAAAATGTTTCTTTACATACTCCTCCAACATGTATGCGTTT
>Ga0114940_10000621_pt1 | contig 15530 bp, 15 predicted proteins | sample ColdCreekSource_FD_87195 | JGI IMG/M metagenome (GOLD analysis project Ga0114940, IMG submission 87195) | Groundwater microbial communities from Cold Creek, Nevada to study Microbial Dark Matter (Phase II) - Cold Creek Source | ecosystem: Environmental > Aquatic > Deep subsurface > Groundwater ... | reverse complement strand
TCTTGAACTTTCTCAGGCGATCTCCCTAAGCCTTTAACCTTGAAGTTCGGATCTTGCTGAAGTTTTCGATAGACTATTGAGCCTGTTTTCCCTGTTGCGCCAGTAACTAGCACTTGTTTAATTGACATGATGGATTAGTTTTTGATTTTTAGCTTAAATCAGTAGTTTTACGTATTTTTGCGTTAGAGGTTTTTCTGTTTAAGTATATTCTCGGTGGTCACCACCAAGTATAACCAAATATAACTACAGGGTTAGCTGTAGGTTTCTGCTGTTGTTTTTTATTGGGTAAATATTGAACAAATATTGAACAACTTTTGACCTCTGCGATCGTCAATAAAAGCAGGAAGATGATTTTGTGATTGAAATAAAGATTATTAATGCTAGTCCTGGCATGAGTACTCAAGAACAAGTATTGCAGCTAGTACAAACTAGGAAAACGGGCATAACCATTAAAGAGATTAAACGTGTTCTTAATCGACCGATCTCGATGATTCAAATTCATCTTCGGGAATTAATTGCAGACAAAGTAATTATTACCCACAAAAATAAGGCGGGAGTAGGTTTGATTTACTATCCAAAGGAAAATATTAATTAGTAAACATCAATATCTTTTTTGTTCATGAAGCAGCCTAAAGGAATTATTTTAACTCTAGTTTGTTTGGGTATTGGACTATCGATCGCCTTGGCATTCCCATCACCTCAATCCATTGCTGAGAATCCACTTCATTATCAAACTATCGAGCGATCGCAATATACGATCCATACGGTAACAGTTCCCCACGACAGCAATTATCTAGTTAGCCCGATTATTTCAGGGGATTTGCAACCCATCTCAGACTTTGCGGGGGATAATCAAGACCAGATTCTAGCAGGTATTAATGGCGGGTATTTTGACCCTGTAAATCAGAAGACAACTTCTTTTATCGTCGAGCGATCGCAGATTATGGCAGATCCCCGCTTTAATGAAAGACTGGTGGATAATCCCGATCTTAAGCAATATCTGAGCAAGATTTTGAATCGGACTGAGTTCCGCCGTTATAACTGTGGAGAGTTAACGCAATATGATATTCAGCTACATACTGCCCCCATACCCCATGATTGCACCTTAATTGAGTCTTTAGGGGGAGGGCCAGGTTTATTACCCCAAGACACTTCCGTGGTTGAAGGTTTTACTGCTTATCAACAAGAAGAAAAAATTCGTGATGCGATCGGCAATGATAGTTTGAATGCCAGAAGTGCCGTAGGTATTACCCAAGACGGAGACGTAATTTTGGTAATGATTAGCCAGCATCAAAAACAACCCTTAAATTCAGGAATCTCAATTCCGCAACTAGCTTTAGTTATGGCTGATTTGGGCGCAGTGAAGGCAATGAATCTTGATGGAGGAAGTTCCGCCTCCCTTTACTATGATGGCCAGGCTATTTATGGCAGGGTAGATAAAGAAGGAAAGGAAATCATTAGACCAATTAAATCTATTTTGTCAGTCATCCAGCATTAAAGGGCTTAGCCCTAGCTATAAGCTATAAGATCATGGTAACTAAGGTCTTAAAATGCGGTCGTCTAATCTGTAGGTTTAAGAGAGAAACAAAACCATGCAATAAGCGAAATCATTTTATTGCTAATGAGCTACACAACTTCTAACTTCTGTGTTTCTGCCGTTGTTACTTCAGGAAGTTTAATATCTCCATGTATTCCAGCTAAATACAACTCTTCCATCACTTCCAATCCATTCTGAAAAGCTTCCTCATAAGTATCTCCATGAGTTTGCCACTGCTGACCTTCAAAATCAGGCAAACTCACCAAATAACAATTGTTTTCATCACTCCAAACAATATTGATTCTGTATTTAAGTTTCATTGTTTTTTATTTTTCTAATCGCTTGTTTGACATCCTTTTCCTGATAAGCCTGAGCATGCTTGCTATCCTTTCCAGATAGGGTGATACTCCCCCTGAACTGTGGGTGTTTCCAAACTGTATGGCTTCCTTTTCCTCTTTTGGGAATAAGCTCAAAGCCAGATTGCAGCAACATTTTTTTCAATTCCCCAACCTTTTTTGGCATTGCTCAACTCCATACATCACTTATCCTTGAGCAGTGTAATAAATACAATATTCGTTCAGATATAAGTACACAAAGTATTGTAACGATCATAACTTGAAAAAAATCAGAGATGAGCAATTCGTGATTATTGTGATCGCCTGATTTGTAAGTCGATTGATGGGAAGTGCGATCACTGTTCTTGTCGCAACTGGTGCAAAAGGTTTCAGTTTAACTCAATAAAATCTCGTTCGATCGCATCAGCTACTCTACAAACATCGTACATTTCCTGTACATCATGAACTCGTAAAATATCTGCTCCTCTGGCGATCGCTCCATAACAAGCTGCTGCCGTCCCCCAGATTCTCTGTTTTGGGTCGTCTTGCTGGAGAATCGGAGTCATAAAACTTTTGCGGGATACTCCCACCAACATGGGCAAAGATAGAGCTTTTAATTCATCTAAACGTTGAAGTAACTCTAGACTTTGTTCGGCTTTCTTGGCAAAGCCAATGCCAGGATCGATCGCAATCTTTGATTTAGAAATACCACAAGCGATCGCTTTATCTACCTGGGTCATTAAAAATTCTCTTATTTCTGTCACCACATCTTGATAATCTGTTAGAGACTGCATGGTTTTCGGATTACCTCGAATATGCATCAGAATGATGGGAACATCTAACTGAGCTACCGTTGAGAACATTTCAGGGTCAAAAGTCCCACCAGAAATATCGTTAACAATATCTGCCCCTGTGGCGATCGCTTCTTGTGCCACCACCGCTTTGGTAGTGTCGATGGAAATGGGGATCTCACTTTCCTGGCGCAGTTGTTTAATTACAGGAATGACCCGCTGCAATTCTTGTGCTATCGACACTGATTCGGCATGAGGACGAGTCGACTCTCCACCAATATCAATGATGTCTACACCATTAGCGATCATTTCCCTAGCTTGAATTAGAGCCGTCTCAACGCTGGCAAATTCACCGCCATCACTAAAACTATCAGGAGTAACATTTAAAATCCCCATTAAATAGGTTTTTTTACCCCAATCAAAACTGCGATCGCGAATCTTCCAATTCATGGTAAATTTATTTTTTGGCACGCCACTTAATAGCTTACAGCTTATAGCCACGGCGGCTTTTATGTAGGAAGCTTCATACATAAAACGCGCCTTACGAGCAAAGCTTGTTTACTCCAAAGCGTCATCATGAGCAAAACGACGGAAGAGAAAATCAAGGGCATAATTTCGCAGTTCAATATATTGGGGGTTGTTGATCATTTTCAGGCGATCGCGGGGACGAGGAAAGGGAATATCTAAAATTTCGCCAATATTAGCAGCAGGGCCATTGGTCATCATCACTAAGCGATCTGATAACAGCAATGCCTCATCAATATCATGGGTAATCATCAACACTGTACAGCGATGATCTTGCCAAATTTTCACTAATTCTTCCTGCATTTCTTCCCTGGTGATGGGATCTAACGCCCCAAAGGGTTCATCCATAATTAGCACTTCTGGACGAGTTGCCAAGGCACGGGCGATCGCTACTCGCTGTTTCATTCCCCCAGAGAGTTGTCCTGGTTTTTTATCAATCGCTTCGCTTAAACCGACTAATTCTAAATGTTCTAGGGTAATATCTTTTTTCTCTTGCGCCGATTTATGTTTATAAACCTGTTCCACTGCTAAATAGACATTTTCGTAGGCAGTTTTCCAGGGTAGCAAAGAATAGTTCTGAAAAATCACCATGCGATCGGGCCCAGGCTTGGTTATGGGCTGATTTTTGAGGCGAATCTCGCCAAGACTGGGTTTACTCAATCCCGAAACCATACTCAAAAGCGTTGATTTACCACAACCAGAGTGACCAATGACGCAGACAAACTCGCCTTCTTGAACGGAGAAATTCACATCTTCCAGGACGGTGTAGCTACCTTTGGCAGTGGGGTAGATTTTGGCAACACTGTCGAATTCTAGAAAGCTAGTGGCATCAGTTGCGGGATTGGAAGGGGTCATTTGATCGGATACAACGCTGTTGGAGGTTTGCATGGGGCCTTTGGGGGAGTAGGTAGTAGGTAGTGAGTAGTAGAGAGATAGGGACTAACGGCTAGCAGTCAAAGATTCGATCGCCACTTCTTCAACTCTGATTTCCTGTTTGATTTTTAAGCCTTTCAGATATTCCAAGGGGTTATCGGGATTAAAGACAGTACCATCAAATAGTTTGAAAGCAGCCCTTTCTGGTTCTAAACCAGGTAAATTTAACTGTCTAGCGGCTTCTGAGTAAAGTTCACTTCTGCGTACTTTGTCTAAGACTTCAATCCAGTTACGAGGAAAAGGAACAATACCCCACCGTGCCATCTGGACTAAAATCCACAGTCCTTCAACGCGACTAGGAAAATTGGTTTGATTAACTGAAAATTCATTGAATTGGGGCAACATCTGGGCTGGTTCGCCGTTACCTCGATCATAGGGTTCAATAAATCCTGGACGGATGTATTCTACTGGACTGTCTAAATAATGAGGTTGAGCGATTAACTCAGCAATTTCGGTGCGATTACGACGATCATCACAGTATTGGCAGCCTTGGATCAGAGCTTTAATTAGAGCCAGATGAGTCTGAGGATACTGACTTGCCCAGTCTTCCCTGACTCCTAAAACTTTTTCTAGGTAGCTTGGCCAAATGTCTAAATCGGTGGCAATGACAAAACCAGTACCTTCCTTCACGGCCTGATTATTCCAGGGTTCTCCTGCACAAAAGCCATCAATATTTCCTGCCTGGAGGTTGGAGATTGTCTCGGCAGGGGGAATCACCACTAAATTCACATCTCGATCTGGATCAATGCCGTCCGCTGCTAACCAAGACCGCAGCATCAGGTTATGCATTGATGCCTCATTAACTATCCCTAGAGTGTAAACGCGATCGCGATTATTGGCGATCGCCTGTTGGAAATCTTTTAGGGTGCGGACTCCCTGCTGATAAAGATCTTTACTCAGGGTAATGGCGTTGCCGTTACGGGATAGGGTTAAAGCGGTCACCACGGGCAAAGAGCTTCGATCTTTCATGCCAATAGTTAAAGCTAGGGGCATCCCTGCCACCATTTGGGCTGCGTCTAATCTCCCGTCCGCAATTCCTTCGGCGATCGCTTTCCAACTGGTTTGTGGAATGAGATTAACGTTCGTTAGACCATGTTTGGCGAAAAAGCCTTTTTCTTGCGCCACAATTAGGGGGGCTGCGTCAGTTAAAGGTAGGAAACCAAGATTTACTTGAGTCTTTTCTACTCCTTGACGAGAGGAGGCAACAGGAACTTGGGTTTGCCGTTTTTTGGCTTTTTTCTGTTGATTGAGAAAATACACAATATCTCCCCGCAGACCATAATAACTGGGGTGATTAACCACATCCAGACGATTGCGAGGACGAGGCAGGGGAACATCTAGAATTTGTCCCACATGGGATTCAGGGCCATTGGTTAACATGACAATGCGGTCGGACAGCAATAACGCTTCATCGGCATCATGAGTCACCATCAGGCAGGTTAATTGATGTTCTTGGCAGATTTTCATCAATTGTTCTTGCAAGCTGCCTCTAGTTAAGGCATCTAATGCACCGAACGGTTCATCCAACAACAGCAACTTGGGACGAATTGCCAAAGCACGGGCGATCGCCACCCGTTGTTTCATCCCCCCTGAAAGTTCCGCAGGACGCTTATCTGCTGCCTGACGCAGGTTAACCATGTTGATATGTTCTTCCACAATCATACGGCGATCGCCCGCTGATTTATGACCATAAACCTGATTAACCGCCAAGGCGATATTTTGTCTTACCGTCTTCCAGGGAAGTAGCGAATAGTTTTGGAAGACCACCATGCGATCGGGTCCAGGATCTTTGACTTGTTTGTTCTCTAGGATAATCCCCCCCTGAGTGGGCTTGTCTAATCCCGCCACAATATTGAGCAAAGTCGACTTACCGCAGCCAGAATGCCCTAGTAAACAAACAAATTCCCCCTGTTTAATCTCCAGATTAATATTTTTTAGGGCAATGTAGCGACCTCCATTGGCTAGAGGAAACACCTTATCAACGTGATCTACTTCAAGAAATGCATTCATTATTTTTAGGGGGAAGGGTTAAAGGGGAAGGAGCAAAGGGCAAAACTTCTAAATTTTGATTGTGGATTGATGGGTTACGACGGATTGTTAGGTTGAAATCAGAGTCAAGATTATCTCCGTCTAACCCATCCTACGTTCTATCCCCTACTGTTCTTGTTCTGAGGGAACTACGACAGAGGCAATCCAGGCAACCAGGCGATCAAGAATTAAACCGACGATCCCAACGTAAATTAAGGCAATAATGATTTCGCTTAATTGAGAACTGTTATAGGAGTCCCAAATAAAGAACCCAATTCCCACACCACCAACCAGCATTTCGGCAGCGACGATCGCCAACCAAGCAAGACCAATCCCAATTCTTAAACCAGAGAAAATATAGGGAACCGCAGCCGGGAACATAATCTCCCAAAAATATTTAGGGCCCGATAAATGTAACACTTTGGCAACATTTTTATAATCTTGGGGAATTTGCTGCACCCCTACTGTAGTGTTGATGATAATCGGCCAAATTGCCGTAATGAAAATTACAAAAATCGCTGAAGGGTTAGCTTCTTCTAAAGATGCTAAAGCGATCGGCAACCAAGCCAGAGGAGGGACAGTCCGCAAGACTTGAAAGATGGGGTCTACCGCGTCATACATAAAGGCATTAGAACCAACTAAAATCCCTAAAGCAATGCCCACAATTGCCGCCAAACTATAACCAACTGCAACCCTCTGTAAGCTTGCCAGTAGTTGCCAAAATAACCCTTTATCTGTCCCCCCATTATCAAAAAAGGGATCGAAAATCAGATCAGCAGTGTCTTGAAAGGTTTTGATCGGACTGGGCAAGTTAGCATCTTCGCCACTACACAAAACTTGCCACAGGGTCAACAGAAATAATAACGCGCAAATCGGCGCTAATATTTTCCTCGGGGGATTTTGAATTAAGGAGACAAAGAAATTAGGCTTTTTAACAGAATTGTCGAGGTTAACTGTCATGGTTAAAGAGGAAGGGGTTTATAGATATTTGCTGTTTGGGTGGGTAGCAAGCCCACCTAAACAAATAATTTGGTAAAACTTTAAAGCTTCTTCAATCTTCAGCTTATAGCTTTATTCATTTACTTAGACTTTTTTGATTTTTAAACCATCTAGATAAGCCTTGGGATTGGCAGGATCGAACTTTACCCCATCAAAGAAAGTTTCTACACCACGAGAATCACTGGTAGGAATTTCGGCATCTGGTATCTTAATCGCCTTAGCTGCTTCTTTCCAAATATCAGAACGGTTAACTTTATCGACTAAAGCCTTGGTATCGGTATTTGCTGGAATGAAACCCCAACGAATTTCTTCAGTTAAAAACCATAAATCATGACTCTTGTAAGGATAAGACGCATTATCTTTCCAGAACTTCATCGAAATATCGGGATTTTCCACCACAGGTCGCCCATCGCCGTAATCAATTGTTCCTTGCAGTCTGCCGATAATATCTTCGACGGGGACTTTAAACCATTTGTCTTGGGAAACAAGCTCACACATTTCCTGTTTATTTTCTGGTTTATCACACCATTGCTGTGCTTCTAATAAGGGCGATAAATCCGAGTTTAGCGGTAGTAACTTCTGGAGTTTCTTCCGCTGTCTGGGCTTTAGCTCCACTTCTGGATCCATGTACCAAAAGAGTACCAGCAGCAGTTGCACCAACTGTAAAAACAAACTTGCGACGAGATAGTTTGGACATAATAAATCGTAAAGTTACAGAGAAGAAAAAATATGAATGGAGTCTATAAACTCGACCAGATAATAAGTTGTGGACAAATTCAGGGGTTTTGTTGATTGAAATTAGAAAATATCGCTATTTGAGATTCGTAATTTTCGCTACAAAATACATGTTTCTTTTTGTTTAATGCATTAATTCCCTGCTTCATCCAGTCTAAAAATCAGTTAAGCTTTTTTAATCTTCAAACCATCAAGATAAGCCTGGGGATTTTCAGGATCAAACTTAACCCCATCAAAGAAAGTCTCAATACCACGAGAGTCACTAGTTGGAATTTCAGCATCTGGTACTTTAATCGCCTTGGCTGCTTCCTTCCAAATATCAGAACGGTTAACTTTATCCACTAAAGCCTTGGCATCTGTATCCGCAGGAATATAACCCCAACGAATATCTTCAGTTACGAACCAAAGGTCATGACTCTTGTAGGGATAAGACGCATTATCTTTCCAGAACTTCATCGAAATATCAGGATTTTCTGCCACAGGTCGCCCATCGCCGTAATCAATTGTTCCTTGCAATCTGCCGATAATGTCTTCGACGGGGACTTTAAACCATTTGTCTTGGGAAACAAGCTCACACATTTCCTGTTTATTTTCTGGTTTATCACACCATTGCTGTGCTTCTAATACCGCTTTGGTTAAGGCTCTAGCTGCTTTGGGGTTTTTATCTACCCAATCAGCCCGCATTGCCAAGGCTTTTTCTGGGTGATTTTTCCAAATTTCCCCTGTCACCAATGCTGTATAGCCTTGTTTTTGGTTAACTAACTGAGCGTTCCAAGGTTCTCCCACACAAAAAGTTTCCATTGCCCCAATCTTCATATTGGCAACCATCTGCGGAGGCGGTACAGGAATTACCGAAATATCGTTTTCAGGATCAACACCCCCAGCAGCCAACCAATAGCGCATCCAGAGATCGTGAGTTCCCCCAGGAAAAGTAACGGCGGCATTAAGCTCTTTATCTTCAGCTTTCGCTTTAGCAAACACGTCTTTCATTTTGCTGCTATCTATGCCCACTTTTGTTTCTAGATAGTCTTCACTCACCGAAATTGCCTGACCATTAGTATTCAATCTCGCCAGAATATACATCGGTACAGGCTGTTTGGTAATCTTACCCAAGGTCATTAGATAGGGCATAGGAGATAAAATATGCGCTCCATCAATACCATCTCCCGCTGAACCAAGTTCAATATTGTCTCTGGTTACAGGCCAAGAAGCTTGTTTTAAGACCTCTACCCCTGACATGCCGTATTTAGCAAATAGTCCTTTTTCTTGGGCAATTACTAAAGGTGCTGCATCAGTCAGAGCAATAAATCCGAGTTTAGCGGTAGTGACTTCTGGCGTTTCTTCTGGACTAAGATTGGCTACTGGTTGAGCCGTAGATTCAGTAGCTGGAGCAGTGGATTCGGCAGTACCTTCGGCAGTTTCCTTCGATGCCGTACAACCATGAATTAGAACAGTCCCAGCGGTAGCTACTCCCGCTGTGAAAATGAACTTGCGACGAGACAGTTTGGACATAATCGATTGTAAATTACAAAAATTACAGCAAAGAAAAATAGGATTTGAGTCCATGAATTTGATCTTGATTAGATAAATTCTTGGATTTGGTCGTTTGATCTAAATTAATGATTAAAATTAGACAAAGTTGATCGACAAATTGAATCAAAATATACTGTTTTGAATCTGATAAATACCTTTAAAGGTAAAAAAACAAGTAAATTACGCTAATAAACGATAGACCTTGATGAATATCTAGTAATTGCTACCTTCACTTGCTAACTAAGAGAATCACATTGAAAGAACTAACTTTTTGTGTTTTTTGCTACAGAAGTGGTTTATTTTTTTTGTTTAATGCATAAATCGAATGTATTTAATGCATAATTGATTTATTGCATGAATTGAGGCGATCGCACTTTTCCGTAGAGTCAACTGAAATTTTGACGATTTTACACCAACTGATTTTCTTGTCTCAAGTAAGCTTCAATTAAAAAATTCAAATTACCGTCCATCACATCGTTAACGTCAGTAGTTTCAGTCTCGGTGCGTAAATCCTTGACCATTTGATAGGGATGAAAAACATAGTTGCGAATTTGATTACCCCAAGCCGCTTCTACCATATCACCACGAATTTCGGCAATTTCTTGCGCTCGTTGTTCTTCCGCGATGATCATTAGTTTGGCTTTCAAAAGAGCTAAGGCACGTTCTTTGTTTTGCAATTGCGATCGCTCTTCGGTACAGCGCACAGCAATTTTAGTGGGGAGATGAACGATTTGCACTGCCGTTTCTACTTTGTTAACGTTTTGCCCTCCAGCGCCACCAGAACGAGATGTTTTAATCTCTAAATCCTTATCGGGAATTTCTAACTTAAGGGCTTCATCCCCTAAATTAGGCATCACTTCTACCCCCGCAAAGCTCGTTTGTCGTTTACCGTTAGCGTTAAAGGGAGAAATTCTAACTAGGCGATGGGTGCCTTTTTCCCCTTTTAAATAGCCATAGGCATAACGTCCTTCAATTTCTAGGGTGGCGGATTTAATTCCTGCTTCATCCCCCGCCGAAGACTCCGCCAAGCGCACCTTATACCCTTCATTCTCTCCCCAACGGGTATACATTCGCAACAGCATTTCTGCCCAATCTTGAGCATCAGTTCCCCCTGCCCCAGCATTGATGGTTAAAACTGCCCCTTTGGTGTCATAAGTACCAGATAAAAGCTGCTGGAGATCCCAGAGTTCTAGTTCTTGGTTTAACTGTTCTAAACTAGTTTGCGCTTCTGTAGCCAAAGATTCATCGGCTTCTAGTTCCAGTAATTCGGAGATCGCTTTAGTATCTTCTAAAATACTCTGCCACCGTTGATACTGTTCCAAGCTAGACTTTAAATCGTTTAATTCTTGTAAAACTTCTTGAGCAGTAGTCTGATCGTCCCAGAATTCAGGCTGGGCTGCCCTTTGCTCCAAATCTTGAATTTTAGCGGTAATGGCAGGAGGGTCAAAGATATTCCTGAGTCTTGCTCAGGCGTAGGGCGATCTCTTCGATAGTGCGTTTTAATTCGGATACTTCCATCATGGGGAATTATTTACTGTCGGCTATTTAATTATTATTAAATAATTTAGCGCTTAATTTTCGCTTAATTCAAGGTATTGACCTTCTAATAAAAAAGCCCCTTGATTAAAGCGGATGCCATAATAGCCTCCTGGACGACGATCTAAGACTGTACCTGCTGCGCCGATGGTTAGAGTATCAGGCGATCGCAACATGGGCATTGGTTCTGCGGTTTTCAGATAAGCAGGAAGAGCTATAATTTTAACGCGTTCGCCTACTTTAAAACTTTTTACTTGATGATCCACAACAGAACCTCTGTCAAAATTCATGAACTGACTTTACGCAATTTAGGGAATCGATAGGAGTTTGGGGGCTTAGGGGCTTAGGGCGTAGTATTTTTACTCAAAACGAGCCTCCTTAAGAATTTTACTACCCAAAACACGACGAAAGTAAAGTTGATTTGTTATCCCCAAATCCCTAAATCCCTAAATCCCTAAATCCCTAAATCCCTAAATCCCTAAATCCCTAAATCCCTAAATCCCTAAATCCCTAAATCCCTAAATCCCTAACCAACAAGTGTACGTAACATCGGTTATTAAGGTAAATTAGATGCTTTCTTAGCTGCCTCCCATTCCTCTGGGGAGAGACGCTGATAGAGTCCATTGATATAGACTACGCCAATAGTTCCATCGGTGGCAGGGCTAGCTTCATAAAAAGAGACGATTTCTGTATCTAGTTCTGATAACTTTTTGGCGGATAAAGAAGCATTCACCAAAAAAGGTTCAAAAGTTCCTGGATGAGAGAAAACCGATGAGTCATAGACAAATTCTTGCAATGCCGATTCCACCGCCTCCAGACTACTCATGTCTGGTAATTGATCTTGATTTTGTTCAGCATAACTTTGTAAAGCACTGCTTAGGCTCTGCAAGTTAGAGCTAACTTGAGATTCAACCATAGCCATATTAGCTTGCTCACAAGCCTCCTTGGACTGTTGTTCAGTTTTTTTCAGCAGAGCTAAATCCGTCTCTAGGTCAAAAGGACGCACATTATTTAAACTACCAATAGTCTTTAAATTTAACAGAGATAGGGAAATAGTCGTTTCGGAACTGATCTGCTTGGGAGCGACAAGAGCAGAGCAGTCACCACCAGTCATCCCCCCCATCGTACCCATCATGTTCTCAAACAAGGAGTAGATATTCGTCGGCTCCCCTGAGCTGGTTAAACGGTAAGCCACTATATAGTTTTCTTGGTTAACTTTGACGGTTTCTCCCTGGGTGTAGTAGATGTTGTTATAAAAATCCGCACCAAAAAGACTAGTCCAAGACTTCATTAAGTCTGCCATTTCATACTGACCACTAATGGCGATTTGTCGCCAAGAATCATCCAAATCTTTTAATTGTTTGGTCAAAGGAGCTTGCTCTCCAGAAATTAACTCTTGAAAATCATTAGCAAGACATTTTTGACTATAAGTGAGCATCGAAGTTGCTATAGCTAAGGCTAACGTGATTTTACGCATAATTATTCGTTCTAATACTATCTAAAATAAACTTTTACTTAAGATAGCCTAGGCGATATGCTTCGCCCACGGTAGTTTTACTCAGGACTTGTCATCAAAAAATTGGGTGGAAACCCCATGTTTGACCGAAAGGCATCTTTTAGGGCTAACACGGCTTTACAGAAGCGGACAAAGTTCGCTGGTATGCGCTGTGAATTGGTATCAGAAGGATTTGCATGTGGTACGATTGGGTTGGTCGTTGACCCGCCCGAGACGCATGGATCAGACAGCCTAACGAGCAAAGTCCAGCTAAACTGGCGGCGCAGAAAAATCGGTAGACCGGGAAAAGCTGGAGAGGCAATGGAAACATCCTTGAAAGACACAGAAAAATTGTTGGATTGTTTGAAAAAACCGCAGGGCTTGCGGGGTTAGTCTGTGGAGCGAGCGTAAGGCCATAAAACTTCTTGCAAGTGGAGGCAGTTGCTATGAAGCAGAAAAACCAAGGAGTGATTCTTGGAATCTCCGTACGTTGACCGAAGGGCGACGCGAAGTTAGTGCTTTAGTAAATCCTTTAGGACACGCTGGAGAGGTTGTCAAAAGATAAAATAACCACCTGGTTAGCTGAATAATTAAGGAAGACTTCATGGAAGATAAGCATATGTTAATGATTCCTGGGCCCACTCCAGTCCCAGCGAAAGTATTGGTTTCTTTAGGCAAGCATCCCATCGGCCATCGTGGGGGTGAATTTAGCCAGATTATTGCCGAGATTAATCAGAACTTAAAATGGTTACATCAGACTAAAAACGAAGTACTTTCCCTTAACGTATCAGGTACGGGGGCAATGGAAGCGGGAATGATCAACTTCCTGAGTCCTGGCGATCGCGTTTTGGTGGGTGTTAATGGTAAGTTTGGCGATCGCTGGGCGAAAATTTGTGAAGTGTTTGGTTTAAACACTGAACGGATCACCGAGGAATGGGGCAAGGCTCTAGATCCAGAAGCCATCCGCACCAAATTAGAAGGGGATACGAATAAAGAGATTAAGGCAGTAGTCATTACTCACTCGGAAACCTCCGCAGGGGTACTCAATGATTTAGAAACAATTAATAAGCATGTCAAGGCTCATGGGGAAGCTCTCATTATTGTCGATGCTGTTACCAGTTTAGGAGCCTATAATCTGCCCATCGATGACTGGGGTTTAGACGTAGTGGCATCTGGTTCCCAGAAGGGCTATATGATTCCTCCAGGTTTAGGCTTTATTTCCGTAAGCGATAAAGCTTGGAAAGCTTATGAAACCAGTAAGTTTCCTCGTTTTTATATGGACTTGGGTAAATACAAAAAAGCCAACGACAAAAATAGCACCCCCTTTACTCCGCCCATCAACTTGATGTTTGGTCTACAAACTGCTTTGGAAATGATGCAGCGAGAAGGTTTAGAAAATATTTTTGCTCGTCATCTGCGTTTAACCCAAGCTACCCGCGCTGCTGCTAAAGCAATGGGGTTAAGTCTCTTTGCCCCTGATGATGCTGCTAGTACGGCAGTAACTGCCATCATGAGCGATGATGCGGAGGCTATCAGATCTACGATGCGTCAGAAATATGATATTGCCCTAGCTGGGGGACAGGATCATCTTAAAGGCAAGATTTTCCGTGTGGGTCATTTAGGTTTTGTGAGCGATCGTGATATCTTAACGGTTATTTCTGCCCTAGAAGCGACTCTAATTGAGCTTGGTCACGATTTTGAACCGAAGTCTGGAGTTAAGGCTGCTGCAGCGGCAATGTAGTCTCTAGGGTTTTGTGGCGTTGCTGAACTCAGGTATGATTTGTAATTTTTACTCGTTAAGCAAGTTAATCAAAAAGCTAAAAGCTGATAGCTGATAGCTAAGAGCTATATGCGGGGTCATCTCATGACATCAGCAACGCCTAAAGTTCTAAACCGCCTTTTTGAAGTTTTTTGAAAGGATCGAGGACAAAATCGATTAAACGGCGTTGACGAATTATCACCTCCGCCGTGGCAGTTTGACCAGGGGTGAGGGTAATTCGCTGATGATTACCTTCGATATAATCTCGCTCTAATTCAATTTTCAATTCAAAGATTTCCTGTTGACCTTGAGGGGTTTCAATTATTTTAGAATCGGGAGAAATCCAGCTAACTTTACCTGGCTGGACTCCATAATCTTGAAAAGGATAGGCATCAAACTTAATCTTGACGGGCATGCCAACTCTTAAAAAGCCACTTTCAGCAGGAGTCATATTGGCTTTTAGCGCCAAAGGAGAATCTTGCGGAGCAATCTCGACTAAATTTTCTCCCGACTGTACCACTGCCCCCGTCCCAGAGATAGGTAAGTGAAATACTGTGCCACTAGCGGGGGCTTTTAAAACTCGCTGGGTTAGCTGAAAGTTTAAAGAATCGATTTGACTCTTGCCCTGAGCAATTTCGGAATTGAGGTCAGAGATTTGCGTCTCTAAATTTTTAAGCTGCTCTTCGGTTTTTAGCAATGCCAGTTTTCCTGAATGGACGACACTTTGATAGCTGCGGTCTTGTTCTTGGAGGCGGAGATCTGCCTGTTGGATTTCTGATTCGGTTTGTTGAATTAATTTGTCGTAATTACGTAGGTTTTCTGTAAGGCGATCGCGAGATTGTTCTAGTTCTGAACCTGCTACGGCGAGACGTTCTTGGTTTTCTGCTGCTAGCTGTTGAATATCTTCCAGGCGGTCAGCGGGGATGATGCCACTTTCAAAAGCTTGAGCATAGCGAGATGCTTTTTTTTGTGAACCTGCAAGGGCAACTTCCGCTAATCGGTGATTGGCATCCCTGGCATTAATTGCACCTTTAAACTGGTCAAGTTGGGCTAATTTTTCGGCTTTTTGAGTTAAATAAAGGGTTCGGAGTCCATTAAGAGTCTGTCTAGCTTGTTTGACCTGGGCTTGTTTTTCTAATTCTTGGGCTTGATTTTGTTGTCCTTGGGTACGTAGTGCTAAAGATAGTTGATTTTGTAACAGATCAAGCTGGGTTAAGCGATTTAGTTGACCCGTTTGTTTTTCTTGTAGCTGCTGAAGATCCGCTCGAATCACATCGGATTCTAACTCTAGCAATACCTGTTGGGCTTTGACTGTATCCCCTTC